>LNFM01006079.1_pt1 | contig 37701 bp, 38 predicted proteins | sample 596031 | NCBI WGS metagenome assembly LNFM01 (sample SAMN04254537, study PRJNA301005) | activated carbon metagenome | isolation source: dual media filters at the Ann Arbor, Michigan drinking water treatment plant | place: USA: Ann Arbor | reverse complement strand
CCCGTCCGGCAGCGTCGCGGCGCCCGGAAGCGCGGGCTGGGCGGCGGCGGCGCGGTCGGCCTCCAGCGCCTCGGTCAGCGAGCGGCGGGCCTGGATGTCCGGGCGCTCGGGCACCGGGGGCACGCTGGCAAGGTTGGGGTGCGGCCGATCCATGCCCGGCGGCAGCAGGCGCCGGTCGGCCGAGGCGCCGCTGGCGTCGCGCAGGAAGCGCGTGGGGTCGGGCAGGGAGGCGGCGGAGCAGCCGGCGAGCAGCAGAGCGAGCGGGATCGCTTGCAGCGCGGTGGCGCGGCGCCTAGGTTGGGTGCGAGGATTCCTGCGGTTCGGGGCATTCATGCGGCGGTCCGGCTTCCTGGCTTCCGCCTTCCCATAGCGCCCCGGGGCCGCGCGCCAAAGCCGGAAAGGGCGGACGTTGAGCCAGAACACGGATGGACCCGACATGAAGCTGCCCGACCCGGCGCTGGTGACGCGCACGATGGCGGAGGTGGCGGAGCGCGGGCAGCGCATCGTCGCCGACTTCCTCAAGCGCCAGGGCGAGGGCTCGCCCTCCGCCGACCCGCTGAACATCGGCTCCGCCTTCATGGAGATGACGACCCGGCTGATGTCCAACCCGGCTGGCCTGGTGCAGGCGCAGATCGGCTTCTGGCAGGACTACCTGACGCTGTGGTCCAACACCGCGCGCCGCATGATGGGCGACACCGTCGGCCCGGTGATCGACGAGCCGAAGGGCGACCGCCGATTCAAGGACGAGGCGTGGCGCGAGAACGAGGTGTTCGACTTCATCCGCCAGTCCTACCTGCTCTCGGCGCGCTATTTCACCACCACGGTGAACGCCGCCGAGGGGTTGGACCCCAAGACGGCGCAGAAGGTGGATTTCTACACGCGCCAGTTCGTGGACGCGATGAGCCCGGCCAACTTCGTGATGACCAACCCCGAGGTGCTGCGCCGCACCGCCGAGACGGGCGGGACCAACCTGCTGAAGGGCCTGTCCAACCTGCTGGGCGACCTGGAGCGCGGCAAGGGCAAGCTGCGCATCCGCATGACGGACGACAGCAAGTTCAAGGTGGGCGAGAACATCGCCGTCACGCCGGGCAAGGTGGTGTTCGAGACGCCGCTGATGCAGCTGATCCAGTACAGCCCGGCGACGGAGACGGTGCTCAAGCGCCCGCTCGTGATCTTCCCGCCATGGATCAACAAGTTCTACATCCTGGACCTGCGGCCCAAGAACTCGTTCATCCGCTGGGCGGTGGAGCAGGGGCACACGGTCTTCGTCGCATCCTGGGTCAACCCCGACGAGGCGTTGGCGGAGAAGGGCTTCGACGACTACATGACCGAGGGCGTCCTGGCCGCGCTCGACGCCATCGAGAAGGCGACGGGCGAGAAGCAGGTCAACGCCATCGGCTACTGCCTGGGCGGCACGCTGCTGGCGACCACGCTGGCCCACATGGCCGTCCGCAAGGACAACCGCATCAAGTCCGCCACCTACTTCGTCACCATGACGGACTTCGAGGAGGCGGGCGAACTCGGCGTGTTCATCGACGAGGAGCAGCTGAAGGCGCTGGAGGAGCGCATGAACAAGCGCGGCTTCCTCGACGGCCGCGAGATGGCGACGACCTTCAACATGCTCCGCGCCAACGACCTCATCTGGTCCTTCGTGGTGAACAACTACCTGCTGGGCCAGGACCCCTTCCCGTTCGACCTGCTGTACTGGAACGACGACAGCACGCGCATGCCGGCGAGGATGCACAGCTTCTACCTGCGGCGGATGTACCAGCAGAACGACCTCGTTAAGCCCGGCGCGATCGAGCTGCTCGGCACTCCGATCGACCTGCGCAAGGTCAAGGTGCCGACCTACATGATCTCGACGCGCGAGGACCACATCGCGCCGTGGAAGAGCACCTACCGCGGCACGCAGGTGTTCGGCGGGCCGGTGCGCTTCGTGCTCGCCGCCTCCGGGCACATCGCGGGCGTGGTCAACCCGCCCGACTCGGGCAAGTATTCGCATTGGGTGAACGAGGCGCTGCCCCCCGCCCCCGACGACTGGTTCGGCGGCGCGACCGAGATGGCCGGCTCCTGGTGGCCGGACTGGCAGCGCTGGGTGACGGCGCTGGAGAACACGCGGGTGCCGGCCCGGGTGCCGGGCGACCGCGCGCTGCCGGTGATCGAGGACGCGCCCGGCCGCTACGTGCGCGTCATGGTGTCGGACTGAGCCGGCCAACCCGCCTTGCGTGCCGGGCGTTCGCACGCATGATGGCGCCACCTGCCACCAGATCTCGGAGGAATGACTTCATGCGGGCTTGGGTTCTCGTCGCGGCGTTGCTGGCCGCCCCATTCGGCCAGGCGATGGCGCAGGACGCCGATGCGGGGCAGCGCGTCTTCAACCAGTGCCGCGCCTGCCACACGATCAACGCGGGCGGGCGCAACGGCGTGGGCCCCAACCTGCACGGCGTCTGGGGCCGCGAGGCCGCGAAGGTCGAGGGCTTCCGCTACTCCGCCCCGATGCGCGAGCGCGCGGGCAACGGCCTGAAGTGGGACGAGGCGACGCTGCGCGCCTACCTCGCCGACCCCAAGGCGGTGGTGCCGGGCGGCTCCATGGCCTATCCCGGCCTGCGGAACGAGCAGCAGCTGAACGACCTCATGGCCTACCTCCAGCGCGCCTCCACGGCGCAGTAGCGCCGCGCCGCCGGGGCGTTCAGTGCGCCCCGGCGAAGGCCAGCATCATCGCGTAGACCTCCTTGGTCACGGCGCTCAGCGTGCGGCCCAGCTCCTCCAGGTTCGCCACCTGGTCCACGCGGGCCATGGCGCGCTCCGCCTCGGCCGCGGACAGGATCAGGGGCACCAGGCCGGCGGCGCGGGCCAGGCCGATCATCAGCGATTCGCGCGGCTCTGGGATCTCGTCGTTCAGCAGGATGTCGCGCAGCCGGGCGCGGACCTCCTTCACCTCGGCCGCGCCCTCGGCCGGCTTGGGGTAGCGGCGGTCGGGGAACACCCACAGGAACCGCCCCTCCTCCCGCCGGAGCACGCCCTTGGTGGTCAGGTTGTCGAGCACCATGGCGCGGAAATGGTCGGTCCTGCGCCCAAGCTCGACGATCCAGTGGCGGCTGTCGCGCATGCCCTGGCTGGTGGCGAGCATGGTCAGCGCCTCGTCCAGCACAGGGTCGCGCGTGGGCTTCTGGTCGGTGACCATCAGCCGCTCCGGGTCGGTGTCCACCCGCCCCTGGAGCGACAGCTCCATGAGGATGGCGCTGGCCAGCGCGTAGTCGCCCGCCGGCGCGGGCAGGCCGATCGGCCGGCCGGTGCGGTCGTCGAGCAGGAGGAGCATGATCTCCTCCGGCATGGTCAGAATCATGGCAATCCCCTCGGTCTGCGGCGGGCGCAGGGTGGGCGCGGGGCGGCGGGGCGGTCAACCCTGGGTTGGGGGCTTACCCCGGCTTCTGGCTCGCCGCGGTCGCGGTCAGCAGGGTGTGGATGGCGTCCCAGGCATAGGCGCGCTGCGGCAGCTCGCTGCCGGCGAAGCGGATCACCTCGCGCGCCGCCGGCTTGGCGCCCAGGCGCTCGTAGAAGAAGCGGCTTGGGTTGCCCTCCAGCACCCAGGCGAAGGCGTTGGCCGCGCCCAGGCTGGCGAGGTGGCTCGCCATGGCGCGCATCAGGCGCCGCCCGATGCCGCGCTCGCGGAAGTCGTCGAGGAGGTAGAGCGTCTCCACCTCTCCCTCCGCGATGCCGGGGCGGCGGGCGAAGCCGCCGGTGACGAAGCCGACCACGCCGCCGCCCGGCGTCTCGTCGCCATCGGCGATGGCGAGGAAGCCGGCATGGCCGCCGCGCGCCTGGGCCAGCCCCTGCTCATACCCCGCCGCCTCGCGCGTCACCGACAGGTTGGCGAGGTAGGCGTCGGGCAGCAGCCCCGCATAGGCGTTGCGCCAGGCGGCGACGTGCACGCGCGCCATGCTGGTCGCGTCGCCCGGCCTGGCGCGGCGGATCGTCACGGTCACGGCACACGTTCCAGCACGGCGCAGAAGAAGCCGTCCGTGCCATGCGCGGCGGGGCTCAGCGCCAGGTGCGGGCCGTCGCAGGGCGGCGCGCCGGGCAGGCCGGCCTCGGCCCATGCCTGGGCCAGCGGCACGGCGCGGAACTGCGCGTGGCTTCCGAGGAAACGCTCCACCTGGTCCTCATCCTCCTCCGGCAGCAGCGAGCAGGTCGCGTAGGCGAGCCTACCGCCCGGCCGCACCAGCTGCGCCGAGATGGAGAGAATTTCACCTTGCTTGGCGACCAGCTCCTCCAGGTCCTGTGCGCCGGTGCGGCTGCGCGCGTCGGGGTTGCGGCGCCAGGTGCCGGTGCCGGTGCAGGGCGCGTCCACCAGCACGCGGTCGAACTGGCCGGCCCGGCGCTTGGCCCAGCGGTCGCCCGGTTCCAGCAGGTGCGTCTCGGCATTGTGGATCCCCGCCCGGCGCAGGCGCTTCGCCGCCCCCTCCAGCCGCGGCGCCGAGACGTCGCAGGCGGTGATGCGGCCCTGGTTCTCCATCGTCGCGGCCATGGCGAGCGTCTTCCCTGCGGCACCCGCGCAATAATCCGCGACGCGCATTCCGGGTTTCGCGCCGACGAGTGCTGCGATCAACTGGCTGCCCTCGTCCTGCACCTCCACCAGCCCGGCGAGGTAGGCGGGGTTGGCGGCGATCGGCGTGCGGGCGGCCAGGCGCAGCCCCCAGGGGGAATGGGGCGTGTCCTCGGCCGGCATTCCCAGCGCGACGCGGGCTGCGGCGCGCGTGCCCTTCAGCGCGTTGGCGCGCAGGTCCAGCGGCGCGTTGCCTTCCAGCGCCTTCGCCTCGGCCTCCAGCGCCTCGCCGAAGCGGCGGCGCAGGCCGGGCAGCGCCCAGCCGGGCAGGTTCAAGCGCGGCTCGTCCGGCATCTCCTTGCCCACCAGCGGCTTGCCGACGAGCAGGCGGGCCGCCTCCTGCTCGCCCACGTCCAGCGTGCCGGCGCCGTAGCGGCCGCCCTCGAACAGGCGGGCGGCGTCGCCCGGCTTGCGGTGCTCCACCAGCATCAGGTGGGCCAGCGCCAGCAGGCGCGGCGTGGGGCGCAGGCCCAGCGTGGTGAGCCACCATTCCAGGCGCAGCCGCTGGCGCACCACGCCCCAGGCCAGGTCGGACACCGCGCGGCGGTCGCCGCCGCCGATGTAGCGCCGCGCGCGGAAGAACTCGGCGGCGATGGCGTCGGCCGGGCGGCGGGGCTGGTCGGCCAGCGCGTGCAGGAGGTCGATGGAGGCGGCCAGGCGGCCTTCGGGGGTCATGACAGGGAGTCCAGCGAGGGGATGGTGGTGGCCAGCGCGTCCAGCCAGTACTCCGCCGGCGCGCCGGCGCGATTGAGCCAGGAGACGCGGAAGCCGAAGCGGGCGGCGCCGAAGGCGTCCCACGCGTTGGCGGAGACGAAGGCGACCTCGTGCGGCTGGCAGGCGAAGCGGTCGGTGGCGAGGCGGTAGACCTGCGCGTGCGGCTTGTAGCGGCGCAAGGCGTGGACGGACAGCACGGCGTCCAGCCGCAGGCCGCTGGCGGCGACGGCGGCGCCCAGCATCGCGGGTTCGCCGTTGGACAGGATGGCGGTGGGGATGCCCCGCGCGGCGAGGCGGGCGAGCGCGGGGGCGGCGTCCGGGAAGGCGTCGAGGTCGCGGTAGGCCGCCAGCAGGTCCGCCCGCAGCGTGGCGTCGCGGATGCCGTGCGCCGCCAGCGCGTGGCCCAGCGCGCGGTCGGTCAGGGCGGCGAAATCCTCGTAGTCGCCGGTGGCGGACAGCACCCAGGAGTATTCGAGTTGCCGCTGGCGCCAAAGCGCCGAGACGGCGGGGGCGGCACCCCCCAGGCGCGGCGCGTGGCGCGCGACGGCGGAATGCACGTCCAGCAGGGTGCCGTAGGCGTCGAAGACGAAGGCGCGGGGTGTCATGCCCCCATCCTGCCCCGGAACCGCGCCCGCGCCCACCGGTGGCGGCATTGCGGCCGGCATCGCCCTGCCGCCGCCATTCCCGCGCGCCACGATGCCGTGGAGGGCGAAGGAGGCCCGCGCTGATGATCCGTCGGACGCTTGCGATCGGAATGATGACCCTGGCGCTGGCCGGCACGGCCCACGCCCAGCATTGGGGATACGCGCCCCAGGCTCCCCAGCACTGGTCCCAGGATGGCGACTGGGAGCGCGAGCGCTGGGAACGCCGCGCCGAGCGCCGCGAGATGCGCCGCGAATACTGGCGCCAGCAGCGCGAGATCGAGGCCCGCCGCGCCTACGAGGCGGGCCTGCGCGACGCCCAGCGCGCCCACCCCGGCTGGGGCTACTCCGCCCGGTAGTTCGGCGCCTCGCGCGTGATGGACACGTCGTGGACGTGGCTCTCGCGCAGCCCGGCATTGGTGATGCGCCGGAAGCGGACGTTGCGCTGGAGGTCGGCGATGGTGGCCGACCCGGTGTAGCCCATCGCCGCCTTCAGCCCGCCCACCATCTGGTGGATCACCGCGCCGACCGGGCCCTTGTAGCCGACGCGGCCCTCCACCCCCTCGGGCACCAGCTTCATCTGGTCCTTGATGTCGGCCTGGAAGTAGCGGTCGGCGCTGCCCTGCGCCATGGCGCCCAGGCTGCCCATGCCGCGGTAGGATTTGTAGGTGCGGCCCTGGTAGAGGAAGGTTTCGCCCGGCGCCTCGTCCGTGCCGGCGAACAGGCTGCCCATCATCACGGAGGACGCCCCGGCCGCCAGCGCCTTGGCGATGTCGCCCGAGTTGCGGATGCCGCCATCGGCGATGCACGGCACGCCCGAGGCGCGGGCGGCGGCCGCGCCCTCCATCACCGCGGTGAGCTGCGGCACGCCCACGCCGGCCACGATGCGCGTGGTGCAGATGGAGCCCGGCCCGATGCCGATCTTCACCGCATCCGCGCCGGCCTCGATCAGCGCCAGCACCGCCTCGGGCGTCGCCACGTTGCCGGCGATGACCTGCACGGTGTTGCTCAGGCGCTTGATGCGCTCGATCGCCTGCATCACGCCCAGGCTGTGGCCGTGGGCGGTGTCCACCACGACCACGTCCACCTCGGCGCCGATCAGCGCTTCGGCGCGGCGCATGCCGTCATCGCCCACGCCCGTGGCGGCGGCGACGCGCAGGCGGCCCATGGCGTCCTTCACGGCGCTCGGATGGGTCTCGCTCTTCTCCATGTCCTTCACGGTGACGAGGCCGACGCAGCGGCCCTGGTCGTCCACCACCAGCAGCTTCTCGATGCGCCGGCGGTGCAGCAGGGCGCGCGCCTCCTCGGCGGTGGCGCCCTCCTTCACGGTCACCAGGTTCTCGCGCGTCATGAGTTCGTAGACGCGCTGCTTGGGGTCGGTGGCGAAGCGCACGTCGCGCGAGGTGATGATGCCGACCAGGCGGTTGGTGCCCGGCTCGACCACCGGGAAGCCGCTGATGCGGTGGCGCGCCTTGAGCGCCAGCACGTCGGCCAGGGTCTGCTCGGGGTGGACCATGACGGGGTTCACCACCATGCCCGATTCGAAGCGCTTCACCTGGCGGACCTGCTCGGCCTGCTCATCGGGGGAAAGGTTCTTGTGGATGACGCCGATGCCGCCGCGCTGGGCCATGGCGATGGCCATGGGCGCCTCGGTCACAGTGTCCATCGCGGCGGCGACGAGGGGAATGTTCAGCGCGATCTCGCGCGTCAGGCGGGTGCGGGTGTCGGTCTGGGAGGGCAGCACCTGGGAGTAGGCGGGCTGCATCAGCACGTCGTCGAAGGCGTAGGCCTCGGCGATGCGGAGCGGTTCGACGGAATCGGAAGCCATGGCGAAGGGACCTTTCGGCGGGTCACGCGACCTTGGCGGCCCGTCCTAGTCGCTGGCACCCTTCGCGTCCACCCCACGGAAGCCGGTTGCCACCACGTAGAGCTCGGAGGAATCCTTACGGCTGGCCGGGGGCTTGGCGTGCGACACCTTCGTGAAGTTCGCCTTCATGCGGGTGAGCATCCCGCGCTCCGCCCCGCCGGCGAAAAGCTTGGTGCAGAAGGCGCCGCCCGGGGCCAGCACCTTCTCGGCGAAGTCGAGCGCCAGCTCGGCCAGCAGGGTGATGCGGATGTGGTCGGTGGCGCCGTGGCCGGTGGTGTTGGGCGCCATGTCGGACAGTACGAGGTCGGCCTGGCCGCCCAGGGCTTCCAGCACCGCCGCCTCGGCCGCCTCCTCGGTGAAGTCGCCCTGCAGCAGGGTGGCGCCGGGGATGGGGTCCATCTCCAGCAGGTCGAGGCCCACGATGCGGCCGCGGTTGCCCATGGACTTGAGCGCGACCTGCGTCCAGCCGCCGGGGGCGGCGCCCAGGTCCACGATGCGCTGGCCGGGCTTGAGGAGGTGGAACCTGGCATCCAGCTCCAGCAGCTTGAAGGCGGCACGCGAGCGCCAGCCTTCCTTGCGGGCGCGGGCCACGTAGGGGTCGTTGAGCTGGCGGGCGAGCCAGCGGGCCGAGGCGTTGGAGCGCGCCTTCGCGGTCTTGACGTTGACGTGCAGGGTGCGCTCGACCATCGGCCTCACTTAGTGCCGCGTGCGCCCCGCGTCACCCCGCATGAGGCGCATAAGCATGCCCTCGCGCAGGCCCCGGTCGGCCACGGTGAGCGCGCCGATCGGCCACAGGCGCCGGATGGCGGCGTAGACGGCGCAGCCCGGCAGCACGAAATCCGCCCGCTCCGGCCCCACGCAGGGATGGGCGGCGAGGCCGGCGCGCCCCATCTCGAACAGCCGGGCCAGGGCGGCGTCGGCCTGGTGGGCGGGCAGGCTGACCCCGTCCACGAACTGGCGGCGGTAGCGCTGGAGGTCCAGCACCACGCCGGCCAGCGTGGTCACTGTGCCCGAGGTGCCGATGAGGCGCACGCCGCCGCGCGCGATCTCGCTGCGGATGCAGTGCAGCGCCTCGAAATGGGCCAACCGGGCGGTGACCTCCTCCACCACCTCCAGGAAGCCGTCGGTGGAGTAGCAATCCTCGCCCACGCGCTCGGCCAGCGTGACGACGCCGTAGGGGATGGAGGCGTAGCCGATCAGCTCCGGCCGGGGGCCGGTGCGGATCCAGGCGATCTCGGTCGAGCCGCCGCCGATGTCGAACAGCAGGGCGCGCCGGTCCCCGTGCTCCAGCAGGGGCGCGCAGGATTCCATCGCCAGCTCCGCCTCCTCGCGCGGGGTGATGATGCGCGGGCGCAGCCCCGTCTCGGCGGCGACGCGGGCGAGGAAGAGGGCGCCGTTGGTGGCGCGCCGGCACGCCTCGGTCGCGACGGCGGCGAAGTGGCGCACGCGGCGGCGGGTGAGGCGCTCGGCGCAGGCGGCCATGGCGGCGATGGTGCGCTCCATCGCCGCGTCCGACAGGGCGCCGGTGCGCGCCAGCCCCTCGCCCAGGCGGACGATGCGCGAGAAGCTGTCCACCACGCGGAAGCCGCCGCGGGTGGGTGCGCCGACGAGCAGCCGGCAGTTGTTGGTGCCGAGGTCGAGCGCGGCGAAGAGCCCCGACACGTCCTCGGCCCCGCTCCGGGCGTCGAGGAGGGGTTGGGCGCGCATGTCATTCCCAGATGGCAGCTATCCCCGATGATCGGGGGTCTTGCCCTGCCGCGCAAGCGGGAATGACCGGGGCTTGCAGGGCGGCGGGGCCGATGCTATCTGCCCCGCCGACACAGCGATGCCGTGCCCTGCTGGGGGATAGTTTAACGGTAGAACTTCCGACTCTGACTCGGACAGTCTTGGTTCGAATCCAGGTCCCCCAGCCATCTCCCCCTTGCGGCTTTCTCCCTGCCGGGGTCATCGTCCCGCACGATGCGCTGGCTGCTCCTTCTCCTCCTCGCCGCCCTCCCCGCCCACGCCCAGCCCGCCGCCTGGGCCGCGGCACCCGGCCCCACGCACGGCCCGGCCCGCTCCATCGGCGCGCCCGTATTGGGCTGCATCGCCGGCGCGGCGCCGCTGGCCCCCGAGGGCCCGGGCTGGCAGGCCGTGCGCCTGTCCCGCAACCGCCACTGGTCGCACCCCGAGACGGTGCGCTGGCTGCACGGCTTCGCCGCCCGCGCCCGCGCCGCCGGCCTGCCAGACCTGCTGGTGGGCGACATGTCCCAGCCCCGCGGCGGCCCCATGCCCTTCGGCCACGCCTCCCACCAAACGGGGCTCGACGTGGACATCTGGCTGGACGTCACGCCCGGCCGCGGCGCCCTGTCGCGCCAGCAGCGCGAGGACTGGCCGGTCCCCTCCCTCGTCCTGCCCGACCAGTCCGGGCTGGACCCCGCGCGCTTCACCCCGGCGCATGAGCGCCTGATCCGCCTGGCCGCCGAATCGCCGGGCGTGGACCGCGTGCTGGTCAACCACGGCATCAAGCGCGGCCTGTGCGCGCGCCACCCCGGCGCGCCCTGGCTGCGCGTCCTGCGCCCGTGGCGCGGGCATGACAGCCACATGCACGTGCGCCTGCGCTGCCACCCCGGCAGCGCGGACTGCGTCGAGGGCCCGCCAATCCCGGCGGGCGACGGCTGCGACGCCTCGCTGGACTGGTGGCTCTCGGAGGATGCGCGCCGCCCCGCGCCCCGCCCGCCCGGCCCGCCGCCCGCCCTGCCGGCGGCCTGCCGGGCGTTGCTGGCTCAGCCCTGAGGGGCGACAGCGGCCTCGGCCAGCGCCTGCTTCAGCCGGTATTCCTGCTCGTCCGACAGGTTGGTCCGCAGCACGGTGCCGCCCAGCTTCGCCATCTCGGGCACCACCTTGTCGGCCGTCACCTTGCGGACCAGCAGGCACAGCGCCGCCTGGCCGGGGGCCAGCGCCTCGGCGGCGCTCGTCATGAAGTCGTCCTTGATGCCGATGTCGGTGAAGCGGCCGGACAGCGCCCCGGCCCCCGCCCCCACGGCGGCGCCCAGCAGCGGGTTGAGGAACAGCAGCCCGATCAGCGCCCCCCACATCCCGCCCGAGGCCGCGCCGGCGGCCGTCATGTTGATCAGCTGGTTCAGCTTCACCGTGCCGTCATCCTGGCGCACCGCCACCACGGCGTCGCCCAGCTCGATCAGGTACTCGGACTGCAGGGCGAAGATGCGCTTGCGGGCGGCCTCGGCGGCGGCTTCGTCCGGATAGGCGATGACGACCAGGTCGGCCATGTGGAATCCTCCTTGCGTGCCCAGGCATGCTGCATGCCGCGCCGCCGCCTGTCACCCTCCCGGCTTGCCACCGGGCACGCAGGGCCTACACGCTGGACGCATGATTGATCCCATCGCGCTCCAGATCGGCCCGCTCGCCATCCGCTGGTACGCGCTCGCCTACATCGCCGGCATCGTCATCGGCTGGCGCATCGCCCGCCGGCTGGTGGAGGCGGCACCCAGGGCCGCGACGCGCGAGCAGCTGGACGACTACGTCACCTGGGCCACGCTGGGCATCATCCTGGGCGGGCGGCTGGGCTACGTGCTGTTCTACCGCCCCGCCTACTACCTCCAGAACCCGCTGGAGGCGCTGATGGTCTGGCAGGGCGGCATGGCCTTCCACGGCGGCGCGCTGGGGGTGATCGTCGCCACCTGGCTGTTCACCCGCCGCCACGCGCTGGACCCGCTGCGCTTCGGCGACCGCGTGGCGGTGGTGGTGCCGATCGGGCTGTTCTTCGGCCGCCTCGCCAACTTCGCCAATGGCGAGCTGTGGGGCCGCGCCACCGACGTGCCCTGGGCCGTGGTCTTCCCGCACGACCCCACGCAGCTGCCCCGCCACCCTTCCCAGCTCTACCAGGCGGGGCTGGAGGGGATCGTGCTGTCGGTCCTCCTCTGGTCGCTGTGGCTGTTCACCGATGCCCGCCGGCGCACCGGCACGCTCACCGGCGCGCTGCTGGCCGGCTACGGCGCCGCGCGCATCACCGGCGAGTTCTTCCGCGAGCCCGACGCCAACCTCGGCTTCCTGTTCGCCGGCGCCACCATGGGGCAGCTGCTCTCGCTGCCCATGGTGCTCGCCGGCCTGTTCCTTATCCTGCGGGCGCGGCGGCATGGAGCGGCTTGACGCCTTCATGGCGCGCGCCGCGGCCGCCTATTACGGCCAGGGCGCGGGCATCGGCGCCGACTTCACCACCGCGCCCGAGATCTCCCAGGCCTTCGGCGAATGCCTGGGCCTGTGGAGCGCCACCGCCTGGCACGCCATGGGCAGCCCGCCGCGCGTGGTGTGGGCCGAGGCCGGCCCCGGACGCGGCACGCTGATGCAGGACGCCCTGCGCGCCGTGCGCCAGATGGTCCCCGCCTTCGCCCAGGCCGCGGAGATCCACCTCGTCGAGACCTCCGCCGTGCTGCGCGCCATGCAGAAGGGCCGGCTGGGTGCGGCCGTCCACGCCTGGCACGACCGCGTGGAGGACCTGCCCGCAGCCCCCCTGATCCTGCTGGGCAACGAGTTCCTGGACGCCCTGCCCATCCGCCAGTTCATCCGCCGCGCCGATGGCTGGCGCGAGCGCTGGGTGGCCGATGGCGCCTTCCTGGAGCAAGCCAGCCCGCTGGATTTCGGCGAGGCCCCCGAGGGCGTGGTGCGCGAGGTGAACGAGGGCGCCCGCGCGCTCGCCGCCCACCTCGCGGCGCGCGTGGCGCGCGACGGCGGCGCGGCGCTGTTCCTCGACTACGGCCCGGCCGCCTCCGCTCCCGGCGACAGCCTCCAGGCCATGCATGCCGGCCGGCCGGCCGACCCGCTGGCCGAGCCGGGGAGCGTGGACCTCACGGCCCACGTGGATTTCCAGGCCGTCGCGGAAGCGGCGCGCGGCGCGCAGGTGATGGGGCCCATCCCGCAGGGCGTCTTCCTCCAGCGGCTGGGGCTGAACGCGCGCTCCGCCATGCTCGCCCGCGCGGAGCCGTCGCACGCGCGCGCCATCCTGTCGGCCGCCCAGCGCCTGACGGTGCCCGAGGCGATGGGCCGCCTGTTCAAGGCGCTCGCCATCGCCCACCCTGCCCTCCCCGTGCTCGAAGGCTTCCGCGACTGATGGCCGAGTTCATCGCCCACCCGGCCCTGGCAGGCTTCGCCCACGGCTTCTTCACCCGAAACGGCGGCGTCAGCGCCGGCGCCTACGCCACGCTGAACGCCGGCCTGCGTTCCGACGACGACCAAGCGGCCGTGGCGGAGAACCGCCGCCGCATCCAGGCCGCGCTGGGTGCGCGCGAACTCCGCGCCCTGCGCCAGGTCCACGGCCCGCGCGCCGTGGATGCGCGCGAGGGGTGGGACGCCCTGCCCGAGGCCGACGCCATGGCCTGCGCCGCGCCGGGCATCGCGCTGGGCGTCATCACCGCCGATTGCGCGCCCGTGCTCTTCGCCGACCCGCAGGCCCGCGTGGTCGGCGCCGCCCATGCCGGCTGGCGCGGCGCGGTGGCCGGCGTGCTGGAGGCGACGCTGGACCTGATGGAAACCCTGGGCGCGCGGCGCGACCGCGTCGTCGCCGTGGTGGGCCCCTGCATCGCCCGTGATTCCTACGAAGTGACGGCGGAGCTGCGCGAGGCCGTGGCGGACGAACGCTTCTTCACCCCCGGCCGCGACGCGCAGCACTGGCAGTTCGACCTGCCGGCCTACTGCCTGCACCGCCTGCGCGGCATCGCCGAGGCGCACGCCACCGGCCACGACACATTGACCGACCACGCCCGCTTCTTCTCCCATCGCCGCCGCACGCTGGCCGGCGGCGGGCCGCTGGGCCACCAGCTTTCCGGGATCGCCGCATGACGCGCCTCCTCCTCGCCGCGCTCCTGGTCCTGGCCGGCTGCGCCGACATCCCCCGCCCGCACCGCGGCAACCCGGGCGGGCTGGCGCCGCGCCTGTCCATCCCGCTCGCCGTGCGCCTGGCCGTCCCCCCGCCGCCCGAGGCGCTGCTGACCGACGACGCCGCGCGCCTGCTGGCGGACGAGCTGGCCGCGGCCCTGCAGGCGCAGGACGTGCCGGCGGCGGCCATCGAGACGCCGCTGCCGCTCGACTGGCGCCTGCTGGTCCGCGCGGAATCCACCGGGCAGGCCGTGCAGCCGCGCCTGATCATCACCGACGCCGACGGGCGCGAGCAGGGCGCGGTGCCCACCGCGCCCGTCCCGGCGCGGGACTGGGCGAATGGCGACCCCGCCATCCTGCGCGCGCTGGCCCAGCAGGGCGCGCCGCGCGTGACCCAGATGCTGCTGGGCGTGCAGGCGGCGCGGGCCTCCGCCACGCCGGCCGCACTCGCCGCCGGCCCGCCGCGGCTGCGCCTCATCCCCGTCCGCGGCGCGCCGGGCGATGGCAACGCGGCGCTGACCAACCGCCTGCGCGAGTTCCTGTCCCAGCGAGGCTTCGTGGTGCAGGAGGTGGCGGACGGCGCGGGCTTCGCCGTCACCGCCGAGGTGAGCGTCGTGCCAGGAACGCCGGGCAACCAGCGCGTGGAGATCCAGTGGATCGTCTCGCGCCGGGACGGGCATGAGCTGGGCCGCGTGCTCCAGCTCAACGAGGTGCGCGCCGGCAGCCTGGACCGCTTCTGGGGCGACGTCGCCTACGTCGCGGCGCAGGAGGCGGCGGGCGGCATCCCCGAGATCATCCGCAACGCCGCGGCCAGCCCGGTTGAACCCCCGGCCCCGCAACGGTAAGCAGCCCACGTCAAGCGTGAGGGTGTGGCCCGGATGAAGATCGTCGCCTGCAACAGCAACCGCCCGCTCGCGCAGGCCGTCGCGGACAACCTCGGCCTGCCTCTCACCGAGGCCAGCGTGCGCCGCTTCGCCGACATGGAGATCTTCGTCGAGATCAACGAGAACATCCGCGGCGAGGACGTCTTCGTCATCCAGAGCACCTCCTTCCCGGCCAATGACCACCTGATGGAGCTGCTGATCACGCTCGACGCGCTGCGCCGCTCCTCCGCGCGCCGCGTCACCGCCGTGGTGCCCTATTTCGGCTACGCCCGGCAGGACCGGAAGAGCTCGCCCCGCTCGCCCATCTCCGCCAAGCTGGTGGCCAACCTCATCACCCAGGCCGGCGCCGACCGCGTGCTGACGCTCGACCTCCATGCCGGCCAGATCCAGGGCTTCTTCGACATCCCGGTGGACAACCTCTACGCCGCCCCGATGTTCGCGCGCGACATCCAGGCGCGCTACGCGGGGCGCGACCTCATGGTGGTCAGCCCCGACGTGGGCGGCGTGGTCCGCGCGCGCGCCATCGCCGAGCGCCTGCACACCGACCTCGCCATCATCGACAAGCGCCGCCCGCGCGCCGGCATCTCCGAGGTGATGAACGTGATCGGCGACGTGTCGGGCCGCGACTGCATCATCATCGACGACATCATCGACAGCGGCGGCACCCACTGCAACGCCGCCGCCGCGCTGATGAAGAACGGCGCGCGCACCGTCTCCGCCTACGTCACCCACGGGGTGCTGAGCGGGGCCGCGGTGCAGCGCGTGGCCGACAGCCCGATCGAGGCCATGGTGGTCACCGATTCGATCGCCGCCACCGAGGCGGTGCAGCAGGCGCGCAACATCCGCCAGATCCCCATCGCGCCCCTGCTGGCCGAGGCGATGCGCCGCATCAGCGAGGAATCCTCCGTGTCGTCGCTGTTCGAATGAGGGCGCTCATCCTCACCCTGTCCTGCCCCAACCGCCCCGGGATCGTCGCCGCCGTGGCCGGCGCCATCGCCGAGGGCGGCGGGGACATCCGCGAGGCCCAGCAATACGACGACACGGCCACCGGGCGCTTCTTCATGCGCGTGGTCTTCGCCGCCGCCGAGGGCGCGGAGGCCTGGACGCCGCGCCTGGCCCCGGTCGCCGAGCGCTTCGCCCTGCGCTGGGCGCTGCGCGACGCCGCCACCCCGCGGCGCGTGCTGATCCTCGTCAGCAAGCCCGACCACTGCCTGGCCGACCTGCTGTACCGCCGCCGCATCGGCGAGCTGGCGATGGACCTCGTCGCCGTCGCCTCCAACCACCCGCGCGGCACCTTCGCCCACCTCGACCTGGGCGAGACGCCCTTCCACCACCTCCCCGTCACGCCCGAGACGAAGATGGAGCAGGAGGCCGCGCTCTGGGTCCTGGTGCAGGAGACGCGGGCCGAGCTGGTGGTGCTGGCGCGCTACATGCAGGTGCTGTCATCCGGGCTGGCGGCCAAGCTGGCGGGGCGCTGCATCAACATCCACCACTCCTTCCTGCCCGGCTTCAAGGGTGCCAAGCCCTATCACCAGGCGCATGAGCGCGGCGTGAAGCTGATCGGCGCCACCGCCCACTACGTCACCGGCGACCTCGACGAAGGCCCGATCATCGAGCAGGACGTGGAGCGCGCGAACCACGCCGACACGCCCGAGGCGCTGGTCCGCAAGGGCCGCGACATCGAGCGCCGCGTGCTGGCCCGCGCCGTCTCCTGGCACCTGGAGGACCGGGTGCTGCCCAACGGCCACAAGACCGTGGTGTTCAGCTAGCCGCGCTGGAGCAGCTCGACCTGCGCCCCGTCGGGCGCCTGCACGAAGGCGATGCGCACGCCGGGGCGCACCTCCTTCGGCTCCAGCGTGAAGACCGCGCCCTTCGCCTTCAGCGCGGCGGCGGCGGCGTCCAGGTCGTCCACCCGCAGGCCCAGGTGCTCCAGCCCGCGGAAGGGCGGCGGGGGCGGGCTGCCCGTCCCCTCCGGCACGCCCTCGATGAACAGGGCCAGGCCCGACAGGTCCAGCATCACCCGCAGCGCGCCGCTGGGCTGCACGGCGCGGCCGGTTTCCGTCGCGCCGAACATGCCGGCGTAGAAGCGCACCGCCGCCTCGGGGTCGGTGGAGCGGAGGTGGAGATGGTCCGGGGAGAAGCGCATGGCAGGACGGTAGCGCAGCCGTCAGGCCGCGCAAGCGTTCCGGCGTCGTAATGTCGGCAAACTTTACGGCCGGTGCACTCCTTGGCCGCGGCACCGTGCCAAGCCTTTGTGCAATAATCGTATATTTCGATGGCATGTTTGTTGCACCGCCGGCCGTGAGCTGCCCGGCGCCATGCGGGCAGCGATGAACGGGAGACCAATATGGACATTCGCCACTTCATCACCGGCCTGGCGGCCGCTGCGGTGATCGCCACGGCCGCGCCTGCCAGCGCGGACATCGTGTTCACGATCGGCAACGTGCCGCAGACCGACGAGAACGTGCTGCTGACCAACAACGACACCGGCATGACCATCTTCGGCGAGACGAACGTCACCAGCACGACGGTCCAGTTCACCTCGACGCAGAACCTCCGGACGCAGGGCAGCGGCCAGGCCCGCATCGAGGCCGTGTCCGGCGACCTGGACAACGTCGCCATCTCGGTGCCCGGCTTCACCTTCACCAGCCTGATCTTCAACCCGCGCGACGGGGACGGGGACCTGGAGGTGACGGTGAACGCCAATGACGGCGTGTTCACCTTCTCCTACGCGCTCGGCAACGGGCAGAACTTCCTCACCATCACCGCCATCAACGGCGAGACGATCAACTCCGTCTCCCTGCTCGCCGATGACGGCTTCAGCGACCTGCGGCAGGTCCGCGTCGGCGGCTTCGCGCCGGTGATCGTGGACGCGCCGGTGCCGATGAGCCTCGCCCTGTTCGGCGTTGGCCTCGCCGGCCTCATCGGCTTCGGGCGCCGCAAGGCCGCCTGACGGGCCGGGCGGGGGCGCGCGGCTGGCCGCCACGCCCGGCGGTGCGCCGCCGAACCCGCGTGCAGCTTCACGATCGGCGCCTTCGCCACCGCGGCCGCCACCCGCTGCCGCACCTCGCGCATCAGCGCCCGCCCGTCCCACCCCACCGGCCAGCCCTGCCACAGCCGCAGCACGCCATCGGTGAACACGGCCATGATCTGGTCGCGGTTGCCGAAGCGCACCAGCTCCCAGGCGAGGTCGCGCGAGGGCACGAGTTCCGGCACCTCCAGCCCCACCAGCAGGAAATCCGCCACGCAGCCCGGCGCCACCCGCCCGGCCATCGGCAGGCCGGAAACGGCGGCCGCGCCCGAGGTCGCCGCCTCCAGCCAGGTCCAGCCCGCGCCCTGCGAGAAATCGCCCTGCGCGATGCCGTAGCCCTGGCGCTGCACCGCCTCCGCCGCGTCCAGGAGGCGGAAGCCGTCGGCGCGCGTGGCATCCGTGCCCAGGCCGAAGCGGATGCCCATCTCCTGCATCATCAGCGCGGGTGCCGCGGCATTGCCCTTCCACTGCGTCGCCACCGGGCAATAGGCCACCGCGGCGCCGGAGTCGCGCAGCATCCCCAGCTCGCGCGCCGTCAGCAGGGTGGCGTGGGCCAGCAGGGCCGCGGGATTGAGCGCGCCGGCGGCGTGCAGGTGCTCCACCGGCCGCAGCCCGCGCGCCACGATGCTGCGCTCCACCGCCACCAGGTGCTCGTTGGCGTGGGTCTGGAAGGGCACGCCGGCCTCCAGGCACAGCGCCGCCAGCCGCGCCATGGTCGCATCCGTCCCCAGCTCCGGGATGGACACCGCCAGCGAGGGCACGACCATGCCGGACCAGCGCGCCAGGTGCTGCTCGGCCCGCGCCAGGATCGGCGCGGGATCCTGGCCCAGGTCGTTGCAGATGAGGCCCAGCACGCAGCGCAGCCCGGCCTCGCGCGTCGCCTGGGCGATGATGGCCGCGCCCGTCTCGTGGCGCGTGCCGGCGTCCACCACGGAGGTGAAGCCGCCGCGCAGCGCCTCCAGCGCCGCCAGCTTGGCGGACAGGAACACCGTCTCCTCGTCCAGGTGCGATTCCAGCGGCACCCAGATGCGCCGGAAGATCTCGGAGGGCTCGCCGAAGGCCAGCGCCTTGCCGAAGCCCTGGCTCAGATGGGTGTGCGAATCCACGAAGCCCGGCAGCAGCGCGTGGTCCGGCAGTTCCACCGCTTCCAGTCCGCGCGCCGCCAGTTCCTCGACCGGCGCAACGGCGGCGAAGCGCCCATCCTCCACCAGTACCCCCAGCCCCTCGGCGAAGCCGTCCTCTCGCCACACGCAGCGCGGATGCAGCAGCAGGCGCGAGGCGCTGAAATCCCCCGGCGTCACGACAGCGCCACGCGCCCCGCATCCACCGCGCGCAGGGGCGCATCGGCCACCGCGCCGCGCATCAGCGCCGCCGAGGCGTCCACGCCGCGCGCCGCCCCGCGCTCCACCAGCCAGGCGCCCTGGCGCTGCATCAGGCCCACCAGCGCGTCGTCCAGCACGGTCCGCACCTGGTAGTCGGGCCAGTTCTCGCGGATGGCGTCGGCGGTCTGCGCGCGGCCGGCCACGCGCCCCACCGCCGCCTGTGCCGCCGGCAGGTCGGCCGCGATCGCCGCCTCGGCGCGGATCAGCGCGCGCAGGACGCGCTGCACCGCGTCGGCATCGGTGCGGATGAAGGCTTCGGAGCCGGCCAGCAGGTAGGTCGGCTGGTAGCCGCGCACCGGAATCTCCACGATGTCCGCCCCCAGCGCCCGCCGCGCGCCGGCGTAGAAGGAGGGGAAGGTGGCCGCCGCATCCACGTCGCCGCGCACCAGGGTGGGCACCAGGTCGGCCGGGCCGACATTGACGATCTCGGCGGAGACGCCGGCTGCCGCCAGCTCGCCCGCCAACATGAAGTGGGTGTTGGTGCCGACGGTGACGCCGACCTTCTTGCCGGCCAGCGAGGCGACCGCATCGGTGATCCCCGCCCGCCGCCGGCCCACGATGCGGCTGCCGGTGTAGCGCGCCAGCACCGCCACCACCCCGAAGCGCTGCGCGCGCAGGGTGCCCACCACCGCCGGGAACTCCGTCATCAGCGCGAGGTCGAGCTGCCCGCCCACCAGCGCCTCGAAGGCCTCGCGCCCGGTGGGGAAGTTGGTGACGGCGGGCGCGATCCCGGCTTCGCGGAACATGCCGCGGTCCAGCGCCACGGCGTATTGCGGGGCCTCCGCCGCCAGCCCGCCGCCGATGCGGACGGCGCGGTCCTGCGCGCGGGCCACGCCGGGCGTGGCCAGCAGGGTGAGCAGGGTGCGGCGCTTCATGTCTCGTCTCCATGCGGGCGGGCGTGGCGCAGCAGCCCGATGATGCGGTTGCGGTTGGCCAGGTAGTCCAGCCCCTGGCGCGCGGCGCGGTCGCCGAGCTCGATCGTCTCGATGATCCGCCCGGGGCCGGAGGCCATGACGTGGATGCGGTCGGCAAGCGTCAGCGCCTCGTCCACGTCGTGGGTGACGAACAGCACGGTGGTGCGCCGCCGCTCCCATACGCCCAGCAGAAGCTCATGCATGGTGGCCCGCGTCTGGGCGTCCAGCGCGCCGAAGGGCTCGTCCATCAGCAGCACCTTGGGCTGGGCGGCCAGGGTGCGGGCCAGGGCCACGCGCTGCTTCATGCCGCCCGAGAGCTGGCCGGGCCAGGCCCCGCCGCGCCCGTGCAGCCCCACCTCGGCCAGCGACGCCTCGGCACGCGCCTGGCGTTCGGCGCGCGGCAGGCCCAGGCGGCGCAGGGCGAACTCCACGTTGCCACGCGCGGTGAACCAGGGGAACAGCGCGTATTGCTGGAACACCACGCCCACCTCGGGCGATGGCCCCGTCACCTGGGCGCCGTCCACCGCCACGCCGCCGCCGGCCAGCGGCACGAAGCCGGCGATGGCGTTCAGCAGCGTGGACTTGCCGCAGCCCGAAGGCCCGATCAGCGCGGTGAAGGAGCCGGGCGCCAGGCGCAGGTCGGTCGCCGCCAGCGCCTCCGTCCACCCGCCGCCGCGCGCCTTGAAGCGGATGGCGGTGCCCGAGCATTCGACGAGCCCCGCCACTACAGCTGTTCCCAGTGCACCAGGCGGTTCGCCAGCGCCACGAACAGCGCGTCCAGCAGCGCCCCCAGCACGCCGAGCAGGATGAGGTTCACGAACATCACCTCCGTCTGCATGAACTGCCGCGCCTCCTGGATGCGGAAGCCGATGCCGGCGGATGCCCCCGTCAGCTCGGCCGCCACCAGCGACAGGAAGGCCAGCGCCGCCCCCATCCGCAGCCCGGCCACGATGTGCGGGGCGGCGGCCGGCACCACCACCTCGAAGAACTCGCGCAGCCGCCCCGCGCCCAGGGAACGCGAGGCGCGGATGTAGGTGCCGGCCACGTGCGCCGCCCCGTGATGCGTGTTCAGCCACACCGCGAGGAAGACGGTGTAGGAGATGACGAACCACTTCGACCCCTCGCCGATGCCGAACCACACGATGGCCAGCGGCACCAGGGCGATGGCCGGGATGGGCCGCAGCAGCGTCAGCACCGGCGTCACGGCCGCGCCCAGGATGCGCGTGCGCGCCGTCAGCAGCCCCACCAGCACGCCGAGCACCGAGCCGATGCCGAAGCCCACCGCCGCGCGCCCCAGCGAGACGCGCAGGTCCGAGCCCATGGTGCCGTCGGCCCAGAGCTCCACGGCGGCGGCCCACACCACCGCGGGGCCGGGCACCAGCACCGGGTTCACCCCGCCCCAGGCGGTGACCGCCCACCAGATCAGCAGCACGCCCCCCAGCGAGGCCGCCACCTGCCCGAACCGAATGCCCTGCCCGCGCAATGCCCAGCCTCCTCGCGTCCAGGGGTGCTTTTACGGGGTTCCGGCCGCGGGGAAAGCGGCGGGGAACGCCGGGCTGCGCGATGGCGGCCGGCGGCTGCCCGTCCCCGCGCCATCACGCCTGCCGCGCGGGCCGCGTCCACCACCAGGCGGCAAGCAAAGGGACAAGGGCGCAACTGGCGATCAACAGGAAGGCGCCCAGCCCGGGCCCATCATCCGCCGCCTCCAAGTCATAGACGGGGGTGACGGCCAGCTTGGCGCCGAGCGCCAGCAGCGACCAGACCGCGGCAAGGACGACCACGACGATCAGCGGAACCCGCCCGGTGACGCGCCGGCACAGCGCCGCCGCGCAGCTCGTCGCCACGATGGCCGGCGCCGCCAGCAGGAGCAGCACGAACGCCGTCTTCACGGCATCGGCGAGAACGGCCCCGACCGGCATCGGGGAAGCCCGCACCAGCTCTGGCACTCGCGGCAATGGGATCAACACGCCCGCCGCCGCGACCGCCGCTGCTTGAACGGCGAGGAACCGTCCGAGAACCCCCATCACCCCTTCCGTACATTCCAGAACAGCGGCGCCCCGCCCAGCATCCCGCTCACGTTGCGCCGGTGGGCGGTGGCCAGGAAGTACTGCCCCAGCGGGATCATCGGCACGTCCTGCATCGCCTGCGCCTGCATCCGGCGCGCGATGGCCTGCTGCGCCGCCAGGTCCGGCGCGTCGAACCAGGCCTGGCGCAGCGCCTCCAGCTCCGGGCTGTTCGGCCAGCCGATCCAGCCGTTGGTGCCGTTGCCGCGCAGCCCCAGGTGCCCGGCGGGTGCCGCGAAGTCCAGCCCGCCGGCGAAGGTGAAGAAGGCGCTCCATCCCCCGCGCTCCACCGGCTCGCGCGAGACGCGGCGGGCCAGCACCGTGCCCCAATCCAGCGCCTGGTAGTCCAGGTTCATGCCGATGCGGCGGAACATGTCCGCCCCCACCTCGCTCATCGCCCGCAGGAAGGGCAGGTCGGAGGCGACGATCAGCGCCACCCGCTCGCCGCGGTACCCGGCGGCCTCCAGCGCGCGCCGCGCGGCCGCGACGTCGCCCGCGCCGGGCAGCGCCTCGTCATTCGCCAGCGGCGTGCCCGGGGTGAAGACGCCCACGCCGTCGCGCCACATCTCGCGGTCGGTGCCGACGATGGCCTGCATGAAGTCGGCCTGGTTCACCGCGCGCAGCACGGCGCGGCGGACGCCGGGGTTGTCGAAGGGCGGCTGCAGGTGGTTGAAGCGCAGGAAGCCCAGCCAGCCGGCCGTCTCCAGCCGCCCGACCTCCACGTTGCGGTTGCGGCGCAGCAGGGGCAGCAGGTCCGTGCTCGCCTGCTCCCACCAATCCACCTCGCCGTTCTGGAGCGCCGCGGCGGCGGTCGCCGCGTCGGGCATCACCACCCATTCCACGCGGTCGAGGTGCGCCACCTTCGGCCCGGCGGTGAAGCTGGGCGTGCCGTCGGTGCGCGGCACGTAGCCGTCGAACTTCGCGTAGACGGTGCGCGCGCCGGCCACCCGCTCGCCAGGGACGAAGCGGAAGGGGCCGGAGCCGACGATCTCGCTGACCTGGGTGCCGGGGTCGGTGCGGGCCAGGCGCTCGGGCATCATGAAGGGCGTGGTGACCGTGGTCTTGCCCAGGACCGCGGGGAGCAGCGGGAAGGGCCGGCTCAACCGGAAGCGCAGCCGGCGATCGTCCAGCGCCGACAGCTCCGCCGTCGCCGCCAGCAGCGCCTGGCCGAAGGCGTCGCGCGCGCCCCAGCGGCGGATGCTTGCCACGCAGTCCGCCGCCCGCACCGGCTCGCCATCGTGGAAGCGCAGGCCGGGGCGCAGGGTGATGGTCCAGCTCAGGCCGCCATCCTCCACCACATGGCCCTCGGCCATCTGCGGCTGGATGCGGTACTCGGCATCGGTGGCGTAGAGCGTGTCATAGACCAAGAAGGCGTGGTTGCGGGAGACGAAGGCGGTGGACCACAACGGGTCCAGCACCGTCACGTCGCTCTGCGGCACGAAGCGCAGGGTGCGGGCGCCGGCGGGCTGCGCCAGCGCGGGCGCGGCCAGCAGGAGGGGAGAGGCGAGGACGGCGCGGCGTGTGGTCATGCGGACATGGTGGGGCCAGCGCCCTGCCATGGCGCAAGGGTTTTCACGCGGCCCCGCGCGCCGCATCCTGCGCCCCCAAGGAAGGAAACCCGCCCATGCACCGCCGCGCCCTGCTCGCCCTGCCGCTCGCCACCCCCGCACTGGCCCAGCCGGCGCGGCCCATCCGCCTCGTCGTCCCCTTCCCGCCCGGCGGCTCGAACGACGTCATCGCCCGCCCGCTGGCCGAGAAGCTCCAGGCCCGCCTGGGCGTGCCGGTGGTGGTGGAGAACCGGCCCGGCGCCGGCGGGGCCATCGGCGCGGCCCAGGTGGCCCAGGCCGCGCCGGACGGCACGACGCTCATGCTCACCTCGTCGAGCTTCGCCGCGTCCGCCGTCATCCAGCGCACCCCCTACGACGCGCAGGCGAGCTTCGAGCCGGTGGCGGTGCTGGCCCGCGCGCCCTTCTTCATCCTCACCAACCCGGCCTTCCCCCCGCGCGACGTGGCAGCCCTGATCGCCCACGCCAGGGCCAATCCCGGCCAGGTGGATTTCGGCAGCTCCGGCCCCGGCGGCATCAACCACTTCGTCACCGAGCTCTTCGCGCTGCGCGCCGGCATCCGCCTCAACCACGTGCCCTACCGGGGCATGCCGCCCGCGGTAACGGACCTGGTCGCCGGGCACATCCAGCTGCTGATCACCACCATGGCCAGCGCCTCCGCGCCGGTGCGCGAGAACCGGGTGCGGCTGCTCGCCTACACCGCCCCAGGCGCCCCGCCCGGCTCGCCCCCCGCGCCCACGGTGCGCGAGGCGACAGGGCTGGACTTCGAGGCCGGCATCTGGTGGGGCCTGCTCGCCCCGCGCGGCACGGCGACGGCGGCGCTGAACCAGGCGGTGCGCGCCGCGCTCGCCGAGCCCGACGTGGTCCGCATCTACGAGGCCGAGGGCGCCCGCCCCGCCCCCTCCTCGCCCGAGGAATTCGCGGCCGCGCTCGCCGCCGACATCGCGCGCTTCCGGGAGGTCGCGGCGGCCGCCAACATCCGCGCCGACTGAGGGCGCCGCAACCGTCCCAGCCCGACGCCGTTGCGGGCCGCATGGACATCCGCGCCCTCGATGCCGGCTTCATGCGGCCCTATGGCGGCCGCCTCTGGGATGGCGACACCCCGGGCCTGGGCCCCGCGCGCCTGGCCTGCCGCTGCCTGCTTCTGGACCACCCGGACGGGCTGGTGCTGGTGGACACCGGCTTCGGCCTGGCCGACGCCGCCGACCCCTCGCGCATCGCGCTCGCGTTCCGCCTGTCCGACCGGCCGACGCTCGACCCCGCCTTCGCCGCCATCACCCAGATCCGCGCGGCGGGGCTGGACCCGCAAAGGGTGCGCCACGTCGTGATGACGCACCTGGATTTCGACCACGCGGGCGGCCTGTCGGACTTCCCCTGGGCGCAGGTCCACGTCCCGGCCACCGAGGCACGCGCCGCCCGCGCGCAGGACGGGGTGAAGGCCCGCCAGCGCTGGCGCCCGCAACAACTGCCGGCCACCATGGCGGAGCACGACGCGCCCGGCCCCGACTGGTTCGGCCTGCCCACCCTCGCCGGCCCGCCCGAGGGCATCCTGCTCGTCCCCCTTCCCGGCCACACGCCCGGCCATTGCGGCGTGGCGGTCCGCGCCGCCGAAGGCTGGGTGCTGCACGCGGGCGACGCCGTCTTCATGCACGCCGAGCTGGAGGCGGAAGGCCGCGCCCCGCCGCTCGCCCTGGCCTACGAGGCGATGATGCAGAGCGACGGCGCGCAGCGCCACGCCAGTGCGCGCCGCCTGCGCGAGCTGAAGGCGGCCCACGGCGCGGAGGTGACCATCCTCTGCACCCACGACCCGCGCCGCCCCGACTCGCCGCGCCTGCGGGACCTTTGACGGACGCGCCCCGCCGCGCGACCCTGCCCGCCCATGCCCGCCATTCCCCGCAAAACCTTCGACGCCACGCGGCGCGGCCCGCTGCACGGCCTGCGCGTGGTGGACCTCTCGCGCCTCGTCGCCGGCAACGTCGCCACCCGCGTGCTGGCCGATGCCGGCGCCGAGGTCGTCAAGGTCGAGCCGCCCGAGGGCGACACGCTGCGCGCCTGGCGCGTCGAGGGCGTCGAGACCTCGTGGAAGGCCTTCTGCCGCAACAAGCGCTCCGTCTGCCTGGACCTGCGCGCGCCCGAGGGGATCGCCGTCGTGAAGCGCCTCGCCGAGGGGGCGGCGATCCTGGTGGAATCCTTCCGCCCCGGCGTGCTGGAGGCGATGGGCCTGGCCCCGGAGGCACTGCACGCCATCAACCCCGCGCTGGTGATCCTGCGCGTCTCCGGCTGGGGCCAGGACGGGCCGTTCGCGCACAAGCCCGGCTTCGGCACGCTGGTGGAGGGCTACAGTGGCTTCGCGGCGATCAACGGCTTCGCGGACCGCGAGCCGGTGCTGCCGCCGATGTTCATGGGCGACACCTATGCCGGCCTGCACGGCGCGGCCGCCGCCATGATCGCGCTGCGCCACGCCGAGGCGACCGGCGAGGGCCAGGTGGTGGACCTTTCCCTGTTCGAGCCGCTCTTCGCCGTGCTGGACCCGCAGATGGCCAACTGGCGCCTCACCCAGCGCCGCAAGCCGCGCACCGGGTCACGCTCCACCAACACCGCCCCGCGCAACGCCTACGCCACGAAGGATGGCGGCTGGGTCTGCCTCTCCGCCTCCACCCAGGGCATGACGGAGAAGCTGTTCCGCGCCATCGGCCGCGAGGACCTGGTCACCGACCCGCGCTACGCCACCAACCCGCAGCGCCTGAAGCACGCGGCGGAGCTGGACGCCATCATCGGCGGCTTCGTGGGCGCGATGACGCTGGACGAGTGCTGCGCCTTCTTCGACCGCGCCGGCGTCACCATCGGCCCGGTGATGGACGCGCCCCGGCTGGAGCAGGACCCCTACGCGCTGGGCCGCGAAGCCCTGGTGGAGGTGCCGGACGACGACATGCCGGGCGGCGCCTTCCCCATGTCGGGCGAGACGCCGCGCCTGTCGCTCACGCCCAACGTGCTGGCGCGGCCCGCGCCCAGGCTGGGCCAGGACAATGACGACATCCTCGCGCCCCTGCTGGGCGCCGGGGAAGTGACGCGGCTGCGGGCGGCGGGCATCCTGTGCCCATGAGCCAGACCGACCCCGCCCTGATGACGGCGGAAGACCTCCTCGCCCTCTACGCGACCCGCTGCCTGTCGCCCGTGGAGGCGCTGAAGGCCGTCACCGAGCGCATCGCGCGCATGAACCCCTGGGTGAACGCCTTCGCCGCCCTCAACCCCCGCGCCATCCAGGCGGCGGGCGAGAGCGAGGCGCGCTGGATGGCCGGCCGCCCCATGGGCGCGCTGGACGGCGTGCCCGCCACGGTGAAGGACCTGCTGCACCTGGCCGGCTTCCCCACCCGCCGCGGCTCGCGCACCACCGACGCCACGCCGGCCACGGAGGACAGCCCGGCCGTGATGGGCCTGAAGCAGGCCGGCGCCGTCATCATCGGCAAGACCACGACGACCGAGTTCGGCTGGAAGACGCCCGGCGACTGCCCGCTGCACGGCATCACCCGCAACCCCTGGGACCGGACACGCACGCCCGGCGGGTCGAGCAGCGGCGCGGGTGCGGCGGCCGCCGCCTGCTTCGGCCCCCTGCACATCGGCACCGATGCGGGGGGGTCCATCCGCATCCCCGCCGCCTGGTGCGGCGTGGTGGGCGTGAAGCCCTCCTTCGGCCGGGTGCCGCAATGGCCGCTGGGCGCCTTCGCCTCGGTCGCCGTCGCCGGCCCCATGGCGCGCTCCGTGCGCGACTCGGCGCTGATGCTGAACGCGCTGGCCCGCCACGACCGGCGCGACCCCTTCTGCCTGCCCGACGATGCCCGCGACTGGCGCGACAGCGTCGAATCCGGCGTGCGCGGCCTGCGCGTGGCGGTGGTCCGCCGCCAGGGCTTCGACGCCCCTTGCGACGCCGAGGGCTGGGCCGCGCTCGACCTCGCCGCCAAGGCCCTGGAAGCCCAGGGCGCGATCGTCGAGGAGGCCGAGCCCGCCCTGCCCGACATCCGCGCGGTCTTCGGCCGCGTCTGGGGCGTGGCGATGGCGCGCCTGGTCGCCGGCATCCCCGAGGACCGCCGCGCCCTGCTCGATGCCGGCATCCTCGACGTGGCGCGCGACCAGTCCACCATGACCGCCGCCGAGTTCCTGGGCGCCGAAGCGCTGCGGATCGAGGCCGCCCACGCCATGGCGCAGTTCCACGCGCGATTCGACCTGCTGCTGACCCCCTGCACCCCCACCGCCGCCATCGCCGCCGACCAGCCCACCCTGCACCCGCAGCTGGCGCTGTGGCGCGACTGGGCGCCCTGGACCTTCCTGTTCAACCTGTCGCGCCAGCCGGCGATCTCCGTGCCCGTGGGCCTGGATTCCGCGGGCATGCCGCGCGCCGTGCAGGTCGCCGCCGCGCTGTACCGCGACGACCTGGCGCTGCGCGGGGCGCGGGCGCTGGAGGCCGCCGTTCAGGCACCGGCCGCGCCCGCCTTGTAACGAGACTGCAACCGTGCTTCACGCGCCGCACGGACACGGCGCGTGGGGCAGGACACGGATGCGGCTCGTCACCTTCGATTGCGGCCAGGGTGCACGGCTGGGCGCCTTCACGGCATCCGGCATCCGCGACCTCGGCCCGCGCAGCATGATGGACGCCATCGCCGACCTCGCGGCCATCCGCGCCGCCTGCGAGGGCGCGCCCCTGGTCACCGCCTGCAAGCTGCTCGCCCCCCTGCCGCGCACGCCCAAGAACATCTTCTGCGTCGGCAAGAACTACCACGAGCACGCGAAGGAATTCGCCGGCTCCGGCTTCGACGGCGGCGCGAAGGACGTGGTGCCGCCCTTTCCCGTGGTCTTCTCCAAGCCGCACACCAGCATCATCGGCCATGGCGAGCCGATCCTCTCCGCGCTCGATCCCACCGGCGGGCTGGACTACGAGGGCGAGCTGGCCGTGGTCATCGGCACCGGCGGGCGCGGCATCGCCAAGGCCGACGCGCTGCGCCACGTCTTCGGCTACACCATCGTCAACGACGTGACGGCGCGCCACCTGCAGAAGCGCCACAGCCAGTGGGTGCTGGGCAAGGGGCTCGACAGCTTCTGCCCCATGGGCCCCGCCATCCTCACCGCGGACGAGGTGCCCGACCCGGGCGCGCTGACCCTGTCCACCTGGGTCAACGGCCAGCGCCGGCAGCACGCCCCGGTGTCCGACCTCATCTTCGACATCCCCACGCTCATCGAGGCGATCAGCGCCGGCATCACGCTGGAGCCGGGCGACGTGATCGCCACCGGCACGCCCGCCGGCGTGGGCATCGGCGCCAGCCCCCCGGTCTTCCTCAAGCCCGGCGACATCATCCGCATCGAGGTGCCGGGAATCGGCGTGCTCGAGAACCCGGTCGCGTAGGAACACCCGCCATGCTCCGCCAGCCGCTCGTCCAGGCCGCCCGCCGCCGCCTGATCGCCACCCCGCTCCCTCCCGCCCCACCCGCGCCCCGCCCGGCCGAGACGGCGCAGGTGGTCCAGATGCAGCCGCCGCAGCCGCAGCAGGGCTGACGCCCCTTCCCCGCCGGGGGGAATCGCCGCAGAACGGGGCGAAGGGCCCGCGTGACGGGCCGGAGGAACCGCCATGCCAACGACTCGACGCGCCATCCTGGCCGCGCCCGCCCTGCTGCCCGCCGCCGCCGCCGCGCAAGGCGCCTTCCCCGACCGCGCGCTCACGATGATCGTGGGCTTCCCGCCCGGCGGCCAGGCGGACCTCGCCGCCCGGCCCGTCGCCGCGGCGATGGAGCGCGCGCTGCGCCAGCCCGTGGTGGTGCAGAACCGCGCCGGCGGGGCGGGCGCCATCGGCAGCGCCTTTGTCGCCCGCGCGCCGGCGGACGGCCACACCCTGCTGATGGCGCTGTCCTCGCTCGCCGTGATCCCGGAGGCGGAGCGCCTGTTCGGCCGCCCCGCGCCCTACGAGGTGGCCCAGCTTGCCCCCATCGGCCTGGTGAACGCGGATCCGACCATGCTGGCGGTGCCAGCCAACGCGCCCTGGCAGACCCTGGAGCAGTTCGTGGAGGCCGCGAAGGCCCGCCCCGGCGACATCCCCTACGGCTCCTCCGGCGCCTACGGCACGCTGCACGTGGCGATGGAGATGTTCGCCGCCGCCGCCGGCATCCGCCTGCTGCACGTCCCCTTCCAAGGCGCAGGGCCGGCCATCACCGCGCTGCTGTCGGGCAACATCCAGGCCCTGGCCTCGGCGCCCGGCACGCTGACGCAGCACGTCCAGTCCGGCCGGCTGCGGGTGCTGGCCTGTTGGGGGCGCGAGCGCGCGCCGGCCTTCCCCGAGGTGCCGACCTTCATGGAACGCGGCTTCGGCGAGGTGGAGTTCTACATCTGGGCCGGGCTGATGGCCCCCGCCGTCACACCCGCCCCCGTCATGGCCCGGCTGCGCGAAGCCTTCGGCGCGGCGATGCGCGACCCCGAGGCGCTGCGCGCCTTCGCCGCCGCCGGCTCGCCGCCCCGTTACCTGGACGCGCCGGACTTCGCCCGCTTCCTGGCCGAGGACAGCGCGCGGCTGGTGCGGGCGGTGGGCCGCATCGGGCGGGTGGAGTAGCGGCTAGCCGAAGCGCAGCCGTCGGAAGCCGCGCAGCAGCGTCCGCCGCGGGGCGGCGGCAGACGGCGCGGGTGGGCCGTGGGGAGAATCGTCCTCCTCCTCACCCTCGCGCCGCATCCCATGCGGCCGCAGGTCCCAGAAGCGCTGCTCGGCGGTGTCCAGGTGCAGCCAGGAGCGGTAGGCGCCCACCCCGCCCGCCTCCATGCCGCGCGCCTTCTCCAACGTCTCCGCCACCAGGGGCGGCGCCACCCACAGGTCCACCGCGCGCGCGGCGATGTGCTGGCTCGCCCCCGCACCGCCCACCAGCGCGTTGGTCCGCGGCGTGCGGTAGCCGCTGAGGCAGGTCCATTCCGGGCGCCCGAGCTCCTGCCCCAGCCGCCACAGCTGGTCCAGCAACTGCGGGTCGAAGCGCTTGGAGCGGCCTTCGCGCCAGTCGCCGCACACCTCGCTGAACTCCATCAGCGCGGCCAGGTCGTAGCCGTTGGCCGTGGTGTAGGGGCCGTCGAACCAGGCGCCCGTGTGCGCGAACTGCACGCGCAGCCGCCGCGGCTCGCCGGGCGGGAAGGGCGCGGCGCGGATCGGCGCGGGGGGCGGCTCGGGCTGAACGGCAGGGCGGCGGAGGGGATGGCGGCGGGCGGCCAGGGCGGGCGCCGGCAAGGCCAGCGCGCCGAGGGCGCCCAGGAACAGGCGTCGTGACGGCAATGATCGGGCTCTCGCGTCGGGTGGGGGTCACATGACCCCATCCGCGCATCTTATGAATCGGGATGAATGCGGATTCCCCCTACCGGAGGTTCAGCACCCGCGGCGGCGTGAAGAAGGGGTTGGCGACGCCGTTCTGCCGCTCCAGCGGCTCGAGGATCATCCAGGAGCGGCCGCGCACGAAGGGCGCCGCCCCGGACGCCACGCGCGGCATGGACACCTCGCCGTCGCCCTCGCCGCTGCGCCGGTCCCACGTCCGCACCGCACCGGTGTCGAGGTGGATCCAGGTGGCGTAGGCGCCGACGCCGCCGGCCTTCATGGCCTTCGCCGCCTCGATGGCCTCGCCCAGCTTGTCGCGCCCCAGCCAGATGTCCACGGCCTTCGCCTGGAGGTGCTGGCTGTCGGCGGCACCCCCCACCAGCGCGTTGGTGCGCGCCGAGCGGTAGCCGGAGACGCAGGCGAACTGCCCCACCCCCACCCGCCGGCCGAGCTGCCAGAGCTGGTCCAGCAGCGCCGGGTCGAAGGGCCGGCTCTCGCGGGCGCGCCAGTCGCCGCACACCTCGCTGAAATCGGCGATGGCGGCGGGGTCGTAGCCGCGCGGGCCGCTGTAGGGGCCGCGGAACCACGCCCCGGTATGGGCGAACTGCACCGCCAGGCGGCGCGCCTCACGCGGCATGGCGGGCGTGGCCAGCGCCGCGCCGGGCAGCGCGGCGGCACCGATTATGCCGCCGATGAACGAACGTCGTCTCAGCAAGCCAATGGTTCCCTGGTCAATCCCGAATGGTCCACGCATGCGCAGCGCCATGTAATGCCTGCGCGCGCGGAAGTCACCGTGCCACGCGTGGGAAGCCGATGACTTCCCTGGACGCCGCGCGTCATGCAGGATGGGCGCGCAAGGAGAGACGCATGACCACCGAATCCGCCATCACCGCCTGGCTGGCCACGCAACAGGGGCCGATGCTCCAGGCGCTGGAGGCGATGGTCAACACCGATGGCGGCTCCTATGACAAGGCCGGCGTGGACGCGGTGGGCAGCCAGATCCGCGCCTTCTGCGAAGGCCACGGCCTGGCGGTGGAGGCCACGCCCGGGGCGCTGCACGGCGACTGCCTGCGCGCCACCCTGCCGCACGCCGGCGCCGCCAAGGCGCGCGGCAACCGCGCCGAGCAGATCGTCCTCATGGGCCACCGCGACACCGTCTTCCCCAAGGGCGAGCCGCAGCGCCGGCCCTTCCGCGTCGAGGATGGCCGCGCCTACGGCCCCGGCGTGGCCGACATGAAGGCCGGGCTGGTGATGAACATGTTCGTGCTCGCCGCCTTCGCGAAGCATGGCGGCGCCCCCGGCCCCCTGGTCGGCCTGTTCACCGGCGACGAGGAGATCGGCTCGCCCGAGGGCCGAGCCGTGATCGAGCAGCAGGCGCGCGACGCCCGCGTGGTGTTCAACAGCGAGCCGGGCCGGCCCGGCAACGGCGTCGTCACCGGCCGCAAGGGCGGCGTCTTCATGGCCGTGGAGATCGAGGGCAAGGCCGCGCACTCGGGGGGCAACTTCGAGGCCGGCATCAGCGCCATCGGCGAGCTGGCGCACAAGGTCACCGCCATCCACGCCCTGACGGACCTCGCGCGCGGCATCACGCTCAACGTCGGGTTGGTGTCGGGCGGGCAGAGCGTCAACACCGTGGCCCCCCACGCCCAGCTCCAGATAGACCTGCGCTACGTGAACCCCGAGGACCGCGCCGAGGTGATGGCGGCCATCGAGGCCATCGTGGCCAAGGCCCACATCCCCGGCACGAAGGCGCGCCTCGTCATCAAGGGCGAGTTCCTGCCGCTGACGCAGGACGACGCCGCGAAGCGCCTCTTCGCGCTGTACCGCGACGCCTCCGACGCCCCGCCCGAGGGCGTGTTCAGCGGCGGCTGCGCCGATTCCGGCTTCACGGCGGCCCAGGGCGCGCCGACCATCTGCGCCGTCGGCCCGATCGGCGGCAACGCGCACAGCCCGGAGGAATGGCTGGATGTCGCCTCCCTGGTGCCGCGCGCCCAGGCGCTGGCGCGCGCCATCATGCGGCTGGATTCCGCCGGGCTGTGACGGCGCCGCGCGCCCTGCGTATAAGGTGCTGATGGACCTGCCCGTCCAAGTCCCGGCCCCCTTCTCGCTGGCGCGCCCCGCGCAGCGCCTGGCGCCGCTCGTGCTCGTCTCCGCCCACAGCGGCCGCCATTACCCCGACGCGTTCCTGGCGGCCGCCCGGCTGGACCCGCTCTCGCTCCGCAAGAGCGAGGACGCCTTCGTGGAGGAGCTGTTCTCCGCCGCCCCCGCGCTCGGCCTGCCGCTGCTGGCCGCCGAGTTCCCCCGCGCCTGGTGCGACCTGAACCGCGAGCCCTGGGAGCTGGACCCGGGCATGTTCGACGCCCCGCTGCCATCCTGGGTGAACAGCGCCTCCCCGCGCGTCGGCGCCGGGCTGGGCACCATCGCGCGCATCGTGGCGACCGGCGAGCCGATCTACCGCCGCCGCCTGTCCTTCCCCGAGGCCGAGCAGCGCGTGCGCGGCTGCTGGGAGCCCTTCCACGAGGCGCTGCGCGGCCTGATCGGCGAGACGGTGCGCCGCTTCGGCGCGTGCCTGGTGCTGGACTGCCACTCCATGCCCAGCCACCCGGGCGGCCCGCCCCTGCCCGACATCGTGCTGGGCGACGCGCACGGCACGGCGGCCAACCCGCGCGCCGTGCGGGCCGTGGAGGCGTCGCTCCAGCGCCTCGGCCTGTCCCTGCGGCGCAACGACCCCTATGCCGGCGGCTACATCACCCGCGCCTACGGCAAGCCGCGCGAGGGCGTGCACGTCGTGCAGCTCGAGATCGCGCGCAGCCTCTACATGGACGAGGCGCGGATCGAGCGCGCCGCCGGCTTCGCCCCGCTGCGCGCCAGCCTCACCCGCTTCCTGGGCGAGATGACGGCGCAGGACTGGTCCCTGCTGGGCTAGGCTTCCAGCGCCAGCGCGCCCTCGCCGGCCCGCCAGGTCAGCGCCCAGGGCCCGGCCGGCCGCGTGCCCCGGCCGCGCAGCAGCGACACCTCCCAGGACGGATCCGCGAGGCGGCCCGCGGCGCGCCCCGCCACCGCCCAGCGGGAGGCGACGGGCGAATCCGGGGGCGGCGCGTCCCCCAGCAGCAGCCCCACGCCGCCGCCCTCGGACGCGGCATCGGCGAGGGCGCGCAGCGCCGCGGCGGGAAGCGCGTCGGCGACCACCACGCCGCCCACCGCGGGGCAGCGCAGCGCCTGCTCGGCCGCCCAGGCGGCGTCGTCGCCTGCCGCCCGCACGAGGATCACCCGCGCCGGCGCCAGCCCCAGCGGCGCCAGGGCCGGCCACTCGCCGCCGACCCACACCGACACCCCGCCCGCGCGGCCCAGCAACACGGCGGCGAAGCCGGCGGCCTCGCCGGCCAGCGCGTGGAGGCTGGCGCGCGCCAGGGGCGGCACGCCGCCCGCCAGCGCCAGTGCCGCGCGCGGGGGCGCCGCGCCGCCGCCCAGCCGCGCCCGCAGCGCGGCCAGCATCGCCCGCCGGTCCAGCCCCGCACGCGGCGCCGCGCCCGCCTCATCCGATCCCATGCGCGCGGTTTACCGAACAGACCGGCAACTGCAACCATCTTTCTTGCGAGTCATTCGCAATCGCAGTAAACAGCAGCTCGCACCCGGAGGACACATCATGGCGACCCGCGGACTTCCCACCTGGCCCCTGCTGCATGACGAGGCCGATGCCCTGCCCCCCGGCGAAGCCCTGCTGCTGGACGCGCTGCGCGCCTGGGCGGCGCCGGGTTCGCCCGGCCCGCTGGGCCAGGCCGCCCTGGTCCTAGCCGCCGCAGGCGCCGATGCGGCCGCCATCCCGCTCGACGCGCTGCTGCGCGCCCTGCCCGGGGTGCAGCCCTGCGGCCGGCTGTGCCCGCGCCTGCACCCGGCGGAGGCGGACCTGCTGCTGGCGCTGGGGGCCGCGCAGGGCGGGCGCCGCTCGCTCGCGCTGGCGCTGCTGGCGCGCCACGCCGCGCCGCTGGCCGCCTACCGCGCCATGCCGCTGGTCATCGCCCTGGCCGCGGCGCTGCGCGGCTGCGGCGTGGCGCTGGGCCCGCGGCTGTGATCGCCGATGCTCAGGCCCGGCCGTGGCAGTGCTTGTACTTCTTGCCAGACCCGCACGGGCAGGCGGCGTTGCGCGGCGTGGCGCCCCAGGTGGCCGGGTCCGCCGGGTCCACCCCCGCGACCTCCCGCGGCGCCAGGGCCACCGCCGCGCCGTAGTCCGACGGCGGCGGCTCGTAGGCCGCTTCCGGCGCCTCGTGCCGCATGTCGGTGACGCGGATCGGCTGCGGCTCCGGCAGCGGCTGGTTGGGCGAGAACTCGAGGCGCAGCAGCAGGCCGGTCGTTCGCTCGCGCAGCTCGGCCAGCATGGTGTTGAACAGCGCGAAGGCCTCGCGCTTGTACTCGTTCAGCGGGTCGCGCTGGCCGTAGGCGCGCAGCCCGATGCCCTGCCGCAGGTGGTCGAGCTGGAGCAGGTGCTCCTTCCACACCTGGTCGAAGATCTGAAGCAGGATGGACTTCTCCACCATCCGCATGAAGTCGGGGCCGAGGTTGGCGGCCTTCGCAGCCGCCACCTGGTCGGCCGCCTGGCCGATGCGCTCGCGGATGGCGTCGTCGTCGATGCCCTCCTCCTTGCCCCAGGCCTCCACGGGCAGGTCCAGGCCCAGCTCCTCGCGCACGCGCTTCTCGAGCGCCGGCAAGTCCCACTGCTCGGGGTAGGAGTTCTCGGGGATGGCGCGGCGGACCATGTCCTCGATGGTTTCGGCGCGGAAATCCTCCACCGTCTCGGACAGGTCGGCGGATTCCATGAACAGGCGGCGCTGGCTGTACACCTCGCGCCGCTGGTCGTTCATCACGTCGTCGTACTTCAGCAGGTTCTTGCGCGTGTCGAAGTTGCGCGCCTCGACCTTCTTCTGCGCCTTCTCCAGCGCCTTGTTGATCCAGGGGTGGATGATCGCCTCCCCCTCCTTCAGCCCCAGCTTCGTCAGCATCCCGCCCATGCGGTCGCTGCCGAAGATGCGCATCAGGTCGTCCTCAAGGCTGAGGAAGAAGCGGCTGTTGCCCGGGTCGCCCTGGCGGCCCGACCGGCCGCGCAGCTGGTTGTCGATGCGCCGGCTCTCGTGCCGCTCGGTGCCGATGACGAACAGGCCGCCGGCCGCCTTCACCACCTCCTGCGCCAGGGCCACCTCGGCCTTGTGGCGCGCCAGGATGGTGTCGTAGTCCGGCCCGTCGCCGGCCTCGGCGCGCGCCAGCATCTCGGCGTTGCCGCCCAGCTTGATGTCGGTGCCGCGCCCGGCCATGTTGGTGGCGATCGTCACCGCGCCGGCCCGGCCGGCCTGCGCCACGATGCTCGCCTCCTGCTCGTGGTAACGCGCGTTCAGCACGCTGTGGGGCACGCCCCGCTGCTTCAGCAGGGCGGACAGCACCTCGCTCTTCTCGATGCTCGTCGTGCCCACCAGGCAGGGCTGCCCGCGCTCCCGGCACTCGACGACGAGGCCGATCACCGCCTCGTACTTCTCCATCGCGGTGCGGTAGACCTGGTCGTCCTCGTCCACGCGCGACACCGGCACGTTGGTGGGGATCTCGACAACCTCGAGCTTGTAGATCTCGGCGAACTCGTCCGCCTCGGTCGCCGCCGTGCCGGTCATGCCGGCCAGCTTGGGGTAGAGGCGGAAGTAGTTCTGGAAGGTGATGGAGGCGAGCGTCTGGTTCTCCGGCTGGACGGTGACGCCCTCCTTCGCCTCCAGCGCCTGGTGCAGCCCGTCGCTGTAGCGGCGGCCCTCCATCATGCGGCCGGTGAACTCGTCGATGATGACGATCTTGTCGTCGCGCACCACGTATTCCACGTCGCGCCGGAACAGGACGTGCGCGCGCAGGCTCTGGTTGACGTGGTGCACGATGGACACGTTGTGGCTGTCGTAGAGGTTGCCCTCCTCCAGCACGCCGTGCTCGCGCAGCAGGCGCTCGATGTCCTCGCCGCCCTGCTCGGTCATGTTGGCGGTGCGCTGCTTCTCGTCCTTCTCGAAGCGCGCCTCGTCCGTCACGAACTCCACCATCACCGCGTCCACCCGGCGGTACAGGTCGGAGGTGTCGTCGGTCGGGCCCGAGATGATCAGCGGCGTGCGCGCCTCGTCCACGAGGATCGAGTCCACCTCGTCCACGATGGCGTAGGCGAAGGGCCGCTGGACCATCTCGTCCAGCCGGTACTTCATGTTGTCGCGCAGGTAGTCGAAGCCGAACTCGTTGTTGGTGCCGTAGGTGATGTCGCAGGCATAGGCCGCGCGGCGCTCGTCATCGGTCAGGCCGTTGACGATCACGCCCGTGGTCATGCCCAGGAAGCCGTAGACCTGGCCCATCCACTCGCTGTCGCGGCGCGCCAGGTAGTCGTTCACGGTGACGACGTGCACGCCCTTGGCGGGCAGCGCGTTCAGGTACACGGGCAGGGTGGCGACCAGGGTCTTGCCCTCGCCGGTCTTCATCTCGGCGATGCGCCCCTCGTGCAGCACCATGCCGCCGATCATCTGCACGTCGAAGTGCCGCAGGCCGATCACGCGGCGCGCCGCCTCGCGCACCGTGGCGAAGGCCTCCTCCAGCAGGTCGTCCAGCGTCTCGCCGGCTTGCAGCCGCGCGCGGAAGGCGGCGGTCTTGCCGCGCAGCTCCTCGTCGGACAGCGCCTGGAGCTGGGCCTCCCAGGCGGCGATGGCGGGCACCCGCTTCTCGTGGCGCTTGAGGGCGCGGTCGTTGGAGGAGCCGAAGATGGCGCGGGCGAGGCGGGCGAACATGATGGGCGAAATCTCTCCGGGGCGCCGCGAAACGGGGGTGCGGGGTCC
>LNFM01002582.1_pt1 | contig 37704 bp, 62 predicted proteins | sample 596031 | NCBI WGS metagenome assembly LNFM01 (sample SAMN04254537, study PRJNA301005) | activated carbon metagenome | isolation source: dual media filters at the Ann Arbor, Michigan drinking water treatment plant | place: USA: Ann Arbor | reverse complement strand
CACCTTTTCCAAATACTTTTCCCATCTTCATTCCTATTTTGAGATCATGAAAATTTGTTTACCATCAAATCTTTTTTTTAACAACTTTTTTTAGGCTAATCATGAAACTTGCTGATTTGACAAATAATTTCTTTAGGAGGATTGTGGTAAAAAAGGGGGCACTATGGCCAAAACCAAACTTACAGCAGAAACTTCACAGGATCTAGCCAAAGATGGAATATACCTAGTCTTTTTTATCATAGGATTGATGTGTACATTCGGAATAGCAAACAGCTTATTTGGCTGATTTCTTTTTCTTATTTTTCATCATCTCTTTCCCTAAGTCACAAGCTGGATCTCTTTTTTTATCTAGCTTTTCAAGTTGCTTGAGGTCTTTGAGTGATTTTTTTGTTTCTTTCTCTATTTTCCGTATCTTCTTGTCCATAAATTTCCTTTAGGTTTGGGCCAGGGCCAAAACGTTTAAATTTCCAATGATTTTCAGGCTTCATGCCAAAATGTTTTTGTTTTCTGATTTTCTCTTTTTGACTGCGGCATTTCTTGCAAATGCTCCCATTTACGTAGGAAGGGAAATCAATTAACACCAATTTCTCTTCACCGCAAATCATGCACTTCCTCATAGCAGCTGGATCAGGCATTAAATTCTGTCCCATTTGCGCCCCTTTAAGTAATGTGACCATCCAGAATCATTCCAAACTCTCTCATTCTCTGAGCGTTTTATGAGCTCTCCAAGAGGAACTTTATTCTTTGGTTTGAAGGGTTTTTTGTCTGCTTCTGGCACAGGTTTATATCTGCTCCTTGCGCGTTTCCTAAGACACATTAAGCAATAAGCTCTGCAAGAATTCTCTTCAGGATTGCGAACCTTAATCCCACAATCTTGACAAGTTGTGTTCAGTTTATCTTCCTTGAGCTTTGAGAATTCAGCCTCTGTAACTTTTTCACAATGATCTGAGCAATACATTTGATAGTGCTTTTCTACTTTGAAAGATCGGTAACATCTCGCACAAGGTAGGTGAGTTTTAGGTTCCAGCTTGGCTTCAGGTTTATTGTAATAAGACTGAGGCTGAGACCATAAAACATATCTAGGATCTTTTGGACTTACCATGACTGCCTTGAATTCCGGATAAAGAAAATACTTGATAGCATAAACAGAAAAACACTTTTCATAGACTATTTTCCCTATGTTCCTATGGTCTGATAATAACCCTTATGTTACATGTAGCCTGAAGAGCATTGACATGCAAGTTCCAAATACTAAGAGCATTACGATGAATGCAATAGTAGGGATAACCTTTTCAAATTTCAAATGCCCTCACAGGTACTTGTGGAGGGGGTGAATTTTTATATAGTTTCATCATCTTTTGGTCCTGCATTAACAAGCTCATAAGATGCTACTTCTTTTTTTCTGATCCACATTCTAGCATCCCATTCAAAGAATCTCTTGAAATTACTCATTTTCATATGAATGCTTTCAAGCTCTTCTGAACTTTGTACAGGAATTTCTATGATCAAGCCGCTCTTCAAAGTCATGACAACTTTCATTTTTACCTCAAATCCTTTTCTAGCATGATTCCGTCTTCAACAATCTTTTCAAGCTGCTCAATCATAGGGTAAAAGAAATTCACCAATATAGAGACGCATAGGGAGACTTTTACATTGCACATCTGCAATTCTTCAGAAGCCTCAGATTGCATATGGATACATGCTTCTTTAAAATTCTCTTCTGCTTCTTCTAGCTCATCAATCTTATCTGCAAAGAGAGTAATAAATGGGAAAAGTGAAATATTTGTGGACTGCGCCCGTGCGTTGATAAGTTTGGAAATTTCATGCATTTTCTCCAGTGAAATTGCTATTGGTTCATTTATAATGTTGTGAAAAAAATTATCCACGCTTCTTCCTTTTCTTAGGAATCTTAGCACCAGATTTGCGTGCTGTGCTTAATGCGGCTGCTACTGCCTGGCGCTGCGGATGGCCTGCGTGTACCATCTCACTTATATTTTCGCTGATGACTCTTTTGGACTTTCCTTTTTTCAGGGGCATAACTCTCTCCTTCTATAGGTTTTCTTATTCCTAAGTTGACGTTCTCCCTACCCAAGCTAAATTCTACTGAAATCATCTCGCCTTTTAGAATTTGCTCTAACTCTAGCGCACTGATCACTATATCAATAAAAAATTCTTTATCAAGTTTTTCTTGGATCACTTCCATCTATTTGCTCATACTGTTCAGGTCTTATAGGCATAATTCTAATGAGGGTACCAGGCTTGGTGCTGTAAACCTTGCGTGCTCTGATTTCTACCACTCTTCTGTCATCTTCAATGACAATGCCATTCATGCAATCCAACACAAACTTTTGCAAGTTATCAATGTCTGGTTTACAAATGTGATGCATTGCACCATTTAGCATCTGCCTTTGTTTAGGCTTGGAAGTAGACTTTGGAATGGGAAGATAAAACGTAAGGTCAACGTAAACGGGACAACCTAAAGGTTCTTCCCTATATTGAGACTTTAGCTGCCATTTAGCACCTTCTTTAAGTTTGCCCTGTTGTGGATCTTCATAGGCGCTCTTAGTTTTGAAGTTGAATCTTGGTCTAGCTGAAGCGACAGGTGTTCCAAACAAATCCAGAGATATCATGATAACCTTTCCTCTTATGTATAAAATACTGGGATTTTAATAAACATTTTTTTATATTCAGGTTCTTCATCAATATCTCCGTGTGGGTAAGAGGGGAGGGTCTAAGTAGTCCTCCTCTTTTTTTTCTTAGGGAAAGGATCGTCAGTTAGGTCTTCATAGCTAATTTTCCCGTAAGTGTACCTATTTATTTTATACGCTAACAAAGCAGATAGCTTATTTCTTTTCAATGCCCTACACAATCCTTCAGGGGTGATCTTGCATTTCAAGGCCAATTCCTTTTGTGTCATACCGGTTGCATCAAGGTAAGCCATTATTTTTATCTTAGCGGTTTGTCTCATTGATTGATTTTTCCCTCTGATTATTCATTGACTATAAATTTTCCCTCTGCCAAAGTCAAGTCTTTAAGATTAACATCTAGGAGAGGAAAACACTATGATAAAACCCGGTTATACTCGCGTATCAGAGATTTTAGGTCAATGGCCTCAATTTGAGGGGATCCCTCCAGAGATAATTAAAAGAAAAGGTGAAATAGGGACTGAGGTGCATGAGGCTATTATGGGATTCCATAATGACATTCACCTTCCAGTCAGTGAAGTGGCTCAAGGATACTATGACAGCTTTATGAGATGGTACACCCTATGCAAATATCCTATGCAGTCAATAGGACGTCTTTACTGCGACACCCTTAAAATTACAGGAGAAATAGATGCAATTATCCAAGTAGAAGGTGCTTGGTGCTTAGTGGATTGGAAAACAAGCGCTACAGCTAATGACAAACTTTGGCAGCTCCAGGGACAATTTTACCAATACCTTATGAAGACCAATGGACATGAAATTGATACCCTATTCTATTTTGTGCAACTAGACAAACATGGAAGTATGCCCAATGTTAAACTTTATCAAAGCACTAAAGATCTGATGAATGTGTGTATGAGCGCATATATTTGTCACAAATATCTAAACAAGGTTGACAGGAAATCACAAGATCAATCACAATGCTCTCTATAAGATCAATAACTCTCCCCCCAGTGTATCAGACTGAGGGGAGACAAAACACTGAGAAATGTGCAAACCGTTGGAGGATTCACACATGGTAGACTCTATCAAAAACATATCTTTTGCAGATATAGAAACATTAATTCAGCGTATCTCACTCACTGAATTTACTCTCTTAGACCATATCACAGTCCAGATGCAGGCTGATCTAGAGCTTCTCAAAGTCCTTGAGAAACTAAAACTAGAGCTTACAAATCTCATTTCTGTTAAATAATTTTTTTAATGAGGTGTGTATGTTCAAATGCTACTTACCGGATTCACCTCCTGAGACATTTCAAGAAATGTTGTGGAGATTGAACAAGACGGAAGAAGAATATGATCAGTATCTTAAGGATAAAGAAGAGGCTGAGATTAGTTATTACATGGATATTTTAACGTATGGGGAAATATGAGCGCTAATTTAGTAGAGATAAGTCCTGCTAGTGTACAGGAAAATGAGATGGAAAACACATTGCGTACCTTTGAGTACGCAATTGATGACACTTTGGAAAGAGCAATGCTTTATGAGGTATGCTCACACTGGTCAGCTGAAGAAGCTATGAATCTGATTGCCAAGGTGAAGAACTATGGCAAGAAGATTGAGGAGATCAGAAAAAGGATTAATGAACCTTACCGCAAGATGCAAACCTACAACAATGAAAAGTGTAGGCCATTCTTAGAGAGACTAGATAGGATTGAGTCCATTCTAATCTCTAAGATTGAATGTTGGAAGATTAAGGATATGAGAGAGCAAGAAGATATGCAGAAGGAAGCAGAACTACTCAGAGATGCTTTACAGCTTGAAGTTACTCCTTTTGTAAAAACAGAGGCTCAATTAAGAACCTCAAGTGCATTGGCTTATGAGAAAACAACCATGAAGTTTCAGGTTGAGTGTTTGGCTATGATCCCTATAAACTATATCACAGTTGATGAAGATAAAGTGCAAGAAGCTCTAAAAGCAGGCGTTAGGGAAATCCCAGGATTGAAAATATATGCAGAGAAGAAAACTATTATTAGGAGCAGGTAAGATGTCAGCAGTAGCAGTAACAAAAAAGACCGTTTCATTAGCTCAGTTTGAGGCTGATGAGTTTGAATCTAAGAAAGATCTTCTCAAACGCACTATTTGCAAGGGAGCTACAGATGATGAATTCCAGCTATTTGTGCATGCTTGCAAACGCACAGGATTAGACCCTTTCATGAAGCAAGTTTATGCTGTCAAAAGATGGGATAACAACTTGAAGCGTGAGACCATGACAATCCAAACGGGGATTGATGGATATCGCTTAATAGCTGAAAGGACAGGTCGTTATGCACCGGGAAAAGAGCCTTCTTATACCTATGATTCTAATTCAAACCTAGAATCTGCAACAGCATATGTGAAGAAGATGACCAAGGATGGAACATGGCATGAAGTGGCTGCTACTGCTTTCTTTGATGAGTATTGCCAACGCAATAAGGAAAATAAGCCTATTGCAATGTGGCAGAAAATGGCTCGCAATCAGCTAGCTAAGTGTGCTGAGTCTTTAGCTTTGCGTAAGGCTTTTCCTGCTGAAATGTCTGGGCTTTATACTTCTGAAGAGATGGAACAAGCAGAGAGTGAATTCTCATCAGAATCTGCAAAGCAAGGGAAAACACAAGCTACTGAAGACATTGATGGTCTAATAGATAGTCTTTTCCATAAGGTTCAAATACCCGCATCCCAACACTTTGAGCCTTATTTAAAGTTTGTGCAATCCAAGCTTCAAGGCAGAAGTTTAGGAGATGTGCTCTTAGGATGGCTTAAAGATCCAGAGCCTTTCCTTAAGCACTACAAAAGCTGGATGGATAAAAATAATCTAGCTTGGGAAGATCAGATTGAAGATGCAGAAGTTGAGGAAGCATTCTAAGTGAGCTGCTTAGGTTTTCTTCCTCTTTTAGCAGGAGATGGAAGCGCAGATAAAGTAGTCTGTGGCTTCCTCTCCTCTAATCTCACCTCAGCTATGGTGACTCTCATATTCAAATCTCTCACTTGACACTGAATATCCTGTAACAAAGTTACAATTTTTTCTAGCTTTGCATCAGAGTGATTCGCTGATCCTCTTATCTCATTTTGCATGTTAAAAAATGCATTCTGAGAATCTTTTAAGGCATGCTCCATCACTCTTTGAATGTGATCTTGTCCCTGTACTGCCTGTGTCATTAGCTTTCTAGTCTGCTTGTAACTTTTAAAAGAAAAAATAATGCAGGATAATGCTCCCAACATGCCAAAAATAAATACTAAACTTGATAAGATTTGTGTGAGCATGAGATTTCCTTTAGCATTTGAAACGCAATAGTCTAAAGCAAAGAACATTTTTTTGCATTTTAAAGATCTCTTAATACTTTGGAGGCTGAAACACAAGTGTATAGACTAAAATTATACAGAACATTTATGTTGGCGGATGTTCATAACATGTAAAGAAAAATGCCACAGAGTGTGGCATCAAATTCATTACATAAAAAAAAAGGCCAGCAATCTTGCGAAGAGCTGGCACCTAAACGTTCTATTAACCCCAGAACGTTGATGATATTACTCAAATTGAGCAATATCACGCATGCTAAAAGAAATTGTTTATAATGTAAAACTCTTTTAGCTCAGCTCTTCTTAAAGTGTTGGCTCCCAACGGAGCTCCCCTAATGACACGCGACAATGATACCCATTTTGAAGTTGAAGAAGAAGACAGAGAACTTTTCTCCATTACACCTCATTCCCTAAGCCGGCATAAAACTCTTTCAATGGCAGCTGGATTTCTACTCATCTACCTTTTGAGTCATAACTTACAAAAATATCAGATAAAAATGGCATCCGTTAAAGAACATTTCAAAGGAAGATGTGGTCAAAAATCTCTATATAAAATGGTCAATGAATTGATAGAACATGGGTTCATTCACAGAGAAGCTATCAAAAGAAAAAACCGTTTTTCTAACTGGGTATACAGAGTATCTTCTAAACCTAAGTTTAAAAATATTTCTTCACGTGGCACTTTTGACCAAGTTCAAAATGAACAAGTTCAAAATGACCACACTAAAGAATATCAAGAGTCTTCTTTAGATAAGACTATATATAAGAAAAGACAAGAGGAAGAAGCGGTGCAAGCACCCATTGCTGTCGCTGCCGCTCCAGCTCCTTCTCTTCCTTCTTCAAGAAAAAAAATCAAAGAGAGCAAAGAAGAGGTTGTTGAATTTGTCTTCCTTACCCCTACTCAGCAGCAAAAGCTTCTCCAAAGATTAGATTCTGATACCTCCAAACTTCATAAATGCTATGAAAAACTCTCCAATTGGAAAATTGGCAAAGGCATTTCTGGTGGACAAAATGACTACATGGCTATCATCAACTGGGTGATTGATGCTGTAATTGCTGAAGAAAACAAACCCATTGAAGTACCTTTACCAGAAAGGAATAGAGCTTTTGCAATGAAAGTCAAAGCGTTGAATCTTAAGAATCCAGATATTGAAATTGGTCCAGATTATCTAGAACTCAGATCAGGACCAATGAGAACAATCCATGAAAAGTTCACTGATAAAGACTTCAAACATAAAATAATTAAAGAATTGAACAATAAAAACTTAAGCACAAAAGGTTTGGAATGAAATACTTAGATTTTCTTTGCATGGGCACAAATCATACCTATGCTTTTAATATGGAAAAATTTATTTGTTATAAAATTATTGATATTGAACCCAAAATATTTAAATTTTCCCTTTCATTTGACCATGGAGTACGCTTTGAGGGATATTTTCTAAAATCATCATTAGATAATTTTTTAAACTTTTTTTGTGAACATATCTCTGATGATGAAAAAGGAGAAATGATTACATATTGCGAAACTTTAGAATCTTGCCAAGAAGCAAAAATACAGATGGAGATATAGGGTTACCTATCCTTACAAAAGATCGTTTAACACTGAGCCTCTAATACAGTCCTAGGGGCATTTAAAAAATAGGAACCATATGAAAGTAGAGATAGTTGGATTTTACAAAAACACAGACAAAAAAAATAAGATCAAAGGAACCCTCCATGTCTATCTTGTAGATTTGGATCTGGATATCCGTGGCATTGCAGTACACAAAGGCGCTAAAGGTGGGTGGTTTTATCAAATGCCAGGACGCAAAACCCTAGATGCAGAGACAAAAGAAATGGTGTGGTATCCACATATTTCTTTCTCTAACAAAGAGATTCATGATGAGATGATCCAAAGTATCATCCAAGAAGCAGATAAGTTTTTAAAAATTGAGTTGACAAAAGCCTAGAAAAAGTCATAAATATTTCTTTAAGTCATGAAGACTAAAAGGATGTTTATGTACAAGATTGTGGAATACAGAAAGGTAGAGAATAAGAAGAACCTGAAAGGGTATTTGGATATCTATGATTCAGATAAAAAATGGCTAATCAAAGGGTGTAGCGTCTTTGCAAATGGTGGAAAGTATTGGGTAAATATGCCCAGTAGGCCCTACAAGAATGAGAGTGGGGAAACCAAATATGCAGACATCATTCAAATGCACAAAGAGGATCAAGATGAGTTTAGCAAGCAAATCATTGCTGCTATGAAAATCTATGATCCAATGGCTCCTAAAGCTTTTGTGGCTAAGAAGGCAGAACCTGTTGAAACTCAAGATGACATGTTTGAGTTGCCTTTCTAGTGGATTAAAAAAATTCTTTAAACTAGAATCCGCTAAGCAATATTAACATTGCTTGCAAAAAAATCCTATTGTGCTATTTAACCTGGGCCTGTAAAGCCTGGGTTTTTTTATTTCACTAAGTATTAAGAATTTGCGTGCAAATAATATAAAGATTCTGTAAAATCGCGCGCCCGCAGGGGGGGGGATAAATCAGGTTTTTTTAGCTAATGATGCCGTATAAAGAGAATGTACCTTGAGAAATATTTCCAGAAGCCAAGGTAATTTGTAATTGAGTTATAGCAGCCGTATTTCCAAAAGTACCTCCATACACTCCAATACCGTTTGATCCTCTATCATTGCAGGTATTTGTTAGATATGAAGCTCCAGAGCTATTTGAAAATTGAGAGTTTCCTATGAGACAAGTACCTGAACAAGCAGGGACGCTGCTTCCAAGAGATCCGGCTAATATTGCAAAAGTTGTTACGTTTGCAGGAACTGTTGGGCCTCCTGCTGTATTTCCAAATACACCTGTGCCAGCATATCCAGTAGTAACAAATCCGCTTCCTTGATTGTATCTTAAAAGCATAGCTTGACCGCCGCCGCTAGCAGCAAATACATTATCCCATACAAGCATATATCTATTGAATTGAGAAACAATACCAGTAGTGAATGAAATGCTGGCAGAAGCACTTGCTGTCTGAGTCTGAATCCATGTCCATGATTGAGAGCCTGGAAATGGTGATCTTAATACAGTATTATTAATAGCTGCTACAGAATTGAATACAATATTGCTATAAATTAATGTTCCTGAACCTGTTATAGGACTTGCATTAGAGCTACTTACTAATACATTATGCAGTTGTAGACTTGTTCCAGAAGCCAAAGAAATTGCGGATGAAGTTCCAGAAGTAAAAGTTGCAAAGGAAACACCAATTGCAGCTGTATTTGCTGTAGTCAAACCCGTTTGATTGCCAGACATTGTCAGGTCTAGATGCGAACCATTCATAGCAGCTGCATTTGATACTGTAGTACCATTTGCCCAACTACTATAATTTGGGAAAAATCCTCCAGCAGAAACAGTGTTATTAGTAGTAGAGCCTCCGCTATTTCCAAAACTTGAGTGTAAGAATCTAAGACTACCCGCTGAACTATGAGAGAAAAGAGCAATCCCAGTTGTAGTTATGTCTCCGCTGCAATATTCAAATTGGATTTGTGCAGACGCTGAACTGGAAGAGAATGTTACACCGGTATTTCCTGTGCAATTCAGATAGCAATTCTCAAGAAGAACAATAGAAGCTGCACTTCCAGTCACTGCAAGAGCTGCTGTTGCGCCATTTGTTTGAAGAATAATACCATTGATCCCAACGGTTCCTGCTGTGGTCATAGTACAGGTTCCATTGATAATCACTCCGCCAGCAGAGGGAGTAAAGAAAGCTGAAGCAGGGCCATATGCACATAGATTGACGCCAGCCTTGAGAGTGATATTCTCTGTATAGGTTCCTTGACGGATAAAGATAGTATCACCAGAGGATGCCGCTGTTAGGGCAGCGGCAATTGTGGTATGGGTTCCATTAGCTGCGCTTGCGGCAACAATAAATTTGGCTTCCCCGTAATTGTTTGTAGCTAATGCATGTGTAAAAGTCATAATTTATCCTTTAAGCTGCTACCCATACGCCGTTATCTGCTATTGATATCCATGTGCTTGTAGCTGCTCTAAATACCAGCTCCATTGAGTCACCTTGCAAAGTACTTGTCATAGTTCCCGCTACTGAGGAAGTCACGCTGCCAAGTCTTATTGTTTGACCTGTATTGGCAGTAACTACTACTGCGCCTGATGTATCAGCTACAATTTTTACTACTTGACCCTGAGTAGGTGCGGCAGGAAGAGTTTGAGTAGTGGCGGCTGTTACAAAATAACCTGTATTGACTGCTAGCACTATACCTGTAGCTTGATCAATCCAAGGAAATATAGAAGCTATTGCAGATACAAAACCGTTAGCATCAACGGTAAACTGCGCTGAGTTGAAGTTGCATGTACCAACTTTGGTTCCATCTGTAGCAGCTAAGGCTACTGAATATGGTCTCCAACTCACTGTACCTAGAGTAAGCGTACCTGCAAAAGCTGAATTGGAAAGGAATACCAAATCTGAATAGGTTAATGTTCCGGCACCAGCACCTGCTATAGCTGGGTTATTTGAAGAATCTATAGTGCAGTGAGTTAGTTTGATAGCTGCTGAAGATGACATTGTCAATGCAGCTGTAGCTCCTGTAGAGAATCTGCACCAATGGAAGGCTCCAGTAGAATTATTTGCTGCCGTAACGGTATGTGAAAAAATTACATAATCACATGCAATTGTTGTTCCTGTATTAGCTGACCATGGGCAGTTGAGTACAACTTCTTCCATGATAACAGGGCCTGTGGTAACCATTGTTTGTCCAGTTCCTGCGCCATGTGTTGCAGAAATGAAGAAACAAGTAGCTCCTCCTGTATTATTTACCATTCCATTGTTGGTAGAACCTTCACCTATATTGTAGGTAATGAAAGTTCCAGTCCAGTTAGGAAGATTGAATAAAAAGCCGTTTGTAATAGCTATGAAGGAATTTTCTATGATTAATCCAGCAGAGCCAGCAACAGCGCTGTTAAAGATATCCGTAGCACTTACTAATCTGACGTTTGCAAATGTGAAGGAACCTGTTGCAGGAGGTGTATGGACGCCAGTGATGATGACTGTATTTCCAGCGCTTCCAGCATCAGAATTTCCGGGAGTTCCTACTACTTCAGTATTAGCAAATAAAGTAAGGCTTTCAGTGTATGAGCCAGGTTGAACATAGACTATACCGCCGCCGGCTGCATTAGCAGCGTTCAGAGCGGCTTGAATGGTTGTGAAGCTAGCACCATTTGTTATCCCTGCTGCACTTACAATGAATGGCGTAATGTGTAGATCCGTTTGAGTGGAACTGACAAACCCATTGGCATCTACAGTAAATTGAGCAGAATTAAAGGCGGCCAAACCAATGTTGGTAGCATTTGAAGCTGCTATAGCTTGTGAGATTTGAACTTCCAAAGCCATTGTATTGGCGCCTGTACCGTCTGTACGTACAGGATTTGTACCGGCGGCTACCACTGCGCCGTTGAAAGTAACTAATCCCGCTCCTGTAGGAACAACTGGGCTTGTACCTGTCTGCATTGCGAATGAATCAACTGCTAATCCACCACCCGCTAAGCTTACAAATCCGTTTGCGTCTACTGTAAACTCTGCGGAATTGAATGCGGCAAGCCCTACAATGTTAGCTGCTGAAACAGCGGCCGCTTGAGTACGTTGAATAGTCCAAGTCTCAGTGCTAGTACCAGCATTCCCAGTTGTAGTAAATGGTGTAGTTCCTGCGGCTGCAACAGCTCCTACCACAAAGATTATACCAGAACCATTTGGAGGTACTGTTATGCCATCTTGACCCTGAAGATCAGTAATTGAACCCGGAGGAGGAGGAATTGAACCTAGGTTTGCTATGCCTGCTTGTGACATTTAATCTCCAAAAAAGGCTTCAACATAAATAAATCCAGAGGTTGGATTTGAGCTACCTGTAGCAGTCCTTGCCCAAAAACGTGTTCCTACAACTACTGACATTGGCTGTCCATCTTGCGGATAGTGATTTGTCATCACATCTAACAACTTGAATCCATTAGCAGGGATTATCAATTGATCTGCTGTTCCATCTGATGCAGGCGTATTACCATTTGTTAAGGCAACAAAAAGATTTGAGTTTGTCAAATTTGTGATACATATTAAGCGTGCAGAATTTTGCAAAGGAACAGAAGTAATTCCAGCATATGTGCTTGAAATTGAAGAAAATATAAGAGACCTTATTGTCTCTATTCCAAGTTTTAATCCTGCGTCAGCCACTTAAAGAATCTCCATTTAGTTAATAACCCAGAAATTTACTAGAATGTTTGCCGCTGTAGTTGCCGCACCAGCGTTAAATATTCTAAAAGCAACGCTTCCAGCTCCAGGAGTGGTTTCTACAATTTGACATGCTGAGTTAACAGTGGTACATGAAACTGAAGCTACAATCACTGACGTTGCCAAAATCGTACTATTGGTCAATGTAAGAGTTCCATAAGCGCCGTTAGCTATTGTATCAGTAAATGCTACTTGACCTGAACGAGCGTTAACAATTTGTGGGGATGCTCCAGCCGTATTTTTTGTAGCTAAAACACCTTCTCTTGAAGCATAAGCGACCGTAAGAGTTGCAGCATGAAGAGCATTTAGGGGATAAGTATTACCGCCTAGCGTAAGCGTTCCAGCTCCAGCTCCAGCAATCGCAGGATTATTTGAGGAACTTATTACTGAGTTGAGGATACTAACACTTGCTGAAGAAGACATAGTGACTGCTGCACTAGCTCCGCCTGTTAATCTACAGTTATTAATAGCTCCTGTTGAGTTATTGGAAAATGTAATTGCACCAGCGCAGAATCCATTATCAAATGCTAGAATTGCTCCTGTTTGCAGAGTGAGTGGGCACGTAATATCTGCACCAAAAATCACTGTTAAGCCAGAAACAGTTAGTGCATTTGTGGTTCCATTACCTATCCCAGCGCTAAATGCAAAAAATCCAGCACCACCAGTATTTCTAAAGAAACCATCTGTTGTTCCAAATGGTCCAATATCATCAACAGCTACAGAACCGGGTGAGGCCCAGTTTAGTAGATCAAATGCCCAACCATTTGTGACATTAACTGAACAATCTTCCATTATTATTGCTGCTGTACCTGCCGCAGCTGAACTAAAAATTGCAGCCGCTCCTTGGAAAGTACAACGGAATAAATTTAAGAATCCTGTTGTAGGAGGTACGTGAGTACCAATAATAAACACATCTTGTTCCGATGAACCTATCAATGTGATATTACCAGTGAAAGTCAAATTTTCTGTATAAGTACCTGGTTGAACATAAACCATTCCACCACCAGCTGCATTGGCAGCAGTAAGAGCAGATTGAATAGTTTGATAACCTGCTTGTCCAACAGGTCCTACTACAAATGGAGTAATAGGATAGGCGCTTGCTTTAGGAGTGAGTGTAAGCGTGTTTCCTGAACCAACAAATGTGTTTAAGGCACCTCCAGAAAGATTAATATTTCCTGCAACAGGAGAAATAGCTCCACCACTATTTCCAGTTAAAGTAGAGATTTGTGTAGCTCCTCCTCCAAGAGCGCTCCAGGTAGCACTTCCTGCGCTAACACTTACTAGTTGATACGAAGAACTAGCAGATTTATTTACCCACAAAGTTCCTAATTGATACCCTCTGTCTGTTGTAGCAGGATTTCTATTAGCTATGATAGTTTTTGGGTTTGGTATGGAAAGGCCTTGTGGAGTGCTATAATTGGTAACATTTTGTTGCTTAGGAGCCATGGTTATCTCTCAAATTATTTTTATAAGTTATGCTAGTGCGGAAAGGTAAACTTGTCAAAAAAATATTTGTATCATGTATATATATGAATTTTTTTATAGTAGCGCAAAAATATTGAAGATGCTTAATATTGAATCTAAAGGAGTTAGTTAATGATACAAGACATAGGAATCATCATTGCTGTAGTAGGAACTGGAATTGCAATGATTGGTGTAGTCATTTCAATGATGTTTTGGGTACGTACAGAATCAAATACATTGCGTGCTGAAGCAAAAGAAGATAGGAAAGACATCTTAAATTTAGTGAGAGCTATAGAAAATGAAATGAAAGATTTCCATCACAGACTTTTAGAAATAGAGAGGAATAAATAATGATTGTATTCTTATTTTTTACCGCTATTGCCGTTATAGCTGCTTGTAGATAATCATTTCTGTTTTTCCATATCCTTATCAACCATTTGCTGAAATTGTTTGGATAGGCGTGAAATAGCTTGCTTATCTTGCTTGTAGATCGCATTAAGCATCTTCTGACTAAAGTTATGGTATCTTGGATTTGTAAGTAGTTGGTTTGCAATATATTTTGCTCCTAAGTGACCAAATGCAGCCTTAATAAGTGATGGATTATGGAAAGCAAGAGCAACCGCTACTTCTCCTTCATGACCAAGATTTAAAATATTATCTAAACCTTTAGGTTCTAAAGCTCTTTCAAGAGGTTTGAATTTAGAGTAGAGCTTATTAGTTAGCTGGAAGTCTTCCGCGAGTTCCGGACTGACTTTTTCAAAGGTTTTCGCAAGTGCGTCTTTGACTGCGGCATACGGCTTGGAGCCCGCTTTTTTCCACTGGATGTTTTTGTTGATGTCTTGCCACGTGTCAATGATGTCTCTTGGGGACAGACCTTCTTCAGCAACTTTCTCAGCCAATTTAACAAGTTGATCTTTAGCATATTCCTTATCTACGGTTGGTAATTTAGAGTGGGCAAGTTCTTTCTGAATAGGGACAAGTGAATCAAAGAACTCAGCGGTTTGAGCTTCATTCAGTTTTGGAAGCTTGCTAGCATTTACTTTGAGAGGTTCATAGAAATTTTGATCAAATTTCTTTCCAATATCTTTGATAGATTTTTTTAGCTCTGTAGTTTTAAGCGCATGTTGACCTAGTTTTTCTTGAGCTTTTGGGGATTTTAACAGAGGAGTAATTTGCTTTTCAGTTAGTCCACCTTTTCTAGCATGTTGCACTAACTTCTTTTCACCAGCTTTGGCAAGCAGTTCTGGTCTAGCTGCTTCTCCTCCTATGCTGGTTCCAATTTCAAGAGCTGTAGCTAAAGGTTCATTAAGTCCATACTCTCTTCCTGTCTGTCCTGCAAGACCTCCTAGAGCTCCCATTAGAATAGAACGCAGACCACCGCCTAATCCAGCTAGCTGACCACCTAATGCACCACCTCTTCCTAAAACTTTTTCTGTCTTAGATTGGGGTTCAAACTCGCCTTCTGTCTTTTCTCTGAATCTTTCACGCAATGATTCTGGAGTGAGCTTTTGCACCAAATCTTGTTGACCAAGCATATTGAGTAAATTTCTCAATCCTTTTTCTCCAGAGCCTTCTAAAGATTCTATATCCGGAAGAAATGGATGCCTGGCTTGCTGTTCTCTTTCTTCAACAAAAGGAGTGGTAGCGGTTGCTAATTCTGCTAATTGAGGGATTTGGCCAACAGCTTCAGCCGCAAATTCTTTTGGTACATTGACAGCAGTACGTTTAAGAGCACCTGCTTTAGGCTTTTCTATTCTACGGAATGCCTTTTTTTCAGGTTCTTCTTCTTGTTCTTCAACGGGAGCTTCAATTCTTCTATATGGCATTATTGTTTCTTCCAGGATTTGCCATTGCTTTTATAGATCTGACCTTTTTCATCCTCAAAATATTCACCAGAATGTTTGGAGGCTGGAGGAAGAGTTTGGAATTCAAAATCTCCTGATTTTTGCTCTGGAGATTCTTCTGCTAATCTTTTGATTGTTTCAGCGCTTTGCGTATATTTTCTCTGTATATCAGGGTGGTGAGACAAAAGGTTTTCCAACTCTTTGTCAGCTTCTTCTTGAAAGTCATAGGTGAAACCTTTGTTTTTTTTTAGAACATTTTGCTGAGCTTGTGATTCAAGAGTTTTAAATTCATATTCACTCTCTTTCAAATTCAGAATTGCTTCATTTCCTTCTCTAGTACGTGCAAGATCAGGAAGTTTATTTTGGATCAATTTCAAGTCAGCATCAGTAAGCCTAACGCCAAAACGGGATTTTTCACCTGTTAAATATCCTAATGTAGCTGCTTGAAATTCTTGAGCTTCTGGAGAAGCAGCACCTGGAATTCCAAATTTAGAAATCAAATTGTCCCAATCTAAAGGACCCCAATTCTTTTTGCTTTTTAGCAGTTCTTTTTGTCTACGTACAGACGCAATACCTTCTCTAGCAGCCTTACCAGCTTTGTTGGTTTCCTGAAATGCGGGAGTATATATTTTAGCAGCGCCTTCTCTTTCTCTTGTACCACCAATTGTGCGCAGTAATTCTTGTCCAGATCCCGGAGGGATAAACCCAAGCGCTTGACCTTCAAGGATATCAGCGATTGATAATTCAGATTCATTTTCACGCACTTTCTTAGCAAAATTCTTTGCACCTTCAAAACGTAGTGCTTCTTGAAGAGAAGCTTTTGTCTTTTCACTTGCAGGAGACGCAGCAATTGCAGCAAATTTATCTAAGTCTGTAGCGTCTGGCCCTAATTGCTTTAAGCGGTCTTGAAGAGAGCTAATCTCTTGTGCTTGAATTTCTTTTTGTCTCTCTTCTTCTTTGTGTTGGCGGGCATATTGTAAATGCTCAGATATACCACCGCCAATTCCTTGACCTAATGATCTAGAAAGAAACTCAAGGGGTGAAGGTTCTCTTTGACTGAATGAAATACTCATTTGCCTCCAAATCCCATGTTAGCTAGATTGCCGCCTAAACCACTTCCATATCCTTGCAAAATTGGCCCTAAAAGCTCTGCAAGCCAATTCTGTCCACCTTTTTCTACATCCGTATGGAAGTTTTTTTGGAATGCAAAAGGAAGCAGCCTATTGAATCTTTCAGATTTTAAACCTTGCTGGAGCGCAGCTAATTTTTCATTTAATCCTGCACCTGCCTGCCCTAATGATTGCGTGAAGCCTGAGCTACTTAACCCTCCTAATCCAGCAAATCTTTCTGAAATTCCAGGTATTGTTTGCTCTTCAAACTGACGTTTATATGGTGCAGCAAATGCATTAAATTCTTCATCTCCTCCCTCACCTAATTGGCCACCAAGCATCTCTAAGATTTTATTTTGAAATGCCTGCTGCTCAGGAGACATGGTAGGATACTGAGTAGTTTGGGGTTTTTTATTACCCTGTTTGTTTGCAAAAATACTCGCTCCACCTAAAATGAGAGGAATTAACCATGAAGCCATAAGATCACCTTTTTTCTTCATTGTAGAGTAAATATTTTAATAGTTCAAATATTTATCCCCAGGTAGCATAGACGCATGCCATTTGAATGTAAGAAATTCCACGGACAGTGCAAAGCAAGATGTTGTGGCGTAGTGCCTATAAAATTGAGCTTATGGAAAGAAAAGTCAGATCTTATCCAAAGAAAAGTCATCCAGGAAATGCATGGAACATCCAAAGAAGGAGATGTATTGATTCCTATAACGGAAGATCTTTTCTGTCCATTTTTGCAGAAAGATTTATCCTGTGCAATTTATGAAGATAGGCCAGATGTATGCAGAAAATTTGGTGATGAAAGTCATGAATTGCTTTGCTGTCCCGTACAAGATAAGGATGGAAATGCGCGGTTTGACTTAGGATTTGAGATACTCTAAAACAAGAATTCCGTTGGTAATTGTAGGAGCTGTTGCGCCATTAAAGATTGTGGCTGTAGCGGCCACATTATCTATAATCACTGATATTTGATTTGTCACAGCAGTCACATCAGCAAACGGAATGGAGCGTGCATCTGGCACATTTGTATTCACAGTGCCATAAATGTGAGTATAAGATGTCACGGATGTGATTCCGGTGGGAATAGCCAAATTAGCTCCAGGAGCAATGGTTCCAAAATAGTAAATTTTCCTAAATGTTTGACGTCTATTTGTAGGTTGACCTGGATTTGTCCACTGTTCACCTGTCAGAATTTCAATGGTTTCATAGATTGCTATTTCCCTGATATTAATGAAGTTAGCAATATCTTTGAAGTTTTTAGTCAGTACAATAAGCAATTCTTTTGGATCTTCTGGCAGAACCGTTGTAGTAGGAAGAAAACTGGATTGATTATTGACTGGCTGACTGACGGTCATAATTGCACTCCAAACATGAAGCGAGATGCGGGTTGGAAATTCATCATAACTGCATGCAACGTGAAGTCAAAATCAAAGAATTGAGGATCATTCAATTGATCATTGCTAAGAGTCATTTGGAATTGGATATATTCAGCTGTGACATTAGGGATAGTTCTGAACCAAATTCTTTGCTGTCCCGTATTCGTTTGCGCAACTGAGACATCAGTGGTGACAATGGTGTCATCATCTTGATTTAGATAGAAATTAACACTAAATTGCCCATTAGCTGCTGCATCCACAAAAATATCCATGTAGGTCAAACGCGCCTGAAGTACTTGATCTTCAAAGGGACTAAATTGCTTGCTAATCACATTAAAATTATTGAGAACAGCAATTTCTCCACCATTTGTGTAGGCACTAAATGCTGTGGAATCTACTGGGAAAAAGTTATTCAATACTGAATCATAATAAGAAATTGTGAAGGTATTCATACCCGTGACAGCTAAAACCTGATAAATTCCATTAGGGGATAAGGCATTGCTATTCAACTGAGTCATGCCATTGACACCAGTAATTTGGATGAATTGACCATCCTGTAAATTGTGATTAACTGCTGTGATTTGTGCAGGTGATGCTTGCGTTGCACCGGATATGGAAAGAGAAGGATCATTTACAGGAGATTCAGATTGATCCTGATTATAAAAGAAGACATATCCTTGCTGATTGCCCGCAACTATCACAGGATAATCTTGTTGCAAACTTCCTGAATTCCATTTTTCCGGATAATTTTGCCATTGTATTGGCAGATCTATCCAACGGATATCCCTAAATGCTTGGAATTGACCAAAACACGTTAGCGAGTCATTAAAGAAAGAATAAGAACCATCAAGGTAATTAAGAATGAGAACCCGGGTGGGAAACTTGGTGGTGGTGACGTTATTGGTGAAGACAACATCATTAGGGAATGTCCAATAAACCAACTGCTTTGTGTAGTCTCTAATTCCATGTACCCGCCTCACTCCATTGTTAGTGTTGTGAATTTTAAATACTTCATCTGGAATGATCTGATCTATTCTTGCTACATTTACTGAGTCACACGTGACAATACCGTAATTTCCTACCCCATATATGCCCCTATCAAAAGGGACAATGCTAAATGTAGACTCTGCTCCAAGCTCTGCATTGATTTTTTCCCAGATAAAGGGGATTGTAGGGTCCCCTGTATAGCGGAGCTGATAAGTTGAACGCTCAAAAAAAACAACCACTGTGTCTTTAATAAATTCTGCTGAGACAATTTGTTCACTGGTAGGAGCATCAATAAACCCTCCTCTTCCCACAATGTCATCTCTCCATGCATCCGCTTGAAATCCCCCTGTAAAACCTTGAGGTGTCAATGCGTTATAATACACAGTACCAATTTCAGAATAGCGTGCCCTTTGAGCAAAATTTGTTGAAGGCCCTGTGGTAGTTCCTTCTTGAGTATTTAGAGCAAGCAATCTACCTTTGTAAGGCAAAAGAATAAGCGCTGTCTGCAAAACACTTACATTTGTACCGGTAGTAGTTGCGCTCAATGGCGGTTGAAAATTCACCCAACCTGTTCCATCATACCAGCGAATTCCATCACCTGTTTGAGTGCGCGTTAAACTATGAATCAATCCACCACTTGAATACGTAAAGCCAGCAGATGTATTGATGGTAACGGTAACAGTACCAGCTGCATGCGCTGTAACTGTTCCTGTAAGTCCATTCACATTCAGTGTGCTTCCAGCTGTTGCTACAACGTTTGTCAGAGTGATGATGTCACCATTTACAAATACATCTCCTCCAGTAAAGGTAATCACAGCGCTAGCAGCCGCTGTAACGTTGGTCACTACAAATACCTGCAAACCTGGGTTGTTGTTTGTAGCAAAGAAAGCGTTCTGGTAATTGGTAGACCAAAAGAATTGCGCATCAGTACCAGACCAGGAGAAAGCTAGATTGGTGGTCTTATAGAATGAGATATCTACAAATTGAGGTGGAGTAGCGCTTGAGACAAATGCGTTAGCTTTAAGAGTATCAAAACCAATGAGCTGTTCTTCATTGATTGTTGTTAGCTCTCTTGTCCTTAATCCCATGACTGGGAGGAAATTATAAAAAGAATAGGAGGCCACTACTGGCGTAGCCCCTCCTAAGGGAGGAACGAACGTAAGTGAGATAGCTCCTGTAAAATAATTGATTGTTCCAGTGTTTCCCGCTGGAACTCCCATGAATGTTCCATTGCCTGTATCAGTAAAAGTAACACCACCCACAGTGATTACAACTGAGCCTGGTTGAATAGGAGTATGGGCTAAGGTGCCTGCAAAGTTTGCACCATTGGCGCTTCCTACAGCCTCTGCAACAACGCCGCTGACTATTTGTCCTAATCTTTTGGCACCGCGACGTCTTCTTACACGTCCTCTAAACATGAATACATCTTCAAGAGTAGGAAATGCATCCTGTGGCAATAGGTCAGGAACTATGTCATTCTCTAGACCTTTCCGCGGATTTTTGATGAGTAAACTTACAGTCATTGTTTTCCTAATTAAGACAGGCAACCATGATAAAGGTACTTATATCATTAAACGTTCCAGCGGGACTCCTAACAGTGATTTGAATTTGGCTAGTACTTAAAGGAGTAGCAGTTATGATCATGCTAGTAAATGCATTGAAAGAGCTCAAAATTCCATAAGCCGTGTTTGGAAAATTATCCACAAATGTCACAGTATATGTACCAACACCTGTGCGTGTGATTGCAGATACATTAGCATAGGGAAGAGTGAATGAAGAAACGGGTGCACTACCAGTATTACTGGTTAAAAATAATGCATAGGCTTTGATTGGAAGTGCTTGATAAACGGTTGTGGTACCATCTCTTTGAAGTGCGGGATATGTTTGAGCGTTAGTGGTAACCGCGTATTCAATGAGTCTTCCAGCAGCTGTTGATCTTACTACCAAAGCATCATCTACAAGAGTAATTTGCTTGTGATAGCCCAAATTTGTGAGAGGATTAAACCCATAATGGTCCGTGGTATAGGTGCTTTGCATTGACGTAAAGTTATTGAGCAAATCTTGCTGACTTACACTTATAAGATCTGTAGCCTGAGGAATATTACTGTTAAAAGACATACCTAAAATCCTGAAAATAAGTTCCCAAACGGATAAGCTGGGAATGCGGTTTGTTCTGTATAAATAGTTGCTGTTCTTTCACTTGTCTGCTGAACTATGGTTCTTCTTAAGGCATAAGATTCATATTTCTTAAGAACGCCTAAATATTTGTTCATCATTTCAAAATCAGCTGCATCCTCAAAAATCTTCATTGCAGCACCTACGGCTATCATCTGCCACCACTCAATGACTTGAGGAACTTGAACGTTGAAACCTGTATTCACATCAAAGGCTATTGGATATGCATAAGCTTCAAAAGAGACTGTGTAAGCCTGATCAGGGATGGGATAGAGAAGGATCTGATCTTGGAAGAAAACACAGGATTGTGGACGCGAAGCTACATATGGAATATACTGGATGGTAATTGAGGATAAATCAGGAATTCCTAATACAAATCCTCCTGAATTAATGGTCACCAATCCAGTTATATAGTCAATGGTACCACGTACAGGGTAGGTGATAATATTGTTAGTAAAATCTGAGAGTCTGTAGAGATTACCTTGTCCGTCATCAACAAGGGTTTGATTATTTCCTACGGTATCCACACCAGATACCAAGACATTCCAATTAATTTTGCTTACTTCAGTTGTGGTGAGGGAATAAGCGCCAGGAGGATTTGGTTTGAATCCTCTGAGGATTGGAGTTGCTGTACATTGAATTTGGAAAGGCCCTAGAGGATTATATGCTCCTCCTCCGGTATATGTAGCAGATTGCTGTTGAAGGAAGTTCAATTCAGGATTTATTCTGAAGAAATTCTCCCTACTTTGGGTCATATAGGATTGGTAACCAGCAATATAAACTGGAGGCATCACATCCAAATAGATATTAGTTGGTAGATCATATGCTGGAGTGTTGGCATTGGTAAGAAACTGATAGTTAACGCGCAATGACTCCATACGCAACTCTTCAGGCATATCAAAGACGTAATAGGTATTTGCATATCTGACTATTTCAGCATCACTAATTTGAGATGGGGAAGGACGTGCTGTGATACGTCTAGTTTTATTGATGATGTCTGTGACATTAAAAGGTAAAGAAGCTGTCATATTCCTCCTCCAATTGGTGGCAATGCGTTTCTTTCAGCCTGATACAAGATGAAAGCGTTCTCTGCTGTGGGAGTAGTTTGAGGTACTTGTTCTGTTCCTGCGGTTGTGAAGGCATCCAATTTGCTTGTATCTACTGGAACTGAAAAGGTAGTGGGGGAAAGAACTGTTATCTGGTAAACCTGGCTATTGAGAGCTTGCATCCCAAAATATGTAGGAGCAGGCAAAAAAAACCTGATGAGTAGAAGAGATAAATACCCGTGAGGATCTGAAGTAGTTACCACCGCAGGGTTAGCATTAGTGATATTTGCAATCACACGCGCCTGCGGGGTAAAAGGAATTAACGGAATTGTAGGAGCTACTATGCTGCCCATTCGCCCGCAAACTCCATTGATTGAAATCCATAGCGTCTTACTCTCTTAGAGACGCCAATTAACGGAATTGGCACTCCCAGAGCATCAGTGCTAGAAGTAGGTGCATTGTTTCCATTCCATCTGAAACCATGAATTGGATATGAGCAGGTACCAATCTGAACGTTACGTGTATTGGGATCACCTAAAGCACTAGCGGTTACATCAATTCCATTAAGAAATCTTGCAACGTAGAGAGGCACTTCATAGAACTCTCCATCTGTCATAGTTTTCTCAAAGGGCTGAATGCCGCCTTTGTCTGGGGTTGGATATTTATGGACTGATATTTTCACAGTGGAACCAGGCGTTTCAAAGCACTGGAACATTCCTTTTACAAGGCGGCTTTCTTCTTTCATCAATTCCTGAAGCTTTTCTTTAGCTGCGGGACTTGCGCCACCTTTGACCCTCTTTGGGTTTGGTATTTCTAAATTATTACTTGTCATATTCCTCCAAAAAAAGGGATGGGTATTTAGCCCATCCCACTTAAAATTAGCTTAATGCTACTCCTGACTGAGCAATCCATTGATATGTCTTGCCTGTTGTCTGAATAGTTGTTCCAATTTTCACTCCATTGAATGATGTATTACGTGTTGCATCATCCAACAAGTTTCCAACTGGCAGAGCTAGGGTGTTAGTTGCAGCCATACCTACAGGCTCAACAAACGGCACTTGAGAACCAGCAGCAAAAGAAGCTGAGGTTGGCCATAACCATGTAAACGCTGAGCTATCAACGTTCACTGTGATTGTGTTTGTGAAGCTGTTTGTATCAGCAGTCCCAATAGCTGTGATTGTAGCTGTGATACCCTTACCAATTGTGTTGATTCCAGAACCAATAGGGCCTGTCACAAAAGGATTAGCGCCTGTTCCAAAATTATCTGGAACATAGATACGGATTGCTTGACCCACTGTGTAACCATGAGTTACAGAAAGAGTAAGCAAGCTGCTTCCACCTGCTACAGAAGCTACACGTGTGATGAAGCGTCTACGTGGATAGTAGCGCGCATCAAACGGAAGTATTCTATAGTTTAGAGTAGTTGCTACACCTAAGTTGGTCTGGTTGGTTGCAAGATAAGCTAGAGTAAAGCTAGTGTTAGCTGTTACAGAACCTACAGTGAAATCCATTCCAGAAAGTTGTTGATCATTTGTGACATTGTAAAGACGTACAATGTCTCCATTTTGCAGCGCGCCAGTATTGGTAGAACCAACTACACCTGGAGCTGCTGAAGATAGAGATTGACCTGTTAACTGAGCGCTAATAGGCTGACCAGCACTATCCAAAATAAATGTTAAACCACCTGTTGCAGTGAACATAGGTGTTGCAATGCTACTAGCACCAGATCCTACAGAGTAGTAGGCTGAATTAGCTGGCATGTAGCTTGTTCCTTCTGCTGTCATCACAGAAGTAGTTGCGGCTGTTCCCATATCAGTGATGTTGAACATCTTAAAGTACTGATACCCAGAAGGGATTATGATAAATTGGGCTGTGGCAGAACCTACAAATTGGCCTGTCAGAGTTGCGTTGATTGGTGAACTCATATAGCCTCCTTATGCCAATGTACAACGTAGGTTGAAGACCCACGTATCATTTGTAATTCTAGGCACTTCAGCAAACTTGTAGCCCACACTAGCGTTCAGAGCCAATGGCCCATCATAAATAGGGGGTCTATAAATAAATTGAGCGCTGTAACCATCTTGTTCAATCGCTGCAAATGCTTCACGGCCAGTGACAAAGATGTTGTACACATTAGCACCAAGTAGAGATGCATTAGGTGTAATGCTACCAATAGAAGAGAGTAGGAATCTGACGTTAGACGCAGTACCCCACTCAGCATCAAGAGTAGATTGCTGATTTGGATAGTTCCATTTCTGGATGAATCCGTTGATGTTATCTAGTTGACCAATAAGATCAGTGTGACCCAAGCCAAAGTAAGCATCACGTACAGGAGCTGTACCAAAACGGTTTTCTCCTTCAATACCTGTTAAGAAGCTATACGCATTATTACCACGTAGTGTTCTCACAACAGTATCTACGTCAGGACGTGTGATTTCAGTTGGAAGGTCTCCGTTGGTACCATTAGTGCAGTTAATAAAAGCACTTGTGGAGGTCAACATATCTCTCATCAACTGATCTTCAGTTTGACGGAGGCTAACACCTAATCTTTGTGATGCTTCATTAAGCACAGGATCTTGGTTCTGGAGAGTAACCTGCTCATTGAGTAGGATATACGTTCCATAGAAGTCCATCTGCGCGTCAATGTTGACAGCAGTAAGCGTTTGAGGTGGAGGAGTTATTCCGCTATTCCCAAGGGGAACAGGGGCTGTAGCCAAGGGGTTGTATCTACGCATACGGAGCGTAGTACCACCATTTCTTGGCATTGCTTTAAGATCCGCAGGGATCTTATGAATCATGTATGGCACAGGCACAGAGAGCAACTTGAAGCTAAAGCTTTGTTGCACTGGGGCTGGCAATACACTTGTTGTAGTGATTGACATTGGCAACACCTAATTTGGTGGCCAAAACTCACTTGTGTTTATGCGCGTTTCATGCAATCCTGCATTTCTTTCCAGAGCTGGGATTTCAACTCTGTAGTCAGTCCATTCTCAAAGAGGTGTGCATTACCAATTGCAGATGATTTTGTTACTGCATTAACAGAGAGAGGTTTTTGAGCATTTTTAAGTGCTTTGTCTCTTTCTGGTGTGGAATTGTTCGTACCAATCCCTAACCTTTTCAGTAACTTATAAGCTGCAATGCTTTGAGCCTTTGGATCATCCTTCAGATACGCTATAGACATTGCGAGTTCTGGCTCTGTTTCCTTTAATACATTTATATTGTCAGGAGAGACTACGTCATTGAAATCAGGGTACTTTTGAAGCAAACGCTCTTCTAACGTTGAAGCCTCATATTGTTTAAGTGCTTCTTTCACAATCTCTGAAGCTTCTTGTCTGACTACTTTTCTGCCATCTCTAGCAGTTAAGAGGTCATCATCACTAAGCTGCGGTTCTTGTGTTTGAGGTTGCAAAACGGATTGTAACTGCGTTTTAAGATCCTGAATTTCCTTGTCTCTCTCAGCAAGCCCTCTTCTTGCTTCTGCCCAGTTGTACTCAAGATTGTTTCTTTTTCTATGCTGTGCAGCATCAACCTGAGGTTCCTGCTGTCCCGCTTCAGTGGCTTGAGCGTCAGCCATTGAGGATTGCTCCTCTACGCTCTCTGTTTCTTCTGCGTTCATTCTTTTCCTTTTGAAGTGGCGAGCTTCTTTTACGCCTTAAGTCTCAGATTTGACGCAATTAACGCATGCTAACGTTGTCAAGTTTAATTTTTAAAGATACAAAAGACTTTCCTTTAAGTCAAAAAGATATTTGAATAGATCATGATTAAGAGAAATGCTAAACCTGAGGAACGTATGAAAACTGTTAGTTGGAACATTAAAATGGATGATGTGACAGAAAGATTTGTCAAACCTGAAAAGGAAGAAACGCATGATGAATGGTGCACTAGAAGATGTAAAATAATGCTTAGGGACTTCTACTTAGATACTCAAAAGTTAAATTTGGAAACCTATAAAGATTTGACTGACTTCATAGAGAAATGGGTTAAAATACATTTCCAGTATTGATTCTATGAGGTAAAATCTGGATGCATGCTGAAAAAAAATGGGCTGGGACTTCCTGGCCGGCGCAGTTACCCTGGGGAATTGAATGCTGACGTTATGCGTCAGAGGTTAAAGTAGAAACTTTGGGGAACTGTTGGGTGAATAGGCACACATGACCTATTTTAAATGCGGTGAGTATCAGCAGCCCATTAAGCGCTTTTGTCTATGTGCCAATGGCGGCTCATTAGTCTCATTAAGAACTGTTCAAGATGTCTTTTCATATCTCCTTATTAGAGATGGTTAAGGGAGAGAATCCTCTCTCTCTTTTTTTTACAAAAATGTATTATATATTCAATCCAGTTTATCTGGAGGTGGAAGGCTTTGCTTTTGAGACTGATCCACTTTGTGGAAACAGATGCGGAGGCGTAAGAGATATGCAGACGTGCACACTCCATTGGCAGTGATTTATACTCTTGCGCCTTACGTTTAGCTTATCTACCACGTGTAGAAAAAGTATGGTGAGCGTTTAAAACGCGCATCACTCTGAAAAGGCTTTGCGGTGAGCCAGCCTGGTCAAATCACCGCTTTTTTTGTCTAGGTGCTATGAGTTACACTTCTAAAAAACTTGCAGATTAAGACGTTTGACGTAAATTAAGGCTTTGTGAAGAATGCTTGGTAATGGCTGCTGTTAGAACTCCATACACAATTGACAATCTCCCAAATGGGTTTAGATATGATGCTACTCAGAATAGCATCTATACCCCTGCGCACCGCGAATTCTGCACACTTAATCCTGATAACAGCGTCAATTGTCCTCCTCTAACCTATGATAGCATTGATCAGTTTGTACAAATGCATATTTTCATTCAGGATCATAGAGAAAAAGTAAAACGGGGTGAAGTTAAAGAGAGAGACAAGACGTCAGAGTTTTTTAGATCTAGGTTTGTAACAATTAGCTGTTTAGATTGCACAATTGATAGAGAAAAATTGGTAGCATTATCATGTTGCTTATTAGTATTATTTTGTGCCGCAGTAGGATTGTCAATTACATTTTATAAATGGTACAATGGAGTATTAGTATGACATCAGCAGCACGAAGTTCAGTGGGTACATATGCTATCCCGCAAGATGAATTCAAAGAACTTGTAGCGTATACACGCACAGATACATTTGCAGCAAAAAGAGACCGCACAGCTGAGTTTTTTAGAGCAGATAAGACACAAGAAGTAACCTTAAGGCTATTAAAAGACGGGGGCAAACTCACTGCCGGTCTTACTATTGGAGGAGCACTTTTGGGTGCGCCTGCTGGCCCTAAAGGTATGCTTATTGGAGGAGCAGTGGGCTTAGGGGCGGGTTTAGTCACTACTGCCATTATTGGTGGAGTAGTTCTTCATAGAGATTATGAAGACTGGAAAAGTTCTATTGAAGGTAAAACTGTAATAGATAAATTTGTTCAAGTACGTGACAATCTTCCTGCTTTTCAAGGTCTTACATGTTCTATAAGCAAGGACATTATCAAAGATCCAGTTCAAACAATGTGTGGACATACTTTTGAGCGCGTGTATATTGAAGAATATTATGATAGAAACGCACGTACGGAAGGAGGGCCTAAATGTCCTGACTGCCGTAGAGTATTCAATAAGACTCAACTTACTACTGATATAACATATGTAGGTAAGGTCAAGAAAACTTACGCAAATGTTCTTAAAAATGAGATGAAAAACCCTGAATTCACGCCAGCAATTGTCAGAGGTTTTGAATCAATCTATAAAGGGTTGGACTTTCAGGCTGCTGAAATTTTGAAGCAGGTAAGCACAGATCTGACTATCCAATTGAATAACGGGGATCTTACACCTCAAGCATATTCACGTAAGATGAGAGAAGTTACAGAGATCTTTTCTGAAGAGATTGAAGATCCTGTTTTATCAGTTGATCCATTAGTGGCTAAATAAGGCATCCATTCTGAAAATCCCTGATCCATTTGACTAGATCAGAATGGTAAAGACTGGGATTTTTCATAATAGTTTGTTGTTCTTGTCCAGGGGGGAGAGACCAAAGTAATTTGGTGTCTCCCCCAGGTGACACTTCCCAAATATCATGATCAAAATTGGGATAATCTCTGAATAGTACATCTGGCATAGGCTTAGTCTGACGGGCTATGAACCATTGTCTTATGACATTTACAAAGAACGTCTCTTTTTTTCTGAGACAAACAATGTAATATTTGCCGTCATACTTACGGCTATTTTTTTGTGCGCAATCTTCCAGCTCAGCTATATAAGCGGGAGTCATTGCATCAATTGTCTCTTGAACCTCTTGCATTTCATTGGCTTCAATACCTTTATGCAGAAGATCATACGCTGCTTTACCAGTGAATTTCTGGCCTTTCTCAAAACTCAACATGTTTTATTCCGTCTCTATAGAAACCAAGGATTCAGGTCTAAATTTGAAATTCTGAACCACAAACCAATTAGTCTGGACACTGTCAATAGCCATCATAATCTTTTGGATATCTACTTCTGAGAGATGAAAAGTTTTAGATTTGCCATTCACAAAGGAGAAAGTGATTTTTGTCATAAATATCTCTATTTTTCTTTCTTAGATTTTTTGCCTTTTTCCCGCTCTTCATGATGCTCTTTCAATTTTGGATACTTGGCATACACCTTTGCTCTAATAGCTCCAGGATTGGCCGCATAATGAGCTCTAGCAAGGGCATTCCTAGCATGAGGCAAATCATTGATAGGAAATGTGCCATCAGGCCCCGCAAAGTTTTTAGGAGAGACATTTTTGTACTTACCTACGCTACCCATGCCTGGTTTTTTACGTAGTTTGGAAGCCTCTCCTCTGGGAAGCGATTTTCCTTTAGCTATGACTGTTCTCTCTTTCATTTCTTCTTCTTCATTTTTTTCTTAGCACCTTTTGACTCATGTCTACGCGCTTCCATGCTTTGCTCTTTTTTTGATTCCTTGCCATCTTTCATTCCAAGATGTTCATCCATGCGTGCAATTTTTGACTGTTTTTTCATTGCTTCCTAATGTTGTAAATAGGGTTGAGTTAATGGTTTCATTTTTTGTGAGGTGGCAGTAGGCACCTTAATGCCTTTTCCTTTCATCACTTTTACAGCAATACTTTTTGCCTTTCCACCTGGTCTAATCATTACCATCTTATGATTTCCTGTTCTCAGATACTTTGGACACCCATTGCACATCAGCCGTAAAGCTGTTAGTAATGCCATCTCTATGTTCATGTTCACGGGAAAATGTGGTAATCATTGGATCAACAGGCATGTTAGCAAATGAGCCTTGACCCATTGGCACATCTGGGCTACGCGTCTGGTAGAACTCATAGTTCGCTTCCTGATTTGCTCTGAGCTTTGGCTTCATATTTACCTATTAGTGTTGATGAGAGAGGAATCTGCTTTCTTGACGCTCTGCATGGTGATTGCAGCGATCAATTTCAGCCATTGTATCATCTAAAACGTGTCCTCTTTGAGCAGGAGGTTTTGGATACTGAGACATATGCACGCCTTGAGGCATATTTGCAAATTCTCCGTGTCCCATTGGTGCACCTTCTCTCTCAGAAACCCCATGACCTACAGCCATATCGCCGCCATGTGAACGTTTGTGAGATTCATGTGAATGATGCATAGCTTTCATATGAGCTTTTTTCATAACAAGGTCTCCTTTAATCTTAACCTTTAAAATATTCACTTTACACTATTGAGAAAATTTTTTTATATTAATTTTTCATCCCTTTGCTTTTCTCTTACATTTCCTTGCTTTTTTGCTAGCCAAATTCTCAATCTACCTATGATACAGCCAGTAACGCATCTTGGTCTATGCTTGCATTTGCGCTTGTTCCAAAGGTCTATCTTGCTTGACTTTCTCTTCTGATTGAACACTTTCTCTCACCTGAGCTTCTTGAATAGTACGGATGATTTGTATGGCCTTTTCAATTTGATTTAGGTCAATGTCCGTTAGTTCTTTAACCGCTTTAATGCGATCCAATGTACCCATATCGCGGTCTTTTTGGGCCTCTGCAATTCTTTCAACTGCCAATGCTCTGTTCTCCTCAATACGCGATATCCTTTCAACGCCAAGTCCTTGGTTAGCCATTGCTCTAGATTTGAGGTCTTCAATTTGGGCCTGCAACACCTGCATTTGTACTTGTTGTTGTTGCTGTGCCAATTGTTGTTGCTGTTGCTGCTGTTGTTGCATGGCTTCAATGAGTTCATTTTTCTCCTGCAATGTAGAGGATTTGATTAGCATTTCTGCTGGAATTTCAATGCCAATTTCACGCATTTGAAGCAGTTGCGCAAATTGCATTTGTCTTTGTGTTGATGTATTTAAGCCTTCTTCCACTACAGCATCATATTTGCCAAATGCACGGTTATAAAACTCTTGTGAAGGCTCTTGTCCTAAGATTCTACGTACCTTACCTGGTGTCCAATTCTGCTGCATTAATGACATTTCAACATTACCTAGAAGCTTCAAAGATTGGTCTAAATTATCAAATAGCACCTGCAATGTGGTAAGGCCTGCACCTTGGCGTAACATTCCCAAAATAGCCGCTTTATCATCAGTTGCACTGCCTAGCAATTCTTCATTAACGCCAGATATTTGGCTTATTTCTTCACCTAATAGCTGAGACAATTGCATCATAGATGGTTGAATACCTGGCGGTTGAATAGGAACAACATCTGCAATATTAGCTTCTGCCTTGATAGCTAACCCTCTTCCTTGACCTTGAAGAAATACATCTTTTGGATTAACTAACGCATTCTCTTTATATATAAAACCTGAATTAATTTGAGATTCTAGTATATCTAATTCAATTATTTTGCGCCTGTTATATAAATATTGCGCATCCCGGATTCCGCGCACAACTCCTTGCACTCTCCAAGGGAAATAAGGGATTTGAGGTTCATAATAAGCCCATACTGGAACAAATGGATAACGGTCAATACCAAGAGGATTTGGCCCGTGATACATTACCTTACCTTGAACAACAATTGCTAATTTTACTGTGGGGATTTCCTGGTCAAGTACCACAATGTTAGGAAACAAACGCTTAAAATAATTAAGGTCATCATCTTGTCCTCTCCATTCATAAACCTCACCTGTTTCTGGATCACATAGCATTTTTTGCTTGCGTGTGTCCATGTACCAAAATTCATCATAAATTAGCAGATCTTGCATTCCGTAATTATAAGATTCTGGCATAAATTGGAATTTGCCATCTCTATTTCCCCATCCTCTCATTCCTCTAATTTCAGCTTCCCTATCAGGGATTAGAGCTTGGACTTGAGTGCGGCTTAGATATTTTCTAGTCCATATTGAGTTGCAATCTGTTAAGTCCATACGCTTGAAATATGGATCAATTAAATAGCCATTATAGGAGACGTTATCTACCTGAATTTCTCCATTTACGGGATCTCTTCTGAAATCCATCCACACAGAAAGCATATTCATACCAGTGGTTAATGCACCTTCAAATGCCTCAGAAATTGTCTCTAAAACTTGACCACGTGTATTTGCATGGATTAAAAGTTTGCTGAATTGATCAGATGTTTCTTGATGACTTGCCTCTACAGGTACAGCTACAATTGATTTCCTATGCTGGCGTTGATATCCAGAAATCATGTTAACAACACGCCTAATGCGGTTGAAATTAAATTGCCTGCGCCTAAATGCTGGTAAATTCCCATAAATATCATTCCAAAGTGTTTGATCCCCAGCTTTGAAGCGGTTGTCTATGTCTGCTTCACTCCAAAATGATTGATTGATTGTGATGTATTTGGCATAAGTGTAGTCCATCAGTTTTAGGATATTATGGTCATTATCAACATAGTAAGAGTCAGAAAGTTGAGGAAATAATGTCATGAAGAAGCCTGATTTTCTAATATTTCCTTTACAATAAAGCTTTTAACTTTAAATTTCAAAAAAGGATTTGCATGGCTCATTCTGTTGAGGACAAAGAAAAAGAACTCAAAGCAAAAATCAAATTAATCCACAAGAATGAAGAGCAAATGCTTGATGGTCTCATGACAGCTTTGGGAATGAGCGCTACGCTTACGCAATTTATTGCTGAGATATTTTATGACCAGAATATAGAACTTCCAGCTATGGTCAAATATGCTATGGCTATCACAAGCGGAAATATGTGTGCATTGATGTCAGCTCATCCAGAAAATGAGATTGAAAGAATGAAATTCCCCTCCTATAAGATGTGTGAAAATGAGCAGATGGAAGAATATACGCGCAGGAAATTCAAAGAAGTGATAAAGATTCTGTATGAAAACCATAAAGAGGAGCATGCAGATGAATTTGACTGAGGAAGAAATAGAATATATCACCCAAATTGAGGCAGTACAGTCCCTTTTATTTCCTCATATCAGAAAATGTATCAGTGAATATGGCCCTTATCTCACACAAAATGCATTGGGTTTTTTCTTAGCCAATCTAGATAAAGCAATTCAGGACAAGGAAATGGAATGGAAATCACATGGCAAACCTGCATAGTTCTAGTAGTGCTAATTATAGCAGTGGCATTCATAAATAGGTGATCATGGAATGGATTAAATTCAGCAAATACAACCTTCCTCCGCAAGGCCTGAAAATTGTCTGCTTTAGGAAAGGAGATGTTTGGATTGCACGCAGGATAAATTACCAAGGTAAAGACTACTATTTGGAATTTGTCTATGGCGGAAAAGAAGCAATTTCTACAGATGTTCCAGACTATTGGATGCAAATGGATTTGCCACAAGGATGTACAGGATATATGAGACTAGCAATTGATGAGAGTGAGCCGAGGACATTTGATGAATTGCAAAGAGTTGATCCAGCTTCGCATGAGGAATTTATGGGCATGATGATACGTGGTATTAGGAAAGAAAAATGATCATAGATTGCATCTCAGATTTACACGGTTTTTATCCGGAACTGGAAGGAGGAGACCTTCTGATTGTTGCTGGAGATCTTGTCCGTAATGAAATGCCTGAGAACTGGAATTCTTTTTTTTCGTGGTTAGCACAACAAAATTACACAAAAAGAATCATTATTGGGGGAAATCATGACAACTATCTTGTGGGTGAATTTCCAATAAATCTAGGTTATTATGAATATCTTCAGGATTCTGGTACGGAATTTATGGGATATAAAATATGGGGATCTCCTTGGACAAAGACATTTGAAGGAATGAATCCCCATTGCAAAGCATTTACGTTAGATAGTGAGCAAGAATTAGAGGAGAAATGGAGCATGATTCCTCCACATATTGATATTTTAATTACGCATGAACCTCCTTATGGGATTTTTGATGAAGTGATAAGAGACACATTCATTGAAGGACACCAATGTGATAAAATTGAGCATGTAGGTAGTCACAGTCTCCTTTATTATTCACAAATGCATCAGCCTAAGTTACATGTATTTGGTCATATTCATGAATCATATGGTATGAAAAGGCCAAATCTTGGATTCATTGATCTGGATGGTTACCCAATTTATGTGAACGCATCTCATGTGAATGAGAGATATCAACCTGTAAATAAACCAGTTAGGATAGAATTATGAAAGAATTAACCAAAGAAGAATATCTTCAAGCTGTTAGAATGGGAGTGCAAGACGCTCTTCTTACAATGACTGAATCTGGAGATGGTCATACGGGAGATATTATTAGGGAACCTTTTCTGGAATCTATTAGAGAGGGTGTTTATGATGCTTTCTGGGCATTATTCACTCATGCCACACATATGCCGTGTGCGGATTTCTATGACTCCATCCAAAAGGGAGTAAAAGAAGGCATTCAGGATTTAGAATTCAATATAATCCAGAAAGATAAAGAAGATGACTAAGCCTTTAGAGATCATCATGAAAATTGAGCTCAATGAAGAGGCCTTTGATGGTGTTGCGGAGCATACACGTGAAACTTTCATGATATTAATCAACAGTGAATTAGAGAAATTAGCTAGTATTCTCTCAAGGAAAGCAAGCGTCTGGATGTTCCAATTAAAGCACCCAAACTTTGGAGAAAGAGATGAAATGGATTAGTGTTAAGAATAGACTTCCAAAATCCAATCAATTAGTAAAGATAAAAGCAGATTATGCACCTGATGAATATTTTGAAGGTGAAGCTATTTTTACCTTATATGATATTGATGCATATAATGAAGCGTGGGGATGGACTATTAAAAAAGATTACAACTGCACTTTAAAACCAACTCACTGGATACCATTACATAAGGAGCCTGATGAATTGGATTAGTGTAGAAGACAGACTACCTCTCTTTACCAACCTTGTTCTTATTTTAACAGATTATGATGATACCTATCTAGGATATCTGCATCAAGATGGTAAATGGTATTGCAATTGCCCATGTTGTGAAAAATGTCAGATTCATGACGTAGTATATTGGAAAGATTTTGAGGATTAGGTTATTTATGAAATGGATTGATGCTGATGTTGAATTGCCACCCCCTAATGTTAATGTATTGGCCTATGACACACAGAGAATATACATAGCCTATATGCCAAATGATATTGAATACAATGAGCATTGGGTGATATGTGCTAAACAAGATTGCTGTAAATGGAATATTACAGCTCCAGTAAGATACTGGATGCCCTTACCTATACCACCAAAAGAGGATTAAATGAGTTGGAAGAGCGTTGATATTGGAACACCAAAAGCAGGTGAATATTTGTGTATTGTCAAATTCTGGAGAACCATTGGCACAGATCATCTGCATGGCTATGGTCAGTCTATGACTAGCCCGGTAGATATGGTTATCAGCTGTGGATTTGATCCAAAGAAAGGATGGTCTAATATTTTGCTAAAAACTATAGAATTTGAAGTGCTTTATTGGATGCCTATGCCTGATGCACCTGAAGAAATCATTCCATTAAGCAAAATCTTTCCCCAGGAAGTAATATGAAGACGCACTCTTTCCTATTGCTTGCCATGATGTGTCTTCACATTGTGGTTTTACATTTTAGGATGAATTACCTACAAGCACGTCTAGTGATTGAGTTGCAAAAGATTGCAGAGATCAATCAAACCCTGACAGATATCATCAGGAAAGAAGCTCATAAGAACAAATGAATAGTCATTTCATATATAGAGACAAAGAGGGAAAGCCTCTCACTGTGCAGCAATGGGGAGAACTCTTTGAAGATTACAAATACCGCATTGTGAAACAAGAACACTATGGAGATAAGTTCATCTCAACTGTATGGATAGGAATTCCTTCTCTAATCTACACAGAGAAAGGACTAAGATTTAATGGCTATTTTGAAACCGCTGTCATAGCAGAAGACCATCTTGAATTAGAAATCATGCGGTATGAAACCCTTGAAGAGGCAAAATTAGGTCATGAAGCAATGATTCATTCCCTAAAGTCTACTAACGCATGTCAATAGGGTCTTGGAAGAACCTAGGCAAGTTAGGCCCTGACTGATAAGCCTCTTGACGCATCTTATCAATGTCTCCCGGTGTTAGACGGTCTGTGGACTTATTAAAATAGTGGCTATATAGAGCATACCTCATTGCATCCAGGGCATGATCATTTTGCTTCTTAGGCTTGTCCACGCCTGTTTTAAGACACTTTGGATCCCACACGTATGATTGTATCTCTTCAATCAACTTCTTGCATCTACGGGTTATTTTAAGCGTACCTGATGATAGATACGTTGACACCAAGCGTATGCCATTAATGACCTCATTTTGAGCATCAAATAGATTGTGTATACCAGCTCTAAGAAGTTCAGCCCTAAAAGAAGCAGCGGAAGGATCAAGATAAATAGCGCGTATATGCTTAAACTTAAGGAAATTGTCAAGATCCGCAGCATATTCCGCATCTGTCTTAGAACGCTGGTGAATGTTGGAGTCATAGTAGTATTCATCCTCTACCCATATGTTGGGGTATGAATCATGGTTAATCCCAATTAGCACAAAGGCGCATGCATTGCTAGTTCCATAATCAATGCCACAGATGTAGTGATCTGCCCTGGTTAAAGGGTAGTCTAATACATGTAATTTCTCTTCAAAGAAGTCATAGATTGCACCCTCAGCTTGTACCCATTTACCCTCAATGAAACGCTGATACCACATACCACGGTATTGACGTTTTAGATAATCTTTCTCTAGCTCTTGAAGCTCTGGGTTATCATCCAAAGTGAATTTCCATGACAATACATCTGGATTATCAGTGAGATAATCACGCTTTGCCCAATGGAATGGAGAATCTGGGTTGGTAGTGGCAAATATCCTAGCTCCTCCCATTACACAACGGGAAATGAGCATCTTGAATACCACTTCAGGAATGATGCTAAGTTCATCTACATAAGCTCCAGCAAAGGTTGATCCTCTAATCTTGCTCTCTGCTCTTTCATCATCTGCTCCAATTATGTGGCATTTCCTCCCCCATATATGGATCTCTCTTTTACCACCATAATACTTGGCATCTATGCCAATCATACGCTCTAGCTGAGGCAATATATTACGCTTAAATGAGTCATATGTGCGGGTAATGAATGCATATTCCCCTTGAGGCCCAAATTGCACCTCTTTAAGGAACCGCCAGAGACTGACATATGTTTTGCCAGCTCTGACAGATCCTTCCCAGATGTTGATCTTTGCATTTGAATTCTTGAAAGAATCAAGTTGCTTAGCAGAGAGGGGGAAACTCATGCTTTAGGTGGCTCAGCAATTCTATCACAGAATTCCATGAATTTCTTAGCATCTGATTCATTGACATTAGACACCTTATTGTCTCTATCCCAACCAAATTTATTTCTCATCATCATCTGATAAATAGCTGGTTGGCATTTCTCAATCTCACCCTTCATCATTTGAATACCAGCTGCTTCCCATACTTGGTATGAAAGTGACTCTGCTCTATCCATTTGTGAAGGGTCTAAATTGAAGCGTTGTGATTTAACATAATTCTCAATGGTACCTTGAGTCACACACCCTGAAACACCATTCTCATCTTCATAATCAAAGACAAATCCTTTCTTATCTCTACCCATTGATACCCAAGCACAATACGCAGTAAATGCAGCTTGTTGTAGAGCTTCAGATTTGATCTTTAGCCTATTGGTATTACCCTGCAAAGCTTGAGCTATTTTCTCTTTCTCTTCTGGGGGTACTTCTCTACCTTTTTGATATTTACCGTCTTTATGTCGTCCTTCTTTATTCATAGTGCCCTTGTACTTAAAGCGTTAATTTCTTTTTCTACTGCATTTCTGAGCACTACAATTGCTGCATCTATGTCAGCAGTGGTTACATCTAGATCATCTAAACCCTTCTCTATCTTACAGATAAAATCATGTATTTTACCCAATGAGAGAGCTAATTCACCTTTTCCAAATACTTTTCCCATCTTCATTCCTATTTTGAGATCATGAAAATTTGTTTACCATCAAATCTTTTTTTTAACAACTTTTTTTAG
>LNFM01003421.1_pt1 | contig 37755 bp, 34 predicted proteins | sample 596031 | NCBI WGS metagenome assembly LNFM01 (sample SAMN04254537, study PRJNA301005) | activated carbon metagenome | isolation source: dual media filters at the Ann Arbor, Michigan drinking water treatment plant | place: USA: Ann Arbor | reverse complement strand
AGAGGATGTCTTCGCCAAGCGGGGGCCGTTCCGGCAGCCCAGGCATGGCTTCGAAAGCAAAGTCGTCGTGGCCTGACATGGCAGACCCTCCATCGTTGGGGTGAAAAGCGCGGCCCGGGCGCGGGCCGCGCCTGTCGGTATCAGAAGCCGCGCTTGCGCTTGTCGGCGTCATACATCCAGCCGGAGGCGACATAGCCCGAGATCTTGTCTTCCTCGAGCTTGGTCACTTCGGTTTCGGACCGCGTTGCGGGGATGCCCGCGAAGCTGTCGGAGGCGAGGAAGTTCACCCGGACGCGGTCGGGCCAGATCTTGGCCATCGTCAGGGGCACCAGCCGCTTGCCGCCCGAGTTCAGATCGACCTCGAGATAGCGGACCAGTTGTTCGGGAGCGTCGACCCACATGTCCGACACCCGGCCGACCACTTCCAGATCGCCGGCTTGCACCGGCAGGCCGCGCGGGTCGCGCCCGGCCGAAACCGAGAAGCCTTCGATCCGCGACATCGGCACGATCTTGTTGTGGCCGTGGCCGTCAAGTTCCGGCTCGTCGCGGCGCGGCGCCCAGGAGGCCGGGCCGACGCCATCGGCCATCGGGTTGCCGGTGGGGGCGTGCGGGAAGCCTTCCGACGTGGCGGTGCGGGCCAGCGCAAGGCCGCTGCGGCGATGGGCGGCCTCGTTTTCGGGCGAGGGGACGACAACGTCTGCCTGACCGTTGGCAAGGCGGAAGGTCTTGGGCTTTGGCACCGGGAACGGCCCCTGGTTCGGCGCGGGCAGGCCGTCCTCGGTCTCAAGCGGGTAGCCTTCGCGCATGTTCTCGGTCTGAAGATAATAGATCAACAGGGCGAAGAAGCGAAGTCGCCAAAGAAGTTTACACCAACCATTGCGGTATCCTCCGGTGTCAGGTGGGGAATTCGACGACACCGAAACGGTCGTCGGATCGTGGGGTTTCAGGAAGCGGGGTGACACGCACCAGCGGCCCGAGGGCGATGAGCGTGACGAAGATCAGTCCGATTTCGAGGTGGTAGACGAAGGTGTAGCCAAGCGAGGCGTCGGTCAGCACCGAGCCAAGCTTGCCCGAAGTGGCAAGGTGGCTGACGATGTCGCGGATGGCACCGCCGAAGAAGATCGAAAGGCCCGCCGCCGTTGCCTGCGCTGCACCCCAGGCACCAAGCGCAAGGCCGGCACCAGCACCGCGGGTTTGCAGCGTCATCGCGGCGGTGAGGGTTGAGACGGCGAAGAGCCCGGCGCCAAAGCCGATCGCACCAGCCCCGGCGTAGAAAAGGGCGACGCTGTGCAAGGGGGCCGCGAAGATGATCGCCGAGAAGGCGGCGATGCCAACCAGAAGGCCGCGCGCGGCCATCCGCATCGGGTCGAGCCCGCGCGCCAGCCAGCGCCCGGCAGTGAGGAAACCGGCCAGCGCGCCCATCGCGTAAAGCGCGGTCAGGAGCGTGGTCATCCCGACCGAGAGGCCGAGAATCTCGCCGCCGTAGGGTTCAAGAAGCACGTCCTGCATGTTGAAGGCGAGGGTGCCGAGGACGACGACCGCCAGAAGCCGCCCGGCAGAGCCGCCCGCCATCAGGTCGCGCCATGCGTCGCGGAAGGCGGGGCGCGGTTCGGCACGCTCGGCCTTGGTCATCGGGCGGACCTTCTCCTGCTTCCAAAGCGCGATCATGTTGAGGACCAGCGTGGCAAGGCCGCAGCCTTGCACGACGCGAACAAGGAGAAGGTCGTCAAAGTCGCGCAGAAGCCAGCCGACGACCACCGCCGAGACAGCCATGCCGAGGAGGAACATCACATAAAGGAGCGCCACGACGCGGGGCCGGGTTTCGTCGGTCGCGCGGTCGGCGGCGAGGGCTAGGCCGGCGGTCTGCGTCATGTGAAGGCCAAGCCCGGTCATCAGGAACGCGAGGGCCGCCAGCACCTCGCCCGCCCAGGTGGGCCCGAGCGTTTGGTCGCCACCAAGCACGATCAGCGCAAACGGCATGATCGCAAGGCCGCCCATCTGCCACAGCGAGCCGAACCAGAGGTAGGGAATGCGCTTCCAGCCGATGGCGGAGCGGTGGGTGTCGGAGCGGTGGCCGAGGAGCGCGCGGAACGGGGCCACGAGAACGGGAATGGCGATCATCGCGGCGACGATCATCGCCGGGACCGAAAGCTCGACGATCATCACGCGGTTGAGGGTGCCGAGAAGAAGCACCGTGGCCATCCCGACCGACACCTGAAACAGCGACAGGCGCAGAAGCTGTGACAGCGGCAAGCCTTCGGAGGCCGCGTCCATGAACGGCAGCCAGGCGGCGGAGAGACCCTTGATGTGCTTCTGGCGGATGATCATGACCGCTTCTCCAGACATTCGGAGATGTAGAAACCGCTGGTCACACGGTCGATCTTCGTCAGGTTCGGCACGGCGCGGGCGAGGGCGGCATAGGCCTGCGGCACCATCACCGGCGAGCGGTCGGCACGCGGGAAAAGCTTGCCCATGCCGAAGAAGGCCATGAGGAAAGGGGTCTTCGGGGCCACGGTGAAAACCACCGATTGCGCGGTTCGGTCGCCGATCCGCGCCAATGCCGCCGCGATGTCGGGCGTGGCGTAGTAGATCAGGCTGTCCATTGCCAGAACATAGTCAAAGCGGCCATGTGCGGGATCGGTCATGTCGCCGGCAGCGAAGGTGACGCGGGGGCGCAGGGTGTCCGACAGCCGCTCCTCGGCGATGCCGATCAGTTGCGGCGAGATGTCGACCGCCACCACATCGGCCCCGCGCGCGGCCAGTTCCGCCGTCATCAGACCGGTGCCGCAGCCCGCATCGAGAACCCGCGCACCGCGCAGGTCTTCAGGCAGGCGGGACAGCATGATGCCACGCATCCGGTCACGCCCCTGCCGCACGGTTTCACGAATGCGGGAAACCGGCGCATCAGAGGTCAGCCGTTCCCACACCTTGGTGGCGGAACGGTCGAAGTAGTGTTCGACCCGGTCGCGTGTGGCGGAGTAATCGGCCATTGCCTTGGCAGTCCTCAATCAAAGCCCAGAAGTTCGAAGATCTCGCGATCCGGCAGCGGTTCGGGAAACATCTCCGGCTCGTTCACCGAGCGCCACAGCGCCTCGGCCAGACGGATGTATTCGGCGCGGGCCATGACGATGTCCTGATCGTCATCCATCGCGAAGAGGGTCTTCTTCTTCAGGCGCGAGCGGCGGATCGCGTCGATGTCGGGCATATGGGCCAGCCGGTTGAAGCCGACCTTGTTGCAGTAGCGGTCGATCTCGTCGGTGTCCTTGCTGCGGTTGGCGACGCAACCGGCCAGACGCACCTTGTAGTTCGACGATTTCGCCTGCACGGCGGCGATGATGCGGTTCATCGCGTAGATCGAGTCAAAGTCGTTCGCGGTGACGATCACCGCCCGGTCGGCATGTTGCAACGGAGCGGCAAAGCCACCGCAGACCACGTCGCCCAGCACGTCGAAGATGACGACGTCGGTATCCTCAAGCAGGTGGTGCTGCTTCAGAAGCTTCACCGTCTGCCCGACGACATAGCCGCCGCAGCCGGTGCCGGCGGGCGGGCCGCCCGCCTCGACGCACATCACGCCGTTGAACCCGACAGTCACGAAATCCTCGGGGCGCAACTCCTCGGCGTGGAAATCCACGTCCTTCAGGATGTCGATCACGGTCGGCTGCAGCTTGCCGGTCAGGGTAAAGGTGCTGTCATGCTTCGGGTCGCAGCCGATCTGCAGCACGCGTTTTCCCAGCATGGAAAATGCCGCCGACAGGTTCGAACTGGTGGTCGACTTGCCGATCCCACCCTTGCCATAGACCGAAAACACCTTGGCGCCTTCGATCTTCTGCGACGGGTCCAGATGCACCTGAACCGAACCGTCACCGTCAAGGCCGCGAAGGGCCGGTATCTCGTCGCGTGGGCTCATGGCGTTTCGCCTTTCATCTGTCCACAAATATCCCGGGGGTGCGGGGGCTGGCCCCCGGCTCCGGGCTTGAAGCTGGCGGATCGCAGGGTCATTCTGCCGCGATCCCTTCCAGCCGGTCTTCCAACTCGTCCGCCGCACGTTGCAGGGCGGCCAGCGTTTCCGCATCCGGCTGCCAGTATTGCCGGTCCGACGCTTCCAGAAGCCGCCCGGCCATGCGGCTGGAGGCTTCGGGGTTCAGTTCCGCCAGACGGCGGCGCATCGCCTCGTCCAGCACAAAGGTTTCCGACAGGCGCTGGTAGACCCAAGGGTCGACATGGCCGGTGGTGGCCGACCAGCCCATCGTGTTCGTCACATGCGCCTCGATCAGCCGCACGCCTTCGGCACCGTGGCGCAACAGGCCCTCGTAGAACTTTGGGTTCAGCGTGCGCGACCGGCTTTCCAGCGCGATCTGGTCTTTCAGCGTGCGCACCTGACCGCCACCGCGGGTCTGGTCGCCGATGTAGACGGGGGTATCCTCGCCACCACGCGCGCGTTTCACCGCGCGGGCGATGCCGCCGAGCGTGTCGAAGTAATGGTCGACCGAGGTCACGCCCAGCTCGACGGATTCGAGGTTCTGATAGGCCAGATCCACATCCTTCAGCGCCTTTTGCAGCAAGGCCGCGTTCTTCACCGATTTGCCGGTGCGGCCATAGGCAAAGGATTTGCGCGCCTCGTAGGCATCGGCCAGCTCGTCCTCTTGCCCGAAGGCGGAGGAACCGATGAGGGTGTTGACGTTCGACCCATATGCGCCTTCGGCGTTCGAGAACACGCGCAGTGCTGCGGTCTCGATATCGACGCCCATCTCTTCGGCATAGGCAAGCGAATGGGCGCGGATGAAGTTCTGCGCCAAGGGCTCGTCAGCGGTGGCGGCCTTCCAGGCGGCTTCGGCCAGCATCCGGGTTTGCAGGGGCAGAAGGTCGCGGAAGATGCCCGACAGGGTCATCACCACGTCGATGCGCGGGCGGCCAAGTTCCGCGAGCGGGATGAGGTCGGCGCCCGACAGGCGACCGTAATGGTCAAAGCGGGGCTTGGCGCCGATCAGCGCCAGTGCCTGCGCAATCGGGCCGCCGTCGGACTTGATGTTGTCGGAGCCCCACAAGACCAGCGCCACCGTGCGCGGTAGGCGGTCATGCGCGTCCAGCAGGCGTTGGGCCTGAAGCGCGCCGTCCTGCATCGCAAAGGCCGTGGGCATCCGGAACGGGTCGAAGGCATGGATGTTGCGGCCCGTCGGCAGAATGTCCGGCGCGCGGATCAGGTCGCCGCCGGGAACCGGGGCGATGAAGCGAGCGGAAAGGGCGCGGAGAAGGCCGGTGATCTCGGCGTCTTGCTGAAGCAGCATGTCGGCGCGTGCGTGGTCGGCATCCTCGGGCATCAGGGCGATCATCTCGGCCCGCGCTTCGGCGGTCATCTTGCGGCCGACGACGTGGAGGCCATCGGTGATCAGCGCGCCTTCGGTTTCCAGAAGCTTGATCCAGAGTTGGTCCGGGTTGCCCACCAGATCGACCGACTTGGCCTGTTCGGCCATCAGCGTTTCCAGATCGGCGCGCTCGGCAGCCTCGGGCGCGGTTGCACGCCAGCGGGTGAGGGTGTCTTTCAACTCCGCCAGACCCTTGTATAGCCCGGCGCGGGCGAGGGGCGGCGTGAGGTGCGTCACGGTGACGGCGTTCGAGCGGCGCTTTGCCAGCGTCGCCTCGGAGGGGTTGTTCGCGGCATAAAGATAGACGTTCGGCAGGTTGCCGATCAGCCGGTCGGGCCAGCAGTCGCCGGACACTCCGGCCTGTTTACCCGGCATGAACTCCAAGGCGCCGTGCATCCCGAAGTGGAGGAGGACATCGGCACCAAAATCCTCGCGCAGCCAGCGGTAAAACGTGGTGAAGGCGTGGGTCGGCGCAAAGCCGCGCTCGAACAGCAGGCGCATCGGGTCACCTTCGTAGCCGAACAAGGGCTGGAGGCCGACGAAGACGTTGCCGAACTGGCACCCGAGCACATGAACGCCGCGCCCGTCGGTCTGGTGGCGGCCGGGGGCGGGGCCCCAGGCGGCTTCGACCTCGCGCAGCCATGGGGTTTTCGCGACGATGTCGGCGGCCGGAACGGTGGCGTGGACGTTGGCCGGTTGGCCGTAGCGGGCGGCGTTGCCCTTGAGGACCATCTCGCGCAGCGCCTCGACCGAGGCGGGGGGCGTCAGGTCATAGCCGTCGGAGGCCATCGCATGGAGCGTGTTGTAGAGGCTTTCGAACACGCCGAGGTAGGCGGCGGTGCCAGCGGCGCCTGCGTTCGGCGGAAAGCCGTAGAGCACGATGCCGACCTTGCGGTCCTTCTGGGCCGAGCGGCGGAGGGTGGCCAGACGCATCGTCTTGTCGGCCAGCGCCTCGACCCGTTCGGGGCAGGCGAGCATGACACGGGCATCCGGTGCGGAGGTATCGGTGCTGCCGCGACGGCCTGCGAAGACGGTGGGGTTGGTCGCGCCGTCAATCTCGGGCAGTGCGATCAGCATGGTGGTCTCAACCGGACCAAGGCCGCCTTCGGAGGCCTGCCACTGGTCGAGTGTCTGGAACTCCAGGGGATGCGCGGCGATGTAAGGCACGTCGAGCGCGGTCAGGGCGGCCACGGCGGCGGGGCTGTCGTTGTAGGCCGGGCCGCCGACGAGCGAAAACCCGGTCAGCGAAACCAGCGCGTCGATGCGGCGGTGGAAGTAGGCGTCGATTGCGGGGCGACCGTCTAGCCCACCGGCGAAGGCTGGCAGAACGGCGATGCCGCGCGCCTCGAAAGCGTTGATCACCGCGTCATAATGCGCGGTGTCGGCGGCGAGGATGTAGCTGCGCAGCATCAGAAGGCCGACGGTGGCGCGGGTTTCCGTCGGGCGCGGCATGTCGGTGATATCGGTGGTGATGCGACCCTTGAGGCGAGGGTGGTAAAGGCCGACATCAGGGTAGTCGATCGGCGCCGCGGCCTTGACCAACTGCCACTTGCGGTCGGCGGAATAGCGGCTGACGAGAAAGCGGATCATCGCTTCAAGATTGTCGTCCGACCCGCCCAGCCAGTATTGCATCGACAAAAACCAGGCGCGCATGTCCTGCGCCTTGCCGGGAATCCAGCGCAGGATCTTTGGCAGCCGACGCAAGAGCGCCATCTGCTTTTGCCCCGACGAAGCCGAAGGTTCTTTCGGGCCGCGCATCTTCTTCAGGAAGGCCATCGCGCCCGATGCGGGCTTCGACATATCCAGATCGCCCATCCGCGTCAGCTTGACGATCTGCGGATCGGCGATGACGCCGACAAAGGCATCGAGCCCGTCACGCACGGCATGAAGGTCGGGCAGGATCGCGGTGATGTGTTCCTCGATGAAAAGAAGGTTGGCCACGATGATGTTGGCGCTTGCCACGGCGGCCTTGGCGCGGGCAAGAGCGGCGGGGTTTTCGGCCCATTCGGCGGCGGCGTGGACGGAAACCTCGATGCCGGGAAAGTCCTTGGCCAACCGGGGCGCGATGCGGGCGGCGGGACCGGCGGCATGGGCATCAAGCGTGATGATGACAAAGCGGTAGCCCGCCTTGGCCGTCACCTCTGCCTGATGTGACCGGTCATCGCGCATAATGGGCCTTTGCCTCATAAAGGGTGTCGATACTGATCGACGTCACGCCACGTTCAGCGGCATATTTTTCGGTGTTGCGCCGCGCCTTGCCGCGCACGAAGAACGGGATCTTCTTCAATTCGCGCTCGGCATCGGGTGCCCACGCCAGATCGCCCTCCGCGACCGGGTCATTCATCTGTCCTGAAATATCCCCGCCGGAGGCTTCCACGGTTTTCGTCTCGATCCGGGTCGTCGCCTTGCCGCCGTGGTGGCTGGCACCGGCGGCATCGTGAAACTCGAAATCCTCGCGGAACATCGTCAGGAGGTGTTCTTCAAGCCCCATGACCAAGGGATGAATCCACGTGTCGAAGATCACGTTCGCGCCTTCGAACCCCATCTGTGGCGAGTAGCGGGCCGGGAAGTCCTGCACATGCACCGGGGCCGAGATCACGGCGCAAGGGATGCCGAGGCGCTTGCCGATGTGGCGTTCCATCTGGGTGCCGAGGATCATCTCGGGGGCCAGACGCTCGATCTCGGCCTCGACTTCCAGATAGTCGTCGGTGATCAGTGCCTCAAGACCGTAGGCCTTGGCGGCGGCGCGCATGGGGCGCGCGTATTCGCGGTTGTAGCAGCCCATGCCGACAACCTCGAAGCCGATTTCGGTGGCGGCGATGCGGGCGGCGGCGATGACGTGGGTGGCGTCACCAAAGATGAAGACGCGCTTGCCGGTGAGGTAGGTGCTGTCGACGGAGGCCGACCACCATGGCAGACGCAGTCCGGCTTCATCTACTTTCGGAGATACGCCCGTCAAGCCGCTGACTTCGTGCAGGAAATCGCGCGTCGCGCCAACGCCGATCGGGACGACCTTGGTGAAGGGCTGACCGCAGGTTTTCTCAAGGTAGCGCGCCGCTGCTTCGCCGGTTTCTGGGTAGAGCAGCACGTTGAAATGCGCGGCCCCCATGCGGGTGATATCGTCGGGCGTGGCATCGAAGGGCGCGCAGACGTTGACGGCTATGCCCATCAGGCCGAGGAGGCGGGTCACCTCGGTTATGTCGTCGCGGTGGCGAAAGCCGAGGCCGGTGGCGCCGAGAAGGTTGCAGGTGATGCCTTCCGTCCGCGCCATCGGCTTGGCGAGTGCGCGCACGATCTGCAGGAAGGTCTCGTCCGCGCCGAAATTTTCCTTGCGCTGGTAGCTCGGCAGATCGAGCGGAATGACCGGGATCGGCAGCCCGAGCGCTTGCGCCAGACCGCCGGGATCATCCTGGATCAGCTCGGCCGTGCAGGAGGCGCCGACGATCATCGCCTGCGGCTGAAAGCGGGCATAGGCCTCGCGCGCGGCGTCCTTGAAAAGGTTGGCGGTGTCGCCACCGAGGTCGCGGGCCTGAAAGGTGGTGTAGGTGACCGGCGGGCGGTGGTTGCGCCGTTCTATCATGGTGAAGAGAAGGTCGGCGTAGGTGTCGCCTTGCGGCGCGTGGAGGACGTAATGGAGACCCTTCATCGCGGTGGCGACACGCATCGCGCCGACATGGGTGGGGCCTTCGTATGTCCAGAGGGTGAGCTTCATGGGCGGCCTCCGGGGCGCTGCCCCGGACCCCGGGATATTTGCGGACAGATGAAGGACCGGGTCATGCCGAGGCTCCTGCGGTGAGGAGGGCTTTGCGGCGGAGGGGGCGGGCGAACAGCGCGGCGAGGTCGCCGGCCTGTTCGTAGAAATGGACGGGGGTGAAGACCAGCTCGATCGCCCATTTGGTCGACAGGCCCTCGGCTTCGAGCGGGTTGGCGAGGCCTAGGCCGCAAACGGTGAGGTCGGGCCGTGCGGCGCGGGCGCGGTCAAGTTGCAGGTCGACGTCCTGACCTTCGGAGATGGTCGGGCCTTCGGCCAGCATGTCGAGGTCGGGGCCGACGATGCCGGTCTGGAGGTAGGGGGTGCCGACCTCGATCGCGGTCATGCCGCATTCGCGGGTGAGAAAGCGCGCGAGCGGGATTTCAAGCTGGCTGTCGGGGAAGAAGAACACCGACTTGCCGGCAAGCGTGGGTGCGGCGGCGGCGATGGCTTTCAGCGCGCGGGCGCGGGGGGCGGCGGTAACGGCCTCGAAATGGTCGCGGGGCACGCCGAACTCATCGGCCACGGCGCGGAGCCAGGCGGTGGTGCCTTCCTCGCCAAAGGGGAAGGGGGCGGGGATGTGTCGCGCGCCGCGGCGGGTGAGGGCGGCGTGGGTGTCGCCGAGGAAAGGCTGCACGAGGGCGAAGACGGTATTGGCACCGACGGAGGGGAGTTCGGAATGGCGATGCGCGGGCAGGGTGCGGGTGACGGGGATGCCGAGCGCTTTCAGCAGGCCAAGCGCCTGATCCTCGACGACATCGGGCAGCGCGCCGACGATCAGAAGCTCGCGCGCGTCGGTGGCGGGAAGGCTGGGGACCATCGCGGCGAGGCAGGCGTCCTCGCCTTGGGTGAAGGTGGTCTCGATGCCGGACCCTGAGTAGTTGTAGACCCGGACGTGGGGGCTGTGCTGGCCGTTCAGGCGTTCGGCGGCGCGGGCGAGATCAAGCTTGATCACTTCGGACGGGCAGGAGCCGACGAGGAACAACTGGCGAATATCGGGGCGGCGGGCGAGGAGGCGGGCAACCTCGCGGTCAAGTTCGACATTGGCGTCGGCGAGACCGGCGAGATCCTTCTCTTCGAGAATCGCGGTGCCGAAGCGGGGTTCGGCAAAGATCATCACCCCGGCGGCGGCCTGCAACAGATGCGCGCAGGTGCGGCTGCCCACGACGAGGAAGAAGGCGTCCTGCATCTTGCGGTGCAGCCAGATGATGCCGGTGAGGCCACAGAACACCTCGCGCTGGCCGCGCTCTTTCAGGACGGGGGTGTCGCGGCAACCACGTTCGGGAAGGTCGAGGCTCATGCGGCGGCCCTTTCATCGAGCCGCGCGAGGCGGAGCTTGCGGATGAACTGGCCGGCGTTGATGACGTAGGCGGTGTAGGCTGCGAGCGCCACGACCATGAGTTGGTGTGGCGTCATGGAGCCTGTGAGCAGCGCCCAAAGATACAATGTATGCAATGCGATGACGGCGAAACTGAACACGTCTTCCCAGAAGAAGGCGGGGGCGAAGAGATACTGGCCGAACACCACCTTTTCCCAGATCGCGCCGGTGATCATGATGACGTAGAGAAAGCCGGTCTTGACCAGGATCGAGACGGTCGCGGCCTGATAGCCTTCGCCGGTGACGAGGAAGCGGATGACCAGAACCAGGGATACGGCGAAGACCACGAATTGTGCCGGGGCGAGCAGGCCTTGCACCAAGGTCCACCGCGTCGCATCCCGGCGCGCCCGTTCCTGCGCGGTGTAGAGGCGCTTGCGCGGAGAACTTTTCGGGGGGCTCGTCATTCGGTCGGAGGCCCTTCCATGGGTCTGCTGTGCCTGTTCAGGGTAGCCAGCGAGCGGCAAGTGTCAACTAAAACTTACAGGTTGACCTCGCTCTTTTTTGGCGGGAATGCCGGGTTTATGGGCGTCGAGCGGCAAGTTTGGGCGATAAGAGCGTATAAATCCGGGATTTTCCGCGATGGCCTTGCAGCCCCCGGACAGAATGTCTATTTTCTTTGACATTAACTGGTCATTGGCGGAAACTGCGGCATACAGGCGCAGGTGTCTCTGACCGATGGATGCGGGCGCTGGTGGTGCCGGTGAATTGTGTCCGGCCCTATCGGGTGTTGATGGGTCGGAGAGGCGAGATGCGTGACAGTCAGCATGACGAGCCAAGGCAGCGCGACGGTAGCAGTGTATCGCTGCTTGCCGCTGAGGCATTGGCGCGTCTTGTCGCGCGCGACGGCAAGCTCTTGGGGGCTCTCAACGTGACGGTGCTGGACCGTTTGACGCAGGCTTTTCTGAGCCCCGATGCAGATGCGCTTTCCACGTTGCAGGGCGAGTTGCGCCGGCATCGCATTTCCGACAGTGACCTTGCCGATTTCTATCTGCCGCAGATCGCCCGCGCGCTTGGCACCGACTGGGAAATGGACCGCATCTCGTTTGCCTCGCTGTCGATGGCGGTGGCGCGGATGCAGGCCTACCTGCGCGAGATCGGAGCCCCGCCGGTCGGGGTTGAGGAAGGCGCCTCTGCCGGGATCACGGTGCTTCTGGTCGTGCCGAAGGGCGAGGCGCATACTTTGGGGCCGATGACGGTGCTGGGCCAATTGCGCCGGCGCGGCGTGTCGGTCAGCCTGAAGATCGGGCCGTCGATCGAGGAATTGAGGCAGGTGGTGCAGGATCAGGATTTCGATGGCGCAATCCTGTCCGTCGCCTGCCACGAACATCTTGAACTTTGCCACAAGCTGGTGAAAACGCTCAAACAGGCGACGAACGGAAAACTGCCCGTGGTGCTTGGCGGAGCGGTCTTGTTCAACGACCCCGGCGCGGTGCCGGTAACCGGTGCAGATCTTGCCACGAACGATCTGACGCAAGCACTTGCAGCCTTCGGGGTGCTGGGCCGGCCCACGATGCCGGAATTGGAACATGGATGAGCCGCGAGGGTTGTTGACCCTCATGGAAGTTGAGAACAGGTCGGTAGAAAAGTGACAACGGACGGTCGGCATCTGCTGAGTTCGGGCAAATTGCCCATGATCCCGCCGGATCTTATGACCGAGATTCTGGCGACTGCGTCTGATATTGCCCTGCTGGTCGCGCCGACGCGGCGGGTGGTTTCTGTGTTGGTCAACCCGCATCATCGGTCTTTTGGCCAGCTGGCGGATTGGGAAGGCGCGCGACTGTTCGACATTCTGACCGAGGAAAGCCAGCGCAAGTTCGACCTGCGCATTGCCGACATCGGCAGCAAGACGCGCGGTACGGTGGCGGTGGAGTTGAACCACGTCAGCACGCAGTCGTGGGATTTTCCGGTGCGTTATTCGATTCACCAGATCAGCCAGGACGGGTCCTTGCTGATGCTGGGCCGCGACCTGCGCCCGATTGCAGAGGTTCAACAGCAACTGGTGGCGGCGCAACTGGCGCTGGAGCGCGATTACGAGGCGCAGCGCGAGGCGGATACGCGCTACCGGGTGCTTCTGGAAGTGTCGCGCGACCCGGTGCTGATGGTGTCGATGTCGACGGGCCGGATCACCGACCTGAACCCGGCGGCGGCGTTGATCCTCGGTGGCAGCCGCGGCGATCTCGTGGGGTCGGCGGTTGCGCAGGAGTTTGACGGGCGGCGGCGTGGCGAGTTTCTGGAAACACTGGCCAGCAATGCCGGGTCGGAAACCGCAGCGCCGATGGAGCTGACCGCGCGCCGGTCGCAGCGGCGGGTGCTGGTCACCTCGACCCTCTTCCGCGCGGCGGGTGAGCGCACCTTGCTGTGCCAGATTGACCCGGCCGACAAGCAGGCGGCGCAGACCGATGATCTGGCGGAAAATCTTTCGCGGCTTTACCACGAGGGCGTCGACGGCATCGTTTTTGCCGATGCCGAGGGGGTGATCCGGGCGGCGAACGAAGCTTTCTTGAACCTGACCGATGCGGCGAGCATGGCGGCGGTGCGGGGCCGGTCGATCGCGGATTATCTGGCGCGGGGGGCGGTGGATCTGCGGGTGCTTCTCGACAACGTCAAGCGCACCGGGCAGTTGCGGCTGTACGCAACGCGGCTGACGACGGATTATTCCGGGCAGATCGCGGTGGAAATTTCGGCGTCCTGGCTGAACGACCGGCCCAATCCGGTGCTGGTGCTGGTGGTTCGGGACGCGAGCCGGGCGGATTCACTGCGCCGCTCGGGTGCCGGGGTCACCGACGAAGGCACGCGGTCGATGATGGAACTGGTCGGGTCGTCGACGCTGAAGGATATCGTGGCGGAAACGACGGATGTCATTGAGAAGATGTGCATCGAGACGGCGCTGGAGTTGACGCGCAACAACCGGGTTGCTGCAGCAGAAATGCTGAGCCTGTCGCGTCAGTCTTTGTACGTGAAGCTGCGCAAGTACGGGCTTTTGAACAAGGACGGCGAATAGGTCGTTTGACCCAGATCAATTTCCTGTGACATTTGATGTGTAAACCTGCCCTTACAGATAGGGGGCAGTCATGCGCATCGTCTTTATCCATCCGAACTACCATTCCGGCGGTGCCGAGATAGCCGGCAACTGGCCGCCCGCATGGGTTGCCTATCTGGCCGGGTCGCTGAAGGCGGCAGGGTTCGATGACATCCATTTCATTGATGCGATGACCAACCATATCGGGCCGGACGAGCTGCGCGCCCGGTTGAAAGCTCTGGCGCCGGATGTGGTGGGTACGACCGCGATCACGCCGGCGATCTACGAGGCCGAAGCGGTGATGAAGATCGCGGCCGAGGTGGTGCCGGATGCGCTGCGGGTGCTGGGCGGCATCCATGCGACGTTCATGTTCCGGCAGGTCTTGTCCGAAGCGCCGTGGATCGACGTGATCGTGCGCGGCGAGGGCGAGGAGATCATGGTCGCGCTGATGCAGGCGGTGCGAGATGGCCGCTGGCCCGCCGACCGGCGCAAGATCAAGGGGCTGGCGTTCAAGGAGGGCGAGGAGATCGTCGCCACGCAAGCCGCCTCGACGGTGAAGAACCTTGATGGCATCGATCCGGACTGGTCGCTTCTGGAGTGGGACAAGTACATCTATGTGCCGCTTGGCGTGAAGGTGGCGATCCCGAACATGGCGCGCGGCTGCCCGTTCACCTGTTCGTTCTGCTCCCAGTGGAAGTTCTGGCGCGATTACCGCGTGCGCGACCCGAAGAAGGTGGTCGACGAGATCGAGCGGCTGGTGAATGACCACGGGGTCGGGTTCTTCATCCTGGCGGACGAGGAGCCGACGATCAACAAGAAGAAGTTCGTCGAGTTCTGTCAGGAGCTGATCGACCGGGGGCTGCCGGACAAGATCAAATGGGGCATCAACACGCGGGTCACGGACATCTACCGCGACCGGGATCTGTTGAAGTTCTACCGCAAGGCGGGCCTTGTTCATGTGTCGCTTGGCACCGAGGCGGCGGCGCAGTTGAAGCTGGATATGTTCAACAAGGAAACCACCGTCGCCGAGAACAAGGAGGCGGTGCGGCTGTTGCGCGAGGCGGATATCTTTGTCGAGGCGCAGTTCATCGTGGGCCTCGACAACGAGACGAAGGAGACGCTGGAAGAGACGTTCCAGATGGCTTGGGACTGGCAGCCCGATCTGGCGAACTGGGCGATGTATACGCCCTGGCCGTTCACGCCGCTGTTCCAGGAGATCAAGGATCAGGTCGAGGTCTTTGATTTTTCGAAGTATAATTTCGTGACGCCGATCATGAAGCCGGCAGCCCTGACGCGGGGCGAACTGCTGGACGGGGTGATGAAGAACTACCGGCGGTTCTACATGCGCAAGGCGCTGTTCCATTATCCGTGGCGCGGGACGGGGTTCCGGCGGCGGTATCTTCTGGGCTGCCTGAAGGCGTTTTTGAAAGCCGGCGTGGGGCGGACGTTCTACGATCTTGGCAAGGCGGGCTACTGGGGGCCGCAGACCAAGAACTCGGTCGACTTCCACTTTGACGAAAGCCGCACCATTGCCGAGGCGCAGGTCGCCGACTGGGAAGCCAGCGCCGACAAGGCGGCGAAGGCCGCAGAGCGGCGGGCGGCGGTGAAGGCGCAGATGCAGGACCGCGCGGTGGAGCGGAAGGCCGAATTCCGGATGCCGAACGGGGCCGAGGTGATGGCGTGCGGCGGCGGGCGCGAGCAGATGCAGGAACCGGCGGAGTAAGCGATGGACGGCGGCGGACTGATCCATGCCGAGACCGGAGCGAAGATCGGGCCGAACGCGATCCTGCAACTGGTTCGGGTGCTGGATCATTGCGAGGGCCGCGAGGTTCGCGACCGGGTGACGGCGGTTGCGGGCGTCGAGGTGCCGCCCGACGATGCCGGAATGTGGCCCGAGGCCGAGTGCCGGGCGGTGCATGTGGCGCTGCATCTGGTCTTGCCGGAGCGGGCGGAGGGCTTGCTGCGGCTGGCTGGCACGGCGACGGCGGATTACGTTCTGGCGCACCGAATTCCTTTTGCCGCACAACTGGCGATCCGGGCAATGCCGAGTATCGTAGGCGCGCGTGTGCTGACGGCGGCGATTGCGCGCAACGCCTGGACCTTCGTGGGGTCGGGGCGCTTTTCGGTGGCGACGCGACGCCCGCTGACATTCGAGGTCGCAGACAACCCGCTGGACCCCGGCGAGGGGCGCGCCTGCGTCTGGCATGCGGCGGTGTTCGAGCGGCTGTTTCGACGTCTGGTCTGGCCGTCGGCGATGGTGTCGGATCAGCGCGACGGGCGGCTTTGCCGCTTCACCATTCGCCCGACCGGCATTTAAGCGGACAATCTGCGCGGCGCGACATTGAGACGCTTGCCTGACGCGAAGTTGTAATGTTTAGTTGACACATGGCTGTCAGTGAAACCCTACATCCCCGCCAATTCCCGGAGCCGCGCGCCATGCTGCGGCTGATCAAGCCGATCACCTGGTTTCCGCCGATCTGGGCCTATCTTTGCGGATCGATCTCGGTCGGGGTGCCGCTGGCGGGGCAGTGGCCACTGGTCATCCTTGGCATGGTGCTGGCCGGGCCGATCGTCTGTGGCATGTCACAGGCGGCGAATGACTGGTGCGACCGGCATGTCGATGCGGTGAACGAGCCCGACCGTCCGATCCCGTCGGGGCGGATACCGGGGCGCTGGGGTTTGTATATCGCGCTGGCGATGACGGCCCTGTCGCTGGCGGTGGGCTGGATGCTTGGCCCGTGGGGCTTTGGCGCGACGGTGGTCGGCGTGATCGCGGCATGGGCCTATTCGGCCGAACCGGTGCGGCTGAAACGGTCGGGCTGGTGGGGGCCGGGGCTGGTGGGCCTGAGCTACGAGGGCCTGCCGTGGTTTACCGGCGCGGCGGTGCTGCTCTCCGGGCCACCGCGGTTCGAGATCGTCGTGATCGCGCTTCTTTACGCGCTTGGGGCGCATGGCATCATGACGCTCAACGATTTCAAGGCGTTGGAGGGAGACCGGCAGCACGGCGTGCGGTCCCTGCCGGTGGTGCTGGGCCCGGAAGTCGCGGCCAAGATCGCCTGCACGGTGATGGCTTTGGCGCAGGCGCTGGTTGTCGTCCTTTTGGTCATCTTCGGCAAGCCTTGGCATGGTCTGGCGGTTCTTGTCCTGCTGGTCGTGCAGTTTGCGGCGATGCGGGTCTTGTTCCGTGACCCGAAGGGCAAAGCGCCTTGGTACAACGGCACGGGTGTGGTGCTTTACGTCACCGGCATGATGGTTTCCGCCTTTGCGCTGAGGGGGTTGTGATGGGTCTGGGCTGGCTTGGCATCCTTCGTCTCGGGTTGGTGCAGATGGCCTTGGGGTCAATTGTCGTGCTGACCACGGCGACGATGAACCGGGTGATGGTGGTTGAGCTGGCGATGCCGGCGGTGCTGCCGGGGCTTTTGGTGTCGGTCTATTACGCGACGCAATTCCTGCGCCCGCATTTCGGCCATGGCGCCGATCAGGGCGGGCGGCGCGCGCCGTGGATCATCGGCGGGATAGTCACGCTGGCGGTGGGTGCGATTTCGGCGTCGCTGGCCGTCGGGTTGATGGGCAGCGCACCGGCCTGGGGCATCGCGATGGCGGTGCCGTCGTTCATATTGATCGGGCTTGGCATCGGGGCGGGCGGCACCAATCTTCTGGCGCTTCTGGCGGCACGGGTCGATCCGGCGCGGCAGGCGGCGGCGGGCAGTGCGGTCTGGATCATGATGATCGCCGGGCTTGCGGTCACCGGCATCACGGCGGGGCAGCTTTTGGACCCCTACACGCCGGGTCGGCTGGTCTGGGTGACGGCCGGCGTCTCGGCGATTGCCGTGGTGCTGACGGTGGTTGGCGTCTGGGGGCAGGAACGGTCTGCGATGCGCCCGCCGCCTGCGCGCATGATCGGGTTCGGCACCGTTGCGCGCGAAATCTGGGCCGAGCCGCGGACGCGGGCCTTCACGCTGTTCGTCTTCGCCTCGATGCTGGCTTACAATTTGCAGGACCTGATCCTTGAGCCGTTTGCGGGCCATGTCTTTGGTATGACGGTTGGCGAAAGCACCGCGCTTGGCGGCCAGCACCATGCCGGCGCGCTGGTCGGGATGCTGGTCGTGCTGATCTCCGGCACGGCGCTGGCGCGGCGGATTTCGGTGCCGATCCGGGTCTGGATCGTTGGCGGCTGCCTGCTCTCTGGTGCGGCGCTGGTCATGCTGGCCGTGGGTGCGCAGGCCGGGCCGGGTTGGCCGCTTGGGGCCAATGTCTTTGCGCTGGGGCTGGCCAATGGCGTGTTCGCGGTGGCGGCAATCGGCGCGATGATGGGTCTGGCGCGCGAGGGTTCCGAGGCGCGCGAGGGCGCGCGGATGGGCGTCTTTGGTGCCGCCCAGGCGATCGGGTTCGGTGTTGGGTCCTTTGCCGGGACGGTGGCGTCGGATGCGATGCGCGGGCTGACCGGATCGGATGCCTTGGGTTATGGCAGCGTGTTCGCCGCCGAAGGCCTGATTTTCCTTGTGGCGGCGGCGCTTGCGATGCGCCTGACCGCAGATGGCGCGCGGGCCAAGAACCGCGCCACCCCTTCATATGCCGGAGAATGACATGACCTATGACGTGTTCGTGGTTGGCGGCGGGCCTTCGGGGGCAACGGCGGCAGAGGATCTGGCGCAAGCCGGCAAGCGGGTCGCCATGCTGGACCGGGCCGGGCGGATCAAGCCCTGCGGCGGCGCAATCCCGCCGCGCGCGATTGTGGATTTTCACATTCCGGCGGAGCAGATTGTTGCCAAGATCAAAATAGCCCGGATGATTTCGCCCACGGGACGCTCGGTCGATATCCATATCGAGAACGGGTATGTCGGCATGGTCGACCGCGAGCATTTCGACGAGTTCCTGCGCGTGCGGGCGGTCGGGGCGGGGGCGGACCGCCTGACCGGGACCTATTTGCGGATCGAGCGGGATGCGGACGGCACACATGTCGTCTGGCGCGACAAGGCGTCGGGCAACGAGGTGCGCAGCCGCACCAAGCTGGTGATCGGTGCGGATGGCGCGCGGTCGGATGTGGCGCGCGACGAGGTGCCGGGGGGCGATACGATCCCCTACGTTATCGCCTACCACGAGATCATCAAGGCCCCTGCGGCGAACAAGGACTACGATCCGAAGCGCTGCGACGTGGTCTATGACGGGCGGATTTCCCCCGATTTCTATGGCTGGGTGTTCCCGCATGGCGATCAGGCGAGCGTCGGGATGGGGACGGGCGTCGACGGGGTGAACCTCAAGCAGGCGACTGCCGACCTGCGCGCCTCGTCGGGTCTGGCGGGCTGCGAGACGATCCGCAAGGAAGGCGCGCCGATCCCGCTGCGCCCGCTTGACCGCTGGGATAATGGGCGGGATGTGGTGCTGGCCGGGGATGCGGCGGGCGTTGTGGCACCGTCGTCGGGCGAGGGGATTTATTACGCGATGCTGGGCGGCCGGGTGGCTGCAACGGCGGCGCAGGCGTGTCTTGCGTCGGGCAAGGCCAAGGACCTGAAACTGGCGCGCAAGCTGTTCATGAAGGACAACAAGACCGTCTTCAAGGTCTTGCGGTCAATGCAGGACGCCTACTACAAGTCCGACGAACGGCGGGAGCGGTTCGTGTCGCTGTGTCATGACATTGACGTGCAGAAGCTGACCTTCGAGGCCTACATGAACAAGAAACTGGTCGCGGCGCGGCCCTTTGCGCACATCAAGATCGGGATCAAGAACGTCGCTCATCTGTTGGGCATCGTGAAGCCGGGCTGGACCTGACCGATGGATGGCGCGCAGATGGAAGAGATGATCCCCGCATGGGTGGATGGACGGCTGACGCCAGTGGGCAAGCTTGCCGTTCATCAGCAGGGCTTGAAGCACAAGGCGGTGTCGGTGTTCGTGACCGAAGGCAGCCGCGTGCTGATCCAGCGCCGCGCGCTGACGAAGTATCACACGCCGGGCCTGTGGGCGAACACCTGTTGCACGCACCCCCGCTGGGAAGAGGACGCGGCGTCCTGCGCGGTGCGGCGGTTGCGCGAGGAGTTGGGGATCACCGGGTTGTTCCCGTCCTATGCCGACCGGATCGAGTATCGCGCCGATGTCGGGGCTGGGCTGATCGAGCATGAGGTGGTCGACGTCTTTGTCGCCGAGGCGGCGGCCGGGCTGGTGGTCGAGCCGAACCCGGACGAGGTGGCCGAAACGCGCTGGATTGATCTTTACGATCTGTCGGCGGAGGTTCTGCGCAGCCCGGAGCGTTTCACGCCCTGGGTGCGGATCTACATGACCGAGCATATCGACCGCATCTTCGGCGCGCGGATGCTGGCGCTTCGGTAAGGGTCAGGCGGGCGCGTCCAGCCAGTCGCGGATCAGCGTGCCAATCTTTTCGGCGGCCTCTTCATGCGCGAGGTGGCCGAGTTTCGGCAGTTCCCTGTAGGTGGCTTGCGGCATCACCGCCGCAGCCTCGCGCGAGACGCGGGCAGGCACCACCTTGTCGCCGGTGCTGGCGATCAGCAGGGTCGGTGTCGTCATTTTCGGTGCGTCGGCCATCAGGGCGTCAAGCTTCCACTGTGCCATCATGCCAAGCGTACCGTCGACATGGGCTGCGTCCTGCACGAGCGCGATGTACTGGCGCAGGCCTGCCTCATCCGGCGGCGAGCCGGTGGAGGTGAGAAGCCGCCGCACGGTGGGTGCGTTGCCCCATAGGCCGCTGACAAAGCGCGGCACGAAGGGCGTGACCGAAAGAACGCGGGCGAGAAGCGGGAAGAGAACGCCGGCTGCCCCTTCAAAACTGCCGAGGGCCGAGTTGATACCGACGATGCGGTCGAGCGGGATCAGCGTCGACAGGCGCAGTGCGAGGGCAGCCCCGGCGGAGTGGCCGATCACCAATTTCGGCGCCCAGCCTTCGTGTTCGATCAGCCTAGCGATGTCCTCGGCCATCGGGTCGATGCCAAGGCGGCCCTTGTTGCCCGCGCGGGTGAAGCCTTGGCCCGGAAGGTCGGGGACGAGGCAACGGTAGCCTTCAAGTTCGGGGATCAGGTTGCGGAAACTGTGCGCAGAGCCGCCCGCGCCGTGCAGAAGCAGGACCTCCGGGCCGCGACCGACCTCGAACACGCACCAGTCATGCGGGCGGGCGCGGGTCATCCGGGCCGAGGTGCGGTTCGGCCAGTCCTTTGGCATCCGGTCGAATTCCATCCTAACCCCCCAGCGCCGCTTCGAGAACGGACGACAGGCGGTGCGCGTCGGCACGGGGCAGCGCGAGGTAGGGCGCGTCCATCTGCTTTGACAGGGCTTGCAAGGATGGTTGCGGGCGGTTGGCAGTGTCGATCACCAGGGCGGGCGTGGCGGTGGCGCGGATCAGCCTTGCGAATTGCAGCGCGTCCGCCTCGGCCTGATCGCGGTTGGCGCTGCCGTCGAGTGCTATGTTGCCGCGCCCGTCGGTCAGGATCGCGATGGTGGGCGTAAGGCCCCGCGCGCGCGCCTGTTGGGCGGTTGCCATCGCGAGTTTCAGGCCGGAGGCGAGCGGGGTGCCGCCGCCGCCTGGCAGGCCCGCAAGGCGGCGTTTGGTCTGCACGAGGCTGCGGGTGGGCGGCAGAATCATTTCGGCCTCGGAGCCGCGAAACGCCAGAAGCGCGACGTGATCGCGGCGCGAATAGGCGGCGGCGAGGAGAAGTTCAATCGCGCCTTTCGCTTCGGCCAGACGGGCGAAGGCGGCGGACCCGGAGGCGTCGACGGCGAAAATGAGGACGCGGTCCGAGGTCTCGATGAAGCGTTTGAGGCGGATGTCGGAGGGCCGGACGAGGAGGACGGCGTCGGGCCTGTTGGCTTGGGCTCGGCGCAAGGGTTGCCAAGGGGCTGCGGCGCGCAGGGTGGCCACAAGGTCGATGCGCGCGCCGGTGCCGAGGCGACCGGGGCGGGACGGCAGCGGGCGGCCACGGCGGTTGCCGGATTTGGCGGCCCCGGTGCCGGTGGCACCTTTGACGGCGCGGGCGGCGCGGCCTTGGGCGAGGCGGGCGAGGAGGTCGGCGGGGAGGGCGGCGCGAGCGGCCTCGACCAGCAGTTCCTCGGGCAGGGATTGCGTGGATTGGCTTTCGGTCGGTTGATCGGGCTGGTCTGGCGGCGGCTCGGGGTTCGGCTGCGGCTGGTCGGGCATCTCGGCTAAGGGCAGGGCGCGGTGGGCGAATGCGAGGTCGGCGGCAGTGAGGAGATCGGCCTCGGTGATCTTCGTGCGCCCGGCAAGGGCAGCGGCGGCGCGGGCGGTTGCAAGGGCAAGAAGCGGCGCACGAAGCGAGCGGATGCCAAGCTGGGCTGCGGCTTCGGTCAGGCGAAGCGTGGCCTCGGGCGGGGCCTTGATGCGGGCAAGACGGGCGCGGGCGGCTGTGATTGCGGCCGCGTCGAGGGCAAGGGGCGCGGTATCGGACCATTGCTGGTCTGAGAGGTCGAGGAAAAGGGCGAGCCGGTCAGTCAGCGCAGGGCTGAGGGTTTCGTCAGGATCGGCGGATTCGTCGAGGGCGACAAGGGCGTGGCCGGGGCTGTCGAGGGCGGCTGCGAGGCGGGCCGCAAGGCCCGGAGGGCAGCGTTCGGCCATCGCGAGCATGAGAAGCGAAGGGCTGGCGAGGAGACCGGGGGTATGGGTCGGGCGGCCAGTAGCGAGCGTGGCGGAAAGGTCGAGACCGCCAAAGAGGGCATCATCAGCGATTGTCGGGTGCAGGCGTCTGGCGGGCAGGGGGATCGCGGCGAGGGCGGTGGTGACGTGGTCGCGCACTGGCCCCGCACGGGCGTGCAGCCACAGCCCCTTCAGCCCCGCCGGATCGATGGCGAGAAGGGTCAAGGCAAGCCGGGCGCGGCCCCAAGGGGAGGTTTCCTCGGCTATGGCAACACCTCGGTCAAGGCGCGGGCGACGCGGGCGGTGGAACCGGCTTCGTCCAGCGGGTCACGGCGCAGGCGGTGCGACAGGGCCGTCGCGGCCACGGCGCGGAGGTGCGGGCGCTTTACGGTGTCGGCACCTTCGAAGGCGGCAAGCGCACGGGCGGCACGAAGCAGGGTCAGCTCTCCCCGAAGGCCGTCGGAGCCGAGCGCGATGCAGAGTGCGGCGCAATCGTGCAGCACGGTGTTCGGGGTTTTCAGTTTGGGCAGCAGGTCGCGCGCGGCGAGGATTTGGGCACGCAGCGCGGTGTCCTGCAACCGCCATGTCTTCATGAACTTGTCATGAGAGTTTTCATAGGCGTCGCGGCGGCGGATCACCTCGACGCGGGTGGCGACGTCGCGGGGCGAGGTCACTTCCACCGAAAGACCGAAGCGGTCAAGAAGCTGTGGGCGCAGCTCGCCCTCTTCGGGATTGCCAGAGCCGACGAGGACGAAACGGGCGGGGTGGCGGATCGAAAGCCCCTCGCGTTCGACGACGTTTTCACCCGATTGGGCGACGTCGAGAAGAAGGTCGACGATGTGGTCTTCCAGAAGGTTGACCTCGTCGATGTAGAGATAGCCGCGATTGGCGCGGGCGAGGAGGCCGGGCTCGAACGCCTTTTCGCCGCGCGTCAGGGCGCGCTCGATATCCAAGGCACCAACGACGCGGTCTTCGGTGACGCCGAGGGGAAGGTCGACGACGGGCGTCGGTTTGGTGACGGTCGAGGTGGAGGTCACCTGCGCCCAGTCGGGCACCATGTCGAGCCGGGGCGAGTTGACCGGGCAGCCCTCGATCGCCTCGATCGGCGGCAGGAGGGCGGCGAGGGCGCGGACGGCGGTTGATTTGCCGGTGCCACGGTCGCCGAACACCAGAACGCCGCCGATTCCGGGGTCGATGGCGGTGAGGACCATGGCCTGCTTCATCGCCTCTTGCCCGACGATGGCGGAGAACGGGAAGGCCTGGCGGCTGGTTGCCTTGGCGGCTTTGGCGAGCGGTTTCGGCGGAGGGGTCATCGAGTTCATGGGCTTTCCGTCAGGCGGCATGGGCAATAGGTGGAAGTGGGTGCTGGCCGTTCCACAGACCCTCGGACCCAAGGACGCGGAAGCGAGCGTAAAGTTCGTCGGTGAACCAGCCTTCGTCGCGGACCGCCTTGATGGCGCGGCCATGCGGGCCGTCGCCACGGGCGAAATGGGCCATCGTGGCGGCGTCGGGCCAGATCGAGAAGGTCACCTGATGCAAAAGCGGCACCTCGCCGATGCCGATCTTGAAGATCACGTTGGGGTCCTGCCCGATGACGCTGGAGATGTCGGGAACGCGCTTCCAGAACCGAAGCGCGCGGGCCGGTTTCACGGTGGCGCGGGTCAAGACGGCAAGCGGGCCAGCCGGGGCATGCGGGTCGGTTTCGGGCACGAAAGGGTTGACGCCGGACCATGATCCGCGCGCCGAAAGTGGTGACAGGAAGATCGTCGTCGCCTCGGTCGCGTGGGCGCGCCATTTCTTCCAGACCGGGCTGTGAAGGGTGCGGTCACGCGCCGTAGCCTCATCAGGCCAGACGGCGAGGATCGCCCAGACACCCCAGTTCGGACGCGGAGTGAAGCCTTCGCCGGTGCCCGAGCCGCAGAGCTTCCAGAACAGGGCCTTGCGTTCACGCGGCAAGGCAAAGCGGGCGGCACCCATCTGGCTGATCACCCAAAGGCGCGAGCCGATGCCGGAAAAACGAAACAGGGTGAGGCTGGCTGTGGGCATGACCCCTCCGAAGTGTAAGGAGAGTTTTACACTTTATGCGACGCGGGGGAAGGGGAAAGGCAGTCAAAACGCCGCAGCACGAGCGATATTGTAAATTAAACTGGACACTCTATCATCCGTGTCATGTTGCACAGCTCAGTCTTACCCCGAACCAGCGGCCCTTCGACCGAGGCCAGCCATGCCATCGTGATAGGGGCAGGGCTGGGTGGCCTTGCTTCGGCGATGCGGCTTGGCGCCAAGGGCTACCGGGTGACGGTGATTGACCGGCTTGATCGGGCGGGCGGGCGCGGGTCGTCGATCAGCCAAGGCGGGCACCGGTTTGACCTTGGCCCGACCATCGTCACGGTGCCGCAGATCCTGCGCGAGCTGTGGGCGGCCTGCGGGCGCGACTTTGACCGCGACGTTAGCTTGCAGCCGATGGACCCGTTCTACGAGATCCGGTTTCGGGACGGCGAGAGCTTCACGATGCGCGGCGACGCGGCTGCGATGAAGGCTGAAGTAAAGCGGATTTCACCATCCGACGCAAAGGGTTACGAGACGTTCTTGAAAGGGGCGGAGGCTCGCTATCGCTTTGGCTTCGAAGACCTGGGGCGCAGGCCGATGCACCGGTTGATCGACCTGATCAAGGTGCTGCCGAAGTTCGCGATGTTCCGCGCCGACAAGTCGGTCTACGCCCATGCGGCGAGCCGTGTGAAGGATGAACACCTGCGCTTTGCCCTGTCGTTCCACCCGCTTTTCATCGGCGGCGATCCGTTCAATGTGACCAGCATGTATGCCCTTGTCAGCCATCTGGAGGCGGCCTTCGGCGTTCATTACGCGATGGGCGGGGTGCAGGCGATTGCCGATGCGATGGTGCGGGTGATCGAGGCGCAGGGTGGCGAAGTGGTGTCAAACACCGAGGTGGACGAGGTTGTCGTCTCGGCTGGCCGCGCGGCCGGGGTGCGGCTGGTGTCGGGCGAGGTTCTGCCGGCCGATGTGGTCGTGTCGAACGCCGATGCCGGGCATACCTATGACCGCCTGCTGCGCAACGCACCCAAACGGCGCTGGACGCCGGCGCGGCTGCGGCGGACGCGATGGTCGATGGGGCTTTATGTCTGGTATTTCGGAACGAGCGGCACCAGCGAAATGTGGAGGGATGTCGGCCACCACTCCATCGTCGTGGGGCCGCGCTACCGTGAGCATATCAAAGACATCTTCATTCGTGGGCGTCTGGCCGACGACATGAGCCTTTACGTGCATCGCCCGTCGGTCACCGACCCGTCGGTGGCGCCTGCGGGCGGCGATACGTTCTACGCCTTGAGCCCGGTGCCGCATCTGGGCCATGGCGGGGTGAACTGGGCCGAGGAAGAGCCCAAGTACCGCGCCAAGATGGCGGCGATGTTGGAGGAGCGGCTGATTCCGGGGTTTCAGAAACATGTGACGGAAAGCCTTGTCTTTACGCCTGAGACCTTCCGCGACCGCTATCTGTCGCCTTACGGGGCGGGGTTCTCGATCGAGCCGCGCATTCTGCAATCGGCTTGGTACCGGCCGCATAACGTGAGCGAGGAACTGCCGGGGCTGTACCTGACCGGGGCGGGAACGCATCCGGGGGCCGGGGTTCCCGGCGTGATCGGGACGGCTGAGGTGCTGGGCAAACTGGTGCCCGACGCAGCGGTGCGGTGGAGAGCGGCAGACTTGCCGTTGGCCGCCGAATGATCGCCGAACGGGACATGGAAGCCTGCCGCGCGGCGATCCGCACCGGAAGCCTGTCGTTTCATGCGGCCTCGCGGTTGTTGCCGTCGGCGGTAAGGGATCCGGCGCTGGCGCTTTATGCTTTCTGCCGATTGGCCGATGACGCGGTAGACGAGGGCGACGACAAGACCGGGGCGGTCCTGCGGCTGCGCGATCGGCTGGATCGGGTTTATGCCGGGCGCCCGGTGGATGCGGCGGCCGACCGGGCCTTTGCGGCGGTGGTCGAGGGGTTCGAGATGCCACGGGCGCTGCCGGATGCGCTTTTGGAGGGTATGGCCTGGGACGCGGTCGGGCGACGGTATGACGACCTGTCGGGTGTGCTGTCTTACTCGGCCCGTGTCGCGGCGGCGGTGGGCGCGATGATGTGCGTCCTGATGCGGGTGCGCGAAGCGGATGCCTTGGCGCGGGCCTGTGATCTGGGTCTTGCGATGCAATTGACCAACATCGCCCGCGACGTGGGCGAGGATGCGCGGGCCGGGCGGGTCTATCTGCCGCTGGGCTGGCTGGACGATGAGGGCGTGCCGCTGGAGCCATGGCTTGCGGCGCCAGTCGCCTCGCCGGGGGTGCGGCGGGTGGTACGGCGCCTGTTGGCCGAGGCGGACCGGCTTTATGTGCGGTCTGAAGCCGGGGTTGGCGCATTGCCGATGGGCTGTCGGCCGGGGATTTTTGCGGCCCGGTTGATCTATGACGGGATCGGCGGCGCGGTCAGGCGCGGTGGGCATGATTCCGTCAGCCGGCGGGCGCGGACCGGCAAGGCGCAAAAGATCGGCTGGCTGGGGCTGGCGGTGGCAAAATCCGCGGCGGTGTCGGTGATGCCGCGCGGTGCGGTGCTGCATGCGCCGCCGGTGCCGGAAGTGGCCTTTCTGGTTCTGGCGGCGGCGCGTGCGATGCCGAGCCGTGGGCGGAGCGATGCCTTGCTGGGCGTGCTGGCGCAGCTTGAGGCGCGGGACCGGGGGCTGTCGGCCTGAGCGGTTGGCTTTGCGAGGCTGATCGGCTAGGGTTCGCGGATGGATTATTATCTTTTCGGTGTCTACCTTCTGGCCTGCGGGGCTGCGGCGACAACGGGGGCGATGTTTTCGCCCGGCGCCTGGTATGAAAGCCTGAAAAAGCCCACTTGGACGCCGCCGAACTGGCTGTTTCCGGTGGCGTGGACCACGCTTTATCTTTTGATGGCCGCCTCGGCGGCGCGGATATCGGGGATGGAGGGCGCGGCCTATGGCCTTGCCTTCTGGTCGGTGCAGATTGCTTTCAATACGCTCTGGACGCCGATCTTTTTCGGCCTGCGTCGGCTTAGGGCGGCGATGGGGGTGATGGTCGGGCTGTGGCTGAGTGTCGCCGCGACGACCTGGGCCTTTTTTGCCATCGATTTCTGGGCTGGCCTGATGTTCGTGCCCTACCTCGCCTGGGTGTCGGTTGCGGGTGCGCTGAACTTCTGGGTGATGCGGAACAACCCGGACGGCACCTTGGCGGCGTGACGCGGGCTTAGTCGAAGGTCCAGTTCCTGCGGCGCGGGACGCGCAGCGCGATCATCGGTTTCAGCCAGGGCTGGCGGTAGCGGGTAAGGTCGAGCGCTTCGTGGACGCCCGTGGACACCTCGCCGTCGATCCGGGTTTCGACGAGGCTGCGCGAGTAGAACGGGGCATCCAGCATGTTGAGGCGTTGACGTGGGGTGAAGCCTGCATCGGCGCGGGTTTCGCGCCGCACTTGCCAAAGGCTGCGGCGGAACTTGGTCAGGGGCGGCGGGTCGATCTCGCGCACCTTTCCGGTGGCGTCGATCTCCACCCCGAGGGCGAGGGTGGAGCCGTCAATCCGCGTTGCGTCGTAAAAGCAGACGGCGCGGTCCTTCAGCGGGTAGCGGCCCCAGGTCCAGAAGCGGAAGTCGGCTTCCAGCGCGGCGGAGCCGAAGTTCGCATCGAAATAGCCGTGGCCCTGCCAGCGGTGGCCTTGGCTGAGATTGACCTCGATCTTTGCCGTCGGCGCGAAGGGGCGCCAGAGGTGGCGGCCATCGGGGGTCAGCAGCACCTCGGTTTCGGTGATCGCCTGCGGCGTCAGGGTGATCGTGCCGCGCACCGGCGTCACCATCGGCGGCGCGCCGATCTCGTCCACCGTGACGATCAGTTGCCGACCGTTCCAGTGCATCGACGACGGGCCGACCTGCAACGTGTCACGGCTTTGGCGGAGTGCCGGGCGGCCACGATCGGTCATCGTGAAACGGCTGCCGGGGCCATAGGTCGCGACGTTGATGCAGGCGTGGTTCTGCGGGTCGCGGCGGCCTGACCATTTGTACCACGGCGAGAACACCGAGCCGATGAAGCCGATCACCGAGACGGCGCGCGCCCCGTCGTCGGAGACGCCGTCGAGATACCACCAGGCGTAGCCGTCGGGCGGGACATCGACGGAGAAGTCCGGCCGTTCAGTATCATTGCGGCCGCGTGCTTGCCGGAGAGGGCTGCCATCGGCACCCCCGCCCCCGGATGCGCGCCCCCGCCCGCGAGGTAGAGGCCCGGCAGGGTGGTTGTGGCCGAAGGCCGTTGAAAAGCTGCGAGCATCCCCTCGGGGCTCCGCCCATAGATCGAGCCTTTCGAGCCGGGGAAAAGCTGGTCCAACATCGAGGGCGTGGTCAGCGCGGGCGTGTCCGGTAGCGGCGAGAAGGTCAGGCCCAGACGTTGCAGCGGGGAAAAGGTTCGGATCTGGCATTGGGCGAACTCCTGGGCCGTCCGGGGGTGGCCCGCAGGCGCGTTGACGATGATTTCGAACCGCTCGATGGGTGGTGGGGTTCCACCGCTACGGTCTTCGGCGCAGATGTAGAGGGTGGGCTGATCCGGCATCCGGCCTTGGCCGATGGGGCCGAACTCGGACTTGGGGTCGGCTGAGAAGATCACGTTGTGGTGGATGAGATCTTGGGCGAGCGGGCCTTCGGGCGTGGCGGCGAAGGACCAGACCCAAGCCGATAGGCTGCGCGGCTGGGTTGCTTTCTGGGGGACGGCGGTGGTCGGCGCGGTGCCGAGGTGGCCCTCGCCAAGGGCGGCGGGATCGCCGTTGAAGACGCAGGCTGAACAGGGGAGCGTGGTACCACCTTCGATCTGCACCCCGGTGACGCGGCCACCTTGCGTGACGATGCGGGTGGCGCGCGTGGCGTAGTGAAAGCGCACACCAAGCCGTGCGGCGAGGGCCGCGAGGGCTGTGGCGAGATGGTGCATCCCGCCTTCGACGGCCCAGACCCCCTGCGCTTCGGCCCGCCAGATCAGGGCGAGGACGCCGGGCGAGCGGGCGGGGCGACCGCCGACATAGGTCGCGTAACGGGCGAACAATTGCACAAGGCGCGGGTCGCGGAAGTGAAGCTTCAGAAGACGGGTAAGTGTCATGCCGGGCAGGAGCGCGGGCCAGAGGCGGGGTTGGCGGGAGGCGGTGCGAGCGATCGTGGCGAAATCGGGGGTGGCGGCCTGCATGACGGGGGCATCGAAGGCGGCGAAGAGAGCGGCTGAAAGCCGGTCAAAGCGGCGGAAGGCGGCAGCCTCGCGCGGGCCGGCAAAGGCCTCGATGGCGGCGAGGGTGGCGTCGGGGTTGGCGTGCAGATCAAGGGTGGAGCCGTCAGACCACCAGTGCCGCGCGAGGATGGGCTGGCGCAGGAGGGTCAGGTGGTCGTCAAGCCGCTCGTCGGCAAGGGCAAAAAGGTCGTCGAAGACCCGGCGCATGGTGAGGACGGTCGGGCCGGCATCGACCGGGCCGGCGGGCGAGGGCAGGGTGCGCATCTTGCCGCCGGGCGTGGCGGCGGCTTCGACAACGGTGACGGTGGCACCTGCGGCGGCTAGGCGGATCGCAGCAGCGAGGCCGCCCATTCCGGCACCGATCACCACGGCTGTATGGGCGCTGAGTTCCATCCGGGAAGTGTAATGCGGCTCGGATCGGTGTAAACACAGAATTGCGCCAATCTGTAAGTTTTTGTTTACACCTTGGCCGCGCGGTGCAAAACTGAGGCCAAGGACGCCGGAGGATTTTCGGCGGCAAGGGGGCGCGCCATGGGTCTTTCCACGCGAATCGAGGCAGCGGTCACCGAGGCGATCCGGCTGGGGCAGGGTGTCGGTGGCGAGGTGCCGGGGCGGTTGGCGCAGGCGCTCGACTATTCGGTGACGCCGGGGGGCGCCCGGATCAGGCCGACGATCCTTTTGTCGGTCGCTATGGCCTGCGGTGATGACCGGCCCGGATTGAGCAATGCGGCTGCGGCGGCGCTTGAGCTGATCCATTGCGCAAGCCTCGTGCATGACGACCTGCCCGCCTTCGATGATGCAGATATGCGGCGCGGCAAGGCGACGGTTCACAAGGCGTTCAGCGAGCCATTGGCGGTGTTGGCGGGCGACAGTCTGATCGTGCTGGCCTTCGAGGTCTTGGCGCGGGCGGCGGGGGACCAACCGATGCGCGCCCTGCACCTCGTGCGGGTGCTGGCGCAGCGGACCGGGATGCCGGGTGGCATCTGTGCGGGGCAGGCCTGGGAATCCGAGGCTCAGGTCAACCTGAGCGCCTATCACCGCGCGAAAACCGGGGCGTTGTTCATAGCCGCAACCCAGATGGGGGCGATTTCGGCGGGCATGGAAGCGGAGCCGTGGGAAGAGCTTGGCGCGCGGATCGGTGAGGCGTTTCAGGTGGCGGATGACCTGAAGGACGCGCTGATGTCGGCGGACGAAACCGGCAAGCCTGCCGGGCAGGATGCGGCGCATGGGCGGCCGAATGCCGTGGCGCAAATGGGCGTTTCGGGCGCGGTGAAGCATCTGAAGGACATTCTGGGCGGAGCGATTGCATCGATCCCGTCTTGCCCCGGCGAGGCGCAACTGGCCGCGATGGTGCGGGCCTATGCCGAGAAGATGACCCCGGTCGACCTGAGCCAGCGCGCGGCGGCGGCGCGATGACCGATATGGGGCTTGGCGCGGGGCAGGCGGGCAAGGCTCGCGGTCCGGACTGGGCGGTGCGGCTGGCGATGCAGCCGTGGTTCCACAGATTTTGTGCCAGAATTCCGGGGCTTGGCACGATTGCACGCAGCGAAGGCGATGCACTGTTCGAGGTGGTGCAGGGGTTTGTGCGGTCACAGGCGCTGCTGGCGCTGGTCGAATTGCGGGTGATGCACCGGTTGGCCGATGGGCCGCTTGGCACCGAGGCGCTGGCAAGGCTGACCGGGGTGCCGGAGCCGCGGATGGCGGTGCTTTTGAAGGCCGGAGCGGCACTTAAGCTGTTGAAGGCAAACGGCGAGTTTTGGCGGTTGACCACGCGCGGCGCGGCTTTCCTGACCGTGCCGGGGCTGGAGGCGATGGTGCGGCATCATCCGGTGCTGTACCGCGATCTCGCGGATCCAGTCGCGTTCTTCAAGGGTGAGACGGCACCGGAACTGGCCGGGTTCTGGCCCTATGTCTTTGGTGCGGGCGGCGCGGCGGACCCCGAACTCGCGGGGCGGTATTCGCAACTGATGTCGGACAGCCAGGGGTTGGTGGCCGAAGATACCCTGCGGCTGGTCTCATTGCGCGGCGTGCGGCATCTGATGGATGTGGGCGGCGGCACCGGAGCGTTCCTTGCGGCCGTCGGTCGCGCCTATCCGAGACTGGGACTGACGCTGTTTGACCTGCCCGCCGTGGTGTCGGCCGCGCGGCCGGGTGCCGGCGTGCGTATCGTGCCGGGCAGTTTTCGCGACGACCCACTGCCGGGTGGAGCAGACGCAATCAGCCTGATCCGGGTGCTTTATGACCATTCCGACGCCACGGTCGCGGCACTTTTGGCCAAGATCCACGCCGTTCTGCCATCCGGGGGGCGGCTGATCATCTCGGAGCCGATGTCGGGCGGTTCGCACCCCGACCCGGCGACCGATGTCTATTTCGCGGTCTACACCCTGGCAATGCAGACCGGGCGCACCCGATCGGGGCGCGAAATCGGCGATCTGGCGCGGGCTGCCGGGTTTGGGTCGGTGCGCGAGTATCCGGGCTATCGGCCCTTCATCACCTCGGCCGTCACCGCCCGACGGATGTGACATTTGGTAGCGGCAAAGTGTCAATTCTAGTTGACACTCTGCTTTGTAAGACTAAACTTACACATAGGCAGAGAGCCGGCTCCGCGAGGGGCAGAACGTGAGAACAACCGCCGTCATCCTGCATGGACCGAAGGAGTTGGGGCTGGAAAGCCTTGGGCTTGTCGCGCCCGGTGAGGACGATCTGGTGGTCGAGATTGCCTATTCCGGCATTTCCACCGGCACCGAAAAACTGTTCTGGTCCGGCACGATGCCGCCGTTCCCCGGCATGGGTTACCCGCTGGTTCCCGGCTACGAGGCTGCGGGCGAAGTGGTCGAAGCGGGCGCAAATTCCGGGTTCCGGGTGGGAGAGCATGTCTTTGTGCCGGGGGCTAACTGCTTTGCCGGCAACGTGAAGGGCCTTTTCGGCGGCGCCTCGCGGCATCTGGTGACGAAGGCGGGCCGGGTGGCGCGGCTTGATCCCGCGATGCAGGCGGAAGGTGCGCTGCTGGCGCTGGCGGCAACGGCGCGGCACGCGCTGGCCGGGTTCAATACGGCGCTGCCGGATCTGATTGTCGGGCATGGCACGTTGGGCCGGTTGCTGGCGCGGCTGACGGTCGCGGCCGGTGCGCCTGCGCCGACCGTATGGGAGATCGATCCCGCTCGCCGCGAGGGTGCGATGGGCTATCCGGTGATCGCGCCGGAAGATGACCCGCGCCGCGATTACCGTGCGATTTACGACGCCTCCGGTGCCAAGGGTCTGCTTGATCAGCTGGTCATGCGGCTGGCCAAGGGCGGCGAAGTGGTGCTGGCAGGGTTTTACACCGAGCCGGTCGCCTTCGCCTTTCCGCCGGCCTTCATGAAAGAGGCGCGCTTCCGGATTGCCAGCGAATGGACGCCAGATGACCTGACGGCAACGCGGTCGCTGATTGAAAGCGGCGCGCTGTCGCTGGCCGGTTTGATTACCCACACTCGCCCTGCGGCAGATGCGGCTGCGGCCTATGAGACGGCATTTTCGGATGCCAACTGCCTGAAGATGATCCTCGATTGGAGTGGCCACGCATGAATGACGTCCCCAACCTGAAGGACTTCGACAACCGCTTGCGCGAAGAAGCGCATGAGGAACCATCGCTGGAAATCCCGCAAGGTGAGCCAACGAAAAAGACGCAGATCATTGCGATCTACGGCAAGGGCGGGATCGGCAAGTCGTTCACGCTGGCCAACCTCAGCCACATGATGGCCGAGATGGGTAAACGAGTTCTTCTCATCGGGTGCGATCCGAAATCGGATACCACGAGCCTCCTGTTCGGGGGCAAGGCCTGCCCGACAATCATCGAAACCTCGACCCGCAAGAAACTGGCGGGCGAGGAGGTCAAGATCGGCGACGTCTGCTTCATGCGCGGCGGTGTGTTCGCGATGGAGCTGGGCGGGCCGGAGGTCGGCCGTGGTTGTGGCGGGCGTGGCATCATCCACGGCTTCGAACTTCTGGAAAAGCTCGGGTTCCATGACTGGGACTTCGACTACGTGCTTCTGGATTTCCTCGGCGACGTGGTTTGCGGCGGGTTTGGCCTGCCGATTGCGCGGGACATGGCGCAGAAGGTGATCCTGGTCGGATCGAACGACCTGCAGTCGCTCTATGTGGCCAACAACGTCTGTTCGGCGGTGGAATACTTCCGCAAGCTTGGCGGCAATGTCGGCATTGCCGGGCTGGTGATCAACAAGGACGACGGGTCGGGCGAGGCCGCGGCCTTTGCCGAAGCGGTGGGCATCCCGGTGCTGGCCGCGATCCCGCAGGACGACGATCTGCGCAAGAAATCCGCGAATTATCAGATCGTTGGCAGCTATGAGAGCCAGTGGGGCCCGATGTTCGAGGCGCTTGGCATCGCCGTGGCCGACGCGCCGCCGGTGCGCCCTAAGCCCCTGTCGCAGGATGGCTTGCTTGGCCTCTTCAGCGCCGAGACGACGGGGGCAGATTTCGTGCTGACCCCGGCGACCGACATGGACATGCGCGGCAAGAACGCGGCACCGAAAGCCTCGCTGGAAGTGGTGTATGACAATGTGTGACCTCGAAGCGCTCGCCAAGATGGAAGCCGCGCTGAAAGCCATTCAAGCCAAGGGTGGCAAATGATGGCGGGCGAGGTTCGCTATGATCTGGCTGACAGCACTCCGGTCACGGAGGGCGTGAGCCTGCCGTCCGACGGCGCTGCACCGGTGATGGCGGACGGCCAGGTTGTGGACGGGATGGGCTGTCACGCGGGGGCCGCCACGATGGAGGCGGCGGCGCGGGCGGCGGGGAATTCTGAACTGCTGGACGGCTTTCAGCGCGACTATCCGCAAGGTCCACATGACAAGCCGCAGTCGATGTGCCCGGCCTTCGGGTCTTTGCGCGTGGGTCTCAGGATGCGGCGGGTGGCGACGGTGCTGTCGGGATCGGCCTGCTGCGTCTACGGGTTGACCTTCGTGAGCCATTTCTATGGCGCGCGGCGGTCGGTTGGCTATGTGCCGTTCAACTCGGAAAGTCTGGTGACGGGCAAGTTGTTCGAAGACATCCGCGACGCCGTGCACGAGTTGGCGGACCCGGATCGTTATGATGCGGTCGTGGTGACAAACCTATGCGTTCCAACGGCTTCCGGGGTTCCGTTGAAGTTGTTGCCGAGCGAGATCAACGGTGTACGCATCGTCGGCATCGACGTGCCTGGGTTCGGCGTGCCGACCCATGCCGAGGCCAAGGACGTGCTGGCCGGGGCGATGCTGAAATACGCCCGCTCCGAGATCGAGGCCGGGCCGGTGCAGGCGCCGGAACGGGGGCGGTCGGACCGCCCGACGGTGGCGCTTTTGGGCGAGATGTTCCCGGCAGACCCGATGATGATCGGCGCGATGCTGGCCCCGATGGGGCTGGCCGCAGGGCCGGTCGTTCCGTGCCGCGAGTGGCGCGAGCTTTATGCCGCGCTCGATAGCAAGGTGGCGGCGGCGATCCACCCGTTCTACACCGCCTCGATCCGCGAGTTTCAGGCGGCGGGGCGGGCGGTTGTCGGATCGGCTCCGGTGGGGCTTGATGGCACGATGGCCTGGATGAAGGCCATCGGCGAGGCCTATGGAATCGATGCGGAAAAGGTCGCTGCGGCGCAAAACGCCTTTGGACCCGCGATCAAGGCGGCTTTGGCTGCAAACCCGGTGAAGGGGCGGATCACGGTTTCGGGGTATGAGGGGTCCGAACTCCTCGTTGCGCGGTTGCTGATCGAGAGCGGCGCTGATGTGAAATACGTCGGCACCGCTTGCGCCAAGAACGAATGGAGCGCTGCCGACCGCGAGTGGCTGGAAGCGAAGGGTGTGGCGGTGAAGTACCGCGCGAGCCTGGAAGACGACTGCGCCGCGATGGCAGGGTTCCAGCCTGATCTGGCGATCGGCACGACGCCGGTCGTGCAGAAGGCGAAAGAACTTGCAATTCCAGCGCTTTACTTCACGAACCTCATATCGGCTCGGCCGCTGATGGGGCCGGCCGGGGCAGGGTCTCTGGCGCAGGTCGTGAACGCCGCGATGGGCAACAAGGACCGTATGGACGGGATGAAGGCGTTCTTTGAGGGCGTCGGCAAGGATGAGACGGCCGGCATCTGGGAAGGTTCGCCGAACCTGCGGCCGGACTTCCGCGCAATCCACCAGAAGAAGCTCGACAAGGCCGCGAAGGCCGCAAAGGCGGAGGAGATGATTTGACCTCGCGCCGCGAAATCAGCGTCTGCTTTGCGTCTGGCAAGTGTATGGCACCTGTATGGCAGGGGGCGACCCCATGCTGATCCAGGACCATGACCGGGCGGGAGGATACTGGGGGGCGGTCTATGCCTTCTGTGCGGTCAAGGGCCTTCAGGTCGTGATCGACGGGCCGGTCGGCTGCGAGAACCTGCCGGTGACGAGCGTGCTGCACTACACCGACGCTTTGCCGCCGCATGAGTTGCCGATTGTGGTGACCGGGCTTGCCGAGGACGAGATGAGTTCCGGCACCGAAGCCTCGATGGCGCGGGCGTGGAAAACGCTTGACCCCGCGCTGCCGGCAGTGGTGGTGACGGGCAGCATTGCCGAGATGATCGGTGGCGGCGTGACGCCAGCCGGAACTAACATCCAGCGCTTCCTGCCGCGCACGATTGACGAGGACCAGTGGCAGTGCGCCGACCGGGCGATGACATGGATCTTCACCGAATTCGGGATGACCAAGGGGCGGATGCCGCCTGAAGCGGAACGTGCCGAAGGGGCCAAGCCGCGGGTCAACATCCTTGGGCCGATGTACGGCACCTTCAACATGGCGTCCGACCTGCACGAGATCCGCCGTCTGGTCGAAGGCATCGGTGCCGAGGTCAACATGGTGATGCCGCTTGGCGCCCATCTGGCCGAGATGCGGAACCTCGTGAATGCCGACGTCAACATCGTGATGTATCGCGAGTTTGGCAGGGGTCTGGCCGAGTGTCTGGGCAAGCCCTATCTGCAAGCGCCGTTCGGGTTGGAATCGACCACGAAGTTTCTGGAAACGCTTGGGGAACTCCTCGGTCTGGACCCGCAGCCTTTCATCGCGAAGGAAAAGCATTCGACGCTGAAGCCGGTCTGGGATCTGTGGCGGTCGGTGACTCAGGATTTCTTTGCGACGGCGAACTTCGCCATCGTCGCGAACGAGACCTACGCGCGCGGCGTCCGGCACTATCTGGAAAGCGACCTTGGCCTCCCCTGCGCATTCGCCGTGGCGCGGGTGGCGGGCACCAAGACCAACAACGAGGCGGTGCGTGCGATGCTGAAGCAGCATCGGCCGCTGATCGTGATGGGGTCGATCAACGAGAAGATGTACATGGCGGAAATGAAGGGTGGGCATGGCCCGGCCCCGAGTTTCATCGCCGCGAGCTTTCCCGGCGCTGCGATCCGTCGTCATACCGGCACGCCCTTCATGGGCTATGCGGGTTGCGTCTGGATCTTGCAGGAAGTGTGCAACGGGCTTTTCGAAGCTCTCTTTCACATTCTGCCGCTTGGCACGGACATGGACAGTGCGGCCGCCACACCCACGACGCTGCGGCGCGACTTCCCCTGGGATGTCGATGCGCAGATGGAACTGGACAGGATCGTCGGACAACACCCTGTCCTGACACGAATTTCAGCGGCGCGCACCCTGCGCGACGCGGCCGAGAAATCGGCACTCGATCACGGCGCGGAACGCGTCGTGCTGGAATATGTCGCCGCGTTGCGGAGCGAACCGCAATCGGCAGCCACGAACACCAAGGGAGGGTCGCATGAGTGATCATACAGCCGGAGACCACGGCGGACATCACGTCCACCGCACACCCAAAGCGGAATTCCGCATCTATTTCACCCTGATCTTTCTGGTGGCGATCCCATTCGCCACGGTCAACTGGGTTTGGAAGATGATCAGCGAACGGCAGATGCCGGTGCATGGCCCCTTGGCCCGCGCCTGGCGCGAGGCGGGCGCGATCACGCCGGCGATCTTCCGTCCCTGACGGTTACGCCCTTCACTTTCCGCTGACGCGGGCAGTGCAGTTCGACGGGGACCGGACATCCCCGACGCTCGACCAATCCAGCGGCAAGTGCGCCCACAACCGCCGGACATCAAATTCACCGCCACCCGTTCCGGGTGCGGAGAAACTCGGGGAGGCATACCGCCAATCCGTGAACCCAGCCGCAGGGAATGCGGCGTCAGTCTACCCCTTCGGAGGATAACATGGCTGATAAATCCGACCTGAGTTTCACAGGTCTCACCGACGAGCAGGCGCAAGAGCTGCACTCCGTCTATATGAGCGGGCTTTGGTTGTTCGTGACCGTTGCCGTCGTCGCTCATCTGGCGGTGTACATCTGGCGTCCGTGGCTTTGAGGAGCAAAAAGACATGTCAAAGTTCTAC
>LNFM01002892.1_pt1 | contig 37758 bp, 40 predicted proteins | sample 596031 | NCBI WGS metagenome assembly LNFM01 (sample SAMN04254537, study PRJNA301005) | activated carbon metagenome | isolation source: dual media filters at the Ann Arbor, Michigan drinking water treatment plant | place: USA: Ann Arbor | reverse complement strand
CGGCGTCCCCGCGGAGCGGACGGCGGTGCTGCCGGTGCCGGTGGACCCGCCGGTCGTCGCCCCCGACCGCGACGCCGCCCGCGCGGCCCTCGGCGTCCCCGCCGGCGCGTGCGCGCTGCTGGTGGTCGCGTCGGCCTACAAGCTGGAGCGCATCGACGACGTGGGGCTGCTCGACCTGGTCGAGCCGATCGTCGCGGCCCTGCCGGAGGCCGTGCTGCTGGCCGTCGGACCCGATGACGCGGGCGACTGGGCCGCGGCCCGGGAGCGCATCGGTGGACGGGTGCGCGCCCTCGGGACCGTGCACGACCTGTCGGGGGTGCTCGCCGCCGGCGACGTCTTCCTGGACGGCTACCCGTGCTCCTCGCTGACCGCCGCCCTCGAGGCCGCCGCGGCGGGGATGTGCGTCGTCAGCCACCAGCCGCCCCGCCCCCAGGCCGCGACCTACGACATCGACGAGCCGGCCCTCGGCGCCGCCCACGTGCGCGCCCCGACCCCCGAGTCGTACGCCGCCGCGATCGCGCGCCTCGTGGCCGACCCCGCCGGCCGGGCACGCGCCGGGGCGGCGGCGGCCGCCGCGGTGGCTGCGATGGCGGACCGGGGCGCCTGGACCACCGCCCGCGATGCGGTGTACGCCCGCGCCACCGAGGTCGCCGCCGCCCCTCCCGCCGCCGCGCCGGACATCGCGGCGAGCGCCGCGACGGCCCACGAGGACGCCTTCCTGCTGCGCCTGCACGAGGCCTCCGGCATGGCGATCCCACCGGAGGCGGCGATCGCGCGGGGCGCCGACGCCTTCCCGCGCGACCCCGCCGCGGGCCTCGCGATCGTCATCCACGCCCACGACGACCGGTCGGGGCTGGAGCGCCTGATCGCGTCGGCGGTGGCGACCTGCTCCGACGTCGAGGACGTCGCGGCGGTGGTCGTCGACGACGGGTCGCGGGACGGCACCGCCGACCTGCTGGCCGGCCTCGCCGGCGACATCGCCGTCGTGACGAACCCGGTCCCGCGTGGCGCGGCGGCGTCGTGGCCCGACGGCGTCGCGTGCGCCGAGGGCGAGGCGGTGCTGCTCGTGACCTCCGACGTGGTGCTCACACCGGGTTGGCTGCCGCCCCTGCGCGCCGCGCTCGCCCGCGCCGGGGTGAGCGCGGTCGCGCCGCGCATCGAGGGCGCCACCGGCCGTGAGACGTGCGTCCTGACGTCGCTCGCGGCGTTGCGCGCCGGCGCCGCCGTGACGCCCGTCGAGGTCCCCGAGTCCGTCGTGCTGGGCGGCCGTGCCGCCATCCCCCCGCTGGAGGCCGTCGCGTGATCAACGCCTGCACCATCGTCGCCCGCAACTACCTGGCCCAGGCGTCCGCGCTGGCCGACTCGTTCGTCGAAGCCTGCCCCGAGGGCGAGTTCACGATCCTCGTGATCGACATGGGCGACGACGACGTCACCTCCGACGACCCCCGCGTGCACGTGGTGGGGCCGACGGGCGCCGGCTTCACCCGGGACGAGTTCGACCGCGTGGCGACGATCTACGGCGTGGTGGAGCTGGCGACGGCGGTGAAGCCGACCCTGATGCGGCACCTGCTCGACGCGACGGGTGAGCCCGTCGCCTACCTCGACCCCGACATCCTCGTCTTCCGGCCCCTCGACGAGATCGAGCGGATGGCGCGGGCCGAGGACATCGTGCTGACGCCCCACAACACCGTGCCGCTGCCCGACGACGGGAAGCACCCGTACGAGGCGGCGTTCCTCGCGTGCGGGGTGTTCAACCTCGGTTTCGTGGCGGTCGGCCCCGGCGGCGGGCCGTTCCTCGACTGGTGGGCCGGCCGGCTCGCGCGCCACTGCATCGACGCGACGCCGCAGGGCCTGTTCGTCGACCAGAAGTGGATCGACCTGGTGCCCTGCTACTTCCGCCACCACGTGATGCGCCTGCCGGAGGTGAACGTCGCGTACTGGAACCTGCCGGTGCGCACCCTCGGCCGCGACGACGACGGCTGGACGGTCGACGGCCGCCCCCTCGTCTTCTTCCACTTCAGCGGCTACGACCCGGCGCGCCCCCACCTGCTCAGCAAGTACCAGGGCCCCGACCCGCGGGTGCGGCTCGACGACCACCCGTTGCTGCAGGAGATCTGCGACGACTACGCCGCCCGCCTCGAGTGCCGTGGGCACGCCACGCTGCGGCGGAGCCCCTACGGGCTCGACGAGCTCCCCGGCGGCCTGCGGCTGGAGCCGCGGATGCGGCGCCTCTACCGCCGGGCGCTGATGGCCGCCGAGTCGGCCGGCGCCGCGCTGCCGCCGAACCCGTTCGCCCCCGGCGGGGAGTCGCGGTTCCTGGAGTGGCTCGCCGCGCCGGCGGGCGATCCGTCGGAGCTCGGTGCCCTGTCGGTGTACGGCGCGAGCGCCTGGGCGGAGGAGCCCGGCCTGCGGTCCGCGTTCCCGGCGGTGCCGGGGCCGGACGCGCCGCGGCTGCTCGACTGGCTGGAGAACGGCGGCGCCGCCTCACTCGGCATGCCCTCCTGGCTGTGCCGGTCGATGGAGGTCGCCGCCGTCTGACCCCTGGGTAGGCCCCGGACGATGTGGTCCGGCCCCCTGTCCACGGGGATGGTCCAATTGGGACCTCGGGCGGGTTCGGCACGGAGCAGATCGGCGAGCTGCGGTGCGTGGCGGTGTGGACGAACATGCACCCCGCCGCGATGACTTCCACGGGTCCCCGTCGTCATAGTCGTGGAAGCCGCGGGAGAGACCCGGGGCGCGGATGGGGAGGCTCCCGATGAGCACGTCGCAGACCGTGACCGACGAGACCGTGACCGCCGCCGTCGGCGGCGACGAGGCGGCGTTCGGCCGCCTGGTGGAGCGCCACCGGGGTGAGCTGCAGGTGCACTGCTACCGGATGCTCGGTTCGCTGGAGGACGCCGAGGACGCGGTCCAGGAGACCTTCCTCCGCGCGTGGCGGCGCCGTGACACGTACGCCGGCAGGGCGACGTTCCGGGCGTGGCTCTACGGCATCGCCACCAACACCTCCCTCGACGCGGTGGCGTCGCGCACGCGGCGCATGCCGGAGGGGGATGGCCCCGCGTCGCCCGCCGAGGTGCCGTGGCTGCAGCCCTACCCCGACCGCCTGCTCGCCGCGGCTGCGCCGCCGGAGGACGAGCCCGAGGCGGTCGTGGTGACGAAGGAGACGATCGAGCTCGCCTTCCTCATCGCGATCCAGTACCTGCCGCCCGCCCAGCGGGCTGTGCTGATCCTGCGCGACGTGCTCGGCTGGTCGGCGAAGGAGGCGGCGGAGCCCCTCGAGGCGAGCGTCGCCGCCGTCAACAGCTCGCTGCAGCGGGCACGGGCGACCCTGAAGGAGCGCCTGCCGGAGTACGCGGCGGACCGCCCGCCCCGGGTCGAGCCGAGCGCCGAGGAGAAGGACCTGCTGCGGCGCGTCGTGGAGGCGACCGAGGCGAACGACGTCGGCGCCCTCGCGGCGATGATGACCGACGACGCCCGCTTCTCGATGCCCGAGGTCGTCGACGGGCGCGAGGCGATCGTCCAGTGCTGGCTGGACGGCGGGTTCGGCACGGAGCAGATCGGCGAGCTGCGGTGCGTGGCGGTGTGGACGAACATGCAGCCCGCCGTCGCGTGCTACTCCCGGCGCCCCGGCGAAACGACGTTCCGGCCGATGGCCCTCGACGTGCTGCGGATCAGGGACGGGCGGTTGGCGGAGATCAACACCTTCGCCCCGGACGTCTTCCCGCTGCTCGGCCTGGCGGCGGAGCTGTGAGCCGCCGGGGTCGCGCCCGCGCCGGGGGAGGTGACAGACTCGGCGCGTGACCGACACCGTCGTGGTGATCCCGGCCTGGAACGAAGAGGCCAACCTCCCCGCCGTCCTCGACGAGCTGCGGGGGGAGCTGCCGGACGTCGACGTCCTCGTCATCGACGACGGCTCGACGGACGGCACGGCGGAGGTGGCGGCCGCCGCCGGCGCGATCGTCGTGTCCTTCGGGGAGAACCGGGGGTTGCGGGAGGGGATCGCCGCCGGCTACCGGGAGGCCCACGAACGCGGGTACCGCTTCTGCGGGCGCGTCGACGCCGACGGCCAGCACCCCGCCGTGGAGCTCGCGCGGCTGTTGAGGCTGGTGCGCGACGACGCGTGCGACGTGGCGATCGGCTCGCGTTTCGCGGTCGCGGAGGGGTACGAGGCGGGGCGGTACATCCCGAGCCGGGCGCGGCGGTTCGGCATCGGGATCCTGCAGCGGGCGATGCACATACGACTCGGCCGGCCGTTCCGCGACCCCGGCAGTGGGATGGCGGCGGTGAACGACCGGGCGATGCCGTTGCTCGCGGTGCCGTACCGCAGTGGTGCCCCGGAGGTGGAGGCGTTGCTGCGGCTCCACCGGGCGGGGTTGCGGGTGGAGGAGGTCCCCGTCGAGATGCGGGAGCGGGCGAGCGGCCTGTCGCGGCTGCGGGGCGGGAAGGCCGTGAAGCTGGTGCTCACCGTGACCGGCACCCTGCTGTTCTTCCGCTGGATGAGCCGCCGGTCGTGACCGACGGCCCCCGGGTCGTGGCGGTGCTCGGGTACTCGGCGGGGGGTGGGGGGGACCTGCACCCCGTCTGCGCGGCGCGTGTCGCCCACGCCGCGTCCCTCTCGCGCGGCGATGACGTGGTGGTGCTGTCGGGGTGGGCGCCCTGGGAGGGCGCCCCGAGCGAGGCGGAGTTGATGCGCCGTGCGTGGAGCGGCGCGGCGGCGCGGCTGCTGCTCGACGACGGGGCGACGCACACTGCGCACAACGCCGCCCACGTCGCGGTGCTCGCCCGGCGTGAGGGGGCGCGCGAGGTGGTCGTCGTCACGTCCGGCTGGCACGCCCCCCGGGCCCGGGCGATGGTGCGGTGGGCCCTGCGGGGGAGCGGTATCCCCGCCTCCGTCGCCCCCGCCCCCGGCCCCCGCCCCCGCGGCGCCCTCGTCCGCGAGGCCCTCATCTGGCCCCTCGCCCCCGCCCAGGCCGCCCTCGGCAGCCGTCCCCGCCGGGTCCGCTGACCGCTTTCGGGTGGGGTATCCGAGGGGCGTCCGCGGTGATGGACCGATCGGGCGTCGCGTGTGCGCCCAATTGAGCGCATCCCCCGATCCCGCTCGGGAAGGGGGTCCCGCCATCCCGCTCCGGGTGGGCGTGCGCGACGATGGTCCAAGTGGACCATGGAGTCGGGTCCAAGTGGACCATGGAGTCGGGTCCAAGTGGACCATTCGCGGAACCGTGGCCGGCGCCGGGACGGGGTGGGTGCGCGCGTCCCGGTCACGTGGACCGTCACGGGTTCGCGGCGGGATCGTCACACGTGGGGCCCGAACCGGCACCCAAGGCTCCCCGGACGGGGTTCGATGACCGACGGTGGTGACGATCCGGTGACGGGTGTGCCGAAATGGCGCCGGGGGATCCGCGCCTCCGTCGTCGCGCTCGTCCTCGTCGCCGTCTTCGGCCTCGCGGCGTGCGGCGAGGACGCTCCGGTGTGCGGGGAGTGTGGGCCGACGCTCGTCGCCTCCGACGGCGCAGGGGTCGTCGCGGTCCAGGGGCGCACCCTCTGGCGCCTCTCCGACGCCGGCGACCGGAGCGGCGGGGTCGCGCTGTTCCCCGAACGGCGTTCCTCCGACGCGGCGGCGGTCACCGTCGATCCGGCGGGCGTGACGTGGGTCGCCTCGAGCGCCGTCCTCGTCCGCGTCGCACCCGGCGGATCGGTGACGCGGACACCCCTCCGTCCCGCCGCCCGCGTCACGGGGATCGTCGCGGACGCCGGCGGGGTCTGGCTGTCGGCGGGCCGGCGCGTCCTGCGCATCACGCCGCGTGGGGTTCCGGCGGTGCGTTCACCCGCCCTGCCCGTCCCCGTCGGCCTTCCGATGCGCGCCGGTGACGCCGTGTGGGTGCACGCCGGGGAGCGGCCGGTCGCGCTCGACGCGTCCACGTTGCGGCCGGTGACCGACCCACCACCGGCTCCGCCGTCACCCGGACCCCGAGCGGCGGGCGACCCGGACCTCACGGTCGCGCGCGGGCGCCTCCTGGACACTCACCCGGGAGGGTGTGCTCCGGCGCCGCACCGCCGCCACCGGCCGACCCGAGGGTCCCGTGCTCGACCTCGGGGAGCCCGTGACGTCACTCGCCGCCGGAGGCGACGTCCTCTGGGTCGGTCTGCGCCGCGGCGGCGTCGCCCGGATCGACCCCGCGGGGCCGTCCCTCACCTGGGTCCGCACCGTCCCCCTGACGTGAACGGACCTTGGCACGCGCGGCGGGGCCGGGGTAGCGTCGCGACCGTCCGGTGATCGAGGAGCGAGGGGGAACGGGATGTCGGAGGTCGTCGTGGTGGTGGTGGCCCAGGCGAAGCCGGGGCAGGGCGACGCGGCGCTCGCCGCGTTCGGTGAGGTGGCCGTCCCCACCCACCGGGAGGAGGGCTGCATCCGGTACGCGTTGCACCGCTCCGCCGCCGACCCCGACCAGATCGTGCTGGTCGAGCGGTGGGCGTCACGGGAGGCGCTCGACGAGCACCTCGCCACCGAGCACCTCCGCGCGTTCCGCGAGTCCGGTCACGACCTCTGGGCCGCCCCGATGACGATCCTCGTCACCAGCCCCCACCCCGCGGGCGACCCGGTGAAGGGGACCCTGGCGGGGGCCTGACGCCCCCGCCGGGCTCCGGCGTCACACGGTGAGCAGTTCCCTCTCGGCGATCGCCTCGAGCGGCTCCGGGCGTCCCGTCACGTTCCAGAGGACGGCGCAGAGGGTGTCGAAACGGACGCGGTCGTCGTTGCGCTGCGACTTCGTCTTCCTGCGCGCCCTGCCGTCGTCCGTGACGTAGGTCTCGCGCGCCAGCTCGGCGCGGGCCTCCTCCAGCATCCAGCGGACGGTGTCGAGGGGGTCGTACGCGGGCGGATGGGTCATCGGCGTCTCCCGGTGGGCGGGTGCGGGTGAACGGCGTCCGGGAGCGCCGCCGACATCGTCGGCGCCCCCGACGCTACCCCCACGACCGCCCCCGCGCGAGGGGCGGCCACACCCGCGGCCGAGCGACCTAGAGGTCGGCGTCCGCCTCGTCATCGTCGTCGTCGGGCTCCTCGACGTCCTCCAGCGAGATCTCCTCGACCTCGTCCGGGGCGTCGACACCCGACACGGTGCGGACGGCCTCGACGGCCTCCACCGGGTCGGCGTCCTCCTCGGGGGCGTCGGCCTCGACGGCGTCACCCTCGAGGACCTGCGCGAGCGCCGGCGTCAACGCGACGCTGTCGTCCTCGCCGTCGATCCCGACCTCGTCGTCATCGCCGAGGCCTTCGATCAGCAGCGGATCCGTCTCGATCTCGTCGAGCTCCAGCAGGGCGGCCTCGTCGAGGCCGTCCGGGTCCCAGCGGACCTTGACCTCGCCGTCGAGGATCTCGGCCTCGGCCAGCGCGACCGGGTCGCGGGACGTGAGCTCGCCCGGCGCCGGCGGCGGCGCCGCCTCCGCGCGGAGCTCCGCCGGGTCGGCGGTCAGCCAGAGCGTGATCTGGCGTGCCCGCTTCGCCACCGCGTGCACGAGCGCGTAACGCGACCCGTCCACGTGCTGGAGCGACTGATCCAGGCGCCTTCCGTACAGCATCCAAACTCCCCGGCCGTTTGTGGCACGTTCCGAACCGACCGGACATACTAGCGCCCACGCGGGGCGTGCCCCCGATCGGAACCGCATTCATCGCGCAAGGAGGCCTCCCCCAATGCTGGTGCTCACCCGCAAGGCGAACCAGAGCATCATGATCGGCGACGAGATCGAGGTGTCCGTCCTCTCCGTGCTGGGGGAGAAGGTCCGGCTCGGGATCCAGGCGCCGCGTGACGTGCCGGTCTTCCGCAAAGAGGTGTTCCTGGAGATCCAGGCGCAGAACCTCGAGGCCGCCGAATCGAGCAAGGACGCGCTCGACCAGGCCCTCGGGATGATGGGTGAGGGGGACGACACCCGCTGAACGACCGGCCTCCGCGGCCGGTGTGGGTGAAACGTCCATCCGGGGCTCAAGCTCCGACGGGCCCCGCCGATAACCCCTCTGAACGCGTGTGACCCGGATGGTCCTCGCGGCGTCGCTCCGACACCCCGCACGGATGCGGGACGGACGACGGCAGTGTCCTGATCGACCTGGATTCAAGGAGGAATCATGGGTCTGAGCGTCTACAACAACGTCGAGGCGCAGAACGCGCACCGCGTCCTGAGCAACACCGGCACGCAGCTCTCGAAGTCCATGGAGCGTCTGTCGAGCGGTCTCCGCATCAACCGCGCGGCCGATGACGCCGCCGGCCTCGCCGTCTCTGAGGGCATGCGCTCCCAGATCCGCGGCATGAACGTCGCCTCCCGCAACGCGCAGGACGGCGTCTCGATGGTGCAGGTCGCGGACGGTGCCCTCGGCAACGTCGGCGACATGCTGCAGCGCGTCCGTGACCTGGCCGTCCAGGCCTCGAACGGCACGCTGACCGACGCGCAGCGCAAGAACCTCGACACCGAGGTCCAGCAGGTCCTGACCGAGATCGGCAAGACCGGTACGGACACGGAGTTCAACGGCCTGAAGATCCTGGCCGGTTCCGTCGCGACCGCCGCGTCGGCCGTCACCCTGCAGGTCGGTGCCAACGCCAGCCAGAGCATCGCCTTCACCATCGGCACCGTATCGGCCTCCGACCTCGGCATCTCCGGCCTCGCCGTGTCCACGGCGGCGTCGGCCAGCGCGGCCATCGCCTCGCTGGACGCTGCCATCAGCACCGTCACCACCAGCCGGGCGAACCTGGGCGCCATCCAGAACCGCCTGGAGCACACGATCAACCGCCTCGGGATGACCGCGGAGAACGTCCAGGCCGCCGAGTCCCGCATCCGTGACGCCGACATGGCGCAGGAGATGATCAAGTTCACCAAGAACCAGATCCTCCAGCAGTCGGGCACGGCGATGCTCGCGCAGGCCAACCAGGCCCCGCAGAGCGTCCTCTCGCTCCTCCGCTAGTCCAGGGCTGAGCACGCGTTCGACCGGGGCCCGCCACCACGGCGGGCCCCGCGTCGTTCCCGCGCCCGCCCCGGGAGCGGGGAGGATCCCCGCCGAGTGCACGCCCTCAAGACCGCCGCCCCGCCGCCGATGGGGGGCAATGGCGACGACCCCCGGCGTGCTCTGGCGCGGGCCCCTCACCGACCCCTCCGGGTACGCCGCCGGTGGGCGCGCGTTCGTGCGCGGTCTCAGCGAGCTGGGCGCCGCGGTGCGCATCGAGCCGCAGGCGTGGAGCCCCCGCGTGGCGCTCTCACCCGAGGACCGGCAGGTGCTCGGCGGCCTCATCGGCGCGCCGCTCGAGCGCATCGACGCCCGCGTCGAGCACACGTTCCCGCCGTACGCCGACCTCGCCACCCCCGCGTCGCTGCGGGTGCTGCGCACCATGTTCGAGACCGACCGCATCCCCGCCGCGTGGGTGGAGCCGTGCAACCGGGCCGACGAGGTCTGGGTGCCCACGGAGCACAACCGGGAGGCGTTCGCCGCCGCCGGCGTCGACCCCGGCCTGCTGCACGTCGTCCCCGAGCCGTTCGAGCTCGACCGCCTCCACCGCGACGCGCCGCCGCTCGACCTGCCCGGCGCGCACGGCACCGTCTTCCTCGCCGCGTTCGACTTCTCGCTCCGGAAAGGCTGGGACGTGCTGCTCGCCGCCTGGTGCGACGCGTTCCGCGCCGACGACGACGTCACCCTGGTGCTGAAGGTCTGGTCGACGACGGCCGGGATGGACGCCCCCGCGATCCACGCCGCGATCGGCGCGCACATCGTCGCCCTCGGGTTCGACCCCACGCGCATCCCCGACGTCGTCGTCGTCGACGACCTGCTCGAGCCCGCGGCGATGGCGGGTCTCTACCGCGCGTGCGACGTCTACGTCGCGCCGACCCGCGGCGAGGGGTGGGGGAGGCCGATCATGGAGGCGATGGCGATGGGCCGGCCCGCCATCGCCACCGGCTGGTCGGGGCCCGCGGAGTTCGTGGACGACGGCGTCGGCTGGACCGTGCCGTACCGCCTCGTGGACGTCCCCGCCGCCGCCGTCTCCGAGGTCCCCGTCTACGCGGGGCACCGGTGGGCCGAACCCGACCGCGACGCCCTCGCCACCGCGCTTGCCCACGCCCACCGCGACCCCGCCGGACGCGCCGCACGCGGTGAGGCCGCCGCCCTCCGCGCCGAGCGGCACGGCCACCTGCGGGTCGCCGCCACCGCCCTCACCCGGCTCGCGGCCGCCGCCGGGGTCCCCGCGTGAGGATCGCCTGGCGCGGCCCGGTGCTCGACCGCTCCCCGTGGGCGGCCGGCACACGCGCCCACCTCGCCGGGTTGCGCGCCACCGGCGCGACGGTGGCCCTCGAGCCGCTGCTGTGGCTGCGCGGCTCGGTGCTGACGCCCGCCGAGGAGGCGGTGCTCGCCGAGATGGCCCACATGCCCCTCGACGACATCGACGTCACCGTGCAGCACGTGCCGGGTCGCATCCTCGACCCCTACGTCCGCGGCCGCCTGCGGGTCGTCCTCACCGCCCTCCCCGGCGCGACGCCCGCCGAGGACTGGTTGATGCGCCTCGGCCAGATGGACGACGTGTGGGTGCCGACCGCCGCGCAGCGCGACGCCCTCGTGGCCGCCGGGCTCCCCGCCGCCCGGGTCGCCGTCATCCCCGAGCCCGTCGAGGTCCCCGCCGCGGTCCCCGCCCCGCTCCAGCACCCCGACATGCACGGCACCGTCGTGCTCGCCATCGTCGACTGGACGTCCCGCTCCGGCTGGGACCTGCTGCTCGACGCCTGGTGCCGCGCCTTCGGGCCCGGGGACGACGTCACACTCGTGCTCCATGCCTTCGCGAGCGACGGGGTCGAATCCGACTTCGGCGCCCGGGCGCTGGAGGCCGTCACCGCCGCCGGCCACGACCCCGCCGCGATGCCCGACGTCGTCATCCTCGACGAACCCGTCCCCGTGGAGCGCATGGGCGCCCTCTACGCCGCCGCGCACGTCGTCTGCTCACCCGGCGGCGGGCTCGGCCGCGGACGCGACCTGCTCGAGGCGATGGCCCACGGCCGCCCCGTCATCGGTCGCGCCGGCGCGTGCGGGGTGGACATCGACCCCTCCGTCGGATGGGCGCTGCCCGAGGACGCCGCCGGCCGCCCCGACCGCGACGCCCTCGTCGCCGCCCTCCGCGACGCCCACGCACGACGCGACGCGACCGCCGCGATGGGCGCCGCGGCGCGTGCCCGGGTGTCCGCCGACCACGACACCCCCGTCGTCGCCCGGCGGGTGCGGGAGCGCCTCCGCACGGTGACCCCCCGCCCCCGCGACAGGGGCGACGGGACGGGCCCGCGGGTCGCGCTCTACGGCGCCGTCACCCGGGCCCACTCCCTGGCGCTCGCGAACCGCAGCCTCGCGGCGGCGCTCGTGCGCGCCGGCGAGGTCGACCTCAGCCTCGTCGAGGTCGAGCCTGCCGACCCCGGCCGGGAGGGCGCGATGCCCACCGGCGAGGCACGCCGCGCCGCCCGCCGCCTGTTCGCCGAGATGCCCGAGGTCACGATCCGCCACGGGTACCCGCCGAGCTTCGCCCGCCCACCGGCCGGCCGCCTGGTGGTGGCCCTGCCGTGGGAGTTCGGGCCGATCCCCCGCGACTGGCGCCGCGGCATCGAGGACGGCGTCGACGAGGTGTGGGCCTGCTCGCGGCACGTGCGCGACGGCTACCTGGCGTCCGGTCTCGACCCGGAGATCGTGAAGGTCGTACCGCACGGCATCGACCCGCTGCGATACCGGCCGGGCCTGACCCCGCTGCCCCTGCCGGGCGCCGGCACCGGCTACCGGTTCCTGTTCGTCGGCGGGCTGCTCTGGCGCAAAGGCGCCGACCTGCTCCTCGACGCCTACCGGGCGGCGTTCACACGCCACGACGACGTGACCCTCATCGTGAAGGACTTCGGCCGCGGCGGTCCCTACCAACCGCAGGACGCCGAGGAGCGCGTGCGGGCGATGGCCGCCGACCCCGCGGGCCCCCGGGTGCACTTCATGAGCGAGCGCCTCACCGACGACGAGCTCCCCCGCCTCTACGCGTCGGCCGACTGCCTGGTGCACCCCTACCGTGGCGAGGGCTACGGCCTCACGGTGGCGGAGGGGATGGCCTGCGGCCTGCCGGTGATCGTGCCCGCCGGTGGCTCCACCGCCGACTTCTGCGACGCCGACACCGCCCTGCTCGTGCCGTCCCACCCCCTGGTTCTGGAGAGCACCCGCGTAGGTGACATGGAGCTCGCCGGGCCGGTCAGCGTGATCGAGGTGCTCGTGCTCGACCTCGCCCGCCGGATGCGCGACGCCTACGAACGTCGTGACGAGGCCCGGGAGACGGGACGCCGCGCCAGCGCCCACATCCGCGCCGGACACACGTGGGACGCCGCCGCGGCCATCGCCGCCGACCGGGTCCGCGCGCTCACCGGCAGCCCGGGGCGGGTCGCGGTGACGGCATGACGGGGCTCGTCAGCATCGTGATCCCGTGCCACGGCAACCTGCTCTACACGGTCCTCTGCCTCGAGAGCATCGCCCGCCACACACCCGAGCCGCACGAGGTGGTCATCGTCGACAACGGCGGCACCGACGCCACCGCCCAATGGTGCGCCGAGCGCGGCGCCCGGGTCGTCCGCTCGTCCGTCAACCTCGGCTTCGCCGGCGGCGTCAACCTGGGACTCGCCCAGACGCGCGGCGACGTGGCCGTCGTGCTGAACAACGACGCCCTCGCCACCCCCGGCTGGCTGCGCGGCCTCACCGGCGCGCTCGCCCGGGGACGCCACGTCGGCATCGCCGGGCCCCGGTCGAACTGGGTGTCCGACGACCAGATCATCCCGCACCCGCCGTACACCGAGGCGCCGTCCGACGACCTCGACCGCTTCGCCGCGGAACGCGCGCGCGTCCACGCCGGCCGGGGTCGCGAGGCGACGCGCCTCAGTGGCCTCTGCATGGCGATCAGCGCCGACGTCCTCGACCGGATCGGGGGGTTCGACCCGTGCTTCGAGATCGGGAACCTCGAGGACGACGACTACTCGATGCGGGCCCGCCTCGCCGGCTTCCGCCTCTGGATCGCCGACGACAGCTACGTCCACCACTTCGGGCACAAGACCTTCGACCTGCTCGACGAGGACTACGACGAGCTGATGCGGACCAACGGGATGCGGTACGCCCTCAAGTGGGACCTGCCCCTCGACCGCGACCCCCGGGGGATCCTCCCCGCCCGCGCCTTCGACCCCGAGCGCGACCGGGTGGCCCTCCCGGCCTGAGTCCGGACGGGCGCCCGGCCGGGGCCGCGGGGTGGTCGACCAATTGGGTCGACGGGTCGACGCCCAATTGGTCGACCACCGATCCAGAGGGGCGTCGCGACGCCCTCCCGCGAGTCCGCTTGACTTCAACTGAACTTGAAGTCCTACCCTGCCCGTCATGACCAATCCACACGGAACGACACAGATCCCGCAGGGGGCCGGAGCCCCCGTCGCGCTCGTCACCGGGGGCTCCCGCGGCCTCGGGCGCGCCCTCGCCGCCGGCCTCGCCGGCCGGGGATGGCGCGTCATCACGGACGGCCGCGACCCGTCGGCGCTCGCCGGCGCCGCGGCGTTCATGCCCGCCGACCGGGTCGTCGCGATCCCCGGCGACGTCGCCGACCCCGCCCACCGCGAACGCCTGCTGGGCGCCGTCTGGGAGCTCGGCCGCCTCGACGTGCTCGTCAACAACGCCGGCATGCTCGGCGCGAGCGCCCACACCCCACTCGCCGACCACCCCGCCGACGACCTCGCGGCGATGTTCGCCGTCAACGTCGTCGCGCCCGTCGCCCTCGCGCAGATCGCGCTGCCCCACCTGACCCGGCGCCACGGGGCGATCGTCAACATCTCCTCCGATGCCGCCGTCGAGGCCTACGAGGGGTGGGGCGGTTACGGCGCCACGAAGGCGGCCCTCGACCACGTCAGCGCCACCCTCGCCGCCGAGAACCCGTCGGTCCGCGTCTACGCCGTCGACCCCGGGGAGATGGCCACCGCGATGCTGCGCGCCGCCTACCCCGGCGAGGACATGGGCGGCTGGCCGCAGCCGGAGGACGTCGTCCCCGCCCTCCTGCGCCTCATCGACGGGGGGATGCCGAGCGGCCGGTACCGGGCCGCCGACCTGCGGCCCGCGGTGGCCTCGTGAGCGCGCCCACCGCCACACCCGCGCCGGCGACCCGGTTCACCCTGCCGCCGGGGGGCGAGGCCCACGAGCCACCCGAGCGCCGCGGCCTCCCACGGGACGGGGTGCGCCTGCTCGTCGCGCGCCCCGGCGCGGTGCGCCACCTGCGCTTCCACGACCTGCCGGACCTTCTTGACCCGGGCGACCTGGTCGTCGTCAACACCTCGGCCACGCTCCCCGCCGCCCTCGACGCACGCCGCGGCGACGGCACGCGGCTTCCCCTGCACGTCTCGACCGGCCTCGACGACGGCCGCTGGGTGGTGGAGCCGCGACGCACCGACGGCCACGGACCCGACACCAGCCTGGAACGCGGCGAGGTGCTCGCCCTCCCCGGCGGCCGCCGCCTCACCCTGCGCGAGCCCTACCCCGACCCCACGGCCGGCCCCGGTCGCCTGTGGGCGGCGGAGATCGACCCCGCGACGCCGCCCGCCCGGTACCTCGCCCGCCACGGGCGGCCGATCGGCTACGCCCACCTCACCGGGGCCACCGCCCTGTCGGACCACCAGACCGTCTACGCCACCGAGGCCGGCAGCGCCGAGATGCCGAGCGCCGGGCGCCCCTTCACCGACCGCCTGCTGGTGCGGCTCATGGCGGCCGGGGTCGTCGTCGCGCCCGTCGTCCTCCACGCCGGGGTCTCCAGCCCCGAGCTGCACGAGCCGCCGATCCCCGAGCGCTTCCGGGTGCCCCCCGCGACGGCCCGGCTCGTCGAGGCCACCCGTGCGTCCGGGGGCCGCGTCGTCGCCGTCGGCACCACCGCGGTCCGCGCCCTCGAGAGCGCCGCCGACCCGTCGGGGCGGGTCACCGCCACCGGGGGATGGACGGGTCTCGTGCTCGGCCCCGGCCGGCCCGCCCGCGTCGTCGACGGGCTCGTCACCGGCCTCCACGAGCCCGAGGCGAGCCACCTGCTGCTGCTCGAGGCCGTCGCGGGGGCGGCGCTCGTGGGGGAGGCGTACGCCGCCGCCGTCGCCGGCGGGTACCTCTGGCACGAGTTCGGCGACTCCATGCTGCTGCTCCCCTGAGCCTCCGTCCCACCGGTCCTCAAGAACACGGGAAGGCTGCCGATAGCGGGGGCGACGACCCCGAGGAAGGACCGGAATGGGCCTCAAGATCGCCAGCCTGCAGACGCCGATCGAGCGTGCGCCGCAGCGGCTGTCCCTCTGCATGATCATGCGCGACGAGGAGGAGCACCTCGCGCGCTGCCTCACCAGCGTCCGCGGGGTCGTGGACGAGATCGTCATCGTCGACACCGGTTCCGTCGACCGCTCCGTCGAGATCGCCGAGTCGTTCGGCGCCCGGGTGCTGCACGAGGAGTGGGCCGGCGACTTCGCCGCCCCCCGCAACACCTCCATCGACGCGGCCACCGGCGACTGGGTCCTGGTGCTCGACGCCGACGAGGAACTCGTCGACGGCGCCCGCCTGCGCGACCTGCTGCACGACGAGGCGATCGAGGGTTACTGCCTGCGCGAGGTCAACTTCATCGGTGAGGAGCGGGGCATCGAGAGCGTGGTCAACTCCGCGTTCCGCCTGTTCCGCAACCGCCCCGCCTACCGGTACTCCGGCGCCCTCCACGAGCAGATCATGGGCACCGTCGACCCCGAGGGCGGCGTCCGCACCCGCTTCGTCGGCATCGAGATCCACCACTACGGCTACCTCGAGCCGACGAGCCGCGCCAAGGAGAAGACCGACCGCAACATGGCGATCGTGATGGACGAGGTGGCGCGCAAGCCCACCGACTCCTTCACCCTCTTCAACGCGGGGGTCGAGTACCAGCGGATCGGCGACTTCGAGACCGCGCTCGGCTACTTCCGCCGTTCGTTCACGGAGCTGGCGTCGCTGAAGGCGTACTACGCCTCCCTGCTGCTGCGGAACATCGTCGCGTCGCTGAACTCGCTGGAGCGCTGGGACGAGGCCCTCGACGTCCTCGGGGACGCCCTCCAGGCCTACCCCGACTTCACCGACCTGCACTACCTCCAGGGCCAGATCCACTCGAGCCGGCGCGAGTACCGCGCGGCGGTCAAGAGCTTCCGCCGGGCCATCGACCTCGGCGACCACGGCGGCGACCGCTACCTCGCCCAGGCCGGGATGGGGTCGTTCTACTCGTGGCACTCCCTCGGGGTCCTCCACGAGATGATGGGCGACTCCCACGAGGCCGTCCGCTGCCAGCGCAACGCCATCCGCACCGCCAACGGCCACTACGCCGCCCCGGTGATGCGCCTCACCCGGCTGCTCCTGCGGGCCGACCACCCCCTCGAGGTGCGTGAGTTCATGGCCCGGATCATCGGGACCACCAACCGCGCCGACTCCCTCACCGCCGTCGCCCAGGTGCTGCTGGCGGAGGGCCACCCCGAGCACGCTCTCGCGGTCCTCGCCGAGGCCCGTGGGCTGGAGCCCGCCGACGCCCCGATCCGCCTCGCGATGGCCGACGCCCTCATCCGCCTCGGCGACCTGCCCGGCGCCCGGACGCAGCTCGCCGACATCGCGCCGAGCAGCGCCAGCCGCCACCTCGCCCTCGCGAAGACCGTCCTCATCGGCATCGTCGCCGGCGACGCCGACGAGGTCGGCGCCGCGATCGACGAGCTGCGCCCCGTCGCCGGCGGGCTGTACGCCGCCGCCTACGAGGCGGCGCTCGCCGCCACCCGGACGGGGGTCCCCGACCCCGCCCTCCCCGAGGGCATCGACCGGGCCGCCGCCCTCGGCGCGGTCCTCGAGCTGGCCGGCACCCTGCTGGAGCTCGGCGAGCTCGAGGTGTTCAACGCCCTCGTCCCGCTGGCCTACGCCATCGCCGACGGCCCCGTCGAGGTGGACCGCAGCCTCGGGTACATGCTCTACGTCAACGACTTCCCCGACCCCGCCGCCGACCGCCTGCTCGCCGCGGTGCGCGGGGGCGACGGCACCCCCGAGGCCTACTCGGCGCTCGGGCGCATCTGCGAGTCGAAGGGCCTCGACGAGGACGCCGAGGCGTTCATGCGCGCCGCCCTCGAGTCGGACCCCCAGAACATGTCGCGCCACATCGACCTGGCCGGCCTCCTCGCCGGTGCCGGGCGGTACGCCGACGCCGACGCCGTCATCCGCGAGGGGCTGATCGTCTACCCGCACTCGAGCGTGCTGCGCGAGCTGCGCCAGTCGATGACGCTCCTGGCGGGCGCCTCCCGCTAGGACCGCGCCCGGCCCGTCCCGCTCCGTCCCGCTCCGACGCGGAGTGGCGGGCACCGGGCCACCTCAAGGTCTGCTCCGGACGCGCCGATGCCATTGTCAGGCCCCGATCCGGGCCCGGCACGCACAACGAGCGCGGAGTTGACATGGACGTCAGCGCACTGCGGCTCGCCGACGCGGCCGATGCGACCACCCCTCGCCGCATCGATGCGCCCCCGCCGGCCGAGGCCGCCACAGACAGGCCACCCGAGCGCGCCCCCGTGGACGTACCGGCGGACTGGGTGCCGCCCAGCACGCTCAAGTTCACCGTGACGGCCGCCGATGTGGACGCCAGATTCGAGATCCACGAGGCGACGAGCGTTGTGACGGTGACCATGTACGAACGGGCGACGGGTGAGGTGCTCCGCGAGTTCCCCTCGCGCGAGATCCTCGACGTCCTCGCCTCCCTGACCGGCCCCGGACTGCGGGTGGATCTGACCTCATGAGCACCAACGCGGCATCGATCAGCTTCAGCGGCCTCGGCAGCGGCATCGACACCGCCTCGATCGTCGAGGCGCTGATGAAGCTCGAGCGGATGCCGATCGACCGCATCGAGAGCGACAAGACCCGGCTGAAGCAGAAGCAGGGCGTCGTCCAGGAGATCAACGGCCTGCTCGGCAAGCTCCGCGACGCGTCCGCGGCGATGTACGCCCCCGGAGCGCTTCAGGGCAAGACCGCGTCGTCCGGCGATGCCACCGTCGCCACCGCGAGCGTCGGGGCCCAGGCCGCGGCCGGCACCTACAACGTGGTCGTCACCGCCCTCGCGCAGGCCCACACCACGGCGTCGGCCGCCGCCCCGGCCCTCACCGCCGGGCAGTCGCTCGACATCACCGTCGGCGGGGAGACCTCCAGCGTCGCGATCGAGGCGGGGGACACCCTCCAGGCGTTCGCCGACCGCATCAACGGCACCGCCGACATCGGCGTCTCCGCGAGCGTCATCAACGACAAGCTGGTCCTGATCTCGAAGGAGAGCGGCGCCGGGGGCACCGTCGGCCTCGGCGGCTCCGCGGCCGCGGGCTTCGGGTTCGCGACGACGCAGACCGGCCAGGACGCCGCCGCCACCGTCAACGGGCTGGCGGTCACGAGCGCCGGCAACACCATCGAGGGCGCCATCAACGGCGTCTCCCTCAGCCTCGGCAAGGTCGGCGCGACCACCGTCACCGTCGGCGCGGACCAGGCGGCGTCGGTCAAGACCGCCCAGGCGTTCGTCGACGCGTACAACGCGCTGACGTCGAACATCAAGCGCGCGACGATGTACGACGCCGCCACCAAGACCGCGGGCACCCTGCAGGGCGACCAGACGATGTCGTCGCTCTCCGGACAGCTGCGCGGCATCACGGGCTCGGCGGTCGCCGGCGTCACCGGCGCCTACGACTCGCTCTCCCAGATCGGGTTCAGCGTCGCGCGCGACGGCACCATGACCCTCGACCAGAACGCCTTCACCGCGGCACTCGCGGCCGACCCGACCGCCGTCGGCACGCTCTTCGGCGGCGACGACGGCGACACCACGATCGGCGCGGGCGACGGCATCGCCCGCCAGATCCAGAGCTTCGCCAACAGCTTCTCGACCGACATCCTCTCGTCGCGCCTGACCGGCTACACCGCCTCCCTCGGGCGCCTCGACGAGAAGATCTCCAGCCTCGAGGTCCTCATGGGCCTCAAGGAGAACCGCCTGCGGGCGCAGTTCCAGGCGATGGACGCGGCGGTCGCCCAGTTCCAGAGCCAGGGCGCCGACCTCGCGTCGCGGCTCTCGTCGCTGTGATGAGCCCGCGCCCGTGACGCGTCCGGCCCCCGCCGGACGCACCGACCGTTCCATGACGAGCACCCAGGGAGGGCCTCCGCCTTGCTGACCGAGCTGCGGCAGTACACGAACCACACCGCCCAGACGGCGACCCCGGGGCAGCTCGTCGTGATGCTCTACGACGGGTTCCTGCGGTTCTCGGCCCAGTCGAAGGCCGCGTTCGCGCGCGGCGACATCGGCGAGGCCGGCATGCGGCTCACCCGCGCCCAGGCGATCGTGACGGAGCTGCGCGTGACGCTCGACATGACCCAGGGCCCGATCGCCCAGAACCTGGCGAGCATCTACGAGTACGTCGGGGAGCGGCTCACCGCCGCCCGCCTCTCGCAGGACACCGCCCAGATCGACGAGGCGGTCCGCCACATGTCCGAGCTGCGCTCGGCGTGGGTCCAGATCGCCGCGACCGCGCGGCCCGCCTCCGAGCGCCGCGGTCCGGTCGTCGGCGTCAACCTTGCTGGCTGACCTCCGCCGCCTGCGCGAGCTGCAGCTCGCGCAGGCCGCCGCCCTCGCCGACGCCGACCTCGAGGGCCTCGCGGCCCTCGACGCCGAACGCCGGGTGCTGCAGGCACGCATCGTCCCCGGTGACGCCCCGCCGCTCGGCTCCGCCGACCTGGCCGAGGCGCGCGCCCTGGTCGACGTGCTCCGCCGCGACCAGGAGGAGCTGGCCCAGCGGGCAGCGGCCGCCCGCGACGCCCTGCGCGGCGAGCTCGGCTCCCTGCGCGCCGGCCGCTCCGCCCTCGCCGGGTACCGCCCCCCCGCGACGGGCCACTCGCTCTACCTCGACCGCTCCCGGTAGGTCCGGCGCGCCGCCCCCGGGCGGCCGTGCCCGCCTCCCCGCGTGGGGGATGGACGCCGCGGGAGGCTGGCCTATGCTTCGCCCCGTCCCGGGAGTCGCCGGCGGGCCGGGGGGCCGCCGCGTGTCCTGTTGCCACGCCCCAGGAGATCCCAGATGAAGGTCCACGAGGTCGACGTCCACCCGGCGCTTCCGGAGCGCATCGCCTGGCTCGGTGAGATCGCCCGCAACGTCTGGTCATCGTGGAGCCCCGAGGCGGGCGACCTGTTCCAGCGGCTCGACCCGGAGGCGTGGGAGCGCCTCGGCCACAACCCCGTGGCGCTGCTCCGCGGCCTGCCGCAGGAGGCGCTCGACGCCGCCGCCGCGGACGAGAGCTTCGTGGCGATGGTCGCCCGGGTCGCGCGCCGGCTCGACGCGTACACCTCCGACCCCGGCTGGCTCGTCCCCGCGAACCCCGACGCGGACGGCATGCTCGTCGCCTACTTCTCGCTCGAGTTCGGCCTCGACGCCGGCATCCCCCTGTACTCCGGCGGCCTCGGCATCCTCGCCGGCGACCACCTGAAGTCGGCGTCCGACCTCGGCGTACCCCTCGTCGGCGTGGGCCTCCTCTACCGCGGCGGCTACTTCCGGCAGGCGCTCGGCCCGGACGGCGGCCAGCGCGAGCGCTACCCCGCGACCGACTGGTCGGACCTGCCGCTCTCCGACGTCGTCGGGGCGGACGGCCGGCCGGTGGTGCTGGAGGTCGCGATCGGCGCCGAGACGGTCCGCGCCGCGGTGCGCCGGATCCAGGTCGGCCGGGTGCCCCTCCTCCTGCTCGACGCCGACATCGAGGGCAACTCGCCCGAGGCGCGGCTCATCACGAGCACCCTCTACGGCGGGGACCGCGACCTGCGGATCCGCCAGGAGGTCCTCCTCGGCGTCGGCGGCGTGCGCGCGCTGGCGGCGGCGGGGATGGAGCCGACGGTGTTCCACATGAACGAGGGCCACTCGGCGCTGCTCGCGCTGGAGCGGATGCGGGGCCTGATCGCCGCGACGGGGATGACCTCCGTCGAGGCGCGCGAGCAGGTCATCGGCTCGACGGTGTTCACGACGCACACCCCCGTCCCCGCCGGCAACGAGACCTTCGACCCGGGGCTCGCGCGTACGTACCTGGAGCCGCTCGCCGCCGAGGCCGGCCTCACGTGGGAGGAGTTGTCGGCCCTCGCCGCCCACCCCGACGAGGGTGAGACGGCGTTCGGCATGACCCCCCTCGCGCTCCGGACGTCGGGGTACGCGAACGGCGTCGCGGCGCTCCACGGCGACACGTCGCGGCGGATGTGGCAGGGCCTGTGGCCGCAGCTCCCGATCGACGAGGTGCCGATCTCGAGCGTCACGAACGGCATCCACACCCCGAGCTGGCTGAGCCGCGAGATGCACGAACTGCTCGACCGCTACATCGGCCCCGGCCTGCGGGAGCGGCCCGAGGACCCCGCGGTGTGGGACAAGGCCGACACGATCCCCGCGGGCGAGCTGTGGCGCGTTCACGAGCTGCGCCGCGAGCGGCTCGTGCTGTTCGCCCGGGAGCGCCTGCGCACCCAGCTCGCGCGCCAGGGGTCGCGCCGCGTCGCGAGCCGCGCCGCCGGCGACGCCCTCCGCCCCGACGCCCTCACCATCTGCTTCGCGCGCCGCTTCGCGACCTACAAGCGCGCCGACCTCCTGTTCCGGGATCCGGAGCGGCTCGCCCGCCTGCTCGACGACGAGCGCCGCCCCGTCCAGTTCATCGTGGCGGGCAAGGCCCACCCGATGGACGGCCCCGGCAAGGACCTGCTGCGCACCGTCGTCCAGGAGAGCCAGCGCCCGCGGCTGCGCGACCGGATCGTGTTCCTCGAGGACTACGACATGCACGTCGCGCGGTACCTCGTGCAGGGCGCCGACGTCTGGCTGAACGTGCCGCGCCGTCCCCTGGAGGCGTCGGGGACCAGCGGCATGAAGGCTGCGGTGAACGGGTGCCTGAACCTGTCGGTCCTCGACGGCTGGTGGGCGGAGGGCTACTCGCCGGAGTGCGGGTGGGCGATCGGCAGCGGCGAGCAGTACGACGACCCGGAGGAGAACGACGCCGTCGAGGCGGAGGCGCTGTACACGCTCCTCGAGCGCGAGGTGGTGCCGGCGTTCTACGCACGCGACGCGTCCGGCCGTCCGCGGGAGTGGACGACGATGATGACCGCGTCGATCCGCCGCCTCGGCGGGGCGTTCAGCACGGGGCGGATGGTGCGGGACTACGCCGAGCGGGCGTACATCCCGGCGCACCGCGCGGCGGTGTCGCTGGGGGCCGGGGGAGGGGAGGGCGCCCGCGCCCTCGCCGCGTGGCGGGAGCGGATGCGTGAGGCGTGGCCGACGGTCGGGGTGCGCAGCGCCCTGCGCGGCGCGGACGGCACGGTCCCCGTCGGCGCCGACGTGGCGGTGGAGGTGCTCGCGACCCTCGGTGACCTGTCGATCGACGACGTCCGCGTCGAGGTCGTCGCCGGCCTCGCCGACGGGCAGGGCGGGCTGATCCCGCGCCGCGTCGTCGCCGGGGTCCACGAGGGCGCCCAGGGCGGGGAGCAGCGGTTCATCGCCGTCGTCCCCGCCGCCGAGAGCGGCCGCCTCGCCGTCGCCGCCCGTGTCGTCCCCCTCCGCCCCGACGGGGCCGGCCCCGAGCCGGAGTTCCTCATCACCTGGGAGCCGGACGACTGAACCCCACGCCCCCCGGGATCGCGTGATCCCGGGGGGCCGGCGGTGCGTTGCGGTGCCCGGAGGCCCGGTCGCGTGGTGGTCCGATTGGGCGTCGACCCGAGGTCCATTTGGACCACGACCCCGCGACCACGTCTACGTCGACCCGTTCTCCCAATCGGACGTCGACGCCGCGCCCAATCGGGCGTCGGCACGTTCGCCCAATCGGACGCCGACCCCGACGTCCGATCGGGCGCCGACCCCGGCGTCCCCCGCCGCGCCCCGACGCCGGGGGGACGTCACCGCGACGTGGGCGGATTCTCGCCCGCCGGTGACCCGACCGTTAAGGATCGCCCGGCAGCAGTCGAGAGAGAGAGGGCCGGGAGGGAACGACGCCGGCTCATAGGGGACGGAACCCCGCTCGAACATCCAATCCCGACCGCGAGGTCCCTTCAGGATGCACAGCACTCCGTCTCTCGAGCAGGTCCAGTCCGCCTCCCCGGAGGACCTCGTCCTCATGCTCTTCGAGGGCGCCGTCTCCTTCGGCCGCCAGGCCCAGCACGCCCTCAGTCAGGGCGACCGCGATAAGGGCGCCGCCCTCGTCGGCCGCGTCCGCGCGATCGTCGAGGAGCTCGACCGGGGCCTCAACCCCGCCGCCGGCTCCATCACGCGCCACCTCGGCGCCATCTACGAGTACGTCCTCCGCCGCCTCGAGCCCGACACCGTCGAGGCCGTGACGGTCGGTGAGGTCGTCGCCGACCTCCTCGTGCTCTGCGAGGCGTGGAGCGCCCTCGTCGCCGAGCGCCAGGCCGAGGCCGAGTCGCACACCTCCGCACCCGCCCTCGCCTGACCCCGCCGCCGGACACGGAGGGCTCCATGAGCACCATCACACGACTCACCGCCGGGGAGGTCGCGGCCGCGGTCGCCGACCTCCCGGCGATGCCGTCGAGCATCACCCAGGTCATCTCCGCATGCGACGACCACGACATGACGGTCGGCCAGCTCTCGCAGGTGATCCTCGGTGACCAGAGCCTGACGGCGAACATCCTGAAGCTCGCCAACTCGGCGTTCTACGGCCACGCCCGCCGCGTCACGACGGTCACCGAGGCCGTCGTGCTGCTCGGGTTCTCGGCCATCAAGAGCCTCGCGATCTCGAGCCACACGTCGCGGCTGCTCAGCGGCGCGCTCCCCGGCTACGGGTTGCAGGCCGGCGAGCTGTGGCGCCACTCGATCTCCGTCGCCTTCACCGCCCGCCGGCTCGCCGTCGAGGTGCAGCTCGCCCCGGTGGAGGAGGCCTTCGTCGCCGGGCTGCTGCACGACATCGGCAAGTCGATCCTCTCGGCGCACCTGGAGCACGCGTTCGACGAGGTCACCCGGACCGCCCAGGAGCGGCGCCTCCCGTTCCACGAGGTCGAGCGGGAGATGCTCGGGTTCGACCACGCCGAGCTCGGCGCCCACGTCGCCGCGGCATGGAGCTTCCCGGCGGAGCTGGAGGAGGCGATCCGCCACCACCACTCGCCGGCCGAGGCCACCCTGAAGCCGCGCCTCGCCCACTGCGTCCACCTCGCCGACGCGGCCTGCATGATGCTCGGCGTCGGCCTCGGCACCGACGGGATGATGTACGGCATCGACCCCGCGTCGATGGCCGCCCTCGGCGTCACCCCGGACCGCCTGGTCCAGCTGATGGAGGACGTCGCCCCGCTCATCGCCGACGACCCCTACGGGTTCGCCTGATGTTCCCCGACGACCTCACCACCGAGGTGCTGACGGCGTCGCTGCGCGGTCACGACGCCCGCAACGCGGCGCTCGTCAACAACATCGCCAACGCCGAGACCCCCGGCTACAAGCGGATCGACGTCCAGTTCGAGTCCGCGCTCGCCGAGGCCGTCCAGAGCGACCGCGAGCGCATCCGCCGCGGGTCGATGGGGGAGTCGTCGTTCCTCGCCGGCGCCGGGGAGGTCGAGGGCTCCGCGCCGTCGGTTCGCTCCGTCGGCACCACCACGATGCGCGTCGACGGCAGCAACGTCGACGCCGACGACGAGATGGCGCAGCTCAGCGCGAACCAGCTCGCCCACCAGACCGTCGTGTCGCTGCTCGACAAGCGCTTCTCGCAGTTCCGCACGGCCATCACCGGCCGTTGACCCCCGCACACCACCACCACACGGCGAGGAGCTCATAGATGGGCATGTACGCCGCGCTCGGCATCAGCGCCACCGGCCTGGCCGCCGAACGTCTCCGCATGGATGTGATCGCCAACAACCTGGCCAACGCCGACAGCACCAACGGCGTCGGTGACGCCTACCGCCGCAAGGTCGTCCAGATGACGACCGCCCCCGGCGGGGCGGCGTTCGCGCTGCCCCGGCCCGCCGGCATCGAGAGCACCGCCGGCGCCGCCGACCTGCACGGCGTGTCCGTGACCGGGATCGCCGACGACCCGACGCCGTTGCGTCGCGTCTACGAACCCGGCCACCCCGACGCCGACACCGACGGCTACGTCACCCGGCCGAACGTCAACGCCGTCACCGAGATGGTGGACATGGTCGCCGCGACGCGCGCCTTCCAGGCGAACGTCACGGCGTTCGAGGCCACCAAGTCGATGGCCCGCGACTCCCTGAGGATCATCACGTGACCCCGCTGCCCCCGATCTCCGCGCTCGCCCCGATGCCGTTCGGCCCGATCGCGGCCGGCGCGGCCCAGGGCCTGGGCGAGACGTCCGCGGCCCCCGCCGCCGCCGCCGGTGGCTTCGGCGACATGCTCGCGGGCGCCATCTCCGGCCTCAACGGCCAGATGGTCGGCTCGGAGCGGCTGTCGGAGCAGGCCGCCACCGGTGAGCTCGCCGACCCCACGGTGGCGCTCGTCGCCGTGGAGAAGGCGGATCTCGCCTTCAACACCGCGGTGCAGGTCCGCAACAAGATGGTCGAGGGCTGGCAGGAACTCAGCCGGATGCAGGTCTAGGAAGGACTGGTCGTCGTGGGCGCACTCGGCAAGGTCACGGGATTCTGGGAGGGGCTCACCGGCCCCAGCCGCCGGCTGCTCGTCGGCGCCGTGCTGATCTTCATCGTCGGCGTCTTCGCCCTGATGAGGTTCAGCGGGCAGGAGTCCTACGCGACCCTCGCGACGGCCTCGAGCGCGAGCGACGCGTCGGCGATCACCACCCAGCTCGACGAGCTCGGCATCCGCTACAAGCTCGCCGAGGGTGGCAACGTCGTGCAGGTCCCGTCGGCCGAGCTCGACCAGGCCCGCATCGACCTCGCCGCCTCGAACGTCCTCGACGGCGGCAGCAGCGTCGGCTTCGAGATCTTCGACAAGTCGAACCTCGGCGCCACCGACTTCACGAACCGCGTCAACCTGCTGCGGGCCCGCGAGGGCGACCTCTCGCGGATCATCGGCCGCCTCGACCCCGTCCAGTCGGCCACCGTCAAGATCGGCATGCCCGAGGAGCAGCTCTTCACCGAGGAGCAGGAGCCCACGACGGCCGCCGTCGTCCTGACGATGCGCGCCGGGCAGACCCTCGAGCCCGGCCAGGTGAAGGGCATCGCCAAGCTCGTCGCGATGGCCGTCCCCGGCATGAAGATCGCGGACGTCACGATCACCGATTCCCAGGGCAACATCCTGGAGGGCGCCGACGCCGAGGTGTCGGGCGCGAGCGCCGCATCCCAGCGGATCGAGCTGGAGGGCCGGTACGAGCGCAGCGTCCAGGCCCGCCTCGACGCGATGCTCGCCGCCGTCCTCGGCCCGGGCAAGGCCGTCACGCAGGTCCGCGCCCAGCTCGACCTCGACAAGGTCACGACCGACAGCGAGGAGTTCGACGGCCGCACCATCCCCCTGGAGACCGAGACCAGCGAGGAGACCCTCACGTCGCAGGGCGGCGGGTCGGGCGCGACGGCGGGGACGTCGGCGAACACGCCGGCCGGCACCACCTACCCGGCGGGCGCCGCGGGCGGCAGCGGCAACACCGACTACAGCAAGACCTCCGAGGCGACCCGCAACGGGGTCGACCGGATCCGCTCCCAGGTCGAGAAGACCCCGGGCGCCGTCACCAAGCAGACGGTCTCGGTGCAGGTCAGCGACCAGGTCCCCGCCGCGACCATCGCGAGCCTCGAGGACACCATCGCCGCGGCCGTCGGGTTCGACCAGGCCCGCGGCGACACGATCAGCGTGAACGCGGTGGCCTTCGCGGAGGACGGCACCGCCGTCACCAGCGCCGCCGCGGCCGCGGACGCCGCGAAGAACGGCGGCGCGACGGCGTCGGCCGGCGGCCTGGACATCATGGGCCTCGCCAAGACCGCCGCCGCCGGCATCGGCCTGCTGCTCCTCGCCCTGTTCGCCCGCAAGTCCCTGAAGCGCCGCCAGACGGACCTCGAGAAGGCCCTCCCCGAGCTGCTGAAGCGCGGTCCGGTGTCGGTCGCCGAGCTGTCGGCGGCGACCGGCGGCGCCCCCGTCCGCCAGCTCGAGGGGCAGCGCAAGACCGCGATCGAGGCCCAGATGGAGGACCTCGCGAAGCGCAAGCCCGACGACGTGGCGCAGCTCCTCCGGGGCTGGCTCCTCGAGAACCGCTAGGCGGCCCCGGTGAGCACCTCGACCATGACCGGCCGCCAGAAGGCCGCGATCCTGCTGGTCAGCCTCGGCGCGGACGCGTCGGCGGCGGTCTTCCAGCACCTCCGCCAGGACGAGATCGACGAGCTGACGCTCGAGATCGCCGGCATCGGCCACATCGCCCCGGACCGCAAGACGGCGATCGTCGAGGAGTTCTACGAGACGGCGGTCGCTCAGGAGTACATCAGCGAGGGTGGCCTCGAGTACGCCCGCCAGGTCCTCGACAAGGCGCTCGGCACCGAACGCGCGAACGAGGTGATGAACCGGCTGTCGAGCTCGATCCAGGTCAGCCCGTTCGAGTTCCTCCGCCGCACCGACCCCTCCCAGATCATCAACGTCATCGCGAACGAGCATCCCCAGACGGTGGCGTTGATCCTCGCCTACCTGCCGTCCGACACGGCGGCGCAGGTCGTCAGCGCGCTCCCCGACGAGCTGCAGGCGGAGGTCGCGATGCGGATCGCCCTGATGGACCGCACCGCCCCCGAGGTGATCCGCGAGATCGAGCGGGTGCTGGAGCGCAAGCTCAGCAGCGTCATCAACCAGGACTTCACGTCGGCGGGTGGCCTGCGGTCCCTGGTCGACCTGCTGAACCAGGTGGACCGGGCGACGGAGCGCACGATCATCGAGACGCTCGAGGAGCAGAACCCCGAGCTCGCCGACGAGGTGCGCCGCATGATGTTCCTCTTCGAGGACATCGTGATGCTCGACGACCGCAACATCCAGCAGGTGCTGCGCGAGGTCGACACCAAGGAGCTCGCGATGGCCCTGAAGGGGACGCCCGACGAGGTCCAGGACGCGATCTTCCGCAACATGAGCGAGCGCGCCGCGCTGAACATCAAGGAGGACCTCGAGTTCATGGGACCGGTCCGGGTGAAGGACGTCGAGGACGCCCAGCAGAAGGTCGTCGCGGTGATCCGCCGCCTCGAGGAGGACGGCACGATCGTGATCGTCCGCGGCGGCGAGGACCAGCTCGTTGCCTAGCCTCCTGCGCGGCACGGTGGTGTCGGACAGCCCCGTCGCCGTCCCCCTCCGCAGCCGGCCCCTGCGGCCCGTGGCGCCGGACAGCCCGGAGGGCCTCCTCGCCGACGCCCGCCGCGACGCGGAGCGCTTGCTGACGGCGGCCCGCTCCGACGCGGACACGCTCCTCGCCGCCGCCCGGCAGGAGGGCTACGCCGCCGGTCACGCCGACGCCCGCGACGAGGTCGCCGGGGCCCTGTCGGCCCTCGCCGACGCCGCCCGCGCGCTCGACGGCCACCGCGAGCTCCTCGCACGTGACGCGGAGCGCGAGGCGACGGCGCTGGCGGTGGAGATCGCCGCCCGGCTCGTGCGGGCCGAGGTCTCCGTCAACCCGGAGCGGGTCGCCGACGTCATCCGCGGCGCCATCCGCCGCGCCGCCGACCGCAGCGCCCTCACGGCCTACGTCAACCCTGCCGACCTCGCGGCGTGCCGTGCCGCCGCCCCCCGGATCCTCGAGGAGATGGGCGGCATCGGCCGCCTCGACGTGGTCGACGACCCCCGCGTCGGCGCCGGCTCGTGTGTGCTGCAGACCGCCGCCGGCGACGTGGACGCGACGTTCGAGAGCCAGCTCGCGCGCGTGCTCGAGGCGCTGTCGGCGCCGCCCGACGAGTCGCTCGTCGCGCACCCCGCGTGAGCATCGACCTCGCCCCGGCGCGCGAGCGCCTGCGCTCCCTCGACCCGTACCGCCTGAACGGCCGCGTCAGCGAGCTGATCGGCCTGGTGGTGGAGAGCCGCGGGCCGGAGGCGAGCGTGGGGGAGCGGTGCGAGATCATGATCCCCGGCCACCGGTCGGGGCGCCCCCCGCTGCAGGCCGAGGTCGTGGGCTTCCGTGAGGGCAAGACGCTGCTGATGCCGTTGGGCGACTCGGCGGGCATCGGCCCCGGCCAGACCGTCGTCGCCACCGGCGGCTCGTTGCGCGTCGACCTCGGGGAGGGCCTCCTCGGCCGCGTCCTCGACGGGCTCGGCCGCCCGATCGACGGCGGCCCCCCGATCCACGTCGAGGCGCGCCGGCCGATCGACGCCGCGCCCCCCGACCTGCTCGGCCGCCCCACCATCCGCACGCCCCTCCCCCTCGGCGTGCGGGCGATCGACGCCCTCATGCCCTGTGGGCGTGGTCAGCGGATCGGCATCTTCGCCGGCTCCGGCGTCGGCAAGAGCACGACCCTCGGCATGATGGCGCGCGCCTCGGGCGCCGACGTCAACGTGATCGCCCTCGTCGGCGAGCGCGGTCGCGAGGTGCGGGAGTTCATCGAGCACGACCTCGGGCCGGAGGGCCTCGCCCGGAGCGTCGTGATCGTCGCGACCTCGGACCAGCCCGCCCTGGTGCGCATCAAGGCCGCCTTCGTGGCGACGACCATCGCGGAGTACTTCCGCGACCAGGGGGCCGACGCCCTGCTGATGATGGACTCCGTGACGCGCCTCGCCACGGCCCAGCGCGAGGTCGGCCTCGCCATCGGCGAGCCCCCGGCGACGCGTGGCTACACGCCGTCGGTGTTCGCGATGCTGCCGCGGCTGCTGGAGCGCGCCGGCACGGCGCCGGTCGGGAGCATCACGGCGCTGTACACCGTCCTCGTCGACGGCGACGACATGAACGAGCCCGTCGCGGACGCGGTCCGCTCGATCCTCGACGGCCACATCGTCCTGTCGCGGGAGCTGGCGCACCGCAACCACTACCCCGCGATCGACGTGCTGCAGTCCGTCTCGCGGCTCGCCCCGCAGCTCCTCGCCCGCGAGCACCTCGACGCCGGCGGCCGCCTGCGGACCCTGCTCGCGGCGCACCGGCGGGCCGAGGACCTCATCGCGATCGGCGCGTACATCCCCGGGTCCGACGCCACCGTCGACGAGGCCCGCGCGAAGCTCGGCGACATCGACGCCTTCCTCACCCAGGGCACCCACGACCCGTACTCGCGCGACGAGGCGCTCGGCCGCCTGCTCGCCCTCACGGGTGCGCCGGGGGGCGTCGTCGACGACCTCGGGCTCGGTGTCCCCGTCCCCGCCGGCGGGCTGACGGGGGCGTTCGACCCCCTGCCGCCCGGCGTCCAGGTCGTCCCCGCCTAGCCTCCCCGGGTCGCCTCCGGCCCTTACGCCGTCAGGGCGGAAGGGGGACCGTCTCACCTGGACGAACGTCGGTTGAAACGGCCTGGGCGCCGTGCCAACCTAGCCCCCTCGCAACAAACCGCACGAGGGAGAGGCCCGATGCGCGTCAAGGATGCGATGAGCCCGATCAGCGCGATCGTCGGACCCGAGCACACGCTCCAGCAGGCCGCGAAGCGGATGGTCCAGCACAAGACCGGCGCCGCCGTCGTACTGGACGTGAGCCTCCCGGGGCCCGCCGTCGTGACCGAGCGCGACCTGCTGCGCGCCGTCGCCGCCGGCCGCGACCCGGAGACCGCGTACGTCGAGGACCACATGACCGGCGAGGTCGTCACGGCCGCCCCCGACTGGCCCATCGGCGAGGCCGCGAGCACCATGATCAAGCACGGCGTGCGGCACGTCCTCGTCTTCGAGGGCTCGGAACTGGTGGGCATCCTCTCCATGCGCGACGTCGTCCGCGTCGGCGGCCTCGCCGAGGCGTCGGCGGCGGCGACGGCCGCGAGCGCCTAGACCACCGGGGTCGGGGGCCGGCCGGGACGCCCCGGGGCCGGGGCCGGCGCACCCGGCCGGTCCCTCCCGCGGTCAAGATCCACGGTGAGCGGTCGATGAAGGGAGCGTGACCAACCGCTTCCGCTTCCGCCTCGAACAGGTGCTCGAGCACCGCGTGCGCCGGGAGGACCTGGCCCGCCAGGAGCTCGCCCAGGCGATGGCCGCCGTCGCCGACCAGCAGATGCGGGCCGTCCGCGCGGACGACGCCGTCCTCGCCGGCCTCGCCGCCCTGCGCGGCCGGATGCGCGGACCCACCGACCTCGACGCCCTCCGCGCCGGCCACGAGGAGCTCGCCTTCGCACGGCAACGCGCCGCCCACGAGCGCCTGACCGTCCGGCAGCTCGAGGTGGTCGCCGACGAACGCCGCGCCGCGCTGGTCTCCGCCAGCCAGGACCGCGAGGCGATCGCCCAGCTGCGCGTGCGCGCACAGGAACGCCACCGGGTGGAGGAGCTCCGCCTCGAGGGCGTCGCGATGGACGAGCTCGCCATGCGGCGCGCCCGGCGCCCCCGCGTCGGCGCCGCGGCGTGAGCGCCACCCCGCCGGCCGGCACCGCCACGCTGCCGCCCCGCTCGGGTGACGGCGGCGTCGTGCCGATACCGATGTCGTGCCCCGCCACCACCCGGGAGACCGGGTGCGCCGGGGCCACGCGCACGGGGTGCGGGACGCACCCCGGAGGATCACCGACAGGGAAGGACCGGTGTTGATGAGATGACGACCGCACAGCTCGGGCCGCCGCCGGTGGCCGCGAGCCGAGGGGGATCCGCCCCATCCGGGAGCCGTGGCGCTGGTGACAGCGCACAGGGCCACCAGGTGGAGACGGACGACGGGGGCTTCACCGCGGTGCTCGACCGCCGCAGCTCACCCCCCGCCTCGGACGCCGCCCCGAAGGCCCAGAACCCAGACGCAGCCGGACCCTCCGGGGAGCTGCCCACCGAGGACGTCGCCGATGCCGACGCCTCACCCGTCTCGACCGCCCTCGCCGCGGACGTCGCCGCCGTGATCGCGGCGGCCGTCGTCGTCGCGGCGCCGGCCGCCGTCGAGGCGATCCCCGTCGCCGCGACCCCCTCGGGGACCGCGGCCGCGACCGGGACCGTCACCGCCATCGCCACGCCCGGCACGACGCCGGCGACCCCCGCCCCGCTCCCGCCCGGCATCGTGCCGGCGGTCGTGGACGCGGACGGGCCCGTGGCGCCCGCACCCGCCGTCGCCGCCGCCCCCGCGGCGGACACGACGGGCGACGCCGCACCCGCGACCGGCACGACGCCGGCCGCCGCGGCACCCGCCGGGCCGGCACCGGCGGCGCAGCTCACGCTGACGCTCAGCCGCATCGACCCCGCCCTCGCCGACGGCGCGACGGCCACCCCCGTCGCGACCCCGGTCACCGGCGACGACGCCCCGGCCGCACCGGCCGCGGCTCCCCGTGCGGTCGCGCAGGACGTCGCGGCCGCGGCACCGAAGGCGGCGGAGGCCCCCGCGGGCACGGTCGCGACGCCGCTGGCCGTGAACGGCCCGGCGACGCCCCACACGAACCCGCTCGACGGGTTGACGCGCGCCGGCGGCATGACCACCGCCCACGAGCTCGCCCGAGAACTCGGCCACCGGGTGCAGATGGCGGTGCGCGAGGGCGGTCGGGAGCTGCTGATCAACCTCCGCCCGCCGGACCTCGGGCACCTGACGATCCGGGTCACGATGACCGAGGGCGTCATGCAGGCCCAGATCATCGCGGACCGCCCCGAGGCGGCCCGGCTCCTGCAGCAGTCGCTCGCCCACCTCGACGCCTCGCTGGGGGACCTCGGCTACTCGCTCGACTCCCTCGACGTGGCCTACAGCGGCCAGGACCCGCGGGACGCCCAGTCGTCGTCGCGCGGCACCTCCGCCGGGGGCGACGAGCCCACCGGATCCGACGGCGACACCGCCGCCGGCCCGTCCACCACCGCAGCCGCCGCCGGCGACCCCGGCCGGCTCGACCTGCTCGCCTAGGAGGGCACGGATGCCGCCCATCACCACACCCGCCGTCTCCGGCCCGTACGTGCCGGCCACGAACACCCCGGCGCCGAAGGAGCAGACCGACATCTTCTCGTCGGACGGCTTCCTCAAGATCCTCGCCGGTCAGATCAAGGGCCAGAACCCGCTCGAGCCGATGAAGGACACCGAGTTCATCGCCCAGATGGCGCAGTTCTCGCAGCTCGAGCAGATCACGAACCTGGCGAAGGACATGAAGGCCATGTCGATGAGCAGCCAGCTCTCCCAGGGCGCGTCGCTGATCGGCAAGAACGTCACCTACACCCCCGAGGGCGCGACGAACCCGGTGAGCGGGACCGTCCAGAGCCTCCGGGTCGGTGGTGACGGCCGCTCGCTCAGCCTGATCGTCGACGGCGTGTCCGTGGACATCTCGCGGGTCACCACGGTCGGCCCGTGAGCGTCGACGCCCACCGCATCACCCCCGCGGGTCCCCTCGGGGGCGCGGCGGCCACCACCCCGGCGCGACGCGCCGAGACGGCGGCGCCCGGCTTCGACCGGCTGCTCAGCACGAAGCTGCAGCCCGCCGACGCCGGCCCCGCGCTGCGCTGGAGCGCCCACGCGGTCCAGCGGCTGTCGCAGCGCGAGATCAGCATCACCCCCGAGATGCAGCAACGCCTCGAGGGGGCGGTCGACAAGCTGGCGGCGAAGGGCGGACGCGAGAGCGTCGTGCTCATGGACCGCATGGCGTTCGTCGTCTCGGTCGCCAACCGCACCGTCATCACCGCGGTCGACCGGGCCGGGATGCGCGACCAGGTCTTCACCAACATCGACAGCGCGGTCCTCAGCTAACCCCGAGGCACCTCGCGACACCCCGTCCCGGGCTGGACCTCATGGAGGGGGTCCGGGGCAGACACACCCAGGGAAAGGAAACCCACCCCCATGATGCGCTCCATGTTCGCCGCCGTGTCGGGCCTGCGTAACCACCAGACGATGATGGACACGCTCGCCTCGAACATCTCGAACGTCAACACGTTCGGCTTCAAGGCCCAGCGCACGTCCTTCAAGGACTCGCTGTACCAGAACCTCTCCGGCGCGGGCGCGCCGGTGCCCCCGAGCATCGGCGGCACGAACCCGCGCCAGGTGGGCCTCGGGATGTCGCTCAACTCGATCGACACCCTGATGACGCAGGGCAACGCCCAGTCGACCGGCGTCGTGACCGACATGATGATCCAGGGCGACGGCTTCTTCCGCGTCGCCGCCGCCGGCTCCACCTTCGGCGGCACGGGCGGCAACGACCAGACCGCCGGCGGCGAGCAGTACACCCGCGCCGGCAACTTCTCGTTCGACAGCGCCGGCCACCTCGTGACCACGAAGGGCCAGTACGTGCTCGGGATCGTGGACGCGACCGGCAACGTCGGCCGCCTCCAGGTCGACCCGGCCACGACCGCCGCGATCAACGTGGACGCCGCGGGCGGCGTCACCGCCGTCTCCACGGCGGGCGTCGCGACCCTCATCGGGACCCTCAGCCTCGCGAAGTTCGCGAACGCCCCGGGCCTGGAGCGCGCCGGCGACAACATGTGGCGCGTGTCGAACAACTCCGGCCCCGCCGTCGTCGGCGCACCGGGCGGCGTCGCCGGTCACGGCGCCGTCGTGCCGGGCGCCCTCGAGATGAGCAACGTCGACCTGGCGCTCGAGTTCACCAACATGATCATCGCGCAGCGCGGCTTCCAGGCGAACGGACGGGCCATCACGACGTCCGACGAGATGCTCAGCGAGCTGGTCAACCTGAAGCGTTAGGCCCCGATCGGCCCAACCGCTCAATCGGCGGGCCGGGAGACCGATAGACGGGGGGCGCGACCGCCCCCGCCGGCCCCGGCCCGCCCTCGCACCGGAGGACACCGTGATCACCCTTCACCGCCTCAACGGCGACGAGATGACGCTCAACGCGGATCTCATCCTCACCATCGAGGCCACGCCGGACACCCACATCATCATGATGGACCGCCGCCAGATCCTGGTGATGGAGTCCGTCGGCGAGGTCGTGGACGCCGCCATCGAGTACCGGCGGCTCGTCGCGAGCGGCAACCACCTCACGCGCGTCCCCCAGCTGACGGCCTAGGTCCGGGGGAGCACCGCACATGTCGCCCCTGATCGGCCTGGTCGGCGCCTGGGTCTTCATCATCGTCGGGATGCTCATGAAGGGCGGGTCGATCGCGGGCATCATCAGCCCGCCGGCCTTCCTCATGGTCGTCGGCGGCACCGCCTGCATCCTGATCGCCTCCTTCGGCATGAAGGAGACGATCTCGATGATCAAGCTGACGATGGTGTCGCTGAAGGAGCTGCCGGACAACCGGCCGGAGCTGATCCGGACGCTGGTGGGCTTCAGCGAGAAGGCCCGCCGCGAGGGGCTGCTGGTGCTCGAGGAGGACGCCCGCAACTCGGACGACAAGTTCCTCGGCAAGGGCATCCGCCTGGTGGTGGACGGCACCGACCCCGAGCTGGTGAAGGACATCCTCGAGACCGAGCTCGACGCGATGGACGAACGGCACCACAAGAACCAGGACATGTTCAAGCAGGGCGGCGCGTTCGCGCCGACGATCGGCATCCTCGCCACCGTCCTGTCGCTCGTCGGCGTGCTCCAGCACCTCGACAAGCCCGACACCCTCGGCCCGTCGATCTCCGCCGCGTTCCTCGCGACGTTCTACGGCGTCGCCGCCGCCAACGTGGTGTTCCTGCCGATCGCGAACGCCCTGAAGAAGAAGACCGCCCAGGAGGCCAGCGAGCGCCTGCTCGTCATCGAGGGCGTGCTCTCGATCCAGAGCGGCGACAACCCGCGCATCCTCGCGGAGAAGCTGTGGAGCTTCCTGCCGCCCGCCGCCCGCGACACCGAGGGCGACGAGGCCGGCGCCGACGCCCCCGCCGGGGCGCGCGAGCCCGTCGCCGAGGCGGCCTGACCGGTGGCGAAGCGCAAGCAGCGCCACGAGGAGCACCCCGACGAGCGATGGCTCATCACGTACGCCGACGTGCTGACGCTGATGTACGTGCTCTTCATGGTGCTGTTCTCGATCTCCGTCGTGAACACCGCCAAGTTCGAGGTCCTGAAGGAGAGCCTCACCGACGCCTTCAACAGCGGCCTGACGAGCGGGGGCGCGAGCGTCCTCACGACGTCGCCGGGTTCGCCGTCGCCGGTGGTGGACACGCCGACGAGCCGGATCGCCCCCGAGGTCCCGTCGGTCGGCGGCGTCAACCTCACCGACGCGTCACCCGGCCAGATCCTCGAGTCGGCGCAGCTGAAGGCCGCGGGCGAGGCGATCGAGAAGCGGCTGAAGGAGGCCGGCCTCGCCGACAACGTGAAGCTGGAGGTCAACGAGCGCGGCCTCGGCGTGCGCCTCGAGACCGACGGCGTCCTCTTCGACCCGGGGCAGGCGGTGCTGCGCGCCGAGGGCGCCCGCGTGCTCGCGCCGATCGCGGCGTCGCTGCGCGGCCTGCCGAACCCGATCCGGGTGGAGGGCCACACCGACGACACCCCCATCGCGACGGCGCAGTTCCCCTCGAACTGGGACCTGTCCGCGATCCGGGCGAGCGCCGTCGTGCGCACCCTCATCGGAGCCGGCGTCCCCGACGCCCGCCTGCAGGGCGCCGCGTACGGCGACACCCGCCCGATCGCCGACAACGGTTCCGCCGACGGCCGTTCCCGGAACCGCCGCGTCGAGATCTACGTCCTGCGCCTCCAGGGCGCCCCCGACCAGTCCCCCGCCGCCGCCCTCGGTGGCTAGCCCCGACCCCGCAGGAGCCGCGTCGTGAAGAAGAAGCTGTTGATCGCCGGACCGGTGCTGCTGCTGGTCCTGGCCGTCGTCGCGAAGATGTTCCTGTTCGCGCCGGCGCCGCCCGACGAGAAGGCGCTCGCGAAGGAGCCGGGCCCGATCTACACCATGAGCGAGCCGTTCGTGGTGAACCTCGCCGACGGCGGCGACGCCCCCCACTTCGCGAAGGTCGGGATCGCCCTGCGGGTGTCGATGCTGTCCGCGGCGGAGGTGCCGGTCTCGGAGGGCGCCGACCCCGTCGTGATCGAGGCCGACCCGGAACTGCGGGACATCGTCATCGCGACGCTGCAGAAGCACACGAGCGCGGAGCTGTCGCACCCGAAGGGGCGTGCGTCGGTGAAGAAGCAGATCGTCGCGGAGGTCAACAAGCACACGGACCTGAAGATCCTCGACGTCTACTACACGGAGTTCGCCGTCCAGTAGCGGCGGCGACCCGGGCCGTCGCCGCTCAGCGGTAGGCGGCCGGGTCCGCCGTGCGCGGGTCGCGGCCCGCGTCGAGAACCTCGGCGTGCCAGCGCCCCCAGTCGGGGCGTGAGCCGTCGGCGTCGTCGAGGCCGTACTCGGCGGCGAGGCCCCACGACGAGAGGGCGCCGCCGGCGTGGCGGGCGACGTCGGGGTCCGCCGCGAGCGCCGCGACGGCGCGGCCGACGTAGGCGGGGCTCTCGGAGATCGCGAAGTGGGGGTCGGCGGCGATGGCCTCCCGCCAGGTCCCCTCGGTCACGCCGAAGTGCTCGAGCATCGCCTCGGACCGCAGGAAGCCGGGGGTGAGCGCGACGGCGGTGACGCCCCGCGGCCCGAGCTCGTGGGCCTGCGCCCGCGCGAGGCGGATGACGGCGGCCTTCACGAGGTCGTAGTAGAGGGACCCGCGGTAGTCGTCGCGGACGCCGTCGGTCATCTCCACCACGAGACCCGACCCGGCGCCGACCATCAGCGGCACGAGCGCGTGCGAGGTGACGAGGTGGCTCTCGATGCCGTTGCGGACCGCCTTCAGCGACCGGTCGAGGTCGTGCTCCCAGAACGGGCGGTCCCACTGGACGAGGTGGTCGCCGCCCCACACGTCGTTGACGAGGA
>LNFM01002965.1_pt1 | contig 37760 bp, 49 predicted proteins | sample 596031 | NCBI WGS metagenome assembly LNFM01 (sample SAMN04254537, study PRJNA301005) | activated carbon metagenome | isolation source: dual media filters at the Ann Arbor, Michigan drinking water treatment plant | place: USA: Ann Arbor | reverse complement strand
GGGCGTAGCCCGTTCTTCCACGCGTTTTTTTGCGCACACCAAGGCCCAAAACGCTGTAAGTAAGTTTGCACGCACGGTATCGTTCTCGTGCAATCGATCGCCAAGCGTGCATTTTCGCTCACCAAGTGTCTCAGGTTCGGTCGATTCCAATGATCAACTTTTCGAATGAGGTCGCGAATATGCCAAAATTTTGTCCTGTGTGCTCTAAGTCTGATTTAGTTACTTCAGGGGGGCATTCTGAATTGGTTTGCTTGTCGTGCGGAATAAGGACCAACGATGTAGAAGTAAATCAGCTTTACGAGGAACTAAAAAGGGATCAGATCCCCGCAGCCGAAAGGCTGAATATGCAGAACGAAATTGCTCGTTTGTTTCGCCCTAGCGCGTCTCCGTTCAACGAGTGCTAAAAGGTTGTTGCTTAATCAATTAGCAATTGTCCAAATCAGCAGCTCGGCCGCGGTGGGTCGGTAGGGATGTTCGAGTCCGCGATTGGCGGCGTTCTTCCAGATTAGGAACTCATGCCGCCGGAGATTCGGCGGCGAAGCCGGTTTTTTAGATGGGCCCTCAACGTTTCCCAGTCGAGTGCTGCGCGTACGATCGCACCCGTCAGTTCGGGTGTGAGCAATTGCAGGTGCGAGATCACGTCTGCATCCACTCGATAGTTGGCAGCGAGTACCTCACAGACAAACAATTCCACTTCAGAGTCCTCGAGCGTTGCGGATTGAGCCTGTGCAAGTTGGGCAAACATGGACTCGGCAATTTTTAGCGACAGGTCCCATAAATCCCGATACTGCGGAATCACGGAACCTAGCACGAACCTACCAGTCGACGCGCTGCGCTGCATTACGCGAGGTAATTCCGGCGAGAACTGGATCTGCTCGTCATCGTCGAGCCACTTGCGTAGGCGAGGGATTTGCCAACGGTGTCCGTCGAGTAGGACAATTTGATCACCGTCGACTTGTTGGCCTCGCGCTAGTTCTTCTGGGGTGACAGGCCGATCATTCCAGGTGCCGACCATCGATGTGCGGCCGAACCTTGGCGACCATGTTTGACGCTCTGGGAGGTAGTGTAAGTGCTCTGCAGGGCAGCTGCCGTCTGCAACCAGAATTCCGCTACCGTTAGGACCGGCAGAGGTCTCGCGATGTTGCACCGAGTTCAGAAGTCGATCGAAGCCGTGCTCCTTTTGGATCTCGGCCGTCATCGATTTTGCATTGGGCACAAAGTAAAGCATTGATTCTCAGCTGTAGAGCAGCGTGACGACCTCTTTGCGTTTGTTGGCGTCCTCGAGTGTTGCAATCTGGATCACTCGTTTCCCAGGTAGTTCCTTGACTCGCGTCCGCGCGTCGATTTCCCCGCAGCCGATGATGGCCATCACGGACTTTACCGCGCTCGCAACCTGCGCAGCGGTTGGAATTTCCTCGACAGCTTCCGCCGCCTGGTTCGTTTTTTCTTTTGCCATAGTGGATTAAGCGATCGCAGAAGCTGTGTCTATTTGAAGTGGAGCGTTAGTGCCGTCCCAAGAACCTGTGATTTGCAAAGTCACTTCGCCTCGGGTGGTCCCCTGGGCGTTGTGTTGCGTGACAACCGCAAGGCCGTTGCAAGTGATCTTGATGTGTTGGGCTGTTCCGTTAGCAATAAACCCGATCCCGTTGGCTGCATACCTCCGCAAATAGATCGCTGTATTAGCATGATCAATCGCTTTGCCGACAGCTGGCACGCCACCGGACGCTGCAAATACTGCGGCATCGATGCCAGTGATTGTGATGACGGGTTTAACACTTGGTAGCTGTAGGTGCACATCGTACAGATCGCTTCCGCAGCCGAGCGTCTCAGCGCCAGAGCCGAAGTCGATCGACAGGGATTGAGCACAGCCAAAGGTCGTAACCGAGGACGCGACTCCAAAAGCGATCCCGGCTAGAGTGTGTTGCACGTTGTTAATCGCCAAGGTCGGCAGAGCAACATTGTCTGCGACAGCGATCGGGTGCGCAGCACCATCTGCTGAGAACAGCAACGCCTCCATGTCTAGCGATGCCGATTGCCGATGATTGCAAGTCAGTCGACGTGGGAGCAGCAATCCGCGATTGGCGGTGTAGGAGCGATGCACTGATCCTGATGCTGGCAAACCATCGTCGCCAATCTTCGCGTAGAAGCCGACTAAGTTGTTGGTGCCGTCAACTTTCGCACCCGTCGAGCCCGTAACGGCCAAAGCGGCGGCAACTGCGTTGGACGCGAACGCCAAGCGTGGCTTTTGCGCCGTGATGACAGCGAACTGTGGGAACGGTGTGCCGATGCCACTCTCTGCTTGCACTTCGGGATTGAGCGAAGTGTTCAGGTTTGTGAGTCCAGCAAGCACGGTCGAGCCGTATCTCACAGCGTAAGCGGTGTTCAGCGACATTCAATTGACCTCGTCGAGCCTGGTGCGATCGGCAGAAAACATGCTGGGCAGAAGCGTCTATGGTGCCCCCAATCGCCAGAACGTCCCGCGCGAGACTAGAACGCCAGGTTGCCAGACTCAATCTCAGTAGCCAGTGAGTCGAGGAAGTCATTGAGCTGATCACGGGCCGCTGGGTCGATCCGAGCCAGCGTCTGACCGACGGTGCGCAGTTGTGCACTGAGCGCGACCAAAGCGTCGCGTACCGCTGCCTTTGGAATTGCATCACCTCGCGTGTACTGCAGCTCGATTTGTTTCTTCGCGTTGTCGTACTCAAGGCCAAGGATCTGCTGACGCAGTTTTTCCTCCTCGAGCTCGTAGCGATCGCCATCCAGGTCGCCTCGAGAAATCCGATGCGCGTTTGCCGCGACCAGGTCATGCAACGCCGTTAGTGCATCTCGCAGATTGATGGTAGCCTCGCCGATCGGCAAGTTGTAATTGTCCGCAGCGTCGTCGACCAGTTTGTGTTGCCGTGATGCCAGCTGGCAGTACTCGCCCTTCGGTACCGCCAGCTGCCAATTCTCGATGTGCCGCCTTCGATCTTGATTCTCAAGCCACTCGAGATCCCGCAGTTGTTGCCGGTTGAGGCTTTGGCCACGCAGTTTCTTGAGTCGAGCTTCCACGGCCGCGATCGTACGCTGCTCGTCTGCTGTGGGCTGCTTAGGTACCTTCTTCGCCATTATGCTTCCCAGAACGAAAAAGCCTCGCACTGGGTGCGAGGCTTGCGGTTTCTCTCGGGGATGGTGGAATCCGAGCGCCGCTGCTGCGGTTTGAAGTATGCGAAGCCTCGGCACTCACAGCGAACCACGCATGATCGCTCATATTGCGACCTTCCCGCCGTGCGCTCGGCGGCTTACTTAACAGTTTGCTCGAGGTCTTCTACGCGTCCCTTCAGGACCTCGATTCTGCCGGTCAAAGTTGCTCGATCCTCGCGACAGGCAGCTGCTTCTTTGTGCAGTTCACAGTTTTCCGATTCTATCTTTGTGACTCGCTGCGTCATGTCGTCAATTGTCTTTTGGTATTGTCCCTGGATGAAACGCACCATAGTCACGATGGTAGTCACCATTGTTGCGACAATAGACGCAAAGGTACCTATGATCCAAGTTTCCCAGCCGCCGCCCGTTGGCATTTCAGGCATTTTAATGCTCTCTTGCATGACTTACTCGACTACTGCGCTTTCGCGTCTGTTTTTCCAACGGTCGAATATTGTTTCGCGTTGCGAATCGTCGCGTTCCCGACGTTGCTCTTGGCGATCCTCTCTCCATTGCTTGCGTCGCTGTCGGAACTCATCAAACCGATTCTGACATCCACCACTGATCCACAAGTAGATCAAGAGCAGGAAAACCAGGCCCCATACAATCGACTTTAGGTCACCCATCGGACTTCGCCCTAACGCCCAAGCATCGCCACACACACCACTCCAGGCCGCGCCAGAATCCGAGAAAGTCAAGTACAGGGTTCAACCAATTGCTCATTACACAGAATCGCTTGGAAAACGGATCCCGATGGTGCTTGGCGTGGTGCTCTGGTGAACACAATGCACCTACGTCTTGCAGCATGCGAATGAAGCCGCTGCATCGGGAGTGTGACCAAGCATGGACCTCGTTCGCCTGCGTTAGAAATGCAAACATCAACCACAAAGACGGAACAAACCATGTCACCACTCCACCGACCAAGACCGTTGGAACGATCGTCGTCCAGTTGCGTTGCCAATAGCCGCCGCGCAGGAACTTTGTCTGATCGCGATGATGCAACGCGTTTGGGCCAGCAACCAGCGTACCGATGATTGGCCAATCTTCAATCGCGTACTGATCCTCCCACCAGTGGAACGCTCCAGCGATGAAGTCGGCTGCCAACCAACTGATCAGTACAAATGCAATCGCTTCAGACATTGCTATCTCGTGCGCAAGTTTGGTAAGAAGTTCGGCAGAACCTTGGGCCTGGCTTCCCTGGGCCTGGCTTCCATCACGCTCGTCGCTTGTCGCTGAAGACATCGCGTCCGCCCCCACTCGTCCACGTAGCATTCGCTATTCACGATTGGTGCAGTGGGCAGCGGAGGTGCGTACGTTGGCGCGTTGGCGGTTGGAATGCTCCTAAAATTTTGGCGGCTTTGCAGAGCACTGCCGGTTGATCCATACCCCTGAACTGCGGATCCGGTCGAGCCGTAACTAATCTGAGAACTAGCTGAACTCACCGCCGGAAAATACGACACGAAAGGCGGAGCTTTAGCTTCGAGCGCTGCGACTCGTGCCTTCAGGCTGTCGAGCTCCGCTTTGCAATTACATTCACACTCGCATTCGAGCGGACTTTGCGCGGGTTTCTCGGCGAGTTTTGCCTCGAGCGAGACGAACTTCCCGCGAAACTCGTTCGACTCCTCAGCTTGGCAAGCCTCGATGGATCGCAGCTCGTTACCGTGCTGCTCCAAAATCGTCGCCACGCGTTCGAGAGCGGTGTTCATCGAGTTGAGCACTTCCAGCGTCAGCTTATCCGGATTCGCCTCGAGATCCTTGACCGATTGATCGATCTCAGCGATCTGTTGCTGAGCGGTAGCTGATTCTTTGTGCGGCGACTGGATAGCGACGAAGAAAATCGCGATCAACAGACCGCAAGTCAACGTGATTGGTAGTTTTGCCATTTAAGCTGCTTTCAAAAAAGTGGAAGAGGTTTCTTCAGGCGACGTACGCATCGCTCTGCAACCGCAGTGTTGGTGATACTGAACAGGTTCTGCCATGTGATCGTAGGTATGGAGATAACAGCCATCCTTACCGTATCGCTTTCCGTGGCTGTTGATCGTCCAGATCTTGATGTCACGTAGTGACTTCGCTGTTTCTACGCCATGCAGCTCAACACCGCATACGGCATGATTCCCAGGACCACGATCAACACGGCAATTGCCTTGTGAATCACAACCAAAGAAACCGTTGCCACAGTGCACAGCCATCAGCACAGGATCACGTTCCGCGATCGCGGTCAGCGTCGCGGCCCAGCACGCATCAAGATTTGCATGCGGCATCTTGTACCAATCGAGCGCTCGATACTCCAACGCTTCTTGCGCTGCAAACCGCTTTTGCTCCATAGTCATGCCGGCAGTCGTGTGGATCTCATACGGCACGGATTCTCGACGACAGCATCCGCCTCTCACGATCTCCTGCATGGCATCGTCAAGCATTGCGCCAGCATCGCGGCCGCCATTGATCAAGCAGTACAGCCATTCAGGCCCGAACTCGACGTCATCCTTAAAATCAAATACACGCTTCGCTTCGCACGCGTTCAACGTTGCATACGGGCAGCAAGAGCCTTTGCGACCTTGCTGCTTCCGTCGCGTGTACAGTTCGAGCGCATGCTTGCGCTTGGGGTTCGCGTAGATGCGTTTCAGTGCATCGAGATCATGAACCGCAGCTGATGGATACTCAGCGAAAGTCGTCGGGATCTTCTCAGGAATGAGAAGTCCTAAGTGGAATTCATCGCCGCCGAAGCTGACTGACAACTGATGTTCACTCACTTGAGTTTGCTCCGGATTGGATCGGTAGTGCCTTTGGGCAAGGGCATTGTCCAGATGATCTTGCGGCTCTCAGTGTTGCGAAGCACGACCACTGGCGGACGCTCTGAAACGTTCTGCAGAAGTGCCTTTGCGATTTCGTCTTCGTCCTCGAGGACTTCCACGTCAGCCATGTTTGCTTTCGCCCAGCCCCAGAACTGATCGTCCTGCATTGTCAGCGTGTACTCGATGTCGTCGTTAAGCGTCTTCTTGTCACGAATGACGACGAGCACGTGCTTCTTTAGATCCAGTTTTGCATCAGGTTCGACCTGCTCTTTACGGTCGTCATCCGGTACGGGCTTCGAGTCACCGGAGAACTTGTTCCAAACGAGCAACGCGAGCGCTGCGGCCAGGCACAAGGTCAGCAACCAACCAGCGGCATTGCCCGAGGACGGTGCCGGAGTCGGCTGCGCAGCTTGAACGCGCAGCAAATCAGTCAACGGAGTCTTGCTCATTTGGTTCCTCGTCGACGTGCAGGTGCTTGCGATTGCTCAGCGGACTCTGGCTCATCGGCGGGCGATTCCAGCAGCAGCTCGATCTCCGCCGCCAGTGTTTTACCCAGCGCGACGTTGCCATCACGATAGGCTCGTTGCATCTCATCGAGCGCGAACGGCAGACGCAATTGCTTGCGTAGTGCGGCTTCCGCGACTTGGTCATTGCTTGCCACCGCATCGCCCAGTTCCAATACCAATCGCTCCAGCGACTTGGCATCCGGTGAGCCGACGGCCGTGGGCATCTTAGCGCTGATCTGGTTCGTCGAAGTAGCCTTGCTCACTCCGTCGAACAGCGTCCTCAAAAACGAAACGCAGTAAGTTCCCACTGCTATGATCAGCCAGCAGGCAAAATCTAGCACCAAAGGAATGACCGCAGTCGCGGTAGAACCCGTTTTGCCTTCATCGATGGTGTCGACCGCTGACAACAAAGAACCCGTGAACAGCCACTTGAGTGCGACGCAGATTGAAGCGATCGCAGCACAGCCGATTGCAAAAAGTACACGTTTATCTCTGAGAAAGTCCATTTGCTTGGGCCTGCGTGGGGGTTATCGATTGTCCCGTTCGAGACCCACTATCAACCTTTGGGCACATATGTCCCGCGCGGGTCATCCCACTCGATTCTTAATCGCAGCGCATGCCACACATGGCCAAACTTTTAGCCGACCATGAACCGGACATTTCCACTCACGCTGCAGAAGCTTCAGATCACCAGCGCTATCAACAAACTTCTGTCGCCGCCGCTGCACGAAGCGATGTACCGCTGTTCGGCTCATCCCGTGTATCTTCGCGGCGGCACGGAACGTCATACCGAGATCGACCACCGCACGGATAGCGGCTTCCACCGTCTCCGGACTGGCCCGTTGGTGCTTGTATCGAATCTGGGCGATTTGCGCCAGCATCGCTAGTCGACGTTTTGAAATGCGGACCGTGCGTGAAATCTCGGCCAACGTCTGACCTCGGCCAACACGGTCGGCAATCATTCGAGTGATTGCCAGGTCCTCTCCACTCACAGTGCCGTTCGCCGTGGTGCCATTATTCCTCGCTAGGGTCTAGTGGGCTGTTCGTTGCATTGTACCCACCCGTCCCGCGCGTGCCCACCCTAAGAGTGTACTGCGTACACTAAGTGACGAGCGGCTAGAAACGAGCGGCGAGGTCCCGCGCGGAACTCTAGCTTTCTGCCGGCGTAAACTTTTTGGTGCATTTTTCTCGGAACTCGCAACTCGCAACTCGCAGCTTTTTTCTATGGCCACCCAAATCGTTGAACTGACTGGCGACGAAGCCTCACTCTTGCGATCGCTGGACAAAGTCATCCAAAAGCAGCTTGAGATGGAGCGCAAGCTGCGCGACACCGGCGAAGCAGGCGACGCCGCTGGTACCAGCATCGAAGCGGCGATGGCCAAAGTTCAACGTGAATCTGACAAGGCGCTCAAGGGCTTACTCGGCGATCTGAAGGCCTTCGGTCCCGAGGGCCAGGCTGCATCCGACGCCCTGAAGGGCCACTTGGTTGAAACCGGCAAAGCAGGTTATCAATCCATGGAGAAAATCCTAGAGCAACTCCGATTGATCGATCCGGAAGCCGCTGCAGCCTCTGAGGCAGCTGCTGCGAAGATCAGAGACGAACTTGGCCGAGCTGCTCAGTACTCGGAGGGCGAATTTAAAGACGTGCTCGACGAGCTGCGAAGCATGGGGCCGACCGGCAAGCAGGCTGCCGACCAGCTTCGCAAAAGTTTGGTAGATGCCGGCCAGATTGCCGAAAAATCGATGGCCGACATTGTTGCACAGCTTGAAAAAATCAGCCCAGAGGCCGCCGCCGCCGGCCGTGCGATCGTCTCCAACATCGAGCAAGGCGATTCCATCTTCAAGTCCTTTGGTAAGTCAGCCATAGCACAGATTTCGGGAATTGCTGGAGCTTACATAGGCGTACAAGAAGCGATACAAGTCGTCAACGACTATCTCGCGATTCAGCGCGATCTGATAAAAGAAGCCTTCGAAGCCCAAGTCGGACTGGCAAAATCTCAGCAAGACGCATCAAAGAACTTGGCTGCACTATCACCCGAGGAACGACAATCGTTGCTGGCGCAGGCTCCAAAAATTGCACAGCAAGCGGGATTCGGCGATGTGCAAGCCATTACTGATGCACTTGGTACGGTCGCTTCGACTGGCCTCAGTGATCCTGCGAAGATCGCAGAGATCGTTAGTCAAACGGCTCGCCTGGAGCGACTTACCCCCGAAAATCTTTCGGCGAGCGCCTCGGGTGCCGCTGACGTCCTCGCGAAAACTGGCCTAACTGACATCCGCCAAGCGTTAGCACTGGTCGCTGATACTGGTGCCGAGTCGTTGGTCGGAGATCCCGCCAAACTAGCCGCCAACCTACCCAAGGCGCTGGCTGCCGGAGCTGCTACCGCCCCACAACAAGCCTCAGAAGAGGCTGCACGCCAAAGCGCCGCGATCTTTGCCGCTGCAACCGTCGTGGGCGACGATGCCATGGGTAACTCGTCAGCCACGTTCACAATTGACTTACTTACTCGCATGGACAAATTCTTTGAGAATCTGAGCGAAGAGCAAGTCAAAGCACGCAGCAAGATCGAACTGATCGACCGCAAAATTGAAAAAGGCAAAGACACAGAACAAGACCGACTCAAGAAAGGCCAACTATCTGACTTTTTGACCGCCAGCGAAGGGGTGCAGGACCCCGGAACACTCTTTGGCCGACTGGCGGTATTGCAGCAGAGCGAAACGCTTGCTTCACAGTTCCAGGGCGAATCGGGCTTTGGTGAAAAGCAATTCCAGCCGTTTTTAAAAGGCTTACTCGACGGACAGTCGGCCATTGCGACAAATGTCGCTGCATCCTTCGGTCGAATTGGTGCCAGCGCAGAAAAGTTTGAGACCATCGCTAAAGAGCTCGAGGACTCAACGCCACAACTCAGCACTGCAACTTTTACGGCCCGCCAAGAGGGCCTGATTTCAGGTCAGAAAGCCGGCGACAGTGAAGGTGCAACTTTGGCTGCGATTCGGACTGTTGCGGGTGACGCGTTAAAAAACACATTGCCCGGAGGCCTCGATGGATTCTTCTCAAACCTTTTCGACAACAGTGCGACCGGCGGATTGCAGGGTTCGACATCTGCCGAAGAAGCGGTAGACCTTATCAACACACTGCTGGTCAGAGCAAATCTTATACGCGGCGACGGAATTCAAGCAGGGGATCAGCAGAAGCTTGATACCATCGATGCGACGATTTTGAACGTCCAGGAGTTCTTGCGCAGCCAAGGTGAAAAAGGTGTTCTCGATCTCGCTGGAGTCGATCGCGCACGGGAACAATCTGCCAACTTGGAGCGATTCTTTTCCCGAGGAGAAGCACGCGATGAACAGATGCAGGCCATGTTTGCCTCGATGGAAAAACTGCTTGCCAACATTGCGGCAACCAACGCCGCTACTGCTACCAACACGATTCCAAAGCAACCGGCAGTGACACCCTCGCTTTCAGCGCAACAACCCTAGCAATCCCACCACAATCGGCACAATCCAAATCGCGTTCAACACCACGGCCAGCATGATTTCCTCGCGTAATCTGCGCCGTGCCCGACGTACTTTGCGTCCGAACTCCTGGATCTGGATTCTGTTGGGTTGATAAGGATTCATGCTACTTCCCATGAAGTCTTCACTCTAGGTTTCTTTGGGCTACAACCAACCCGCGCGGGACTTTCTTCTCCATTCCAGCACACTGCTGGGATGGAAACCAACGATCTACGTGCCGAACTGTTTACTGCCCTGCGGAACCAACCGCAGCCGGTCTACTCGCGCGAAGCCAATCTGGTTGCCAACACGCTGGACGCAGACAAACGTCGCGTCCAATGGACGTTGACAACCGAAGACCCAGCCATGGTCTACGATTGGAACTCGGGCCGCGTGGTGCTCGAGGTCCTCCTGATGTCCGGCGCCGAGTACGAATCCCAAACGCCGCTTCTCCGCGATCACAGTCAATACAGCGTCACGTCGATCCTCGGCTCAGTCACTGAGCATAGCGTAGTCAAAGACGAATTGCTGGGTTGGCTGAACTTCGGTACCGAACTGGACGAAACCAGCGAATCTATCTGGCGGCGAGTCGCGCAAGGTCACTTGCGTCGCGGTTCGGTCGGCTACGACTACACCCGCAACGACTATGTCACCATTCCTGCAGGTGAAACACGCGCCGTTGCCGGTCGCAACTTCACCGCTCCCAAAGATCGCGACCTCCGAGTCGTCACTCGTTGGCGCCTTCGCGAATTCTCGATGGTCGTCATTCCAGCAGATGCCAGAGCCATCGCCAAAGAACAAACCGCGGCTAGCGGCGGCTCACAACCCGACACGCGCGGGACTGCTGCCAATCAATCCGCAGAATCACTCACTGAACTTAACGCGCCCAACGCAACCAGTTCACAATCACAACGATCCACCGAGGACGGCATGAAAAAGTTTCTTCAATTCCTGCACGCCGCTGGCCTAAAAGCTTCGATCACCAACACTGAGGAAGCACTCACCTGGGCTCGCTCTGGCAACCTCTCTGCCGACCAGATCACTGAACTGGCAACTCTCTGCAAAGAAGACAACGTCGAATTCGATCCGGCAAGTGCCACCGCCAAGCGTGCGTCCACGACCGGAACCCGCAGCGCGACTGAAACCACTGACTCAGCTCAGCAAACTGAGGCAACGCGTAGTGGCGGCACAACCGCGGCTAGCGCTGGCGGCTCGCCTGCAGGAATGGTCGATCAAACTGCGGTTCAACGCGCCGCCAACGAAGCCATCCAAGCCGAACGCAATCGCATCGCTCAAATTCGCGATTTGCACACCGAACACCCGGGCGTCCCTGTTGAAGTCGTCCGCCAAGCTGAATCGGAAGGCTGGGATCTGACTCGCACAACCACCGCCTTCCTGACCGCCTTGCGTGACTCACGCCAACCAGGCGTCCCAGCGATTCACGTTGGCCGCGGCCGTCACAACCTCAGCCTCGCAGTCATCACTGCCGCCTTGCTTGGTCGTACTGACCTGGGCATCGACTCGGGTATCAACCCTGACTCGCCGGTCTTCCGCAGCCCTGTGATCAACACCATGGGCCGTCGACGCGAATTTCAGGCTGGATGGATGGTCGGTGTCCCTGAGACGGGCGAACGCCGCAACGAATTCGAACAGACATTCGAACGCGCCAATCAGCTGGGCTTGAACAATCTGTCGTTCATGCGCGCCGCTGAGTTGATCCTTGAAATCGAGACGGGTGAACGTCACTTCGACGAATCCGAAATTCTCGAACGAGCCTTTTCCTCGGGCGGTTTCTCGGCCGTGTTTGGCGCGGTGGTTCACATGCAACTGCTGGCCAGCTACGCTGCGACGCAGTCCGCTTACACTGAGTTCTGCGACGTCGTCGAAGTCGGCGACTTCCGTGAACACAAAGATGCCGACATGGGCCAAGTTGGACGGCTCAAGAAGCAAGCCAAGAGCGGCAATGGCCAAGCTGCTATCCTCAACGTGGACGATCCAGCCCTGGTTGCGATCTTGGTTGAACGTTACGCAGGTCTGCTGAAGGTGACCGATCAAACGATCATCCAAGACTCTCTGGGCGTGGTCGGCATGTTGCCTGCGGAACTCGGTGCGACTTGTGCACAGATGCCTGCGGACCTAGCGTTTGCTCAGGTCCTCCGCAGTGATAACCTCACCGACGGTCGAGCTCGTTACAACGTCACCGACGGCAATTTGATCACCGCCTCGGCATTCGACCAAGCCGCACTCACCGCGTTGGGCGTCGCGCTCACCGCCAAGAAGATCGGCGATCGCCGCATACAGGTGAACGGTTCCACCCTGTTGTCCGGTGCAACTCAAGGCCCGAACGTACGTCGACAAATGAACAGCCAGTACACGGCGCAAAACGAAGTCAACCCGCACTTCGGAACCTACCGCGCTGTCCAGGATACCGCTGTCGACTTGGGCGTACTCGACCCAGCCGCCAACGATGCCGCCATCGCTGGTACGCCTAATGCAATTTACGCGTTTGCGGCCGGCAACAAGCGTTCCATCGCGGTCGCGTTCCGACGTGGCACGAATCGTGGACCCATTACTCGCAGTGGCATGTTGACTCAAGGTGAATGGGGCATGTACTGGGACGTCTTCATGGACGTCGGTGCCGCCTTCCGTCGCCGTATCGGCACCGTCCGGGTGAACATCGCCTAATCGCTGACTTAACCCGAAGCGTCAGCGAGGGACGCTTACCAACGCAAATCCAATCCAGAAGAGATTCACGATGCCCAAGTTTTTGATTACGCCGAACCGCCCAATCCTGTTTGAAGGGCGAGAGGTCACTCCGGACGATGTGCTGGGCACGATCGAGACCGATCTGCCAGTCCGCGAAGTCCTGGCTCTGGTGCAATTCCGCAACGCTGATTTGCGACCCGAGTCGGCGGCAGCCGGGGAGGAAGACGAGGACACCATGGATGACTTCAAAACGCTATCGAAAACCGCTCGCGAGCGACTCGCAAAAGCCAGTATCGCCACGCTCGCCCAAGCCGCCGTGTGGCTACGAGACAACCAGGATGACAACCAGGATTTCACCAAGCTTGGTCTTACCAACGCAGCCGCTGCCGAACTGACCAAGCTGATCACGGACGCAGGTATACCGACCGCCTAACGCTACACAAGCATCGCCCAACCATTTCTCAGAATTGAATCGCGGAGCCATACATGCCCCTGAACACCAAAATCGTTTATGAGGACGGTCGGTATCCATTCAACGCAGGCGCTGCGTTCGAACCTGGTGACGTCATCATTCGCCCTTGCGGCACACTGGCCGTTCTCGACGGCATGTACGGAGTTGCATCCGGCGAATTGATCAACCCCGCACCATTGGTTCCGACAAAAATCGTCGAGCTGACCGCTGCTACCGCTGACACATGGGCCGCTGGTGCCGTCCTGTATTGGGACAACGTCAACAAGCGACTGACGACCACGGCCTCAGGCAACAAACGCGTCGGCAACGCGATCGCCGCGAAGACTAGTGGCCAGTTATCGGCATTGGTCAACTGCACCGAAGCTTAACGCCTGCGAAACGCACAGCGCAGATCCGCAGTCAGCGGAAACGAGTCACAACTTGGGCGCAGGCCGTTTCAGCAAGCGGACCTGCGTTTGTTTTTAGGCCGTAGCTTGAGCCGACGCGCTAGCCGCGAGCACAATTGCAGGTGACCCAAATGTCCATTTTCAAAGACTTGGCCGCCACGGCCCGAGCTGCTCACAAGTACTTCTTCAGCAGCTCCGTCACTCTCGCCGAAACCGGCTCAGCACCTCGCAGCGTCTCGGCCGTACTGTATCACGCTCGCACTGAGACCCGCATCGACGAGCACGGAAACCAGAACCGAGTCACGTTGCGTGATTGCCGTTTCACCGAATTGGAGACCGTCCGTCACGACGCCACGGTCAGGATTGGCACCGAGACCTGGATCATCGACGAAGTCATCACCAGAGAAGCCAGCGGCCTATACGTCCGCCTGAAGAAGATCACCCAATACCAGACCTCAAGATCCTCCTACCGAGGCCGGGGGTAAACAGTTGGCCAGTCCCTGGGATGACATTTACGAAGAGAAATCGACACCGCCTGCATGGGTTTGGTTCCTGTTGCTCGCGTTCGCTGTGCTCTACTGTTCCGCAGGCTATTGGGGTCGGCTATGAACTCCACACCCTACCACACCAGAATTCTTGAGGCACTATCCCAGCTGCTCAATGTAGCTGTTTTCAACGGCGATTCGGACGAAATGCTGTCCAGTCGCTCGCATCGTGAGCGTTGGAAACTGGAGGCATGGATCGATTGGCTGTTTGGCCAAGGGCATTGCAAAGAGGCGTACGAATGGGAAAAAGCCAACTACCTGCATAGACGAACAACTTAGTCATTCGTCGTACCAGGTCTTCGCCGTTTTCTCCTTTGCGTCTTCGCGGCTTTGCGTGAGATCCCCGTTTTCCCCGTCACTGAGCGGCGGCTTGTACTCCATCTTTGACGCAATATGCTTCGCCCGCTCAGTGGCCCGCCAAGCCATCGCGCCGCAGTCCAATAAGTGATTGGCACCGTGTCTGACCCATCCGGTCACATCGCCTCGCAACCCAGTATGCTTGGTCTCCAGCCGCTCGTTGGTCCAGTGCTGAGCGATCCGTTCGTGAATCTTGCTGGTCCCTGCAAACAGGGTCAGCGAACCAGGCGTCTGGACGTCTCCATCACCCGCAAACGCTCGCAGCGTCAACGCCTGCTGAAATTGCCACTTGGTTGTGTCCGAATCCCAGAACACGGCCATCGTTTTCGCTCGAGCGATCTTCGCCGCGTACCACAGGCCTGCAGGATCAATGTCGCGGATCTCGTTACCGGTCTTGCGCGGTGCGTTAAATCGAGTGCGTGACATGGTCGTCACGCCACGACCGTAAGCTCCAACGATCGGTTGATACTTGTGATTTGGCACGCCCGAACTAACCGCGCGCACGAAACTCAGCACAGTATCCGTTTCAAAGTTGCAATCGTACCACTCTTGATCCGGCCTGCGGAACGTACTTGTACCGTCGATCACAAAACCACGCTGGCACAACTCATGCACTTCACTCAAGGCCTCAGTCAACGCTCGATCGAGTTTCATGCGATCGCTGGGGACGTCGATGTCACCATACGCTGGAACATGGCGGTAGACATTCCCTGCATCGTCAATTCGAGTCGCCAGCAACAGGTACCACAGCTTCTTCTCACCGATGTCGCACCCCAGCGTCAGCCATTTGGTGTCGGCCGGCAGCACATGCTGCGGCAGTTCGATGCGGCGTGAACCAATCGCTTTCTTATCAAGCACCAGGTCCTCGGCATACATCGGCGAAACATACGGGATGCAATGCACGAACTGGCACAACTCACGATCTGCTGAAAACCGTTCTGGCGAATCCTCTGGGATCTGCAACGCTCGCCATTCGTCCTTTGCGATCGAACCGGCCGACAAGAACAGATTGTGAAACGCAGTCGCTCTGAAAAACAATCGCGACGTGTCCGGCGGATCGCCAGTGATCCGGCCTTGCTTGTCGACCGCTTGACCGCGATGCACCAGCTTTGCCTCCAGCAGCGAAGCTTTGCGATCCTCCTCGCCGATCTTCTCGCCGCAATTTGGACAGGACCAGAACCCAACCTCTGCCGCCTCGTTCTCACTCTTGGCTGAATCCCAACCGACTAAGTCGTCACGCTCCGGGCAGATCCACACTTCGCAATGGGGACAGGGCGACATGATCCTCGAGTCCGTGCTGATCCGCTTCAGTGCCCAGGGTAACTCCTCTTCGACCGTGACTGTCCCTTCGACATACGTCCGCCGCTCGTGATCCTCAAAAGAACGCTGACGAGCTCGCAATTGTCGCAGTGGATCCGCTTCCACCGATGCCTCGCCATTGCTTGAGAACCGAGCCGCCTCAGTCACGCCTAGCACACGAGCAGTAAAGCCTGCCTTGCCGGCGTCATCGCTGCCGGCGGACATCAGTTTGATAGCCACGCCATTCCGCAACGTGATCATATCGCGAATCTTGCCGCCCGCGGATCCAGCCCCGGCCGTCGGCAGTAATCTCCTCAGCTCCGGCGAGGCCTGCATCACCGGCTTCACATCCAACTCCCATTTGTTCGCCGCCATATCCGCGAAAGGAACGCCCAGCACATAATTCTCGGCCATCTCGCAGGTGTGATAAAGCAGCGGGCCCACGAACCCTATCAGAGTTTTGCCGAATTGACTGGGCGCCGTGACGTCGATTTCGCACCAGCGATTAGAATCGATCTCATCGATGACTAGGCCCATCACCGGCTGCCGCTCAACTTTGAAGCGTTGTCCCTTGTATTTGCCGTCCGGGATCACCACGCACTTTTCCAACCAATCACGGTACGACCTAGCTGGCATTGAGCGACCATCCCGAATAGCGCGCGACAGTTCGATTCGCAGCGTCGTGATCGGATCAGCATTCTGATGGATCGGTGGAGTTATCTGCTGTGTGACTTGAGTCAACAAGCCAGCTTTTTTGGTGGTTGATTGCATGATCCGTAGCCTAGGCATCCTGCCTGGGTTTTTGTCTGGGTTCTGCTGCAGAAGACCCAGGCAGGATGCCTAGGTTACTTGTCCGACTCCTTTAATCGCGCATCTAATTGCTGGTCAAAGTACTTACCCAACTCGATCGCTTCTTGTGGAGTTATCCTGCGGAACTCTTCGCCCATCCGGACCTTCGATCGCGGCGGCCGGAAGTTAAACACGCGAGCTCCCGAGTAAGCCGCTTTGCCACCCTTGCTAGTTGAACTCACGGAAGCCCACTTCACCGCTCGGCGCGTGTCACCCGTGAACTGCAGCGGATTTGTATGGCCAAACATCCTCAGTTTCCGACCCGTATACGATTGCCGGAACGCCTTGGTATCGCGTGGAATCATTTCGCCTTTACGACGCGTGTACCCAGCCGCGATCGCATGTTCGGGCGTGAAACGTTTATCGCGGTAGTTCGAATGAAACTCCCACGCCACATCGCGCCACGCTGCCTTTTGGGCTGCGTTGAAGACTCGCTTCATTCCTCGAGGCGTAGCCCCGCGATCGCGAACCTGGATTGTCATCAGTTTGGCCATGCAACCACCATGCAACCAGAGCCTGGTTAATCATTGCCCCACTGCATTTCAATTTCAGCGACTACCGCATCGCCCAATTCAATGGCTGTCTTGGCGTCGGTCCGCACGTACCCGCGCAAACTCAATTCCTTGATCGGCAGATAGCCAGCCAACATCGTCAGTTCGGCCAGGCCAGGCTCATTATCATCGCACGTCCGCAGCAACCGCCCTAGTTTGCGGTTTAGATCGATCGCCAGCGATGTAGGATTTGTTGCAAGCTGCGGCGGTACCGGCAACTCAATCCGAAACACAAACGTACCGCTGACCGGCACACAGCACGATCCAGTCGCGTCAAAACGCATCCTGAACCCGGCAGCCACATCTGCCCACAGCAAACAAAACGGCCGCAGTGCCACCAATTGATCGCGAGTGTGATCTGGGCCCGGTGACGCGGGCGGCAGTTCGTCGAAGTAGATTCTTGCCGCCGCTTGCTCTTGGGTCATCGGCGAAGCTTCGCTGATGATTCGTCGCCACCAATAGCAATCACGCAGCATCGCCTTCGCTGCGTTCAGGGATGGAAGTAACGGACCGTCTGCCATGGTTTACGCGGTCCAAGCAATTGTTTCGACGGCGATGTCTGCGGTCACGTTGCCATTCTTCGAACCGGGCACCGTCAACGTCAGACCGGTGATCAAACGCTCGGCCAGCAGCTGCAGCTCCGGCTCGCGATCCTTCACCAAAGCAACCGTGCGATTGGCAAGAATGCCCTCGACGATCGCCACCCGTTTCTTGGGCCCGAACTCAGCCAGCAGCATCGCCACCAACTGCACCGGCGTCGGTTTAGTGCTGTACTGGCACCCTTGCCGAGCCGCCACGTTCAGCTTGCCTTGCAGACGCAGTCCGAAGTCGATCGAGTACTCACGACCATCCTTCAGCAGCTTGCGAGCCTCTTTGAGTTTCGCCTCGGTGCCGATCTTTGAAATTGCGATTAGTTGTTCCGGCAGTAGTTCGGACATAAGCATCACCTTTGGGTTCCAAGATCAGACTGATCAGTCCGCTCCGCCTGATCTTCCGCTTGTACTCCGTCGAGTCCCGCGCGGGACTTGCCGCCGTGCAGAACCAAACTGCTGGAATGTCAAACCCAATCGACGCCATCAACGAAGCCATGGAAGAAGCCGTCGCCGCACAGGAAGCGGGCGACTACAAAGCCGCTTTGGCCAAGGTCGAATCCGCGTGGATGCGTATTTGTGCGTTGCCCGACAGCGAATTCCAGGAAGAACGCCTGCAATGGTCGCGTGATGGAATCAAGAATCTGATGGAGTGGTTGCAGAAGCGAGCCAACACGCAAGCCGCCGCCAACTCTGACTCTCGAGGATCGATCTTTCAGACGACTGACATCACCTACAAACGAGGCTAGAAACAGCACCGATGAACGATGTCAGCTACACAATCGACTGTCTTCCGGGATCCGCCGCACCGACAATCGCCGGGCCAACCCCCAAAGCAAACCGCTACGCCGAGAAGGATACCTTCCATTTCGACTCGGTAGACAGCGCCTATCAATCGCGTGCACACTTCGAATCTGCACAAACTGATCGGCTCAACGAATCTCACTGGCAGTATGCCCACGTTGAGGAGCCTGTCAACGAGGCTCTGTACACCCAGCTCCCCACGATGCGAGCTCGGTCGAATCACGAAGCCCTGAACAATCCGACCATCGAAGGCCTGATTCTCAGTCACACTCTGGCCGTCGCCGGCGAAGACGGACCACTGATCGACCTATGGTCAGAAAGTGACTCCGACGACACCTGGTGCGAAGAGGCCGAACGCGTGTGGGAAGCCTGGTGCAAACACGCTGACGCCGCCGGTCAATTGTCCCTTGGCAGTCTCATCAAGAACTGGAACGCGTCCTGTTGGCGCAACGGCGAGTTCCTCGAGCAGATCGTCAACGAGGAGGATGAATTCCATGTCGAAGGTGACATCCGACTGCGATTGCATGGCATCGAGCCGCAGCGGCTTGTCAGTCCGTTGGCCTCAATCGCGGATCCGAACGTCGTGCTGGGGATCCGACGCAACAAATACCGCCGCGCTCGCGAGTACTGGATCAGCGACGATTACCTGAACTTCACCAACTATGGTACCGGCAATTGGATCCGGGCCGTCAACGTTATCCATGGCTACGACTTGGTCCAAGCCGAACGTGGTCAGGCCCGCGGTATCCCCTGGTGCCAATCCGGTCTGCCCATCTCCGCAGATCTGCGCGACTACGATGTCCAGGTCCTCGACGCCGCACGATCGGCTGCCGACATGGCCATCATCGCGTTCACTCGTCACCCAGACGCCGACTTTGCCGCCAACGTGCCACGGTCGATCGAGTTCCGCCGTCGACGCATCAATCACGTTGCACCAGGCTGGGAAGTCACCGGTCTGCCGTCCACGCAGCCAACTGCACAGTACAAAGAACATCGCAATGAACGCATGGGGGACCTAGGCAAAGGCAAAGGCGTCCCATCGATGATCACACGCTTGGACGCACGCGATCACAACTACAGTTCTGCCCGGTTCGACTACGAGTTGCTCGGCGAGTCAGCCAAACACGTCCGCGCAACGCTTTACAACCCCGTGTTGCAGCGGTTGGCCTCGATGGTCATCAGCGAAGCCGTGCTAAGCGGCCGCCTCCGCAGGCCTCCACAACGGTTCTACATGCAATTCATCTGGCCAGCGTTGCCAGAGATTGACGAACTGAAGAGCGCGGATGCTGAAGAAAAGCTACTTAAGATCGGCACATTGTCCTACACCGACGCGTGTGCCCGTCGCCACGGAATGCGAGCTCGCGACGTCATGCGACGCCGGCAAAGGGACAACAATCGCCTAGCGGCTAGCGGATTGCCAAGCGTCGCCGAAGCTACAGCAAAATCGCCTGTGCAAACGACTGCAGGAGCGTAGCCAATGGCGAGTACATTCGGACCAGCAGAGCAAATTGGAGCGGGCAACCTTGTTCTTAATTGCCCTAGCGCAGGGGCGGCGATTGGTAAGTCACTCGTCGTTTTGAGCGGGTCGGGTGACGTATGGAATTTGGGTTTCGGCAACAGTGCGACAGGGGCCGGGATTGGCACAGCGGCGATTGGGTCGACGCTTGTCGTTGGGGGTTCCGCCCCGTCAGGTGATTACCAGCCGCTTAATTCGAACCTTACCGCCCTCTCGTCGGCCACGATTGTCGGCTTTGGTCTTGGTTTGCTATCCCGTGTAGATGCGGCTGCTGTGCGGTCTTACATCGGTCTTGGTGCGGTGGCTCTTTACTCACCGAAAGACTTGGCGTTTGATGTCGTTACAAATGCTTCAGCTTCAATTACTCTCGCCCTCACCGATGCCCAGAATTACCTTCGCACCACCAACGGCTCAGCAGTAACAATCACGGTACCGGCTCAAGCTGATGTTGCTTGGGAAGATGACACTGAGATTGTCATCGAGCAAGGGGGTGCAGGTGCAGTCACAATTGCGGCGGCTTCCGGTGTCACGCTGCAAACATCTGGTTCGCTCTCAACCACAACTCAGTATCAAGTACTGACTCTCAAACGTACTGGCGCAAACACTTGGACTGTTGGCGGTGGTGGTGCAGCGGGTAGTGTTACTAATCCGAATTTCACAGTGGCTACGGGTGCAGCGGGATCGTCCGTGGTGCTTAGTGGCACTTATCCGAATTTACTGCTGACAATTCCGCGCGGTGATACTGGGGCAACTGGGGCAACTGGCGCAACAGGCCCAGCGGGTGCAACGGGGGCTGCCGGAGCTAACGCAACCAATCCTAACTTTTCAGTGGCCACGGGCGCTGCTGGCAGTTCAGTTGCACTCACTGGTACTTACCCTAACCTGACACTGACTATCCCGCGCGGTGACACTGGTGCAACTGGGGCAACAGGCCCGACAGGTCCAACGGGTGCGACAGGCCCGACGGGGGCAACTGGTCCGCAAGGATTGCCAGGCGCATCCGGTGCGGACGGAGCGACAGGTCCTGCTGGTCCTGCGGGACCAAACACGGTTACAAATGCAACGACTACCAACCTCACTGGTCTGCTGCAAGGTAACGGTACTAACGTATCAGCTTTAGTGCTTGGAGCGGGTTGGTCAGTGGCGCTTGCGGCTGCTTATGCACCTGGGGGCGGAGGGAATCCGCTAGACCAGATTGGCCTATGTCAAGGCAGGCTAACGACCGAAACGGGTGTAGCGGTTTCGACAACCGACAGGATCGCGCAAAGTACTTTGCGATTTACTCCGTACAATGGAAATCGAGTGGCTTTGTTTGATGGTACGAACTGGGCCACGTATGCGTTGACTGAAATCGGCTTGACGCTTAGCGGGCTGACTCCCTGGAGAGATTACGATGTTTTTATTTACAACAACTCAGGCACGCTCACGCTAGAGCTTGAGGCATGGACAGCACCATCGAGCGGGTCAATTACTGGTGCTACCAATGCTACGCCAATAGTAATTACGTCAGTCGCTCATGGACTTACTACTGGCCAGCTTGTCTGGGTAAGTGGCGTTGGCGGAAACACAGCAGCGAACAGCACAACTGAAAGGTTTAGGGTCGGAACAACAACGTCTGACACTTTTCAATTGCTGACCCAGACCGGTACAAACTCAGTAGGCAATGGTGCGTACACAAGCGGAGGCACTTGGTTTCGTGCTGACCAAAACGCATCAAGAGCAACAGCACTTACAACGCAAGACGGAATCCTGGTTAAGAGCGGTGCGACCACTCGGCGGTATTTGGGAACAATTCGAACGACCGGGACGACGACTACCGAAGACTCGGCAAGGCGGCGATTTGTTTGGAACTACTACAATCAAATAGATGCCGTTGTGCGAGCATTCGAAACAACAGTGAGTTGGACCTATACTACAGATGCTTTCAGACAAGCAAACGCATCCTCAACGAATCAAATCGAAGTTGTATGTGGTGCCGTTGGTAGTTTGATTTCAATTTACGGCGGTGCGCGAGCCTCAAATACTAACACCGCCGTTGCTATCACGAATGCTATAGGGTTTGACTCCACGACGACTAGCTCGCCCGATGCAATTCATGGTCGAATCATTACGGCAATCGCTACTGGCCCCATAGAAAACCGCTTCGCGCTAACTCATTTTGTGCCCCTCGGGTATCACTTCTACGCTTGGCTTGAACGGTCAGCGGTATCAGGCACCACAACTTGGAACGGAGCCTCTGGGGGGCTCATTCAGTCGGGACTATTAGGGGAATGGAAATGCTAGCGCAACTAGATCAGGCCATCAAAGCAGTTTGCCCTATCGACGGAATATCCTTAGGCGAAACAGTACGAATAGACTTTCGAGACGAGGCGACCGCCGAACAACGAGCAGCGGCTCAAGCTGTTGTTGACGCTTGGGACTGGAATGCACCGGAACCAGTCGAGCTTTACCCGTACGAATTGTTAGGGTTGCTCAGACCCGAACAAATTGTCGCGATGCAACTGAGTGTCGAACCTTACGTGGTTATCTTGCGGTCAAAGTTACAAACCATTGTTAGCAAGATGCCCATGCAAGGCGCGGAAATGCAGCAAGCTCTACAAGTGCTAGTTGCTTTCGGGATCATCACCGAAATCGAATCACAAAAACTCACTCAAGGGGAATCTCTACAGTGAGTTTCTTCGCACACGCCAACGCAGCTAGGACAGGTACACCGATTAGTTCGGTGGATGCCCTTGTTGTTAATTACGCGAACAGGCTTTCGGCCAACGGGCGGACGATGACCGCTCACGGTACGGCGTTGGTGCGTGAAGTGTTTCAATCGGCCCAAGACAACAATGCTCAAGTAGGTACTGGCTGGCTTGGTGGTTCGGCAGTAAATGTGAGCAAGAATCTGTTACTGAACTTAGTCGCAAGCAAATCAAGCTTGACTGGTGCAAGCTTGCATGGTGACTCAGTTCAATGTGAAGGGATGCTGACGCTCAGAGTAGCTGCGTCAGGGCAGGGGATCGTGACGAATGGTGAGTCGCTGTTTCACAATGTACCCGGTCAGCCATACAGCGTTTTGTTTTTGATGCAGGCGATTGGCGACCCGATTGACGCACCACCAGCTTTTTATGAAGCAAACCCAATCACGTTTTCACAAGGTGCGGGCGGGTACATTCGATGTGCTCTATCCCAAGCAATCCTAAATAATCAATCTCAGTTTTTCGGCCAAGGGACGACTAACGGAGGAAGTAATACCCTGCGTGAAGGACAGATGGACGTACAGTTCTGCTGGGTGTACTTCGACGGAAACGGCAACTGGTGTGCCTATAACCCTAGTGTTCTCGATGGCACACCAACGGCAATCACCGGCGGGACAGTGACCGGCAGATTCGAGTTTGGGAACTTAGCTAATCAAGTACCAGCAACATTAGGTTTGATCGGTGCAATACGGTTTGATGGAGCATTGACACCGACACAACGGCAAAACATTTACAACCGAGTTTGGAAGAAAGCCCGTAACACAATTTGGGCTGGGTTGATCGTAGGTAACTCCGTCACGATCACCGGAGTTAGTGACGGTCGAGTATCGTGGCCGCGAATAACCAGCCGTTGGGGCATGTACAACAACTGCCTGTTCATGCGACGCGCTCAAGGCGCACAACGGCTACCAAAATTTGCACCAGTTGGGTACGCGTTACCGCCAACCGCACCATACAACGACCCTGACATTGCAACTATGTCAATCAGCTTGCTTGATTGGTATGGTGCAAATTTATTCGTCAATGATGACCAGCAGAACATGGTCCCCGGTCAAGATTGGCCGACATGGCTACACTGCCACAACGCATTCACCACGCACTTGCAGCAGTTCAATGAGCGACCAGTCAGGGCGGTGATGTGTACGCAGATGGCTCACATACCGCTGAACTTTGGTGTGGACTATGCGCCGCTTCCGTACCCTGGATTCGGTAATTCTAAGTGGAGGCAGGTTACCTTCTCGACTAGGGCAGCAACACCGGCAGATTTTAATAACGTGCCTACAACAATCGCAGACGTATGGACCGCTTTCAATCTCGGCAACACAGTTTCTTTTGGAGGTCTGCCTTCGAACCCAGCAACAGACTTTGCTAACGGTAACCCCGATTTGTTCGCTGATAGATATTCGGGGGAAACCTACTTAGGCAAAGATGCGCAGCACCCAAACAATGCCGGGCATTCGGTCATGGCAAACAACGTCTACATTCCAGCAATTCAGGGAGTTTTAGCATTATGAGTACACGTGCAGAACTAAAAGCATTTTTTCAAACCGGCGATGTTCCGACCGAAGCACAATTCGCTGACTTAATCAACTCGCTTGCACACGCGAGCGAAGACGGGCTAGCGACTGATGCGGAAGTGTCAGGAGCCATTACAGCACTATCGACGGTCTACCAACCAATTTTGGTTGCTGGAAACAACATCAAAACGATCAATGGAGTTTCACCGCTTGGAAGCGGCAACATTGTCATTTCTGGTGGTGGCGGGACTGTTGATACAACTATTATTGACGGCTCCGCTAATGCTGTTTCAGGCAACGCGGTTCACGATGCGTTGGCTTTGAAGGCGAACTTAGCCTCGCCTCAGATCACCGGCGATTGGCGGCTGGACACCAACTATTTCGTTAACCAAGACGGTCTTCGCAGGATCATGTTTACTACCGGTTTTCCGGGAGTCGGTTTATACAACTTTGGAGGCAATTTTGTCGGGGGCCTGACAGCAGGCAACGCCGGAACGTTCAATCTCGAATTTCCTGGAGGCACAAGAGTAGTGTTGGCTGCCGTCGCAGGTTTCGATCGTTATGTTGCAAATGACATAAATGGCGGGGCAGCATTCGCACCACAGTTTGCGATGGACGTGACAAACAGCTTTGAAGGCGGATTCTATTGCCCAAAGTCTGGCGGAAATGCGGCCGATCAGATTTGGGTGTCATCCAGAACGAACCGAGTATCGCTTAGTCGTGCAGGTCGGCTAGAGTTTCTTGTTGGAACTACTGTCGTACTTAACCCGGCTGCTAGCGTGACCCCAACCGCAAACGGCAATCTGGTAGTTGAAGCGACATCGAACACCAGTCTAACTTTCAAACTCAGGGGCAGCGATGGGGTTGTCCGATCAGGTTCTATCCCACTTTCATAGAAAGAGAAACATGTTAACTCAAGAACAACAATGGGGTTTGCAATACCTTACTCAAATTGCCAACCAAACTGCGGAAGCGGCTAACGCGGAGGCGGAGATATTCAATCAAGGCATCCCTGATGAAATGGCTAACTACAGAAAGCCAATTCTGCCAACGTATGCGGACGTTGATGAGTTTGTCGCAGCTAAGGTAGCCGAGATTGCCAGTCAAGGCTATCAGCAGTTGATCGCGTACAAACAGCAGCAAGCGATCGAGTTGTTCCGTAGCAAGTCGCCCGAGGAGCAAAACCAAATCCTCGCCGCTCTCCAGGTCCCAGACGTTTTGCAAAGCTAGCCACAATGGCACAAATCGAGTTCACATCAAACCCAGGCAAGTCATTTGTTGCGGTCGTTCGGGATCCGGGCAATGATTACGACACATTAGCGACGGGCATCCCGTGCACCGAAATCGTGCCAGGTCGGTATCGCGCAAATATTGGCACGCTCGCGGGACTGGTGTGGATAGAAGCGGCCGCCGGGGCAACGAAAGTGCTGGGGTTTGCAGATTTGGCCTCGCCGGCGGCCAACGGATACTCAGACGTCATCGACACAATGTTATCTCCGTCTGGGGATGCAACTGCTGCAAAGCAGGATGAAATCCTGACGCTGCTTTCCAGTGGCAATGTCAGCAGCTCCACACCTGTGACGACCACTGGCACCATTGAGAGCATCGTAATCGGCGATGACTACAAGGCGAGTTCGAATCGCTCTTTCAATTGGTTCGTTGCGGTACCTACGTTCACGCTATCCGGTTCAAAGTGTTTTTTTGGCGGAGCTGCAAAGCACAAAGGCAAGTGGCTGGTAGAGGGCACAATCAGTGCAGTCACAGTAGACAGTGTTCCAAAGTGGAAACTGCAATTTGAACTGGACGACACCCACACAGCCGACTGCAAGCCTGGCTGCTACGAGTGGTCGGTTGAACTTCGAGGACCAGATCCCGAGCAAATCACCAAAATCATTGGCACTACGGAATTGATCGAAGCATACACACGATAAAAAACCGTTCTTAGTTCTTTGTTCTTGGTTCTTCGTTTAACCAACAACTAAGAACCAAGAACTAACAACCAAGAACTATTCCCCATGTCAGGAATTTTAGGCACCTTCCAATTCGACCTCTGGCGAGGCCAAACACCGGCGGCGATCAAGTCGACGGTGGAGCTGATCTATCGCCCTGGCCAAGCCGTCGCGGCTGCGAAGATTCTGCCGAATCAGTCGCACGGGTCGGATTTCGAGTCCGTTGCATTCACGGCCGCTGCTAGTGGACATACCACCGCCAATGGCTACCGCGCTGCGATCGGATCGGTGCTAGCACTGGTCTACAACGGAGTCAGCTACGGCAATGTTCTGTTGCAGGACGTGACTGTGACCGAAGTCGCCGCGCTGATCCACGCCGCTGGTGTGCATCCCGATGGCACGCCGTACGACTACACGCCAGCCGCCCGAATCACAGCGCGCTGGTCAATTGTTCGTTTGTCGTAGCCTAGGCATCCTGCCTGGGTCTGAAATTCCTTGAATGCGAAATCCCTAAATACTCACCCCAGGCAGCATGCCTAGGCTACTGCAATGACCGCTTTCGATTACAGCTCTGGACCACGCATCACGAATGTACTCGGTCATACCGTGTATGCGAAAGCGGCTTGGGGTGACGCTTGGATCGAAGTGCCCAATCTGACTTGCGTCGAATGTGCGTGGAATGCGGCACCAAATTTCAACACGGCTCTCTTGCAGTGGGAAACCGGCTACGTTGTCATGCCCGGCGATACGACTCCCACCCTGTTTGGTACTTGGGTTGGTCGAGGCCAGTTCATTCGAATCGTGTGGGCCTGCGACGATGGGGGCACCCTGACTTGGGTCGGGTTTGTGGATACATCATCCTGGCCAACTGAGGCCTTCGGCCGGCAGCAAATTGTGTGCTATGGCCTCGAGCGTGCGCTCGCTCTGACTCCCATCGCGACTAGTGCCTGGCTGGACAACAACGGTACGCCTACGGTCAGAAGATCCGAAATGCCGTACGCGTTCAACGATTCGCCAGATGGTTGGCGATCGGCAACCGCTGTCAGCGGCGTCTACCTATTTGCAAGTCAACATGATCCGCAAGCGACCGTCAATCTGTGGAGTACTCGGCAAATCGTGCAGTACCTGCTGACCTACTGCCTTCCGACCAACGCCTACGGCGTCGCTGCGATTCCTTGGTCAGTCGATCAAGTGACGCAGTTGCCCGATTGGGACACGCCGATTGTTACCACTCGCAACCGCACGCTGTGGGATGTACTCAACGAGTTGATTAGCCCCGACCATCAGCTCGGCTTCACCGTGGGCAGCGACGGCAGCACTGCCTACCTGCGTTGCTTCACGCACTTGGCCACTGCCGCAACCTATTTCACTCGGACAATACCCGCCAATCCGAACCGGCATACGGTTGTCTTTGCTCCCGACGCGTTGACCAGTGCGAACCTATCGGACGTGGGGGCCACTTACGACCAGGTCATCGTCCGTGGGGATCGCCGCAAAACGATCGTCACGCTGACTTGGAATCAACAGCTGGAGGCCAACGACTGGGACGAGACCGGTTATCGATTGGCGGCTAGCGGCAATCCTGACTACCTGACTTGGACCGAGAAAGATCGTCGCAAACGGAATGCTGCGGTGCGATCTTCGGATCCGAAGACCTACCGGGAGTTTCGAATCAAACAGAGTTGGGATTGGAAGATTGGCGGCGATCCAATTTTTGCCGATTCTGACAATCTCAAACCTCGATCGGTCAATATCTTGGAGACCTTGCCGATCGAAATCAATGAAGACTGGTCGGGCGACATCGATCAGGCTTGGTTTGAGGATGATCTCAGCCGGCAAGCAAATTTGATTCCTACCGTCGAGGATCCGTCGAGTGTGCAGGATCGCATCAATTTGCTGACTCAGCTAAGCCTGCTGAACGGTGCGACCCTGTCCGAACTGAGCAACTCGCAGAGTTACGCGATCCACGCAAGTGCCAACCAGCGGATAATCGACCTCCGAGTCGAAGGTGCTCCCCAGCACGTGATCGCCAGCAGCACTTTTTCAACTCTGGTGGCCGACTTGGACGTCAGCGGCGGTTTGGATTATACGACCCTGCAGGTCACCGTCTGCATTGAAGAGGATCGATTCTGCCAAGGTGTGTATCCGGCTTCGGTGTCCGCTGATGTGGTTCGCCGGTTGGTTATCGACTTGGGCGAACGGTATCGGCAGATCTATGTCGTTCCAAATACGGTAACGGGGCTGGACGACAAAGGCTTTCGTAAATACAGCAACGGCGGCTACTTGATCGATCACTCAAACGAATTGGCCGCGTTGGCTCAATTGATTGCGGTGGGTTTGGTGCCGGACCGAAAACGAGCCACCTGGCGATCGCAGCGTCGCATCAGCGGTATTGCCGTCGGTGATTTGATCACGACGGCTGCCGGCGCAACGATCGCTGCGCCAGTGACATCGATACGCATCAATGCACCGACGGGCGACGGGCGACCTCCCTCGTCCCCTACGCAATCGTTTGAAACTTTTGCTGGTTTATTTGATCCGATGCAGCTGCTGCGTAGGGTAGGTGTTTTATGAGCGACCGAGAGCTACAACGTCGAATTGAGGAGTTGACGGCCAAGCTAACCGAGCTGCAGCGTTCTTTTGCCGCCAGCCAACGGCCACGGCCAAATAGTTGGCTGGAGCAATTCGGATCGCACAAGTATCGGTTCTACTCGTTCGTATTCACACAAGCGACCGCAAGCGCTACGCACGCCTGGCACCCGACCTCAGTTTCAGGCATAAAGATGTCCATCACTGGCGCAGGGACAGGTACCTCCTACACGCCGATTGACTTTCGTGTTGCGTACTCGGCGTCCGGAGGCGAGGTTCAAGTAGTAAACGCGGGCACTGTACCTGACCCAAATCAGAGCCTCTACTTTTTGAATGACAGTGTATGGTTGGTCGAGCAAAGTTTTAGTGCTTTGCCCTCAGCGGGTGGCAATTACTACTCTTGGAATGCCCGCCCAGCGCTACGAACGCCTGACGATTCAACTCGAGGTGGGTTCACCGTTGGTTCATCGCAGGCTTTCGGAGGAACACACAGTTTCATTCACCGCGTGACTGGCGGCAATTCAGGTGGCTACAAATACTGCTGGCTGGGGCAGGCCGACATCGTCACCTTTTCGGGCCCGCCTGGTGCAATCAACGTGGACGTACCAAACGTGTGGGGTTCGCTCCACATGCTGCGTTTGGATGCATAATCAGTTGTTCAGCGGTCGAGTTCAATCCGTTCCAAATAGTTCCACTGCTCAATCGCACAGCGTTTAATTTGGTCGTCGGTCACTTTTACGCTGACCCACATTCCGCAAGGCGGACAGCGTAAAGTTGCTCCCCCGTCGCGACTGTCTCTGCTGTACTTAATCGCAGCTCCACAACGTGGACACGGATCGAAATCGACCGCTGAACGTGCAGGCCCTTGCGGGTCGCTCCGTCCGTCGCCGCTGAACAACAGCATCTTGCGGAGGAATCGCAACGGTTTGAATTTCGCTTCGCTCATCAATAACTCCTTGTTGTTCAATGCAAATGCCCGTCCATTACCCATTCGCGGACACTGGCCTGGCTGCCAAGTACGTGTCCCTCGCACTGGGCAAGCCGCTGCACTCGGCGACTGACGCGGCTCGCTGCAGCTCGAGCGGCACTGCACTGGCCGTTCGTTTCAATGCGAGCGCAGGCCTTGCGATCCGCAACTGCACACCCTCCGGATCCACCAGGCAACCTGGCACCCGAACCGCTGCAAATAATCGCTTGGCCTCTAAATCGCCCCGCTGCAGTTTGCGTTCGACGGCTGCGTACAAATACGCGTAGGGACGCTTCGGTGCACTGCGTCCAGCCGACTGCAGCACTTGCTCGATGAAACCCCTGCTGAGGTGCTCAGCGATCACCACTGCGGCTTTCCAGGCCGTTTGGCGATCCTTGGCGACCTGGTCATCGTCGGCATCCACGGCCGATGCCAACGCACGTCGGATCAATGCAAACGCTTCCTCGGCCGTGATCGCCTGGTCTACATGGTTCGATCCTGGATCCGCTGGCTCGCCGCTAGACGTAGACGTAGACGTTTTCTTAAAACAATTGTCTTTAAGAACGTCTACGTCTACGTCTATAGATGGCGCACGCAATTCGTGACGCGCGTCACACTTTGCGTGCGCTTTTGTCACAAGTTTTGGCACCGTTTCGGGCGCCATTTTCCGCTGATTGGTGCGCCCATTGGTGCGCGCACTGTCTGCGACACCCGTCACCTGCTCGCCACTACCTGATACTTTTGCAGCCGATCTAATGCCCTGGCGGGAACGACTCCGCGATCGCGAGTTGCGAGCGCGAACGGAATCGCCTCGCTTTCGCATCGCATCATCACCGTTCCACTCCGCGAATCGACAGAATGCCAAGGAGTCGGAATCCTGGCGGCACCAATCGATGTGCGGGGCGCACATAGCGGCTAGCAAACCCGAACAGGCAAACTGTTTTTCAAGCGCGGCGACAAGTGCTGTTGGGATGCGATAGTCCAGGGAATCGGAATCCCTGTGACCATGCTCAGCCACCCATGCCCAGATCTTGATCAGTTTGCAAACGATCACTTCTGGAGTCGGAATCCAGCCCAGTGGTTCGTTTGAGTCTGCAAGCATACCGGCTAACAAAAGCACCTCGGGCGACTCCGGCAAATCGCTACGGATGAGTAACACGTTCATTGTGGTGGGTTATCCTCCTGAATTCTTTTGGGCCAGCTAACTTAGTGTCGCTGGGGTTGGTGTCCCTTGCAGATTCACTAGCCAACAACTCGCAGCTTGAACGGCTCGACAGCAGATGGCACTGGTTTGGATTCGTCTCGAACGACTGGATTTTTGAGCAGCTCTTCCAGCGGCGACTTTGCAGCGGTGACGCCATTTTTGGCCATGTGCAAATAACGCCCTGTGGTCCGAATGTCGGTATGTCCCATAATCTTCTGGACGACGTGAATCGGCACGCCATTCTCGATCGAGTGCGTCGCAAACGAGTGCCGCAGACAGTGGGACGTAACGCGTTTCAAGATTCCAGCCCGTTCAGCAGCCAATTTGATCTGCCGCGCGATGTGGCCGGTGTCTTGATGATGGCGATAGAGTTTGCCAGTATGCGGGCAACGGCTCTCGTGGTCGGAACTAAAGAGGTAGTACCACGCCAGTTGTTTGTGGCTGGACGGCGACTTGACCCCGAACCGGTTTGGAAGTGAAATGCCATTGCGGCCCTCGGCGATGTCGCATTTCCACAGCACACGCATCGATTCAATTTGCCGTCGCACGTCATCGTGCAAGATGTCAGGAAAACCGACTTCGCGACCTTTTTGACCTTTGCCTGAGCGAATAATCATCTGCCGCCGCTCGAAGTAAATGTCCTTGATCCTCAGGTCCCCAATCTCACCTATCCGAAAGCTGCTCGCGTACATCATCCGCGCCGCCAGGAGAGATGGGCCGCGAAGTTCCTCGAACAGTGCCATCAATTCAGACTGGTCGAGTACGTCGCGGATTGCATCCGGCCGCTTGGCTCGATACGCAGACACGCCTTCAAGCGGCTGTTTGAGTACATGCCGGTACAAATAGCAGATTGCCGAGAAGGCTTGATTCTGGGTATTCGCCGAAACGTTTTCACGAACAGCCAGGTGCTTTAGCCAGATCTCAAATTGTCGTTCGCGGAGCTCCGTGGGATGCACCCACTGACCACGTTTCTCACGTGCGAACCGCAAGTATTTTTCGATCCATCCCCAGTACGCCTCGGCAGTATCGTCCGATTTGTTCTGCACGCGAATGGTGTCCCGCAGCTGCTGCTCAAGAGTTGATTTTGTCATGCTCTAATCCGTTTCCGTTATCTGCGCGCACACTGGTAATAAGTTGTTCTACGCACCTACCGCCGTGGTGACTGCGCCCTGCGGGATGTATGCCGACGCTCTCAATTTGCGTCGTACCTTCTCGCTGTTTCGCAACACCGGACCGGCGTTGCCGTCAATGTCTCCGCTGTCCGGTGCCGTCAAAACCATCGCCTCGACGATCTCACACGCCACCGGGAAACGTACCAGCGACTTGCCGCCATTCGTGTTGCAGTAGTAGCTTGGCTCCGAGTCCACGACTGCCTTGTCGTACCGCCCAGCCCAACTAAGAGGCCATGCGTAATTGCTGTTGTTCGGTCGCCAAAACGTGACGTACTTCTGCTTGCGCCAATCGTGGCGAATGTCCACGATGAAATACTGTGGTTCGGGCGTAGAACAACGCGATGGACACGAAGCCCCATCAACGTCGCTCGGCACTTCCTTGGAATCACTCATGGTTCAAACCTTTCTTGTTGGGGCTCGGTCATCGCTATCGTTCGTCGTATTCAACTTGCGGGCTGTATCGACTCGATTGCCTTCGCCCAATCTTGCCGCAGCTCCAAGCAATCCGCTTCGGGATCGCAACAATTGTCTATGAGCATGTCGCAACCCCACACGACACGATTCCACGACGTATCGACTCCGGGTCTTCGCACCATTCGACCGCCCCACATTTCGCGTAGCTTCTCGACGAACATCTCGTCTGTGAGGTCGATCGAATCCTCCTCGACTTCATCGTTTTCCGGCGTATGCGTGCCGTACTCCATGAACTCTTCGATGAACTGGAAGAACTTGCGGCATCGCTCGATGTCGTCTTTGCTCGCTTTGGCCATCTTCACTTGTATTGTCTCCATTGGTTTGCTCCTGAAACGACGAACAAAAAATTGCACATGAGCCGCCGATCAGCCGTTTTGCCCAGTGGACGACTCCACACCGGCGGCCATGTGAATTTCATCGTTATGCGGACCTAAGCCGCCACAACATTGCGAACGCGAACTGGCTTGACGTGGAAATACTCAATCGAACCAAGCCTGCGTTGCCACTCCTCTAGCGCGTCGCTCGCGCTGTCAAAGTGCTCCTCTCCCACCTCCCAGACGCCCTCTTCCTCGAAATACTTAACGTCGTCCTCGTGCTGTTCGATAACGTCCATCGCATACAAATACGCCTCCCGCTCCGTCTCAAACAACAGCACACAATGACTCGGGAAATCTGGCCCCATTGAATCTACGGTCGAAACTAACGCAAAATTACTCATGCTCAACCTCTTAAAGGGCTACTTCACTTCATCCAAATACCAAACCACCGCGAGCCACACTATGTACGCCAGAACAATCGCACAGTACCAAACGTCTTCGTAGCCTCGCTTTGCCATGCGACTACCTTTCTGGGTTCAAATTTGCGGTCCGCTCGTGGGCTGAAAAACAGCACCACAAGCAGCACCACAGGGTTGATTTCACTACCGCATTTGCTTGTCTCGCGAGGTCGTACTAGGACCCAATACGGTAGTAGCTTCCTTCCACGTTTCGGCTGTGATCAATTCATAATGCTTGATCGCTACAGCCGGGGAATTGCCAATCCATTCGCAAGCCGCTTTGAGCCCGAAGCGAGTGATCAACTCAGTTTCGCGCGTCGCACGCAGACTGCTAAACAACCTTGGCCAACTCATTCCTGCTTCGTCGCGGGCCTTGCGGCACCTTGCGACGAATGTATTGCCTCCCATCGCCACGATGCTGGGGAGTAACCAATCGGTCGGCTCCTCGGAAAGACTCCAAACCATCTCGAGGTAAAGAATCAGCTCCGGGAACAACGGTAACTCGCGCACACCCGGTGGACCTCGGCTAGAACGCTTCGTTCGCTTTGAATCGATCACTCGTAACCGCTGCTGTTCAAAATCGATGCTCGATCGAGTCAGCAGCAGAATCTCACTTGGTACACGCACGCCTGCCCAACGAGCGATCGCCAACGCGCATTGCATTTCTGGTTGCTTGTGAAAGGACTTCAGAATCCCATCGAAATCAGCAACGGCGATGAACTCCTTGTCACCCACGCCCACGGCGGAGCTGGCGGAGATGTGCAGATCATCAATCCAACCTTGTTTCTTCGACCACTTAACAAAGGTCTTCAGGTGCTTAGCAATCTTGGCGGTCGTGTTTGAACCCACGTTACGCGTCTGGATCCACCGGTCGACGTCCTCAGCGGCCAAGGATCGCATCTGCATCCGGCCGAACTCGGCCGCGAACTGATCCAGCGTGGCCGCTACGCTGCGCGCGGTCGATGACTTGTGCTCGGATTCGCAAAACTGGTTGTAGGCTTCGCAGGCCTCGGTCACGCTGCGAGCGGTCCCGAGGATGGCCGCCAGCTTGCGACGTAGCGAGTCAGCAATCTTGGCCAGCCATCGCTGCGTTTCACCTGGCATCGGCGTGCCCAGTTTCTGGGACTCGATCACGGCCTCGATATGTCGTTTGATCGTCTCCGCCTCGCGAGCACTGATGTCACCCAGCCAAATCGAATGCCGACGCCGGCTGTCCGACGCGTCATACGCCTGCAGGCGAAAGCCGGTGCGATTTTTCGATTCGTGGATTAAAGACGCCATGGAAACGTTCTAAAACAGGGACAGTTGTGGATCGGGCTTACGAGCCGTTTGCTGCGGTGTGGCAGCGCTCGACGGCTTGTCATGCGATTTGTCGTGTGGTGCGTTTTCCACGAATTCACGCCAGGCGGATTCGTTGTGCATGACCCCTCGGTAGTCAGGGTCAACGACGGCCATCACCGAGACACCCCAAGGAAGCTTGTCTACGAATGAACCTCGGTAAGCGGCCTGGAGCTCGGTTTGTAGCGCGAATCGACCAATGGCAATCACTGCAAAACGAGAATTGCCGTTGACGATTCGAGCGAGTTCACACGCTTCTTCGAAAGTCATGCTCATCCTGCACGATTCTGCTGCGCGATCTTTGCAGCGGTGGCGACGTCCGTGATTACGTTCGTCTGTGTGACCTTCACCGGAGTTGCTAAACCGAGAACGGTGTTCATGATGAATTTCGCGGCGTTCGCATCACCAGCCTTTGCCTTCTCAACTTGCTTCTGCACGATCTGCTGAACATCGACCTCGCCTATCGCATTCGCCACGACGGCTCGCATCTGAGCCTGCCACTGAAGCGTGTCGTGAGTGGTCGATGCGAGCTGCGATTGAACTTCCGCCAGCTTCAACGTGCTTTCTTGTTTCGCCATTTGGTTCAACTCCAGGGTTCAAAAAGTAAAGGTCCATGTACTTGGTTTCATTCGCTCGCCTGCGCCGTTTGGAATTAGGGCAAGGCTGCTGATGCAGATCAATGTCGCCACGAATTGGAATCGCCTTACGCAGACGACCAATCAAGCCCGCTCGTGCAAGCTCACCCAGAACAGTTCCGCCAGGTGCATTGCTGCGCGGTGCCGTTCGCTTCTTCGCTGAAACCCCCATCAGCTCGCACAACTGCACACGCGTCAGTTGCCCGTGCCGATAGAACAGCTCCAACGCCTGCACGGCTCGCACCGTCAAATTCTCCGGCCACCCGAGATCTCGCTTCCACTGGTTCCAACGCTCGTTGCGCAGTTCGGCCAGCGATTGCAGACCCGCCTTTGCAAGTTGCTCTTGAGTCTTGGTGCTGACTCGCAGCCGAGAGTGCTCTGAAAAGTTGTTCGCCTTCAGGCGGAGCCCACGACGTAGTTTGCCGACACGATGCCGATCGACGTTACATGCGTGCCGTTCACCTGCTAGCCTCGCGAGTTCAGCGTCACTGAATCCTTGCGGATGAAATTCATGAATGACCGCCAGCAGCTCATCGTCAGTTGTGAACTTGGGTTGGTCCGTTAGCCCCAGCTTCGCCGCTCGTTGGTAGACGGCTAGTGCTGTGCGGCCGAGCTGCTCCGCGAGCCGCCTAGCCCCCAGTGTCTTGTAGTCCTGCAGGAGAGCACGATCAGCTTCAGCCGTCCATCTGTCCCGAGTCCGAAGTCTCAGTAGGCTCACTCGTGACTTCACAGACTGAACCGTGCGATCCATGATCGCCGCGATCTCAGCGTTCGAATGATTGGAAGCCAGTTCGCGCAATCTTTGTTCGTCAGCTCGCGTCCACTTTTGCGGGATGGTTGCTAGAGTCATGATGCCTCCCCAAACAAAGTTGGTTGAACCTCATCGCGTACCAGCTCATCAACCTTCGCCTCGATAGCCTCACGCAGTTCGCGATCTTTGCTCCGCTGAGCCTTACGCATTTCGCGAACCAGCTTGATCAACTGCGGCTTGTACTCAACTTGCTGAGCCGATTTCTCCAGCCGTCGACGCAGCTCAGTGATTAACGGAATCGTAAACCGAGTCGCCCACTTGTAAGCCTCCGCCGCTTCGCTCGAGCACATTGGATCTTCCGCCAGCCGTAGCAGCTCGACCAGATCCAACGACATCGCCGATCGATTCGCCATCACCAAGGCCTTCAATCGAGGATAGTCCCTCTCATATTGCGATTTGAGATCTGCATTCATGGCTGGGCCTCTGGATCGATCAAATACACAACAATGGGAAATGCGTTTTCTCGATCAGCCCGCTTGAATTCTTTGCCGCTGTTACAAATCCGGCCGCGTTGGTCGATGCAAACCCAGCTACCACGCTGGAGGGTGCGAAACCATAAGCTCGCCTTGTTCACCCACGTTTGAAATGAATTGAACGAAAAAAGTGCCGGCCCAACCTGTAAGCGAACTTTGGCCTTTGTTTCGATCAGTGCAGCGATTGCATCAACGGCGCATTCTGTGCCTGCATCAGGATTCTGCTCCCGTTGAGCAGCATCCATAGACTCGCCTTCGATGCGATCGAGCTCGGACTCGATCAGCTCTGCTACATCACGCCATTGACTCATGCTGCACCGCCTTTGAACTTTGCTTCGAACAACTCCTGCATCTCAGGTGGCAAGACTCCATGCGCATCAAAGTGCTCTTTGGCTGACTTGCACGTGAGGCATTGAGTCATGTTCCCAATGCCCCCTGCGCCATTTCGTCCACCGGTTGCGAATGGGTTGATCAAAAACCAACCGCGTCCGTTACAGTGAGGGCAGATCTTCAGTTGAATAACCACGTCTTCATGCGTGAATGGCACTGGACTCGTCGGTCGCCCAGGGTTGCCGCTCTCAGTTCTCGCCGCTCGCCACTCGCCGCTCATGCTTCACCTCCGAACGTAGGCGGTATCAACAAGGGTCGGGGGCGACGAACATCGATGCGCGGCTGTTTCGGTCCAGCAATCTTCGTTTGCACGCTCCCTCTCAGCGAAGCGTAAAACTCGGGTAGCTTTTCGTGCTCAATCAGGGCTACGAAGTCAGCCCCGCGTGCGGTGAATCGCAAATGTGTGAAAGTGTCACTACGCGAAACCTTTAGCGATGATTTCCGAACGTTCAGCAAATTGAAGATCTGCACCAGCTCCAACGGCTCGACCGTGAAGCTGACACCCCAGGAATAAACCTGGCAGTGCGCTCTGCCGCTTGGCTTGATGATCGCGGCCAGCTCAGCCGCTTTTCGAAGATGGGTCGTTAAGCTCATGAAACCACCGCTCGCGAATGGTCAACTTGTTGCAATACGGTGTCGAGCCGCTTGCAGAAGTTATTGATCCCATACTCAGG
>LNFM01002806.1_pt1 | contig 37762 bp, 34 predicted proteins | sample 596031 | NCBI WGS metagenome assembly LNFM01 (sample SAMN04254537, study PRJNA301005) | activated carbon metagenome | isolation source: dual media filters at the Ann Arbor, Michigan drinking water treatment plant | place: USA: Ann Arbor | reverse complement strand
TTCGCGCCCGTAGCTCAGCTGGATAGAGCACGAGATTTCTAATCTTGGGGTCGCAGGTTCAAGTCCTGCCGGGCGCGCCAACTTCCTGAAATATTGAACAAAAAGTGGCTTTGTGCCAGGGTCGGCGCTGACCCCGATTTGGTGTTCAGGGCCAGCGCCAATTGATTATTCGGATGCCTCTTCCTCGGAGCGCGGCTCCAAGCTGAGGATGGTCGGCTCAAAACCAAGGGCGACGATCTCTTCGTTCAACTCCTGGATCTGTTCTTCAAAGTGCTGCTGGAGGATTGTCGCCAACGCAGCCACGGGAAGAGTTTCTGCGGCTTGATCGCGATCGAAGGCGGAAGAGTAGTGGTGCTTCAGAGGAATTGAGACCCGAACAGTCTCGGCCTTCCGGAAGGTGTCCCACGTCTTTCTGATCTTCTCAATTTTGGACTGAATCGAAGCTGCTTTCGGGGCTACTTCGACAGACATCCGGCCAGCCTTGGGGCTGCCGTGGTGTTTTGGCGTTTTCATGTTTGTCGTTCCTCGCGTCATGATGAAAAGAACGCACGTCTCCCGTGCATTCCAACACCGTTGAGTCGCGAGAAGCCGGCATGATCGAGAGCCCGTTGTGAAGGACCGCTAACGTGGGGGCGATCTCATCTGTCTCTCAGGACCGGGTGGGCCGTTGCGCGGTTGGATTCGCAGCGCCCTGGATACGTAAATTGAAAGCTAGATCGGGGCATATGTCAATGATTGGGCCTTCGAGCCAGTTTGATAGTGTGTGGTTCATCGTCGTCGGTAAATCTCACTTCCTGAAATCGGACGTCTGCGGGACCCCGTGCGCCGGTGGCATCGACTGTCGTTTTTGGGTAGTGGGCCAGTCGTTGATCAAACGGAGCCAAAAGTCTCTCCTCAACGTGGATCGTCACAGGCCACCAAGATTGATCTCGGAATAGAAATTGAAGTCAGAGTGATCCTTCCCGTTGAGCGATGTTCTATGCGTGCACCCTTTCGACTAACAGTCCTTCGGTCACACAGTGGCAGGGGGCTTTTCACCCAAGAGCGCATACCCAAAGGTTCGTTCGTTATCGAATACTTCGGACGCCCCGCCACAGCCAAACAGCTGAGGGAGAATCGCGGGAAGTACCTCTTCTGGACGACTGACACGACTATGATCGACGGAAACATTTCGACGAACATCGCTCGCTTCATCAACCACTCCTGCGCTCCTAACTGTGAAGTCAGGGTCAGTCGTCGTCGACTTCGCATTTTCGCCCTCCGTACAATCCGGCCTGGCGAAGAGCTTTCCTACGATTACGGAGAAGAATATTTTGAGCTCCATCTGGCGGGGCTCTGCCGCTGCGCAAAGTGTTCCAAGTAGCGGATGCCGGTGTGGCCAGGGGTAACGCAGGTATTCCAAATGCACGGCAGCGACATCCCATTTGCAGAAGTCGCCTCCTCCTGCGTAACGACACGACCAAAGCTGCCGATGATGTCCGGTGCTTGAGGTGCTTCGACCATCGGTAATGTGATGCTGTCCGCGTCCCACAAATCATATCAAGGGTTCAGCGGGCGGTGATGACTGCTGTGGCCTGAAAGCCGACATTGGGGAGCGTTGCGAGTGGTCCTACAGCTGACTCTGTGCGGGTGCTAAACGAATGTGTTGCTTCGGGCGCAGCCGAGCGGTGAGCTTCACTGTGCAACGCAAAATATGAGATGCTTAGCTGTCTGAGGGCCCGATGTCGGCTTACCACCCGATTCCGCACCCGTTCTCAATATCGAGAAGGGCCGCTACCGACAACAGATGGACCAGGACGGTTAGCAGTAGTGTGTTTTCTGCGCGCTTCTGTTAGTTGTCGTGCGCCCCAAAATTGCCGCGCCGCATCATGGTACAGCCGATTAATGTCGCCGCTGACCGCGTTTAGACCGACCGCGACCGAAGGCAGTCAACCGCTGTATCGGCCATTTTGATCCGGTGCGGACTTGACTACCCTAGTTGTGACAGCATTCAAGTGAGCAAGACCATAGGCGCTACACAAGAGCGCCAAAGTGAGGGGTGTGCAATTTGCCGGGAACGTGGCCTATCGTGCAGGATCTGTGGTGGGCCGAGCGTGAGGGTGCGGCCGGACTGGCGCGGCGCCAGGAGGCCCGTTTCGCTGCTCTCCTGGCGGTTACTCGCCGCGAGTCACGTTTCTACCAGCACCTGTATAGTCGTCTGCCAGCTGACGGCGTCACGCTGAGCGATTTGCCTGTGGTCACCAAGCGCGAATTGATGGCTGCATTCGACGACTGGGTGACGGATTACGGCATTGCGCGCGCGGGCGTCGAGGCGTTCGTCGCCGACCCATCGCTGACCGCCAGCCCTTACCGCGGCGAGTACTTTGTCTGCACCAGTTCCGGCACGACCGGCCATTCCGGGATCTTCGTGTACGACCGCGGTGCGATCGACGTCTACCGAGCGATCACCTTGGCTCGCGTCACCCCCGCGTGGTTCGGCGCAGGCGACTTGTTGCGCATGGCGCAACGGCAATTCCGGTGGGCGGCTGTGCTCGGCACCGGTGGCCATTATGTCGGCGCAGGCTGGATCGAGCTTGAGCGAAAGCGCGATGCGTTCCGTGCGAACGCATTCCGGGTGTTCCCGGTGCAGCAGCCGCTCAATGAGCTGGTCGCCGGACTCAACGCATTTGACCCGGCCATGCTCACCGGATATCCGAGCGCGCTTGAACTCCTCGCCGAGGAGCAGGCCGGCGGCCGGCTCAAGCTCAGGCCTGTAGTCCTGGAATGCGGTGGGGAGTCGCTCGCAGAGGATGCCAGCGCACACATGGCAGCCGCATTCGGGTGTCCGGTGCGTAACATGTATTCGGCATCGGAGTGCTTACCGATGGCCTTCAGCTGTGACCAAAACTGGCTGCATGTGAACAGCGACTGGGTGATCCTTGAGCCGGTCGACAAGGACTTCCATCCGACACCTCCCGGGGAGCAGTCACACACCGTGTTATTGACCAACCTCGCCAACCGGGTCCAGCCGCTCATTCGCTACGACCTCGGCGATTCCTTGCTGGGGCGCGCGGATCCGTGCCCGTGCGGCAGCCCGCTTCCGGCGATTCGCGTCGCCGGCCGGCTTGATGATATCTTGCACCTTCGAGCAGCGGATGGTCACGTCGTGAAAATTCTCCCGCTTGCCATCGGCACCATCGTCGACGAGACTCCGGGGGTGTGCCGCAGCCAGCTCATCCAGACCGGGCCCGCTACGATACGCCTTCGACTTAACCTGAGCGCCGGCATGGACGGCGAGAAGACGTGGCGCGATGCGATTGCGAAGCTCAACGCCTATCTGGTCGAGCAGGGCCTCGGCAACGTCGAGCTCTCACGCGCGAGCGAGCCGCCGCAGCAAAAAGCCCAGTTTGGCAAATTCCGCCAGGTCATTGCTCGACTGCCGGCCACCGAGCAATAGCCGGCGCCGCGGTTCAATGTCGGCAAGTTGTGTGTCTAGTCGCCCCGACGACGTGGTCGAACGCTGGCCTTGCGCCGAGTCGGACAGTGAACGGTTTCATCTATTTGCCAACTTGGAAAGCTTCGCGTGGCGGAGGCGCGACACACGCTTGGGTGCAAGTGTATTTGCCCGGCTGCGGCTGAATCGAAATGGATCCGACCAACGGCATATTCGGCAACCGTAATCTCATCCGGATCGCGGTTGCTCGCAACCCTACCCAGGCGAGGCCGCTGTCTGGTTCATTCACTGACGAGCCCGGCTCATGTCTCGGACTGAGCGTATCGGTAAGTGTTGAGAGTGCTGAACCGGCCGCTGTCGCCTGGTAAAGCATTCAAACACTATGCTGCGATTTTGGTTTGCAGATGTTGTTGAGGCTTCCGGACGCCGGCCTCACGCTCCTGGCCTGCTCCTCCAATGGCCGGCGTCCCAGAAACCTGCGCAACTGCTGACTTGTGCCCTGCGCGCCAACTCGGCCCACGAAATAGGCGCTAGCGATGGCAATTCTGTCTTCGCGCGGCAGTTCGCATCGTTGTTCACGCCTGACCCGTCGCTTGCGATCAGCTAAAAATCCAAGGCGTTAAGGGAATTTTTTTTAAGACCAACGTTGGCCCGAGTTTTCATCAGTCAGTCAACATCAAAAAAGTGGGTCGGAGCAGCTTAGGGGACGCTCCTACCTCACATGCCACGTGATGCAAGGGGGGTGGAATGCTTCGACAGGGCTCGGAGGGAAGCGAGCATCGGTCGCCTCGGCATAACCTGTTCTTAGGTTGACCCGTACGACCCGACCACTCCTTGAGCTGGGTCAAGCCCCGCCCTTGCATCAATCCGTATGATTAAGCTTCGGCCATGCGTTTCCGATAAAGTGTTGAAACCGTACTGAGCGATGGCGCGCTACGACTGCGACCGGCCGGATCAGGTGAGGGACAACGTGACTGGTGATGTCCTTCCGCTAATACCGATGGAAGAAGAAGTCCTGACTGCCTTGGAACAGGATTGTTTTGTCGTCGTTATAGCCCTCGGATTGGCTTGGCCTTTGGCGTTGAGCACTGAGCGTTGAAGCAAAACGCAGGGTGAAAGACGAGTTTGGCAACAAGCCCGCGCAAATACCGAACGGCGAACCGCTGGACTCACTTGCCACATTAGCGGCAACGTAACCCCAACGGACCGAACCCCAACCGCTGACGAGGATCGCGACATGACCCAGCTGACAGACACGCAGAAGACCGAACTGGCCAGCCAGAAAGTCCATGCGATGACCGGCTTTTATGTCCACGCAGCGGTTTTCGCGCTGGTGATGCTGATCCTTATCGCGGTGGATGCCGCGATCGGCCAAAGCTGGTGGGTACAGTGGCCATTGCTGGGCTGGGGCGCGGGGCTGGTCTTCCACTGGGCGTTCGTCTTTGGCAAGGGCCTTTCGTTCCTGACCAATTGGCAGGAACGTAAGGTCGAGGAATTGAAGAATAAAATGTAACAGTGCGCCGGCGATGTCGGGCATCGAAGCGCTGCGCTGATGAAAAACGGGCTGCTAAGCGATTTCTTGAACGCTGTCGTAACCGCCCTGCCCGGTGTTACTCATGGCAGGTATCTCCGACCCAGGTAGAAAAGGGTTGCCCAATTCTTTGCTTCCGAGTGGGAGCGTGGAATTATTGTAGCCTACAGCGAGCGTTGGTCAGTTCTTCTTTGTACACAGTGTGTCCCGTGGCGCTATCGTTCCAGCCGATGATGTGAGTCCGGCAAGGTTACTAACGCAAGATGTACTGCAACTAACCGAGAGGAAGTCGTCCTGATGATCGTAATCTATCGCAACGGCGTCCCGACCGTCATTACAGGATGGCGCGCTTGGCTTGCTATGCTGGGGGGCGCGCTCGCGTTCGTCGTCATCGCGGGCCTCGTTCTCGGAGCAGCGCTGACCGTGTGGACGGTGCTGCTGTTCGCCCTGCCGCTGATGATTCTGTTCGGGCTCATCGCCACGTGGCTTCAGTCTCGGAGATAAAATGCCGTTGTGATCGGCCCCCACTGAGTGGTCCAGTTACAATGTTAATTCATAGCGCCTCATTCTGCTAGAGGCTGTGTGGGCGAGGGAGCGGGCGTAGCCCGCGAGTGACGCCATGCAGCCAGCGCCGGAACGAACACTTCGGGCGCCGGCGGTATGTAGCCGAGCGAGGCATGTGGCCTTACCGCATTGTAATGGCGGCGCCAACTTTCGATGACGATCTGCGCCTCGCGGAGCGAATAGAAGATTTCTCCGTTCAGCCGCTCATCTCTGAGCCGGGCATTGAAGCTCTCGACGAACCCGTTCTCCCACGGCGAGCCCGGCGCGATGTATGCCGGCTTCGCACCGACCGCTGCAATCCAAGTCTGCACGGCTTTGGCGATGAACTTAGGGCCATTGTCTGAACGAATGTGCCCCGGAATGCCACGCGCGAGGAACGACTCGCATAGAACGTCGATGATGTCAGTCGAGTTGGGCTTGCGCCGAACGCGGATCGCCAGGCTCTCATGCGTGAACTCATCGACCACGTTGAGCATGCGATATCTTCTCCCATCTTGGGTGCGATCCTCGACGAAGTCATAGGACCACACGTGATTGCGGTGTTCCGGGCGCAGCCGGATGCACGAGCCATCCGTCAGCCACAGACGCCCGCGTTTTGGCTGTTTGTAGGGAACCTTCAGCCCTTCACGCCGCCAGATCCGCTCGACCCGCTTGTCGTTCACGGCCCAGCCCGCTTCTCTCAGCAGCGCCGCAATCTTGCGATAGCCGTAGCGGCCATACTGCCGGGCAAGCTCAATGATGTCGGCGGTGAGACGCTCTTCATCGTCGCGCCTCGTCGGCACTTAGCGTTGCGTCGAGCGATGTTGTCCGAGCGCCGCACAGGCGCGACGCTCGGAGACGTGAAGTTGATGTCGAACATGATCGATGCAAACGCGACGGCGCGCGGGGCTTAGAAGTTTCCCTTGGCGGCCTCCGAAAGTATGAGTTTGTCGAGCGTGAGATCGGATACCGCCTTGCGCAGGCGTTGGTTTTCAAGCTCCAAATCCTTCATCCGCTTGACCTGATCAGTCTGCAGACCGCCAAATTCACGCCGCCATCGGTAGTACGTCACCTGCGTCACGCCGAGCGTGCGCACCACATCCAGGATCTTGGCCCCTTGCGCGATGAGCACGTCGGCCTGCCGCAGCTTCATCCGCGACTTCATGATTCTGTCCGACGATGCCGTATTGAGCGACCCTGGACAATCAAGTGGTCCACCGACCGTTTGAGCCAAATCAATCACAGGCATCGCAAGATGTCAGGCCTTGTGCTTTGCATAGGTGCCAATCATAACGGCCTCGGCCAGGATATGGCCCTGCATGGCATCAAGTACGTCCTGTTTCGTCGGCGATTCCAGTTCGCCAATCTCTTTGTCGAGCGCGTAGAGTTTGTGGAAATATCGGTGCCGCCCGATCGGTGGGCATGGCCCTCCATAGCCGCTGCGCTTCCAGTCGTTGAGGCCGACTTTCGCGTGCCCAGGCAAACTCTCCACGCCTTCCGCCAGTCCGGTCGCTGTCGCAGGCAAGTCGTAGACGACCCAGTGCACCCAGGTCATACGCGGCGCCTTCGGATCCGGTGCGTCGGGATCGTCAACAATCAAAACAAAGCTGCGGGTCGCGGGTGGAGCTCCCGACCACGAGAGAGGCGGTGACACGTCGTCACCTTCGCAGGTGTAGCGCGCCGGAATGGCTGCATTATCCGAGAAGGCCGGTGAGATCAGTGCGAGCGTCATGGGACGGGCTCCATCAGATTGATCGGCGGTTGGCTCGTCACGTCACCCCGTACGACTGAAGGCCTTCGGCGGGACCTTCCCGAAACCGGCAGGCGGGTCAGGAAGCCGGCTTCGATTGTGCCGAGCGTACCCAAAAATACTCTGCGAGGTTCTGGGCGTTCACGTAGCCTGTCAGGCGGCCTTGCTGATCAACGACGGCAACGGCCGGATATTCGTTGCGAGCGAGAATCTTCATCACGAGCTCCAACGCACTGTTCTCGGGTACGGAAGGAATATCTTTGGTCATGATGTCGAGCACAGAGGTCTTGCCGCCCGTTGCGGCGAGTGCCTTGATTAGAGCTTCTCGAGTCAGCACGCCTCGAAGTGCACCCGCCCCATCGACAATGGGGAACTCTTGTTGAGTCGTTCGCAGGAGCAGGGCTGCCGCCGCATCTGCATCTGCATTTGGTGAAAGCACCTCAAAGGTCTGGATCATGGCGTCGTGAACGCTGTGGCCATGCGACTGATCTTGCATCTCGACATAGTTGGCCTCGCCGGAGGCCGCAAGAAAGATGAAGATGGCGATAAGAATGAGGAAGGGGTTCCCAAGAAGGCCCAGCACGCCAAACAAGATCGCAAGCCCCTGGCCGAAGGTCGCCGCGATCCGCGTTGCATGCGTGTGTCCAAACTTGAGCGTCAGGACGGCCCGGAGGACACGGCCACCGTCCATTGGAAACGCCGGGATGAGATTGAAGACAAAGAGTACTAGATTGGCAACCGCGATCTGAGTGAGAAGATCGGGCTTTGGCTCCTCGATCTGTGCGAACTTTCCAAGGTCGAGACGGTCGCCGAGTAGCCAGATCAAAACCGCCGCGATCACGAGATTGACCGCAGGTCCCGCGAGGGCCACGAGGATCTCTTCGCTGGGCTTCTCGGGCATGCGATCCATGGAGGCGACGCCGCCGATGGGCAGCAGGGTCACGTCCCTTGTCGCAATGCCGAACCTTCGGGCCATGAGAATGTGCCCGAACTCGTGAAGCACGACGCAGGCAAATAGAACAACAACGAAGACAACACCCGTCACAGCCTCCCAGGGACCACCCTGGATCAAATGAACTGCACCGATCCAAAAGAGCAAGAGGAAGAACGTCGGATGCACGCGGACCGCGGTTCCGCCAACCTCGAAGAGTTTTATGGAGCTGCTGGCAAACATGCTTGAGACTTGTCGCTCCTTTTCCAGGATCGTCAATAGACGCTTCGCTTGGTTCCCGTCCGTCGACGTAGACCTAATTGCGATGGCTTCGCTCGTCAGAAGAGGTGCCGAAGCGGCGTCCAGGGAACTGGACTCAAAAGCTTCTCGTGCATACGAAACGCCGGTACCGGTGAGCCGACAAGCCTCGACTACGCCCTTTTCTACAAGCCAAAAGGATAAGTGTCCGGCAGACCCTGAAGCTCGGCCACGTCGAATGGTGTCACGGCGCTAGTCCGGTCGATCCAGATATACTCATCGAACTGACGCGGAAGTACGGCCTCGAAGTAGTGGCTGGCGAGTTCGCTTTCCGGCCGGTAGATTACCCCGATCGCGCGCTCCAGTCGGGGATTGGAGAGCTTGTCGCGCAGCTCTTCGTGCAGTCCCTCCTCGAGTGGCAATAGCAGGCCGGGGGCGTTGGTCATGTGAAACAGCCGCTCATAGCTCTGCGGATGGGCCGGCCGGACATTCATGACCTGCATCGGGCCATCCCAGTCCGAAGCCGCCGCCACGGTTCCATCGTTAGTCCCAAAGCCGATATGGTAGGAGCCGGCACCGAAATGCTGCCGGCACAGCTGGCCGATGTTGTGCTCACCCCGTCGACCCATCTCTGTGGCTGCGGCGTTCCCAATGTGAGAGTTGTGCGCCCAAACGATAGCCTTGGAATCAGGCCCATGGAAATCGAGCACATTCAGAAGCGTATCGAACATATGGCTGTCGCGCAGATTCCACGAGGCCCGTGAGCCATAGTACATCACGCGATAATAGCGTTCGGCATTTGCGACCAGTTGGGCATTCTGTGACGCATCGAAGAAACGTTCGCCGTCTTTGAGCGCATAGGCCTGCTGCCTATGGAGTAGCTCAACGAGCATGTGCGCCACAGCTTGCTCACACTTTTGGTAAGCGCCCGTCAGAGCCGCGTGACCATATGCGGCGGGGTCAGCCTCCCATGGCGAGAGGCAGCCATAGCGTTGCCTCGCTGTGGCCGCGAGATCTGGATCGACTGTTTCGAGATAGGAGATGACGGCTCGCGCTGAAGTATAGAGGCTGTAGAGATCGAGTCCGCAGAACGCGGCGCGTTGATCATGGGGCAAGGATGAGTTGCGCTTATGCATCCACTCGATGAAGGTGCGCGTCTCTTCATTGCGCCACATCCAAGTAGGAAAGCGCGCGAACGCCGTCCACTCCGATGGGGGAACTTCGCGGTGACGTACATAGTGGTCAATGCGGGCGGCGTCCGGCCAATCCGCTTCCGCTGCCACGATGTTAAAGTCTTTCTCATCGATCAGCCGCTGCGTGATCCTGGCCCGCATGCGATAGAACTCGGACGTTCCATGGCTCGACTCGCCAATGAGGACCACACGTGAGTTCCCGATCCGGTGCAAGAGTGGCTCCAGATCCGCGTCCTGATGCTCAACGAAGGATTCGGCATGCTTGGCGATGAGGCCCGGCACGGACACACTCACGGAGGGCCGCGCTTGCACGACCCGCGGCGACGTTGTCTGCCAGTCGGTGTCCTCGCTTTCCCATCCTTCCTTGCCGATTAAGGGAACGAAACGCACATCGGCGAGATCCTCCCGCTCAAACTCGTCTTCATCGACGCGCGTGATTCGGATCAATTCCTGAGCTCGCGGGTCCTTGCCGACCGGCACGACCATGTGCGCGCCGATCGCAAGCTGGCGCATCAGTGACTTGGGTATATCCGGCGCGCCAGCAGAAACGAGAATGGCGTCGAAGGGCGCCTCTTCGGTCCAGCCTTCTGTGCCATCGGCATGCCGGACGTGGACATTGGTGCTGCCGGCGTCCGCAAGATTGGCGGCCGCCTTCTCCGCCAGTTGGCCGATGCGTTCGATCGTATAAACGTCTCGTGCGATCTTGCCGAGGACTGCCGCGGCGTAACCGGACCCGGCACCAATTTCCAGGACCTTCTCGCCCCCGCGGAGCTCCAAAGCCTCCACCATGAAGGCCACGATGTAAGGCTGCGAGATTGTCTGGCCCGATCCGATCGGAAGCGGACTATCTTCGTAGGCATCGCGGCTCAGATTTCTTGGGACGAAATACTCGCGGGGTACCTTACGCATGGCTTGAAGCACGAGAGAATCTCGCACACCTCGCGCTTCAATCTGCTCCGAGACGAAGCGCTGACGGAGCTTTTCCATGTTTTTCACGAGAACACCGCAGGTCACCGAATACTCAAGGTGAATCACACAGGACTCGCCGGCTCTTTGCATTAATCCAGGTCAAATGTGGCGTCTGCAGTTGGCTTCGCGCCGATCGACTGGTTGATGTCAGACGCTACCATATAATCGGCGGCGCTGATCGCTTCTCGCGTAACGCGGCCTTTAGTTTAGCGCCTGACTGCGAATGGGGCTCGTGCGCCTCCGTAGCTGTCGATCGCGGACCGCATCTATCAGCTTCTTCTAGATCAGCGCCCCAGGAAAATGTGAGCTGCAGGCCATGACATTCGTGATTGCTTGGTCATATTCATCACCGGATCTGTTGCTCTCGAAATAGGCATTGAGCCGTTCCACGCGTTCCGGCCTTTCACCCGCAGCCTGCAGACCGACGGATACCCCATAGTTCGTGAATGCGAACCTGGTCGTTTGCAGGTTTAGCTCTCGGCAGAAATAAGAGTCCGCCTTCCACATACGGTGAAGCATCGCGAGGCAGCGGCGCTTCTGCAGCTGCGCCCTTGGTTCTTCGGGAAAAAAGTGTGTCAGCCATAGCATCATTCCGAGCCCGAATCCTGGTTAATGACAAGATCGGGGATGGTACAATCGACGAGGGTCCGCATCTCGGCGATTTGCCGCGCTGCCGCGAAACGCCGATGAGGGCCATTATCGGCAGATGAGGGAAGCGGAAGATCATTTGGGGTGTTCTTACTGAGCACGTCATTTAGTGGTCAGCGTCACGAGAGCGGCGATCGTTAAGGTCGAAATGGGCCGCGATGGGCGCGTGGGGGGAGCCGGGCTCCTGCCGCACGCGGGCGAACGTCACAAGTTCATCAGGCACGGTTTCATTGTGCGCTTCTATATCCCGAAAACATGCGAGCATCGGCCGGTTGGCAAGAATGTGATCTAACATCTGAGCGCGCCCGTGATGGACGATGCTGAACCGCCGATCCACGGGTAGAGATCGGTCAAGCACCACTAGCGCGCGTTTGGCGAGATGCCCGTTTCCAGTGTCTTCTTCGGCACAAATAAGTATTTTGAGCGGTGTCTCGTGGTCCTCGGCATTGAAGTCACCGGCGACAATGATGAGCCGATCGCCATCCTCATCCATCAGTCTCTCGATCACGAGGCGCGTCTCCAAGGCCTGCGCCGTCCGCTTCCACGCCGAAACCGCATATCCTTCCGCCCAGCCACCAACGGACTTCCAGACAAAGGCACTTTCCTTTTGTCCCGAAATTGGGGCCGCGATCGGCGCCCGGAAGTGCACGTTGATAACGGTGAGAACATGCCGTGCCGCAAACTCGATATCCGTGACAAGGATCGGCCGCTCGAAGGCGATCTCCATTTGAAAAGCAGCGGCCAGAAGCGAGGTAAGCGAACGATAGGAAAGAGGTGGCACAAGCGCATTCCGGATGGACTGGGATTTCAGGATCGGCCAACGAGTCAGGGTGACGAGGTTGTGCACGTCGGCCGGTCCCGCATCGCTCTGCGTCGACACGGCGCGCGCATACTTGTCATAACGCGTGCCTTCGAGCAGCTTGTCGAGCGCCAGCAGCGCGCGCGGGCCACCCCCAGGAAGATGTTGTGCGTTAATTTCTTGCAGACACAGGACATCCGCATTCAGCCGCTCCAGCTGCGGCCGGAGGATTGGGATGCGATCGTCGAGCGATCTAACTGCGTTCGGCCGCATATCGAGACTATCGAGGTTGAAGGAAGCAAGACGCATCACTTTCCAATCTCTGCGCGTGGGGCCCCACCCGGCATTGATGGGCTGGCCGAAACATGTACAAGCTTGCGAAGATTACAAAACACTATTGATCGCGTATGCTGCACTGCTCCGCCATTCAGGAATTCGTCTTTGCCTTTAGAACCTGGCCAGAAGACATCGGCTTTGATCAGGACAAGTTGCCAGAACTGCATTTAGCGAGCGGTTGAGCGATGAAAACATTGGCATGTGCGTTAGCATTGCAAATCCTTGTTCTCGGTATCACTGGGCCCGCGCGCTCGGAAGAGATCGACGGCAAGTCGATCCTCAAGGACAGATGCGGCCGGTGCCATGCCGTCACGCCGCAATCCAAGAGCCCGATCGGGCTTGCGCCCAATCTTTGGGAAAAACTTCGCTCATATCCTACGGAGCGGCTTGAGTTTGAATTGGCCGAAGGCATGGGTTCGGGACATCCGGCGATGCCACAGATCCAATTCTCATCCGAAGAGATCGCGGTCATACAAAACTATCTCGCTGGTGACCAGCGCTAGGTGTTGCGGCGCCGGACCGAATCGGGACCTTCAAGTCCGCCAGCGATGACCGTGGTTAGGTGGCTCGCCGCGTCGATGACTTACACGTCCGATGCGCCCCGGACGCTTACGTATTTTGATCTCCCTCAACGCTGAGCGGCGGACAAGCCCACAAGCTGCCGTGGAGTTTCAGTCGCCCGCCTCAGCAGAATGCAGGACGTGGCCTGCGGGGTTTTTGTCTATCAACCAGGAGCGAAGCGCATGTCCGCCAAGATGAAAGCCGCGATCTTTGTTGAGCCAGGACGTATCGTTCTCGACGAAAAGCCGATCCCGGATATTGTCCCAATGGACGCGCTAGTGCGCATTACGACGACCACCATCTGTGGAACTGATGTGCACATCCTCAAGGGGGAGTATCCTGTCGCGCGTGGACTGACAATCGGCCACGAACCGGTCGGCGTGATTGAGAAGCTTGGTTCGGCGGTGGAGGGCTTCACAGAGGGACAACGTGTGATTGCCGGTGCCATCTGTACATCCGGTTATAGCGCTGCGGCGTTGTGCGGTTGTCACGCCCAAGATGGGCCCAAGACGAAGCATGGCTTCAAGCCGCTCGGCGGGTGGCGCTTTGGCAATACAATTGACGGAACTCAGGCTGAATACGTCCTGGTTCCAGATGCCATGGCGAACCTTGCGACAGTTCCCGATGGATTGACCGACGAACAGGTCCTGATGTGCCCCGATATCATGTCGACAGGCTTTTCGGGAGCTGAAAGCGGCAATATTCGCATTGGCGACACCGTCGCCGTGTTCGCTCAGGGACCCATTGGGCTCTGCGCGACGGCGGGCGCACGCCTTATGGGCGCGTCAACGATCATCGCCGTCGAGCGTGTGCCAGCACGCATGGAAATGGCGCGAAGAATGGGAGCAGATCACATTGTGGATTTTAGCAAAGTCGATCCCGTGACTGAGATCTTGTCGTTGACCGACGGTCGCGGTGTCGACGTAGCCATCGAGGCCCTCGGCACCCAAGCAACTTTTGCGGGCGCGCTCAGGGTGCTGCGCCCCGGCGGAACCTTGTCCTCGCTTGGCGTTTACTCCAACGATCTCACAATCCCCCTAGATGCCTTTCTCGCCGGCCTGGGAGACCACACGATAAAAACCACTTTGTGTCCCGGAGGCAAGGAGCGCATGCGCCGTCTCATTGAGACCATCGCATCGGGACGCATCGACACGCGCCCGCTGGTCACGCACCGGTTTAAATTGGACCAGATTGAAGAGGCCTACGACCTTTTTGCCAACCAGAGGGACGGCGTGCTGAAGGTCGCCATCACGCCGTAGTTGTGAAATTCTCTTCCCGGACAATTGGGGTCGAAGCAGTTGAGCGTCATAGGGCCAGCGCCGTCGCGACGAGAGCGCTCGCCGCCTGCATCGAGGTCTTAATAAGAGTCTTCTTGCGCGAGGACATTCCCGCGACGTAGACGCGGCCGGACGCGGGGATGCCGAGGTGCGCGTCTTCAATCTGCTGGGTAAGAATCTCGCGCAGGAAGGTCGCGAAGGCTGCCGTCGCCCCGTCGATTAGCTCTCCGTCGGCGAGTCCCCGCGACTTCACTTCCGCTAGTCGGGCCAGCGTCGACTGCGGCCGGATCGCGTGTTTAAGCGCAAAGGCGCGCGCCGACGTGACGATGGGCAGCAAGCCGTTCCGCTTGAGATCGAGCCGGCCATCCCCATCGACCTGCAAGTTGCCGAATAGGCTGATCGGCGGGAACCAATTTTTGCCGAACGCGGTAAGTGCGGCGATGAACCGGGGCGATTGCTCCGCACGCGCAAAGGCAAAATCGAGGATGCGGCTTGCTAGAGCCATGTCCCCACACACAGGCACGCCATCGAAGAAAATGTCCGCGGCCAAAGCGTCCTCCTTCTGCGCATGGTCGACCCAATCAGCGATGACTAATTTCCAGGATGCTTCAGAGTGCCGACAGCCGGCGTTTTTTGCCATGACGCCGCCGCTGCAATAGGAAATGCCAACGTCGTTGAGGATGTCGGCGACGTGGCTGCCTAACTCGGCAAACCATTTGTCTTCGACACCGTTTGGCTCACCTTGGGCATAGACAAGGGCGTTGTCCTGATCGGCGCTCAAAAGGCTGTCGCCACGCCCCGCTGATCCGAGAACCAGCATGGCGAACGCACAAGGACGCGGGCCCTTGCCACTCATCAGCATGCGCGCTTCGGCCATGGTCGTTGCGCGCGCGGTCAATGTGCGGATCTCGGCACTGACAATGGCGGCGATGTTCGCCACGTCGATATCCTCGGCCAAAGTGGAGGCCGCAACGCTGGGAACGAGAGCCCAGGCCCGGCCCAGGTCTTCAACTGTCTTCGCCGCCTCCATTTCATCGCCCAGCACCAGGGCCAGCGTCGTGCGCTGTCGCAAAAGGTCGGCAGCGGATAAAAGGCCAATGACCTCTCCCTGACCATTGACGACGCCGAGATAGTCAACGTTGTAACGGTAGAGGCGCCCGAGGGCGCGATAGAGAAACTCGTTTTCGCCAATAGTTGGAAGCTGTTCGAGGGGGAGGCCGTCGAGCCCTTGTGCGCCCGACGCTGGGTCAACAGTAGCAGCAAGAAGGACTGTCGCTGTGAGGAGACCCATAGGCTCCTTCGCGGATCCAACAATCACCGGTTCTCGCGCATCGCTCCTAAGCACGGCCAAGGACCCCGCGCGCAAATCATCGGTAAGCGCGACGAATTCGGGCGGACGCAGCGGCATGTCGAGGACGCGCTGGCGGTATGGGTAGCTCTCGATCACGGCAAGCCGAGAGGCGAGATCGGCGGATGCCGGCGCAATCCATCCGCCCAGCCGATGCAAGTACTCTTCACCGGATAGCGACTGGGTCGCGCGCTCAGCCTCGGCGAGCGTTCTGATGCCGCGCTCGCGAAGGCGCGGGAGGAGGCGCACGAAGATCTCGGCCGCGTAACGCGCATCGGGAAGCGCTCGGTGCCTTGCACAAATCTCAATGGCTAGCCAATTGCAGAGGGCGTCGAGACTGTAGTTCGCGAGTGTTGGCGCAGCGAGCCGCGACAGTGCCCGAACGTCGAGAAAACGCGGCGGGGACCAAAGAATGCCAGCGCGCGAGTACTCTCGCTCGAGAACCGCGAGGTCGTAGCCGGTGTTGTGACCGATCACGACATTGGCTTCGAGGAGCCTGGATAGGTCAGCACCAATTGCAGAAAATCGCGGCGCGCTGGCCACATCTGTGTCTCTGATGCCGTGGATGCGTGCGGCACTTTTGGGCATCGGCACGCCGGGGTTTATGCACTGATCGAGGACCGCGGTGACATCGACGTTGCTTCCCCCCACGCGCACGGCGGCGATTTCGACAACCCATGCCGACCGCGCGTCGAGCCCTGTAGTCTCTGTATCCAGCGCTACGGCGCGCAGAGAGATCAGCGGTGTCGCGCCCGAGTTCACGTTAGTCCCCACCTCGGCTTGATGCCCCTGTTTGCCGCCCACTTTCCGCTTTCCGCTTTTCAAAAGGCTTCTCGCGTTGCATTGGGACTGTATCTTGGCGCGCCCTCGAGACGATCAAGATCGTCTGCAGAAATTTGCTTTGGCCAACCACGGGCGAATATTGTTGAGTGTGATATCCGGCACCAGCAACGCCGGCTGTTGCGCGACGTGTCGGGTAACTTCGGTTTCTCGGCTCGTGGGCGTATGTGCGAATCTTCCGCACGGCAATAGCACTTGAGACGGAACTAGCGGCTTGAGGATCTGAGGACTTTGGGTTCATCGTGACCACCTGAGGGCGGGCCGCAAGACAGAAGTGCCACGTGGACAGGAGATTAACTGTTGCGTCGCCCAGTACCAACTACCGTTCGACAAGGACGGTCAGCAGTAGTGGGTTTTCGGCGCGCGTCCGTTCGCTGTCATGCGCCCAAAAATTGCTCAACCGAATGATGATTAGCCGTTGCATGTTGCCAGTTGCCGCTTTCCGCCCCAGATTCTACCCCCAACAGATTGAAAGGAAAGAACCCAATGCTGACCAGAAGACGATGTGACCCCATGGTCTATATATCTGCCCTCTCATGGCTAGGGCTTCTGGGCGCGGTGCCGACGGCCCTGAGGGCTGAGGACTTGAAGCTGCCTTCTCCTGCGGTAGGCCAGGAGCTTTCAGAAAAACTCTGCAAAGGATGTCACGTCATTGGCTCGCAGAGTGAAGGGACTGCACAAGAGGGACCGCCGACATTTCCCACCATCGCCAATAGGCCGGCGCAGACAGCTGAGCGAATTATGGGCGCCCTTGTTTCGCCGCATCCGCCCATGCCTGACATGCAACTCACGAATGAAGAGATGCTCAATATAATTTCATATTTGGAGACACTTAGGACCGATAAGACGGCTCCTCCACTCCTGCCGCCTTCAGGGGCGGCTAAGCCGAACTTGTCAGATCCAACGTGAGACAGCCGGTGGGCAATTCTGCTGCAAGTTGCCCTCACCGACTTAGCCCGCCAACCAGAATGAAAACAGCGGGATCAGACGACGCTTCATGCGCAACGCTTCGGCGACCTGGTGCTGCTTCACCGTCACGTGCAGAAGCGCCCAGCCCTCGCGCGAGCGGACGAGCAGCGCCAATGAGAGACGTCGGCGGTCCGCAGCAATTCCGTATTGATGTAGCGCAAAGCGCAGGTCGCAGGGTAATCGTAGCAGTGTTGTCTACGCTTCGACCATGAGGAGGGGGGATATGGGCGCGATCTACCATCGCATCATGGGTTGCGGGGTTCCGAGTGCAACATTTGCCATTTTTATATCGGTTGGCGCGGCATTGGCCGATCCGATCGCAGAATGCAGCGTGCCCCGGAACACGCCCGAGAAGATCGTTGCCTGCACGGCCGTCATCGCCAATCCGTCCTCGACAACCGAGCAGAAAGCAATTGCATTCCGCAATCGCGGCCTAGGGCGTGCAGAAGCTGCAGCCAACGAGCACGCGGAACAAGACTTCACCGAGGCCTTGAAGCTAGACGCCTCCGATGCGGCTGCTCTTTCCGGCCGCGCGCTTGTGCGTATGTCGCGCAAGGACACCGCGGCAGCCATTGAGGACTTCAACGCGGCCATCGGGTTGAAGCCAGAAAACCCGCAATACTTGATGGGCCGCGGCTATGCCTATTTGGTCAAAGGCGAATCAGCGGCCGCTATTGCAGACTTCTCCGAGGTCATTCGCTTAAGCCCGAAGCACGCGAGCGCCTTCAATCATCGCGGACTTGCGTATCGAAAAGCTGGCGACAACGCGCGTGCGATCGAAGATTATTCGTCCGCGATCGGGCTCAATTCAGCTTATGCGCTCGCCTACAACAATCGCGGTTACGTGTACGAGTCGAATGGGCAAAAGGCTGAAGCGATTACGGATTTCAATCGCGCGCTTTCGCTCGACATAAGCCTCACAGGTGCCGCTGACGGTTTGAAGCGACTCGGCTCAAGCGGGGCGCTGGCTGCCGAAACGGAGGCTTACATCAAGGAAGGGAAGCAGTTGGTTGAAGCCAAATGCAGCGGTTGCCATACCGTGGGACTCACTGGTGACAGCCCCAATCCAAAATCACCACCTTTCCGCAAGCTCTTCGAGCGCCATCCGGGCCTTGCGCTCCGCGAGCCGCTCTCACGCGGAATCGCCGCCCCGCACGAGGATATGCCAAATTTCAAGTTCACCGATCAGCAGATCGATCGGATTATCGCTTATGTGAATAGCTTTCCCGAGACCAGATGAGGTTTTGCGTCATTCAATCATGAGCCACTTCTCCCCAGGGTTAACCGCACCCATGAGTGCACACTCCCACCACGTTGCTTACCACCACCGAGCCGAAAGTTTTGGCAAGTTTGCATGCCACGTAGATCCACTCTCAGTTGAGCAAAGCCAACATTGCGGCGACTGGGACGATTACATTTACAACCTGAGTGCGGGTCGCGCAGCCAGATTGCCGTACCAAATTGTGTGAGCAGAATGTACCAGCACATACTAGTGCCCACCGACGGGTCCAAACTTTCCGCCAAGGCGGTGGCCGAGGGAATCAAGCTCGCGGGTGCTCTTGGATCACACTTAACCTTCCTGACCGTCATTACGCCCTTCGCAAGCCTGGGTACTTTGGATCACGCTTTCGGTGGCGCGCCGGAAAGCGTCCGTCGAGAAGCGCTTGCTTTTTTAGAGGGGGAAGCCCGTGAAGCGCTCGCTACGGCGTTATCATCAGCCAAATCAGCAGGCATTGCCGCCGACACCCTTTTCGTCGAGAGCGGCCACGCTCACGAAGCGATTATCGCAGCGGCGAAGTCAAAGGGCGCCGACCTAATCCTGATGGCCTCACACGGCAGGAGTGGCGTGAAGGCCGTGCTCCTTGGGAGTGTCACGCAAAAGGTGTTAACGCACACTCAGCTTCCAGTGCTCGTATGCCGATGAGATTTAGCGACGTCGGATAGACGTAGCTGGCCGCGCTCGATCTCCCCCTCCAATCGTGAGGAGAATCATAACCGACTCGACGTTTTCACGCAGCCAGGGCCAAACCTGCAGGTTTCGCGCGCGAGGTTCTCACGACGCGATAGGTCATTAAGCGGTCGCAAGTCCTGAAAACCGCGTCGGACGGCACGCGGCGCAGCATTCCTGATGGCGGCCAGTGTTGATTTTTTGATGCGCGGGAGCAAATGCGGGCTGATGATCCGCCACTGGCTAACGGCGCTTGCGGCCCGATCGCGTCGTGACGATCGGGGCCTTGGCCGGCGCACCCCGAAAGCCGACAATCTCACCGGTTCGCGAGCCATCGATCACGTCACGCAGCCAATGTCTGCTGACCGAGGTCCTGCGATCTGGGGTCAGTTCAACGGAACACGGCACTCCCCCGGTGGCCCCGACTTCTGCTTTCTCTGCAGAGTCACCATCGCCTTAAACAAAGGCGACGTGAATGACCCACTGCGGACTCAGTGCCTGCGCTCAACACGTATGTTGCATCGAGTGAGGTCGAACGGATCGGGACATGATGCGTTGCGAAATTACGCGCGCAAAGGTCATCGAGACCGTATGTCCGGTTGCCCTTCGAAACCTGTTTCGTTCCGTTCTTCGTTGAGGGCCAATACCGACAGCTATCGTACACAGATGATTAGTTGTGGTGTGCTATCTTCGCTTACCTGTTCGCTGGCGCGGTGTCGGCAGCCGCGGTACCAGACGAGGGTAGTTCGCGTAGCTGCTGAACTTCGTCTTCGAGCCGGCGCACGCGCTCTTCCATTCTTAAAAGGTAGTCCCCCAGCGGATCATCCATCCCCGCCATCGCCTGGCCCCAGAGATGCAGTTTCCTCGACACTCGTTGTAACAAAGCAGCCTCTCGCGGGCGATGATCACGGGCGTTTAGCTTTCTGCTGAGCCACATCATTCCGCAGCCTCCAAATTTCTTGTTGCGGTGAAGTCGACTGGGGCTGTCTGGACCGGTATCGTTTCTGCGGTCGGCTTTATCCGGAACCAGGTGGCGTAGAGCGCCGGCAAGAACAGTAGGATCAGCAAGGTGCCGACAGCAGTGCCGCCGATCAGCGTGTACGCCATCGACCCCCAGAACACCGAATGTGTAAGCGGGATGAATGCCAGCACTGCTGCAAGCGCGGTGAGGACTACAGGGCGTGTTCGCTGAACCGTCGCCTCGACAACGGCGTGATAGTCGTCGAGGCCCGCAGCTTTGTTCTCCTTGATCTGTTCGGTCAAGATGAGGGTGTTGCGCATGAGGATGCCGGCCAAGCCGATCAACCCCAAGATGGCATTGAAACCGAAGGGCTGGTTGAAGATGAGCAGCGCGGGCACGACGCCGACGAGACCAAGCGGCGCCGTCAACATGACCATGGACAACATCGAGAAGGATCGTACCTGAAGCATGATGATGATAAGGGTCGCAGCGATCATGATCGGGAAGATGGTGGCAAGCGCGGCATTAGCCTTTGCAGCTTCCTCGATCGATCCGCCCATTTCGATGCGATAGCCGGCAGGAAGGGAGTGGATCAGCGGCTCAAGGGCCGTCATAATCTGTTTCGAAACTTCCGGGGGCTGGGTTGCCTCATTGATGTCCGAGCGGACCGTGATGACAGGCGTACGATCGCGGCGCTTCAACAGTGGCTCTTCCAATCGGATTTCAGAGTGTCCAACCTGATCGAGCGGAATCTGCCGGCCGCTCCGGCTCACGAGTGAGAAATCCCCCAAGCGTGCCGGATCCAATCGCTCCCGCCCTGCGCTCCGTGCCACGACGGGGATGTTGCGTATGTCTTCCCGGACTTGTGTGATGGGAATGCCGGTCAGGAGAAACTGGAGCTGCTGACCCACTTCCGCCGGAGATAGGCCAATGAGGTTCAGCCGATCCTGATCCTGAACGAAGCGAAGCACGGGCGTGCGATTTCCCCAATCGCGGTTCGCCTCGCGCACGTCCGGAACGGCGCGCATGATGTCGAGAGCTTTTTCAGAGATGCTGTAGAGTTTCGCGGGATCAGGTCCCATGACCCGGAACTCGACCGGGAAAACCGAGGGTGGACCGAAGACGAACTGCGTTGCGCGGACATAAGCTTCGGGTGCAAGGCCCCCGACGACCGCCTCACGGAGTCGGTATTTCAAGGCTTCACGCGCCTCCGCATCCGGCGTCAGCACGACAATCTTGGCGAAGGCGGGGTCAGGCAGTTCGGGCGACAATGCCAGATAAAACCTCGGCGCTCCCTGGCCGATATAGCTGGTGACGACCTCAGCCTCTGGTTGCTCGGCGAGCCAGTGCTCGAGCTTTTCGACCGCTGCGGTCGTCGTCTCGATGCTGGTACCTTCCGGAAGGCGCACCTCCACCAGAACTTCGGGGCGGTCGGAGGTCGGGAAGAACTGCTGCTTGATGCCCCCCATCCCGACGACAGACGACACGAACGCGATGGCGACGATGGCGCAGGTCAGGAACTTGTGGCGCACCGCGAAACTGATGACACGGCGCAAACGGCGGTAGTTCGGTGTATCGTAAATCGCATGGTGACCGCCCTCGACCGGTTTGATTTCGGGGAGCATCTTAACGCCAAGATAGGGTGTGAACGCCACCGCGACGACCCAGGAGACGATGAGGGCAAATCCGACGACCCAGAAAATGTTGCCTGCGTATTCGCCGGCCGTCGAGGGCGCGAAGCCGACCGGCAGGAAGCCGGCGATCGTCACAAGTGTGCCCGATAGCATTGGCGCTGCCGTGTGGCTCCACGCATAGGCCGCTGCATTGATGCGATCCATGCCTTCTTCCATTTTCACCACCATCACTTCGATGGCGATGATGGCGTCGTCCACGAGCAGGCCGAGCGCCAGAATAAGGGCTCCGAGCGTGATGCGGTCGAAATTCCGTTCGGTCTCCAGCATGATGATGAAAACGACGGCAAGCGTCAGCGGCACGGCGGCAGCGACGATAATGCCGACGCGCCAGCCAAGGCTGAGCAGGCTCACCAGCAGTACGACGCCAAGCGCCATCGCAAACTTCATCATGAACTCGTCGACGGCGTGCGTGATATTGACGGCCTGGTCGGTGACCTTGTCGAGGCTCATCCCTAGCGGCAGCGTTGACGCGACACTTGCTGTTTTTTCCTCGAGCGCCTTGCCGAGTGCTAGACCATCCCAGCCCTCCTGCATCACCGCCGCGATCATGATGGCGGGCTCGCCCTGATGCCGGATAATGTAGGTTGGAGGATCCTCATAGCCGCGCCGAACCTCGGCGAGGTCTGAAAGCTTCAATGTCCGGCCCGAAGCCACAATGGGTGTGTCTGCGATCGCCTGGACGCTGTCATAAGCTCCGTTAACTCGGATGAAGACCCTTGGGCCCTTGGTATCGATCGAACCTGCCGGTGTAACGCTGTTCTGCCGCTGCAAGCCGGCGACGATATCCTGTGGCGACACGCCAAGGGTTGCCAGCTTTGTGAAGGAGAATTCCACAAATACCTGTTCGGGACGCTCCCCGAGGATATTGATCTTCTTGACGCCGGGCACGTGTAGGAGGTCCTGACGAATGACTTCGGCCTGTCTGGTCAACTCACGCATCGGCATGCCCTTGGCCTTCAACGCATAGAGGGCGAAGCTGACATCGGAGTATTCGTCGTTGACGAAGGGACCGAATACCCCTGGCGGTAAGTTGCGGATTTCATCGCCGAGTTTCTTGCGGGCTTGGTAGAACTCCTTCTGCACCTCCGATGGCGGCGTGCTATCTTTCAGCGTAACCGTCATGAGCACCAAGCCCGGCCGCGTGGTCGTCTCGACACGGTCATACCAGGCCAGTTCCTGGAGCCTCTTCTCCAGAGGCTCGGCAACGAGATCCTGCATCTCGCGCGCCGTAGCGCCCGGCCATGCCGCCGTGACTGTGAGGTTCTTGATGGTGAAGCTCGGGTCTTCCGCCCGCCCTAGTTTGAAAAACGCGTAGGCGCCAGCGGCCATAAGCAGGAGGATAAAGAACAAGGTGACGGCGCGTTCGCGAACGGCGATGGCTGAAAGATTGAGGTTCATTGGTTCGCCGCCTCTGTCTGCGCCGCCGTCCTGACGCTCGCGCCTTCCTTGAGGAGATGCGCGCCGAGCGCGACGACCTGTTGCCCAACTTCTAAACCGGAAATCACCGCGGTCTCTTCGCCCACCCTTTTGACCTGCACGCGATTGAAGCGTACGCTCGATGACGCTTCATCGAAGAGCCAAACTCCGGTTCGACTGCCGTCATCGATTAAGGCGCCGAGAGGCACCGCCACGTCGGAGCGTTTGGCGCTGTCCGATATCGCAATCGTCACCGTCGCACCGAGGGGCGCCGAGGCTGCTTCGCCCCCCAGCACGTAGCGCGCCTCGAAGGTGCGCGTCTGGGCGTCAGCCGCATCCGATATCTGCCTTAAGAGGGCGGTCACGCGCGGTACATTGCTGCCGTAAACACGGGCCTCGGCAGTGGAGCCGAGCGCGGGACGGATGGTTTCAGGCAGTGCGACAAGCGCTTCTCGCGGCCCAGCATGCGCAAGCTGAACAACAGTCTGGCCGGCAGCAATGACCTGTCCGGGTTCACCGAGTGCGGCGACAATCGTTCCGTCGTCGCCGGCGACGAGTGTGGCGTAAGCCGCCTCGTTCTCAGCAACGTTCGAATCCGCCTCAGCCGCCGCAAGTTGTGCTTCAGCCGTGTCCAGCGCGGCCTTGGCCTGATCATAGCGCTGTGGAGTGGCTGCAAGGCCGCCTTTAACAAGAGCGGAATAGCGCTTCTCGTCCGCTCGTGTCTGAACGACGACGGCGCGCGCAGCCGCAACGGCGTTACGCTTGGCCGTCAACGCTAGCTTCAGATCGGTCGCATCGATGCGCATGAGCGGCTGACCGGCTTTTACTTGCTGGCCTACATCGACGAGCCGCTCAACGATCTTGCCGGGAACGCGAAAACCAAGGTTGCTTTGTACGCGTGCGGCGATGGTACCGGTAAACAGACGCTCAATGCCGGGCACCCTCGTGGCGCTAACCACTTTTACGAGCGGAGGGGTTGTGCGCGGATCGGCGCTAGCAGGGGAGGCCATCTGCGGCAGTCTGAAATCGACCAAAGCCGCGGCGATGCCACCAGAGGACAGGGCAAGGACGCTCGTAATAACAAGCCATCGGCGCCGCATGTCGTAACCCTCTCGTTCTGACTATTAGATACTAATCGAAATCTATAATAGCGTTAGAGGTCGAACGCAAGCTAATTTTTTCAACGTGATGCTTCATCTGACGCAGTGGTGGACTAATAGCTTGCGTCCGAACGCTAAATAACGTATAGAAGTCATTGATAAGCCAAAGGAGTCGACGATGCGTGTCAGCAGGGTGCAGGCAGCAGAAAACCGTAACCACGTCATCGACGTGGCCAGTCAACTGTTCCGGGAACATGGATTTGATGGCATCGGGCTCAAGGATTTGATGGCCGCCGCGGGACTGACGCAGGGCGCATTCTACAAGCAGTTTGCATCAAAGGATGACCTCATCGCTCAGGCCTCAGCAAAGGCGATTGAAGCGGCCGCGCTGCGGTGGGCTCGAGCGACCGCGGCTAAGCCGAAGGACCCGCTCAGTGCGATTGCGGCCTTCTATCTGAGTGATGGTCATCGCAATGCACGAATGGAGGGCTGCCCATTCGTTGCGTTAGGGGCCGACGCCGCCAGACAAGGGCCCGACGTCAAAGCCGTCTTCGAGGATGGCATAAAGAGAAGCATCGAGATGTTGTCGGGTCTCATTGCCAAGTCAGGCGGTACAGGTAAGGCGACACGGCGAGCAATGGCCGTTCTGTCCACTATGGTCGGTGCGGTCACATTGGCGCGTGCGATCAACGACGAAAAGATGGCCAGCCAGATTCTCCAAGCGGCAGCAGAGAATGTACTGTCCACGATCTCGAAGCCGGGTATGGGCAGGTCGTAGCCACGGATCAGGCATTAGTGCTGAGGCCCGCACCGGAGGACCATGTGTATAAAATAGTCGGCTCGCTGAAGACGCGCGCGTTCCGTGTTGCCTGGATGCTGAATGAGTTAGGCCAGCAGTTCACGGTAGATCCGGTCGCGCCGCGCGCGCCCTCGATCAGCCGGCTCAACCCGTCGGGCAAAGTACCGATCCTGCTAGACGGTGATGACGCCATCATCGACTCAGTCGCGATCTGCCAGTACCTCAGCGACAAGCACGGCCAATGTACGTTTCAGGCCGGTACGATTGAGCGGGCGCATCAAGACAGCTTCACGCAATTCGCGACCGACGATATCGAAAGTTGCCTCTGGACAGTTTCAAAGCATAAATTCGTGCTGCCCGAAGCGCTGCGCGTCCCTGCCGTCAAGGAAGCCTGCCGCTACGATTTTGATCGTGCCATCGAGGCCCTTGCCAAGAGGCTCGGCAGCAAAGACTATGTGATGGGCGACACTTTCACCGTCCCGGACCTTCTGATCGGCCATTGCGGCGGCTGGGCCGAGAGCATTGGCTGGACTGTGAACGACAAGACCGTTGCTGATTACATGAGCCGGGTACGTAGCCGCCCAGCCTTTCTCAAGACGATCGAGTCCCGACAGCAAGCGTGAGCTGGATCAGCCGTTGCTGCACCGTTCGGAGCTGCTGGTCCGTCGCGAAAATGAGAACGGAAGCGGTCGTGGGTGGCAAAATCGCCATCGAGGAGCCCACCCTTTCTCAAGATGCTTGCAGCTATGCTCTGCAATTTTACAACATGAGTGTTGAACGCATACTTCGTCAGCAGTGGGCCAGAAGCGTCGACTGGCACATAACCACCGTAATCCGCAGTGAGCGCAATTATGGACGTTGCGGATCACTGCTGTTCAGCAGGCTCCAAATGGCTGCGTTGGACCTTCTGGTACCGCAAACGGAAGTAGCGCGCGTCGACACTTACTGGGCTAGGGAAATCGCGAGCGGCGTAACTTCGTCTTCATCATACGATCTGCAATGGATTTGTTTAGTCCGGAGGTGACTACGGAACCATGATCACAAATCCCGTCCACGCCGCGACAAGGACAATAATGAGACCGGGTATAACGCGCAGTGCGAACGCGCCGCTGCCACTTGCAATTGCCAGAATAATCTTGGTGATTGAATTGGTCGTGAAGCCCACCAGGATCGGCATGCAGGCGTCACGCGCAGCCATTTTTCCGGCAGCGACTTGAGAGGCCACGGACACAGCGGTTGCATGAGCGTCGGCGAAACCCGCCACTGCGGCAGCTACGACCAGACCGCTTTCACCAAACCACGTGCGGAGCGCGGCGGCAGCTACCAGGATGGCCGCAAGTATGGCGGCCAGGAGAAGCGCCGACTTGAAACTAAAGGCCTCGCCGGGGTTCGAAGGCCCGTCCGTTGGAGAATCGCCGAGGCTGAAAGCAAAGATGAGCCCGTAGGCGACCGCTGCGAAACCAGCCAGGATAAGCGGCATTGCCAGCGCCAGAAACGTTTCCGGGCTAGTGGCTGCTACCACGATTGAAATCTGAGCCACCGTGGCAACTGTCGACAGTACCGCTGCTGCGACGCCGGGACCAAGCAAGCGTGGATCGTCAACAACTCGAGCCCCCATGGCTGCAATCGTAGCGCTGCTCGACACGAAGCCGGACGCCAGTCCTGCGGCCGGCAAACCGTATCGTGAGCCCAACGCGCGGACGGCGATATACCCGCAGGCGCTGATCGCCATGATAAGTATGACGATCGACCAGACCGAGCGCAGATTTATTGCGTCGAACGGCCCAAGGTAGCGATCCGGTAAAATTGGCCAGACCACAAGGGTGGCCGCGGCGAAAATCAAAGCCGATCTAAGTTCCGGTTGGGTGAGGACGTCCCGAACGAAGCTGTGCATCGGCGTGCGCGCTGCAAGGAGTATGGCCGCCGCGACCGCCAAGGCCGCGGCTTCGAGAGGCTCGCGTACAGCCAGCCCACCGAGAATAAGCGTCAGGACGAGTGCGATCTCGGTCGTAAGTCCAGGATCTTCACTATGGGTCCGATAGTAGGCGAGTGCTGTCAGTGTGAACACTCCCACCGTCGTGACACTGAGCAGCACAGGGCCGCCAATTTCCATCGATGCCGCTCCCAGCAACGACGTGATAGCAAATGTTCTTAGACCGGCCGCTGCACGCCCTACCCCTTCGCCCTTGCGACGCTCCCGGTCGACCCCGATGAGTAACCCGATCCCCAGTGCGACAGCCCACGAGGCGTATGGATGATCGAGGCTCAGCACTGAATTCCACCTTCTCGCAGCCAGGAACGTGTTTATGAGCTTGCTGCGGGCAAAGACTAACCTGCGTTAGCTCCGGAATGCTGGAACAAGCCTATCAAGATCTACCAGCTTGTAGCCGAGCTACCCGCTATCAGAAACCTTGTGAGTAGATTCCGGCGCTGTCCACTTAAGAAAGCAGCGGCTAGCTTCAGCGCTCAAATGTCATGGCCCCGCAACATGATGGTTGGGACCGGGTCTGGAAGGCTTGCTGAAAATCTTGCAGAAGGACTGAACATACCATGTCTAGAAAAGCGACAGCCGCAGTTTTGCTGGCCTTTACCTCGCTCGTAATAGGCGGAACAGCGATTGCCCAAACTGCTCCGTCGCCTAAAAGTGGAGTTCTCGATGGTATGCAGTCAGCAGTCATCAAGTCGATCGGCGCGCAAGACAAGACTGTCGAGATCACTATGGCGGATGGAGTCCTGACCGTGTTGCGGGTCAATAGCAATCAGAACGCCTTGAGCCACGCAGGGCGAAACAACGAGGCGACTGCAATCTCTGTCATCGCTTCCAAGGCCATGAATGAGGATGCGACGGCTGCCGGCGTTCACACCATTCGCGTGCAATACCTAACCCGCGATAGCGCACATCCTGAAGGCACTGTCATAGACAATATCGAATTTCGCAAGAATTCCAAGGGCGCCTTCGAGATGCACGTGACCTAGGCACACGTTTCCGCACTCTATTATCAAGATCACAGTGGTGACTTCAGGATCATATCGACATTTTTCGTCAATGGAGCTTGCCTCTAGACGACTTTAAACGACTTTGGGGCGTCAAATCGCGGCAGCGTATTGCCGTTGCGGCCATTGGTTGAAGGCCATCGCGAGCGATCCGGCAACCGCCCAAAAGGATGTGATCTCGGTCAAAGCCAATATTCTTGCCGCGTCTTAGTTTGGTTTTACGGTTGAACGTAAGCAGCGTCGATGTGGAGTTTCTGAGTTGGTCAATCTGCCCAGATCCGATGCTCATACTTCGCCCGAGTTGGTTCGCGTCTGGGATCTTCCCACGCGACTGTTCCACTGGCTCCTAGTTCTGGCAGTTTCAGTGGCGCTTCTGACTGGGTTCGTGTCACCGGAGTGGTGGCTAGGACTGCATCTGATCGCGGGATACGCGATCGTTCTCCTGCTTGTGTTCCGAATTGTTTGGGGCGTTTTCGGAACTGAGTATGCACGACTGAGTAACATGGCCAGCGCCACCCGAGGCTTCTGGAACTATATTCGTGGTCTCGCCATGCTGCGTCCGCCCCACTACTTCGGACACAATCCAGCCGGCGTCTTCATGATCTTCGGCTTCTTGACCGTTTTCATTGTCCTAGTCGTCACCGGCCTCATGATTGAAGGCGGCGAAGAGAAGCAAGGTCCTCTGGCTGGAGTTACGACCTACGCGCTCGGGCACGGAGCCAAGGAAGTGCACGAGGTTTTGGCCCTGCTAGTGCTGATTATGATCGCAATTCACATCGCGGGTGTGATTGTCGAGAGCTGGCTTCAGGGCGTGAACCTCGCGCGCGGTATGATCGATGGCCATATGCCTCTGCCATCGGGTTATGACATGCCTACTCGGAGGCGAGCACGCCCGCTGGCGGCCGCCGCGGTGATATCGGTGTTGGCATTAGCCACGGGCGGCGCGCTATATGCGCTCGCCAAGTTGCCTCCCCTAGGCATTCCGCCACTGGCTGAGAACGCTACGTATCGAGCCGAGTGCGGCGCTTGTCATTGGTCGTTCCACCCCAGCTTGTTGCCGAAGTCGTCATGGGAGCAGCTACTTGCCCAACTTGATGGTCATTTCGGCGAAGACGCGAGCTTGCCTGCTGATAAGAAAGACGAGATTGCGCGCTACTTATCGGCCTATTCCGCGGAATCTTGGGACACTGAAGCTGCAAACAGGTTCAGGTTGGTTTCAGCTTCCGATCCTATGCGAATAACGAAAACGTCCTACTGGTTGGCGAAGCACCGCCAGATCGATCCGAATCTCTTTCAGTCAGCAGCCGTTAAATCCTCGAGCAACTGCACTGCCTGCCACAAGGACGCTGACACAGGCCGCTTCGATGATCAAAGGATTGAAGTGCCAAAGGCTTCAGGTCCCTGAACTGCATCCACGCGTCAGTTAACCGTCAGCTGACAATGGGTAGGATGCTTGAAATCGAGCAAGAAACGAAGGCCAGACATGATCCGATATTGTATACCTCGAGAGGTGCAGAGATGATCAATTCACGCAAAATCCTACTCACAACTCTGTTGAGTTTGAGCAATGTATCCGCGGTTCTGCCTGCTGCAGCCGATCCTGCCCGAGACGCCATTCTGGCCACCCTCGCCGAAGAGGCGAAAAAAGTTGATCCAGCTTTTGGCGGTTTTTCGGCAGAGCGTGGGCAGGCCTTCTTTGCCGCCAATCACACGGGTGGGAAACCAGACACGCCGTCATGCACGTCGTGTCATTCTCAGGATCCGACAGCTGCCGGTGAAACACGGGCTGGCAAGCGCATAGAGCCCATGGCCGTGTCGAAGAACCCCAGCCGCTTCACCAAGGTTGACGAAGTCAACAAATGGTTTGGCCGCAACTGCAACAGCGTGCTCGGGCGTGAGTGCACCGCTGTCGAGAAGGGCGATTTCATTACGTACCTTTCAGGGAAATAGGAGGAAGCCATGAAGCGCCTCGTCTTACTGTCCGCGATAGTCTTCACATTGGGCATCTCGGGGCTCCGTGCCGACGAAGGGGTAAGGGTTGCCCCCATCGACCATGCTGCAACGGTCAAAGAATGCGGCGGGTGCCATATTGCCTTCCCGCCCCAGATGCTTCCCAGTCGATCTTGGACCAAGCTGATGAGCGACCTTGCCAATCATTTCGGGGAGGATGCGAGCCTCGAACAGGCGGTGCAGGATGATATCGCGACCTATCTCGCTGCACATGCAGCCGATGCCCCAGCCACAAAGGGCGGAGCGCGTTTCACCAAGGGACTTAGCGCCGATGCCGTTCCGCTTCGGATCACAGAGACACCTTACTGGAAGCGGGAGCACGACGAGATCGCGGCGAGTCGTTTCACTGACCCGAAGATCAAATCACAAGCCAATTGCATCGCTTGCCACCGCACTGCCGACAAAGGTGAGTTCCTCGAAGAGGACTAGACATTGAAGCGCGACCGCTTGATAGAGCAATCAAGTCAATCTCGTCTCCTGTGACTGGGTTAGTTGCTCATCCGCTCCGACTCGACGCTCGCGTTCGGGCCTCCGCCTCGCCAATTGGATACAACTGAAACAACTCAGCCGACACAGAGGCTTCAGACTCACCATGATGAGCCGGATTCGTATCTATCATGCACTTCTCGCAACCCTGTCTGTCCTTGCCTATCTGACAGGTGAACTGGGGATTGTGCACGCGTGGCTCGGCTACGGTGTTGCTGCGGTCGTCATGTTTCGGTTGCTCTGGGCGCTAACCGGAGAACGACAGGTGGGACTAATGCGGTTCTATCCCTCCTTTGATGGGTTGAAATTTGACAATGCGTTGTCTCACCCTGCCATCAGCAAGAGTCTTCTACTAGGCATCGCCCTCAGTTTACTTGCTGCGACCGGCACCGGCTTAGCGCTGGACAAAGGAGAGGCACTTGGCTTGGCTAACGCGGACTTCGTTGCCAGTGCCCACGCTGACGACAACGGGCCTGGCAAACATGGCCGCGACGAGGAAGGGCTACTGAGTGAAGCGCATGAGTTATTTGCCAACTTGTTGCTGCTCTTCGTAGGCATGCACGTGACGTATCTCTTTTTGTTCAAGCGGCCCCTAGCCAATTATATGTTGTTCGTCCCTAACAAATCGAGCGTCAAGCGGACGAGCTGATAAAGCGGTTGAATGAACCACGTGATGACAGATCGCTTCGTCAGGAGAGCACTATTTGCAATCGCAACCACGGGCTTGGCCCTAGGCATTGTTGTCTGGATTTTTGGGTTCGGGATTCTGGCCGATCGTCTTTGGGCCATAGCCACGGTTCCGGTGATCGTTGGTCTTGCTGTATCAATCGTGCGCGACCTTCTTGCGGGCCGGCTGGGCGTCGATGCCGTTGCATTCATCTCGATGTCAGCGGCAATTCTTCTAGGTGAACCTTTGGCTGGCGCTGTCGTCGCGGTCATGTATGCGGGCGGCAATCTGCTGGAGGACTTCGCTGTTGCTCGCGCGGAGCGCGATTTGAAATCCCTTGTTGATCGGGCGCCACGGCTTGCTCATAGACGTAACGACAGCGCGATTGACGATGTGCCGATTGAACTTGTTGTAATTGGTGACACAATACTCGTTCGCGCCGGCGAGGTCGTCCCCGTCGATGGCATCATATTGGCCTCCAACGCAACGCTCGATGAAGCCGCCTTGACGGGCGAACCTATCCCCGTGAACCGCAACATGGGAGAATTGGCCCGCAGTGGAACGATCAACGCCGGAGCAACATTCGAGCTGAGGGCCAGCGCAAGCGCCGGCGAAAGTACGTACGCGGGCATCGTCCGGCTTGTAACTGCCGCGCAGACAGCGAAGGCGCCGTTCATTCGCCTCGCTGATCGTTACGCACTCATTTTGTTGCCGGTCACGTTGGCCATCGCCGGGGCTGCTTGGTTGCTTTCAGGCGATCCAATCCGGGGGCTCGCCGTTCTCGTGGCATCGACCCCATGCCCATTGATCCTTGCGGCGCCCGTGGCATTTATCGCGGGAGTTTCGCACGCGGCCCGGCTCGGCATCCTCATCAAAGGCGGCGGACCACTCGAAGCACTCGCGAGAACCCATACCGTCATGTTCGATAAGACCGGGACATTGACTGTGGGAGGAGCTCGTCTCGTTGCTGTTGAGACTGCGCCGGGGGGAAATCCGGATGACGTGCTGCGGCTGGCCGCCTCACTGGAACAAGCCTCGCAACATGTTGTCGCTGCTGCAATTGTCAGTGCGGCGATTTCCCGGGGGCTGACGCTCGAGGTGCCCGACAATGTGCGTGAGACCATGGGCTCGGGCCTTGAGGGGATGATCTCCGGAAAACTTGTCAAGGCTGGCTCGCGTCAACTTGTGTGTGGTCCGGGAGGCGTGGATCCGTGGGCAGTCCGGGCTCTGCGCCGCGCGTCGTGGCGGTCTGCCCTGAGTGTGTTCGTCTCGATCGACGGGCGCTTGATCGGAGCCATTCTCCTCGGCGACGAGCTGCGTCGTGAAACCCCACGGGCTGTTCAAGCCCTGCGCACCGCTGGCGTCCGGCGGATCGTCATGGTCACAGGCGATCGGGCAGATGCGGCCGAGACGATCGCTGCCGCTCTCGATCTAGATGCCGTATTGGCCGACCGGGAGCCGTCAGACAAGGTGGAGGCGGTCGCGTTCGAGCAGCGTCTGCATCCGACGCTCATGGTGGGCGATGGGATCAACGACGCCCCAGCCCTCGCAGCCGCCGATGTCGGCATTGCAATGGGCGCCCGCGGTGCAAGCGCCTCCTCAGAGGCGGCCGACGTAGTCATTCTTGTCGATCGCCTCGATCGGGTTTCCCAGGCTGTCACCATTGCACGCCGTGCCCGCGGCATAGCGATCCAGAGCATCACGGTCGGAATTGGACTTTCTGGCATCGCTATGATCGCGGCCGCATTTGGCTATCTAACTCCGGTCGCTGGCGCCTTGACCCAGGAAGCGATCGACGTGGCCGTCATCCTGAATGCTCTGCGCGCACTGACCCCGGAATGGCGGCTCGGTCGTGAAACCATGCAGCCCGCTGCCGTGCGGGCCCTTCAACAAGAGCACTTACAGCTGGACGCATCACTAGACCGGCTTCGTGAGATTGCCGATGCGCTTGATGATGCGCCGCCCGAGTCAGCGACGGCTCTCATTCGCGAAGCTGCCGCTTTGGTAACAACCAAGATCGTTGAGCACGAGCGAGACGATGAAGGTCGAATTTATCCTCGTCTTGCGAAGTTTCTGCATGATGGTCATGGCCTGGCCGCAATGAGCCGGGCGCATCGTGAGATCCTCCACCTTGCACGGTTGCTGACTAGGGTTTCCGAGGGCCTTAAGCCTGAGGACGCTGATCGCTATCTCATTCGGGATGCGCAGCGCGTCATCGAGTCTATCGAGTCCCTTGTGCGCATTCACAACGCGCAAGAGGAAGATATCTACGAGCATGCTTCAACGGGTTGACCGCTGTGACGTGGCATTTATTGTCATTTTCTGACAGTGGTCGTTTAAACTTCCGAGCGGACAGGATCTGCTGACGGATCTTGCTTGCTAATTCTCGCCACCGCCCACCTCAGATCGCTGCGACAGCCATCGACAGAAGTTTGCGAACTTCTCCGGCAACCGACTTCAACTCGGCGTTGTCGATCGACTGCATCGACGCGATGGGATCGATTGCACTGACTTCGACCCCGTCCGCAACCTCTCGCAGAATGACATTACACGGCAACATCGCTCCGACGCGCGGTTCGATCCCGATGGCCTGGTGCGCCATGCTCGGATTGCAAGCGCCGAGTATACGGTAAGCCGGCATTTCAACGTCGAGTTTCTTCTTCATCGTCGCCTTGACGTCAATTTCTGTCAGTATACCAAATCCGTGCTCAGCAAGCGCCGCGCGGGTACGCGCGTCAACTTCATCAACGCTCGCACCAGAGATCATTCGGTCAATCGTGTAAGACATTCCGGAGCTCCCTCACTTCCCGAGATACTTGATCAGTGCAGCGATGGACAGAACAACGAGCATAATGGCAAGAAGACCGAAGAGACCCCCAAGGCCCATACCAAGACCCATTCCATAGCCCATTTCGCCGTCGTGCATTGGCTGCTCCGATTCAAAATCGCTTCGGTCATCCAAAGATCTGACAATCGCGCAGGCACGGTTGAAGCTGTTTAGTCTGTCTCCACTGCACCGGTTTCAACAGCGCATAACTCACCGACCACCTGGCCACCCTGCGCCCACTTTGCAAATTTCTGGTCGGGCTATTGTCAAACACTCGACCGCAGACAAGGGCATGGCAAAGAAAGGCAAGTCGACTAAGAAGGTCATCCAGGCTTTGCGGCTCTCAGCCCTAACGTCGATGACCGCGTGTACGGCGGCGAACGCCCTTCACGCTTCGAGCACGTATTGCCCGGGTGCGTCGCAGACAGTTGAGTAGCCGCACGCGGGTGATCCCATCGGCGGCGGCGACACCGGTTGGCCCGACCGCGCGGTGAGCCACTCGATCCACGCCGGCCACCAAGAGCCTTCGCGCACCGGGACCTCAGCCATCCATGTTTCGGCGTCGGGGTGCATGTCGGCCTCGTGATGAGTCGCGATGCGGTAACTGCGGTTGGCATGGCCCGGTTCGGAGACGATGCCGGCGTTGTGGCCGCCCGTCGTCAGCGCGAACGTGACCTCCGTGTCGGCAAGCTGCGTCCATTTGTAGACAGAACGCCAGGGCGCGACGTGGTCGCTCAGCGTGCCGACGCAGAACAGCGGCTGGCGGATGTCGGGAATGGTGATCGGCCGCCCGTCCACCTTGTAGCGGCCTTCGGCGAGTTCGTTGTCGAGGTAGAGCCGCCGCAGGTATTCCGAGTGCATGCGGTAGGGCAGGCGCGTGGAATCGGCGTTCCAGGCCATCATGTCCGTCATTGGCGTGCGCTCACCAAGGAGATACTCGCGCATCACGCGTGACCAGACGAGATCGTTGGAGCGCAGAAGTTGGAACGCGCCCGCCATCTGCTTGGCGTCGAGAAAACCCTGCTCCCACATCATGTCCTCGAGGAACCGCAACTGGCTCTCGTTGATGAAAAGCTGCAATTCGCCGGGCTCGGTGAAATCGACTTGTGCGGCGAGGAAGGACAAGGTGGCGAAGGGCGAGGCGCCGTTGCGCGCCAGGGCCGCGGCGGCGATCGCCAAGAGTGTACCGCCCAGACAGTATCCCGCACCATGGACCTTGGTGTCGGGCACGATGGCTGAAATGGCGTCGAGGGCTGCCATAATGCCGAGACGGCGGTAGTCGTCGAGCGAGGTGTCGCGCAGGTCGGGCTCAGGATTCTTCCACGAGATTGCAAAGACCGTGTAGCCGCTGTCGACGAGATACTTGATGAGCGAGTTCTCATGATCCAGGCCGGCACGACGAGTACCGGCTCAGGACGCACCTGCCCCGTCGACGGCAAATACTGGATGAGCTCGACGAGTTCGTTACGCAGTACGACTTTGCCAGGCGTGATGGCGACGTCGCAACCTGGCGCGTGCGCCTCCGCGCCGACGGGCGGACGGCCGCCCTGAAGCCGGTCCCAGTCTTCCGCAAAATGCTGCCACCCGCGCACGAGATTGTGGCCGTTCTCGCGCAGAGTCCGGTCGAGAACGTCGGGGTTAGTCATGATAAAGTTCGACGGCGCAAACACGTCGAGCACTTGGCGGGCGGTGAATTCCAGCATGCGCTGATGCTGGATCGAGACGCCGGGCACGCCGGTCGTCGCCACGTGCCACCACTGCTGGGCCAGAAGATGCGATTGGGCATATACGCTAAAGGGCCACTTGCCCCACGCGGGCGAAGAGAAGCGCTTGTCTTGCGGCAGTGGCGCGACGCAGGGCTCGATGCCGGGCGGCTCGAAGGCGCAGCGGGCCGCGAACTGTTGCAAGCGCATCCACTTGCGCCACGATTTCTCGGCAAGTTGAAGCCGCTTGCCGGGAGAAGCCGCCAGATGCGTCGCCCAATCGAGATAGGCGCCGATAAGGGAGGTGGGCGACAGGCCTAACGTCAGCTTCGCGATGGAGGCGTGGGTGGCGCGGTCGAGGAGTTCAGCCAAGGCTGTGGAGGAATAGGAATCGCGTTCGGCGAGGGAGGGTTCGCGGCGCTGCCAGACTGCGGCGCGGGGCACGTCCGAAGCGGCGTGCACATCTAGCGGCGAGACTGGCACGGGCGTACGCGGAAGATCGAGGGGAAGTTCCAGCTCATTAGCGTCTGATGGGACGGGTAGGGCATCGGCGGAGACAGCTTTCAACGGCACGATTACTGGGCGGACCATGCGAGCGAACTCCTTTCCCATGAACGGAGGATGGCGTCGATTTCAAAATTGAATACCCGCCACCATACCCGCCCGCGTGCCCCCTCCGGCTTGAGTTGAATCAAGCGCAAGCCCTCACCGTAGGTGTAATTGGTGGATTTATAGGCGCGCTCGGCCGTGGCCGCCCGCTCCCCAGGCCACGCAGTGGGCGCTCCCAAACAACGAAAAACGGGAGGCCACCGTGCCATGACCAACCGCAAGCTCCTCAGCATCATCCGCGATCAAGACGCTCTCATCATGAACGAGGGCGACACGGTGCAGGAGGCGTGCACGGCGATGTGCCGGAAGCGAACGGGATCCGTTCTTGTGATCGACGACGGTCGCCAGCTCGCCGGCATATTCACCGGGCGCGATGCGGTGCGCGCAATGTCTCAGTGCTGCGATCCGGCCCGGACACCGCTGTCGAGCGTGATGACGCGATCTCCCGTGACGATCACACCGCGCTCGCGGGCCATCGACGCGCTGCGGGTCATGTCCGACAGCGGATTTCGGCATCTGCCCGTCGTTGAGAATGGCCGCATCTTTGGCATCGTGTCGCGCGGCGACTTCCTCGGCGCGGAAATCGAGCGCGTGGACGAGGACGAAGCGCTCGCCGCGTGCATCTGGTAAGTGCGCGCGGCGGCCCGTTCGGAGCAGGCGGGCTTCTTCAATTCGACGAACTAGTTGTCGTCGAAGATCGACGCTCGATTGCGGCGGCGGTAGACGAAGCCGATCGACGTTGCGAGTTGCGCCAACGACCGGTCCGTGAAGCAGTTGACGAAGTTGGGCAAGCGCAAGCCGCACCAGCTCGCTTGGAGAGTGGGTGATTCGACGTGCTGATGTGTCAGCGGCGCGGGACCTGAAGGCGAAGATGAAGGTCCTGCTCTCGCCGTCATGATTGCCGAGCGCCGACGTTGATCGGGTCGCACCGGCTATGTCCGCTGTCTTGGACGTTCCGTCGAGGTTAAGGGGTTAAGTCAGACGCAATCCAACTTGGATTGCCATGACAACATATTCTGTGCGGCGTTCGACGATGCGCCACTCACTCGGCATTTACTTAGGTCCGCCTTGGGTCGTGTGTCACGAGTGCAGCCGGTCCAAACGGGTGCACGCAACTGTACGAGAGATGGAGGTAGGCCCTTCGGGTTCGGTGATCAGGTCG
>LNFM01002573.1_pt1 | contig 37780 bp, 32 predicted proteins | sample 596031 | NCBI WGS metagenome assembly LNFM01 (sample SAMN04254537, study PRJNA301005) | activated carbon metagenome | isolation source: dual media filters at the Ann Arbor, Michigan drinking water treatment plant | place: USA: Ann Arbor | reverse complement strand
CGCCCTTCGGGTGCAGGTTACGTGCCGTACCCGGAATGATCGCCAATCCGAGGCCGGCACCCACCAGGCCTGCGACAGTGTGAATCTGGGTGGCCTGCTGGACCACCCGCGGCGTGAAGCCGGCGCGCTCGCACATCGCCGTCACCCGCGAGTGAAACAGCGGGCTGCCGCGCTTCGGGAACATGATCATCAGCTCGTCGGCAAGTTCCTTCAGGTGAATCGATTCCCGCTTCGCCAACGGATGCGTGTGCGAAACGGCGACGAGGAAGGGATCCTCCATCACCGGTTGAATTTCCAGTTCAGCTGGCGCCGGCTGGGGCCGCAATAGGCCAATGTCGATTAGGCCCCGCATTAGCGCCACGTGCTGTTCACTGATCGGCATCTCATGTAGCTCGAGTTCGATGTCCGGGTACAGGTGCCGGAAGCGCTCGATGATCGAAGGCAGCAGGCCGTAGGCGGACGAGTGGATGAAGCCCACCGACAGGCGTCCGAACTGGCCTTCTCCGGTGCGGCGCGCATCGATCGCGGCGCGCGCCACTTCGTCCAGGATCAGGTTGGTCCGCTCCAGAAAAACCTTGCCTGCGGCCAGCAGCTCGACACGGCGCTGCGTGCGGCGCAACAAGAGCGTGCCGACTTCCTCTTCCAGCTGCTGGATCTGGCGCGACAGCGCCGGCTGGGCGATGCACAGGCGGGCCGCCGCTCGCCCGAAGTGCAGTTCCTCGGCGACCGCCTGAAAGTAACGAAAGTGCCGGATGTCAATCATCTTTGATGCCGTATAAGTATCAATCTAGAACCCATTATGTATTAGACGGCATTGTTTCAGGGTGGAACAATTGCGCCAAGCTAGTCGTCTCCCCCGAGGCGCCAAACCAAGCCCCGTTTCAGTGCATCGAGAGAACCATGACCTCCACCATACCCACTTTCAGTTATCACAACCCCACGGCCATCGAATTCGGCTGGGGCTCGCTCGCCCGCCTTCCCGAACTCGTGAAGAGCGTCGGCGGTACGCGGGCCCTCGTGGTCGGAGATCCCGGGGTGGTCAAGGCCGGCCTGGTGGAGCGCGTCGTCGGCGTCTTGGGGGGGATGCCGGTCACGATCTTCACCGACATCGAAAGCGACCCGGACGCGCGTTCCGTGGACGCCGGCGTGCAGCTAGCCAAGTCCAAGGAATGTGACGTCATCATCGGCGTCGGCGGCGGCAGCGCGATGGACGTCGCCAAGGTAATCGGAGTCATGCTGACCAACCCCGGCAACATCCGCGACTACGCAGGCATGGGCAAGATCGGCAAGCCTGGCGTGCCGGTCATCGCCATCCCGACCACCTCCGGCACGGGCAGCGAATTGACCATCTGGTCGGTGCTTTCGGAAAAGGAAAAGAAGCAGAAATTCGGCGTCGGCAGCGTTCTGAATTGCGCCCGCATCGCGCTGCTGGACCCCGAGCTGACGATGTCGCTGCCGCCGGCAATCACCGCCGCCACCGGCATCGACGCCCTGACCCACGCGCTGGAGTCGTACGTGAGCACCGCGACGCAGCCAATTTCCGAGGCGATGTCCGTGCAGTCCATGACGCTCATCGCCCGCAGCCTGAGACTCGCCGTCGCTCAGCCCGGCAACAAGCAGGCGCGCTCCGACATGCTGCTGGCCAGCACGCTGGCGGCCATGGCCTTCAACAGTACGCGCCTCGGGCTGGTGCACGCCTACGCGATGCCGCTCGGCTCGCGCTTCCACATTCCGCATGGCTTGGCCAACGCCATCATGCTGCCGGTGGTCATGCGCTTCAACCTGCCGGGCAATCTGGATAAGTTTGCACGCATCGCCGAGATCTTCGGCGAGCCCATCGCCGGCCTTAGCCTGCGCGATGCGGCCGAGCGCTCCGTCGTCGCGATCGAAAGCCTCAAGGCGGACGTCGGCATCACTGCCAAGCTGGGGGACTTCGGTATGACCGAAGCCGACCTGGACGCCGTGGCCGGCGAGGCCATGCTGTCGGGCAACGTCGCCGTCAACCCCCGCCAGCCGACTCTGGAAACGATGAAAGCGCTGCTGCGGGCCGAACTTTAAGACAACAGAACCACCTCAGGAAAGTGTCCCTATGAACATGCAAAGCTGGCTCGACCAGAATATCGGCGGCCGCCACGGCAACTTCATCGACGGCGAGTGGCAACACGTCGCCAAGGCCGTCGCCGTGCCGAACGCGGCACGCCGCGACCAGGTGCTGGGCCATTTCGCCGAGAGCACGCCGGAAGACGTCGAGCGCGCCGTCAGTTCCGCGCACCGCGCCTGGAAAACGTGGCGTGAAGTGCCCGGCCCCGAACGCGGCGCCATTCTGTTCCGCGCAGCCGACATCATTGAACGCCGCGCCGAAGAATTGGCCTTTGTCGTTTCCGCCGAGCAGGGCAAGATCCTGGTCGAGTCCCGCGGCGAGGTGGGGCGCGCGGTCAAGGAACTGCGCTTCGCCGCCGGCGAGGCCAGCCGGATGGAGGGCCACACGCAGCCCAGCGAGAAGCGCAACGGTTTCGCGATGACCTTCCGCGAGCCAATCGGCGTAATCGGCTCGATCGCTCCCTGGAACTTCCCGGTCCTGACGCCAGTGCGCAAGATCGGCCCGGCCCTTGCCTACGGCTGTACCACCGTGTTCAAGCCCTCGGACCTCACGCCCTGGTCCTCCGTCAAGCTGATGGAAGTGTTCAAGGAAGCCGGGGTGCCCAAGGGCGTGATCAACCTCGTTCTGGGCACGGGTCGCGGCACCGGCGAGGCGCTGGTGCGGCATCCGCTGGTGCGCGGCATCAGCTTCACCGGTTCGACCAAGACCGGCGCCGAGATCAATGCCCAGGCAGCCCGCCGGCTTGTGCGCACCCAGCTGGAGCTGGGCGGCAAGAATCCGGCCGTCGTCCTCGGCTACGCCGATGTTGCCAACATCGCCAAGCAAATCTCGTCCGCCGCGTTCACCACCACCGGCCAACGCTGCACTGCTGTCAGCCGGGTGATCGTGCTGCAAAGCCTTGCCGACGAACTGACCGAGGCGCTGGCGGCGGAAATCGCGGCCATCAAGGTCGGCCCGGCCTGGGACCCCTCCAGCAAGATGGGCCCGCTGGTCACCGACCAGCACCGCGCCTCCGTGCTGCGCAACGTGGCCAGCGGCCTGGACCAGGGCGCCCGCATCCGCTTTGGCGGCCGGGTGCTGGAAGACGGTGAACTTGCCCTGGGCAATTTCCTGGAACCGACGCTGATCGACAACGTGTCGCCGGAAAACCTGCTGGCCAGGCACGAAGTGTTCGGCCCGGTGCTGTCGATGATCGCGGTGCGCGACGTGAACGAGGCCTTCGAGGTGGCGAATTCGGTCGAGTACGGCCTGGCCGCTTCCATCTTCACCCGCGATGTCGACGAGGCGCTGCGCTTCGTGCGCGAGAGCGAAAGCGGCATGGTGCACGTAAACCACGGCACCAACAGCGAGGCCCACATGCCTTTCGGCGGCATCAAGGGCTCTGGCCTGGGCGCTTACTCCATTGGCCACAGCAACCAGGAGTTCTTCACGAACCTCAAGAGCGCCTACTTCCAGGGCTAGGCGGACAGATCAAACCAGGGCAGTGGTTGAGCGCAGGGGCCGACAGCCGCCGCGCACGAGCAGGAAAGGGGCTGCCTCCCCTCTGACAACTATATGGAGACAAAACTCATGAAAGCAGTATTCGAAGGCCGCGCCACGCGGCGCGGGGTCTTGGCGACAATCGGCGCGGTCGGGGCAGTCGGCATTGGCGGCGCGATGATCTCATCCCCTGCGCATGCCAAGGAGCTGACCATCCGGTTCAACCACACCGACGGCCGCGGCGGCGATGGGTTCCACTTCGCCGAGAAGCTCAAGGCCCTGGCCGCAGAGCGCAGCGGCGGCCGCATCAACGTGCAGAATTTCCATTCGGGGCAGCTCGGCGCCGAGAAGGATATGTACGACTCGATGCAGATCGGATCGATCGAGATGGGCCGCAGCGGATCGCTGATCATCAGCGTCGCCGCCCCCCAGTACGGCGCACTGGAGCTGCCCTACGTGTTCCGCAGCCAGCAGCACCTGCGCAACGTGCTGGCCGGACCGATCGGCCAAGCCATGCACCAGGAGTTCCTGGCCAAGAAAGGCGTGCGCGTCCTCGGGATCGTGAACCGCGGGGCCCGCCACCTGACCACCAAGACCCGCGACGTGAAGACGCCGAAGGACCTTGGCGGACTAAAGCTGCGCGTTCCGGAGATTCCCGTCTACATCGCCGCATGGCGGGCGCTGGGCGCCAGCCCGACGCCGATGGCTTTCCCCGAAGTGTTTACCGCGCTCCAGCAGGGCACGATCGACGGTCAGGAGAACCCGCTCGCCACCATCCATGGCAACAGCTTCCATGATGTACAGAAGTACCTGGTGCTGACCGCCCACGTGCGCGGCAACGGCTGGATGGTCGCCAGTGAACGCTTCTGGCAATCTTTGCCCGATGCGGACCGAAAGCTCCTGCAGCAGACGGTGGACGATTCGGCCGCCTTCGCCGACGAGCAGATCGCCAAGCAGGAAACGGATCTGCGCAAGGCGCTGCAGGACAAGGGCATGCAGGTCATCGAGCCGGACACCAAGGCCTTTGCCGACGTGGTGCTGAAGGAAGTGCCGCCGAAGTTCGCCGACAAGTGGAAGCCCGGCCTGCTGGACCAGATCCTGCGCACGGCCGGTTGATCGGTTCCTGATGGCGGGGCGCGTGAAGCACTGGCTCCGCCGTCCCCCGCTCGCCCATCCCCCCGCCTGAACCAGGCAATCACATTCGAGATGGAAGCCATGCAAATACAGACAACTCCCGAGCCGCCGCTGGGCGGAACGGCCTCCTGGAGGGGTTATCCCCTCAAGGCCGCCAGCCTCCTGTGGCGTTACGGTACGGAAACGGTGGTCGCGCTCCTGATGGCGGTCATGGTCGGCACCGTGATTCTGCAGGTGTACTGCCGCTTCGTCCTCGGCAACCCGCTGTCCTGGAGCGAGGAACTGGCGCGCTACGCGTTCGTCTGGATCACCTTTCTCGGCGCCGCAGTGGCCTATCGGCACGGCGGGCACATCATCGTCGAAACCATCGTGGTGCTACTGCCGCGGCGCGCCCAGCTGGCGCTGGCGTGGCTGGTCGACGCGCTGATGGTCGTGGCCTTGGTGGTGCTGCTGGTGCAGGGCCTGGGCATCGTCGAAGTGAACTCCAACGTGGAAGCCACGATGCTGGAGATCCCGATGTCCTGGGTCTACGGCGCGGTGCCGGTGAGCGCCGCGATCATGCTCGCCTACCAGGTCGAGCGCACGGTGCGCCGCATCAAGGGGACGCTGCCGGCAGTGGCCGTACCGGGCGGAGAGGAGACCGCGCCATGATGTACGTCCTGCTTGGAACCACGCTGGTGCTTTTCGCCATCGGCATGCCGGTGGCCTTCGCCATGGTGCTCAGCGCGATGGCGGCCTTCCTCTCGCTCGGCGACGTGCCGCTGATGGTGCTGCCGCAGCGCATTGTCACCGGCGCTGACAGCTTCCCCCTGATGGCGATCCCGCTGTTCCTGCTGGCCGGCAACCTGATGATCGGCGGCGGCCTGACCGAGAAGCTGAGCAAACTGGCGACTGCACTGGTGGGGCACCTGCGCGGTGGCCTGGCCCAGGTCAACGTTGTCAACAGCATGGTGATGGGCGGCATGACCGGCTCGGCGATCGCCGATGCGGTGTCGGACTGCAAGATCCTGGTGCCGGTGATGATCAAGTCGGGCTACAGCGCGCGCTTCGCCGCGGCGCTGAGCGGCGCCACTGCGGTGATCGCCCCGATCATTCCGCCCAGCATTCCGTTCATCATCTACGGCTCCATCGCGGGCGTCTCGATCGGCCAGTTGTTCCTGGGCGGAGCGATCCCCGGCATCCTGATGGGTCTGTACCTGATGATCGCGGTGAACGTCATTGCACGCCGGCGCAACTTCCCACGCGGCAAGCGCCCGACGCTGCGCGAGGTCGGCTCGGCGCTGCGCACTTCCGGCCCACCCCTGATGCTGCCAGTGATCATCCTGGGCGGCATTCTCGCTGGCGTGTTCACGCCGACCGAAGCCGGTGCCGTGGCGGTGCTGTACGCGCTCGCGCTGACCCTGATCGGCTACCGATCACTGCGCTTGCCGGAGCTGCCAAAAATCCTGATTGACACCGGCATGCAGACCGGGGTGGTGATGCTGGTGATCGCCGCTGCCGCACCCTTCAGCTGGCTGCTGGCGCGCGAGCAGGTCGGCCAGGCGGTGGTTCAGTTGCTCGGCGTCATCGGCGACGACAAGATATTGTTCCTGCTGCTGCTGAACGTGGTGCTGCTGGTGCTCGGCATGTTTCTCGATGCCACCGCCATCCTGATCATCGTGGTGCCGGTGCTAGTCCCGGTATTCGACACCCTCGGGCTAGACCCGGTGCACATGGGCGTGATGGTTGTCATGAACCTGATGATCGGCCTGGTGACGCCGCCGTTCGGGCTAGTGATGTACGTAGTCTGCAACTTGCTGAAGGTGAGCATCACCGACTTGACGCGTGAGCTGTGGCCTTTCCTGCTCGCGCTGGTGGCGATCTTGCTGACGATCACCTACGTTCCGGAACTGGTCCTGTTCCTCCCCAAGCTGGCCATGCGCTGACGCCGGAGCTCCAAAACATGCAGATCCATGAAACCGCAGAAGGCGCAGCGATGTGCCGGGCCGCCCCCGCTGCCGGCGCCACCTCTTCCGCACCAGCCGGCGTGCTACCGCCGCGCCTGCGCCCCATTCTCTGCCTCGACGATTTCGAGGCCGCCGCGCGGCGTAAGCTGCCGAGGCCGATCTTCGCCTACATCTCCGGCGCGGTGGAGCGCAACCGATCGCTGCACGCCAGCCGCGAAGCCTTCGAGCAGTACGACTTCGTGCCGCGGGTGCTTGTGGATATCTCGCGCCGTTCCACTGCCACACCGCTGCTGGCACGCACCTACGCGGCGCCGTTCGGCATGGCCCCGATGGGCATCAGCGCCCTGTCCGCGTATCGGGGCGACCTGGTGCTGGCGCAGGCCGCCGCGCGCGCGAACATCCCAATGATCATGAGCGGCTCGTCGCTCATCCGGATGGAGGAAGTGGCGCAGGCCAACCCCGCCGCCTGGTTCCAGGCCTACCTGCCGGGCGACGAGGCCAACATCACCGCGCTGATCCAGCGCGTGCAGCAGGCCGGCTTCAAGACGCTAGTGATCACGGTCGACACGCCGGTGGCATCGAACCGCGAGAACAACGTGCGCGCCGGCTTCTCCACCCCACTGCGGCCCAACCTGGCGCTGGCCTGGCAAGGCCTCACCCATCCGCGCTGGCTGTTCGGCACCTTCCTCAAGACTATCGCGCGCCACGGCCTTCCGCACTTCGAGAACAACTACGCCCGTCGCGGTGCGCCCATCCTGTCAGCCAGCGTGGAGCGCGACTTCTCCGACCGCGGCCACCTGAACTGGCAGCACTTGCGCCTGATCCGTCAGCTGTGGCCGGGCCAGCTCGTGGTGAAGGGCATCCTCGATGCGCGCGACGCCCGCATCGCGGTGGACCACGGTGCCGATGGCCTGATCATCTCCAACCATGGCGGCCGGCAGCTCGATGGCGCGGTAGCGCCGCTGCGGGTGCTGCCGCAGATCGTGGCGGCCTGCCCCGAGGTGCCGGTCATGCTCGACAGCGGCGTGCGCCGCGGCAGCGACGCGCTGAAAGCGCTGGCGCTCGGCGCCCGGTTCGTCTTCGTCGGCCGGCCGTTCAACTACGCGGCTGCGGTGGCCGGCGAGGCCGGCGTGCTGCACGCGATCGAGCTGCTGCGGCTGGAGGTCTCGCGCAACATGGCCATGCTGGGCGTAACTTCGCTGCAGCAGTTGGACGACAGCTTCCTCCTTGCTTCCTTCCCCTTCCCCTTCCACTTCACGAGAACACCATGATCGGTCTCCAGATCCTCAAGCGGCACCGCTGCATCGACGCCAGCCTCGTGCAGGCCTTCCACGGCCTGCCTGTCGCCAACATCAGCGACTCCATGTCGCGCATGACCGCCGGCGGCGCCGGCCTGCGCCCGATGCACAAAGCCGGCTACCTGTCGGGCCCGGCGCTGACGGTGAAGACGCGGCCGGGCGACAACCTGATGATCCACAAAGCGATCGCCCTGGCCCAGCCTGGCGACGTGATCGTGGTCGACGGCGGCGGCGACCTCAGCAACGCACTGATCGGCGAACTGATGGTGACGACGGCCAAGCGGCGCGGCGTGGCCGGCTTCGTGATGAACGGCGCGATCCGCGACCTGGACATGATCGCGGCCGGCGACTTCCCGGTGTTTGCTGCCGGCGTCACGCACCGCGGCCCCTACAAGGACGGCCCGGGCGAGATCAACGTGCCCGTCGCCATCGACGGCATGGTGATCCATCCCGGTGACCTGGTCGTCGGCGACGCCGACGGCGTGCTGTGCGTGCCGATCGACCAGGCGCCGATCATCCTCGAAGCGACGCAGGCCAAGGGCGTCGCCGAACGGAAGACCCTGCAGCAGATCGCCGAAGGCACCCTCGACGTCGCCTGGATCGACGACACGCTCAAGCGCATCGGCTGCGACCCTATTGCGCGCTGACCCCATGTCGACGATGAAGCAGGCGGTGCGCACGGACCTTTGGCTCGACGCCGCCTTCGATGCACGGCTTGCGCCCGAGGGTTCTATCGCGATAAGGATGAATGGCCGAGAAAAGGTGAACTGGGCCACATACCAACGCACGCACGTCAGCATCACTTCGAGGGGATAGTGAAACCGTTTGAGGACCTTGGGCAGGGCGCTGCTGATTGAACTTTTGCGGAAATCAAGCAAGGCCCGGATTGTCGGATACCCTTATCGCGACAGAACCGCCGGCCCAGCCCTTGTCCCCGGCATGCGCTCTGCCCTGCAACCGCAGGGCAGAGCGCCTAAAATGCACTGGTGACATCCAAAAACATCCTCAACGCCGACCTGCACTGCCACTCCGTGGTGTCGGACGGCACCATGACACCCGAAGCGCTGGCCGAACGGGCCAAAACCAACGGCGTCGAACTCTGGGCCCTGACCGATCACGACGAAATCGGCGGTCAGCACCGCGCGGCTGCCGCTGCGAAAGCCCAGGGCATGAACTACCTGACCGGCACCGAAATCTCGGTCACCTTTGCCAATGAAACCGTGCACATCGTCGGCCTCGGTTTTGATCCCGACGACGCGGCCATGAAACAGGGCCTGTACGACACGCGGGGCGGTCGCACCCAGCGCGCCATGGAAATGTCGGACGGCCTGGCCAAAGTCGGCATCAAGGGCGCCTACGAAGGCGCGCTCAAGTTTGTCGGCAACCCGGAGCTGATCTCGCGTACCCACTTCGCCCGCTTCCTGGTGGAATCCGGCGTCTGCCGCGAAACTTCCGAAGTTTTTCGCAAGTACCTGACCGAAGGCAAACCCGGTTATGTGCCGCATCGCTGGGCCAGCCTGCGTGATGCGGTCCAGTGGATCACCAGCGCCAGAGGCGTGGCGGTGATTGCGCACCCGGGCCGCTACAAGTTCACGCCGAACGAGGAATACGCACTGTTCACCGAGTTCAAGTCACACGGCGGCCAGGGCGTGGAGGTGGTGACCGGCAGCCACACCACGCAGGAGTATGTGAAATACGCCGAAACCGCCAGGGAGTTCGGCCTGGCCGCCTCCCGCGGCAGCGACTTCCACAGCCCCGACGAGAGCCACACCGACCTCGGCACCCTGCCCTTCCTGCCGGGCGAGTTGACGCCGGTCTGGACGCTGCTGGAAGACCGCATCCAGTGAGCCGCTCCCCGTCGGCCCTGGCGGGCATCGCACTGGTGATCGCAGCAGTCGCGTGTTTTGCGACGCTGGACACCACCACCAAGTTTGTCAGTGCCAGCGTGCCTTTGCTGATGGCACTGTGGTTCCGCTATTTCTTCCAGGCGGTGGCCACCACCGCCGTGGTGCTGCCGCTGCGCGGCCTGGGTCTGCTGCGCACCGCGCATCCGAAGTTCCAGTGCCTGCGCGGCGTGTTGCTGCTCAGCAGCAGCCTGTTCGCCTTCCTGAGCCTCAAATACATGCCGGTGGCCGAGTTCACCGCCATCGGCGCCATCGTGCCGCTGCTGATCACGCTGCTGGCGGCGACCGCGCTGGGGGAAAAAGTCTCGGCGCTGCGCTGGTCCCTGGTGCTGGGCGGATTTATCGGAACGCTGATCATCATCCGGCCGGGCGGCGAGGACTTCAGCTGGACCCTGTTGCTGCCGCTGGGCATGGTGGCGACCAACACCGGCTTCCAGGTGCTCACCAGCAAGCTGGCCAGGACCGAAGACCCGATCACCATGCACCTGTACACCGGCTGGGTCGGCACGCTGCTGGCCTCGCTGGCCCTGCCTTTTGTCTGGATCTCGCTGCCTTCCTGGTCGCTGTGGGGCTGTCTGCTGCTGATGGGTGTGGCCGCCACGGTCGGGCACTTCATGCTGATCCTGGGTTACATGCGCGCGCCGGCTGCCACCCTGACGCCTTATCTCTATGCCCAGATTGCCTTCGCGATGGTCGGCGGCTGGATTGTTTTTTCACATGTGCCGGACGGCTGGTCCATGCTGGGCATGTTGATGATTGCGATCTGCGGCGCGCTGGGCGCCTGGCTGACGGCGCGTGAAAGCCGCGCGCTGAAGGAGTTCAGCGTGTTGCCCGCCGAGTCCTGAACACGCCAGCCCACCATGGCCCAGTTTTTCGACATCCACCCCGACAACCCGCAGGTGCGCCTGCTCAGGCAGGCCGCAGCGATGCTGGAGCGGGGCGCGATTGTGGCCGTGCCGACCGACTCCAGCTACGCGCTGGTCTGCCATCTCGACGACAAGGTCGCCGCCGACAAGCTGCGCAGCATACGCGGCGTGGACGACAAACACCATTTGACGCTGCTGTGCCGCGACCTCAGCGAGCTGGCCAACTACGCGCGTGTCGACAACCGGCAGTTCCGCCTGATCAAGGCCGCCACGCCCGGGCCCTACACCTTCATCCTCGAAGCCAGCAAGGAAGTGCCGCGGCGCCTGAGCCATCCCTCGCGCAAGACCATCGGCCTGCGGGTGCCCGACCACAAGACCCTGCAGTGCCTGCTGGAAACCCACGGCGCACCGCTGCTGGCGACCACGCTGATCCCGCGCGGCCAGACCGAGCCGCTCAACGATGCGCAGGACATCCGCAACCAGCTCGAGCATGAACTGGCGGCGGTGATCGACGCCGGTGCGTGCCCCCTGGCGCCGACCACGGTCATCGACCTCACCGGTATGGGCGACGGTGGCGAGCCGGTGGTGGTGCGGCAGGGGCGCGGCGAGCTTGCGGCACTCGGCCTGTAGCAGCCCGCTCCCGGCCGGCCTGCGAACGGTCTGACACAATTGGCTTTATGGACTTTGCCAAGCTGATTCAGACAGTCGCGATTTATGCCTTGCCGGTGCTGTTCGCCATCACGGTGCACGAAGCGGCACACGGTTACATCGCCCGCTACTTCGGCGACAACACCGCCTGGGCACTGGGGCGGGTCACACTCAACCCGGTCAAACACATCGATCCGCTGGGCACCATCGCCATGCCGCTGCTGCTCTACATCGCCACCTCAGGCACTTTTCTGTTCGGTTACGCCAAGCCGGTGCCGGTGCAGTTCGGCAACCTGCGCAATCCCAAGCGCGACATGATCTGGGTAGCGCTGGCCGGGCCGGGCGCCAACCTGATCCAGGCTGTGTTCTGGGGCGCCGCCTTGTACCTGCTGCAGGGCGCTGATGTGACGGAAACGTTTTTCATCCAGATGTGCCAGGCCGGCATCCTGGTCAACGTTGTGATGATGGTCTTCAACCTGTTTCCCCTGCCGCCGCTGGACGGCGGCCGCGTGCTGGTGGGCCTGCTGCCCTGGCGCCAGGCCGAACTGGTGTCGCGCATCGAGCCCTGGGGCTTTTTTGTCGTGATGGCACTGGTGATTGCCGGCGTGCTGACCGACTGGTGGATGAAGCCCCTGATGACCCTGTCCTACGCCCTTCTTGAAATTGTGTTGATGCCCCTGGCCATGCTGGTCCAATAATTCCATGACTGACAAAAAAAACGCCGCGCCGCAGCGCTTCCTCACCGGCATCACCACCACCGGCACGCCGCACCTGGGCAACTATGTCGGCTCCATCCGGCCCTCGGTGGCCGCCAGCACCGGGGCCGGCGCCGAAAGTTTTTACTTCCTGGCCGACTACCACGCGCTGATCAAGTGCGACGAGCCGGCGCGCATCCAGCAGTCCACGCTCGAAATCGCGGCCAGCTGGCTGGCTGCAGGGCTGGACCCGGAGCGCGTGACCTTTTACCGGCAGTCGGACATCCCCGAGATTCCCGAACTGACCTGGCTGCTGACATGCGTGACCGCCAAGGGCGTGCTCAACCGCGCCCATGCCTACAAGGCCTCGGTCGACAAGAACAGCGCCGCCGGCAACGACCCGGATGCGGACGTCAGCGCCGGCCTGTTCATGTACCCGGTGCTGATGGGCGCGGACATCCTGATGTTCAAGGCGCACCAGGTGCCGGTCGGGCGCGACCAGATCCAGCACATCGAGATGGCGCGCGACATGGCGCAGCGCTTCAACCACCTCTACGGCGAACACTTCGTGCTGCCGCAGGCGCTGATCGAAGAGTCGGTCGCGCTGCTGCCCGGTCTGGACGGGCGCAAGATGAGCAAGAGTTACGACAACACCATCCCGCTGTTCACGCCGCGTGATCAGCTCAAAAAGCTGATTGCCGGCATCGTCACCGATTCGCGCGCACCGGGGGAGGCCAAGGACACCGAGGGCTCTGCGCTGTTCCAGATTTACCAGGCTTTTGCCAGCGAGCAGGAGACTGCCGCGCTGCGCCAGGCGTTCGCCGACGGCATCGCCTGGGGTGATGCAAAACAGACGCTGTTCGAACGTATTGACCGGGAAGTGGCGCCCATGCGCGCGCGCTACCAGGAACTGATGCAGGACCCCGCCAAAATCGAGGCCGTCCTGCTGGCCGGCGCTGAAAAGGCACGCCGGCTGGCCACACCGTTCATGCGCGAGTTGCGCCATGCGGTGGGCCTGCGCCCGCTCGCAGCCGCAGTTGCACCTGCGGCGAAATCGAAAACCGCCAGAACCGGCCTGCCTGTTTTCAAGCAATACCGCGAAAGCGATGGCAAATTTCATTTCAAGCTGCTCGATGCCCAGGGCGGGCTATTGCTTCAAAGCGACGGCTTTGACTCTCCCAGGGAAGCCGGCAAGGCGATAGCCCAATTGCAGGCCGAAGGGGGCGCGGCACTGGCCTCGCTACGTCCAAAGCTCCAGCCCGTGCAGGGTGTGAGCGATCAGGCAGTCACCGCAGCATTACAACTGCTGGGCGGCAACCCCGCGTGACTCGGAGCACGCGAACTCTTAAGTATTACAGCGTTTTTGGACGCAGCGGAAATGTGGATTAATCCCGAACTTAATGTTTATAGTTCGTGCAACAACTTGACAACTAGCGAGTATGCTTACTTTTCCCGCCACAAATCACAATCATTCACAAATTACGGCCGCCCCCATGCGTATCTTTGTCATTGACGACCATCCCCTCATGCGCGAAGCCGTGGTGATGCTGATTCGCCGCCTGCACACCAAGGCCAGCATCATCGAAATCGACCGCCTCGCCGGCGTCGGTCCGGCGGTTGAACAACATGGCATTCCGGATGTGGTTTGTCTGGACCTCAAGCTGCCCGACACCCACGGGGTATCCGGCGTGCGCGAGTTGCGCCACCAGTTCCCCGAAGTCCCGATTCTTGTGCTGTCGGCTGCGCCGGCGCAGGATTACCAAGAGCTGTCGCTGGAAGCCGGTGCCGACATCTATATTGAAAAATCGGCCGGTGCAACCGAGATCTCCAAGGTGCTCAAGACCTTTCTCGACGACGGCGCCGACGCTGAAGGCGGCACGGAGCCCGAGAAACTGTCCAAGCGCCAGAAACAGTTGCTGGTCATGCTGGACAAAGGCCTGAGCAACCGCGACATTGCGGCCGAACTGCAGATCAGTGAACACACCGTCAAGGTGCACTTGTGGCGCCTGTTCCGCAGGCTCAACGTCAAAAGCCGTTCGCAAGCCAGCCATCTGGCGCGCACGCAAGGCCTGCTCTAGACAGACGCCTGTGCGCTCCCCTGGGTGTCGGCAAAACTCACGCCCCCGCGGCCGAGCGAATCCAGGTAGAGCCTGAACACCGTGCCCCGTCCGGGGCGCGAATGCATGGTCAGGCGGTGTTTCAGGGTTTCGCACAGGCGTGACACGATGGACAGCCCCAGGCCGAAGCCCTCCTCCGTGCCGTTGTGGGCGGCCACGCGGTAGAACTCGCGGAAGATCGCCTGCTGGTGCTCCGGCGCCACGCCGACCCCGGTATCCCAGATTTCAATCCGCGGCCCGTCGGCGCCGTCGCGCACGGCCAGCAATACCCCTCCCGTCACCGTGTGCCGCACCGCGTTGGACAGCAGGTTGCCCAACAAGCGTTTGAGCAGCATGGGGTCCGACTGCACCACGCCCGGCATCACGCGGGTACGCAGTTCCAGGCCTTTTTCGCGGGCCAGCGGCGCATACTGCAGTTCCAGCTCGCAAACCAGGGACGGCAGGTCCACCGGCTGCCACGTCGGCTCGACGGCGCCGGAATCCAGCTTGGCGAGGTCAAACAGGGAGTTGAACAGGTCATTGACCGCCTGCGTGGACTGCACGATTTTCGGCGTGATCTGCGCCACCATGTCAGGTTCGGCCCGCAACCAGTCGGCGTACAGGCTCAGCGCGTGCACCGGCTGGCGCAAGTCGTGCGCGGCGCTGGCGATAAAACGATCCTTGGTCTGCACCGCCTCCAGCGCCACGCGCGTTTTCTCGGTCAGTGATGCAATCAGCATGGCGTTCGCATACTGCAGCTCCAGCGTCTTGCGCTGCCCGCGGTGGAACCGCTTGCCGGCCGAGCGGATCGCCGCCCAGTAAATCAGCACCAGCAGCACCAGGCTGTAGGTCTGCACCGTGCCCATGAAGGGCCGCTCCAGCCCCACGCTGTAGATGACGGCGGCCAGCGTGCTGTAAGCCAGGCCGTTGATGTAGCCCAGAAAACAGCGCTGCGACGCGGAGAAAGCGCCGACCGCAAACCCGGCCATGCCCGCCAGCACCAGCAGGCCGATGAACTGGTCATAAATCGGCGCCTTGCGGAAATGCAGAAACATCGACGCGCCCCATATCGCGGCGCTCAGGGTCCAGGTCCAGCTGTAACGCGACATGAACTCGCGCAAGCGCGCCGCACTGGCACCGACATAGTCCCGGTAATAGATGGAGATCACGCGATAACGCACCAGCGTCATGACCACGGCCGCGATGGCCCAACACAGCAGCGCCAGGTTGTTGACGTCGTTGTAGAGGATGGCCACCAGCACCGGAATCACCATGGTGGCCGAATGCAGCGCGGGCCGGCCATTGCGCATGAAGCTGCGCATCAGCCTGACCTCGACCCAGTCGTCCCGCGCCACAATGTCCGGCGCGACATGCGGGGCGGCGCTGGAATGCGGGAGGACAGCGGTACTCATGGCTGGAGTTTAGCGGCCACGGCGACCACGCCACCTCGCATCAACCCTGCGGCGCTGCCCGACAGGACGCAAAAAAGCCCCGGCTGGCGGGGCTTTCAGGGGCTTGTGGGCACGGTGAGGTGATGAAGCCGGTTTGGCGGAGAGGGTGGGATTCGAACCCACGGTACCTTGCGGTACGCCTGATTTCGAGTCAGGTACATTCGGCCACTCTGCCACCTCTCCTGAGTGAAGACAGGATTCTATCAGGCTGCCGGCGGCCTATTTTGTATGGGGAGTCAGCACCGTGACGCCGCCCATATAGGGCTGCAGCACAGCCGGCACCGCCACGCTGCCGTCTTCGCGCTGGTAATTTTCCAGCACGGCGACCAGGGTGCGGCCTACGGCGAGGCCCGAGCCGTTGAGGGTGTGCACGAACTCGTTTTTGCCCTGGGCATTCTTGAAGCGGGCCTGCATGCGGCGTGCCTGGAAGGCTTCGCAGTTGGAGACCGAGCTGATCTCGCGGTAAGCGCTCTGGCCCGGCAGCCAGACTTCGAGGTCGTAGGTCTTGCTCGCGCCAAAACCCATGTCGCCGGTGCACAGCAGCATCACGCGGTAGGGCAGGCCGAGTTTTTGCAGGATGGCCTCGGCGTGGCCGGTCATGGCTTCAAGCGCCTCGTAGCTGTGGTCCGGGTGCACGATCTGCACCATCTCGACCTTGTCGAACTGGTGCTGGCGGATCATGCCGCGCGTGTCGCGGCCGTAGCTGCCGGCCTCGGAACGGAAACACGGCGTGTGGGCGGTGAACTTCAGCGGCAGCTTCGCTTCGGGCACGATCTCGTCGCGCATGAAGTTGGTCAGCGGCACTTCCGATGTGGGAATCAGGTACAGCGCGGCATTTTCAGCTGCGCCTTCCTGCCCGCCCTTTTTGGCGGCGAACAGGTCTTCCTCGAACTTGGGCAGCTGGCCGGTGCCGCGCAGCGAATCGCTGTTGACGATGTAGGGCACATAACACTCGGTATAACCATGTTCCGCGGTCTGCACGTCAAGCATGAAGGCGGCCAGCGCGCGGTGCAGCCGCGCCAGCGGGCCCTGCATCACGGTGAAACGCGAGCCTGTGAGCTTGCTGCCGAGCTCGAAATCCAGCCCCAGCGGCTGGCCCAGATCGACATGGTCTTTCACCTCGAAAGCATACGCCGGCGGCTCGCCGCCCGGACCTTCCACCGGCGCCCACTTGCGCACCTCCACATTGCCCGCCTCGCCCTCGCCCTGCGGCACGCTCTCATGCGGCAGGTTGGGCACGGCCAGCAGCAGCGATAACATTTCGCTCTGGATCACTTCCAGGCGCAGCGCGCAGCTGTCGAGCTCGGCCTTGAAGGCGGTGACCTGCGCCATCACCGGCGCGGCGTCCTCGCCTTTGGCCTTGAGCTGGCCAATCTGTTTGGACAGGGTGTTGCGCTGGTTCTGCAGTTCCTCGGTGCGGATCTGCTGCAGCTTGCGTTCGGCTTCCAGTGCCTGAAAGGCCTCCACATTGAGGAAAGCCTGCGGGTTCTTGCGGGCTTGCAGGCGCGTGATGACCGAGGGCAGGTCTTTTCGGAGCAGGTTGATGTCGAGCATGGACCGATTTTACGGGAGGGGCCCGCGCGGGGCAAAGCGGCGCTCAGGCCAGCGTCGCAGGGTCCAGGTTGGCGCCGCAGATCACCAGGCAGACGGTTTCGTCCGGCCGCGGCACGTAAGCGCCACTGTGCAATGCAGCCAGCGGCAAGGCGGCGGCGGGCTCCACCGCCAGCTTGAGCTCTTTCCACAGCCACAGTTGCGCCGCACGGATCGCCTCATCGCTGAGCAACAAGGCATCCCGCACATGGGCCTGGGTCGCGGCCCAGGCCAGTTCGCCAATCCGTTTGGCACCCAGCGAATCTGCCGCAATGCCGCTGACGCTGACATCGACGGGATGACCCGCTTCCCGGGCGCGAAACAGCGTGGGGGCCAGCGCGGGTTCCAGCGCCACCACCCGAGACCGGTTTTCTAACCAGCTGGCGATGCCGGCGATCAGGCCGCCGCCACCCACACTGACCAGCACCGCACCGGGCACACCGGCCTGGCGCTCGATCTCCAGCGCCAGGGTGCCGGCGCCGGCCACCACTTCGCTCTGGTCGTAAGCATGGGTCAGCAGCGCACCCGTCTGCTGCTGGCGCGCCATGCAGGCCTGCAACGCGTCGGCATAGGCTGCGCCGCCCACCACCACCTCGGCGCCCAGGGCGGCGAGTCTGGCGCGTTTGGCCGGGCTGGAGACCTCGGGCACAAACACCTCGCAGCGCACGCCCAGTTCGCGCGCAGCGGCCGCGGTGGCGATGCCGGCATTGCCACCCGAGGCCACAATCACGCCGCTGGACGGAATGGGACTGGACAGCAGGCGGTTGAGCATGCCGCGTGCCTTGAAGCTGCCGCCGGTCTGCAGGTGCTCGAGCTTGAGCCAGACTTCGGCGCAGTCCACGCCCAGCGCCCGTCCCGCCAGTTTCCACACCGGAGTTTGAAGGATAAAGTGGCTGTAGCCCCTGTCAAACCTGACCTTGCAGCTATCGATTTGATAGCGTTTGACCACCATCTCAGGAATCGGCGTGCAGGTCGCTGTCGAGCGCATCGAGCGCGGAGCCGTCCATGCGCAGGCCCTTGGGCAGGGGGAACTTGATGGTTTCCTCGATGCCGCTCATCTTGCGTACCGACACCGCACCCAGGGCCTTGATGCGGTCTATCACCTGCTTGACCAGGATTTCCGGCGCGGAGGCACCGGCGGTCAGGCCGACCCGGCTCTTGCCCTCGAACCATGCGGGCTGGAGCTCGCTGGCATCGTCCACCATGTAGGACTCGGTGCCCAGCTTGACGGCCAGCTCGCGCAGGCGGTTGCTGTTGGAGCTGGTCGGGCTGCCGACCACGATCAGGATGTCGACCTGCGGGCTCATCACCTTGACCGCGTCCTGGCGGTTCTGCGTGGCGTAACAGATGTCCTGCTGCTTGGGCTCGCGCACGTTCGGAAAACGCGCCTTCACCGCGGCGCTGATCTCCGCGGCGTCGTCCACGCTCAGTGTGGTCTGCGTGACGACCGCGAGTTTGTCGGTCTGTCCCGGCTGGATACGCGCCACATCGGCCACGTCTTCCACCAGGTGGATGCCGCTGTCGAGCTGGCCCATGGTCCCTTCGACCTCGGGATGGCCCTTGTGGCCGATCATGATGAACTCGTAACCTTCCTTGTTGAGCTTGGCCACTTCCACATGCACCTTGGTCACCAGCGGGCAGGTGGCGTCGAAGATGCGGAAGCCGCGCCGTTCGGCCTCGCGTTCGGTCGCCTTGCTGACGCCGTGGGCGCTGAACACCAGTGTTGCGCCGGGCGGCACGTCATCGAGGTCCTCGATGAAGATCGCGCCCTTGTCCTTGAGCTCGTTGACGACATAGGTGTTGTGCACGATCTCGTGCCGCACGTAGATGGGCGCGCCAAACTTGCCGATCGCGCGTTCGACGATTTCGATCGCGCGGTCCACGCCGGCGCAAAAGCCGCGCGGCTCGGCGAGGATGATTTCCTGGGGAGTTGAATTGACGGTCATAAGACGCCGATCACCTGCACTTCAAACACCACCGGCTGGCCGGCCAGCGGGTGGTTGAAGTCGAACTGCACCGCGCCGTCAGCCTTGAGCTGCTGCACCGCGCCGGCGTACTGGCCCATGCCGTCGGGTGTGGGGAACTGCACCACGTCGCCGATGTTGTACTTCTCATTGGGGTCGCCGAGCTCGTTGAGCAGCTTGCGCGCCACCCACTGCATCAAATCAGGATTGCGCTCGCCAAAGGCCTCGCCGGCCGGCAGCTCGAAAGTTGTGCGTGTGCCTTCGGCCAAACCGAGCAGGCGCTGCTCGATGGCCGGCGACAGCTCGCCCGTGCCCAGGCTCAGCGTGGCCGGTTTGCCTGCAAAAGTGTTGATGATGTCGGCGCCGTCCGGGCCCGCCATGCGGTAGTGCAGGGTCAAAAACGAGCCTGGCTGGATCAGGGCGGGGGCGGAGGTTTCCACGGTGGACATAAAACTTTCGGGCAACAGCTCATTTGTAAACTGCCCCTATTGTAGAAAGTGCCGCCCCCACGAGAAAAACCGCAGGTTTTGCCCCTGATCCGAACCCCGGCAAGCTCTGGGCGCAGCCCCGAGCGCATTTCACCCGGCCGGCCCGGCCGACGGCGGAAGCGCAGCTCGCGCGGCCAGCGGCTGCGTGGCGCGCCCTGCCGATTTCAGCACTTCCTTCTTGACGGCCTCCTGTGGTTTGGCAAGAAACGGGTTGGCCCGCCCGAAAGCTTTTACCGCGCTGTCGAGATCGGCCTTGCTGAAAGCGGAAATCCGTTCTGACCCGGGGTCCAGATAATGGGCCATCGCCAGCGCGCGCTGGCGACCCGCCGGGTCGTTGCTCAGCCTGGCTTCCATCGCATAGGCCCAGGAATGCCAGGGTTCAAATTTCTGGTTGGTTCTGGCCCAGAAGAGCGCCATTTCCCTGGCCTTGGGACTGCCTGTCAATTCGGCCACCACCTCGGTGATCTCGCCGTAGGTGTATTGCGTCAGCAGGGGACGCCTCTCCGTGTGTGGCCTGCGGTAGCGCGCCAGATCGAGCGACTGCAAGGCCTCGGCGGTTTTCCCGCCAGCGCCCGCCAGAACCGCGCGGGCCAGGTGGTAGTGAAACAGTTGCTCGGTCACCTTGATCCGGCTCATGACTTTCTCGATGCCCGCCGTATCGCCGGACTTGGCCGCCGCAAGTGCGTAATAGGGCAGATAAAAAGACGTGGACAGATAGGTCGACGTGTTCGCCGGATCATGGAAACTTGCGGCTTCATCAAAAATCGATCTGGCGGCCGAATAATCCTTGAGCTTGAGCGCGCGGTAACCCTCGGCGAAGTAGGCCAGGGGAGACTTCACCCGCTGCCTTTTGGCTTCGGCCCGCATATGTGCCAGCGCGCGTTCGTGCACAAGCCCCTCGACGCCCTCCACCTTCCACCGCGCATAGTCCAGACCATCAATCGCCACGGACAAATCAACGGAGGGTGTGCGGTCCGTCGTGGCAAACCGCAGCAGATAAATGGCCGCGGCATTGCCTTCCCTGCCGGCCTCGCTGAACTCTTTCTGCTTGGCCCACTGGACGACCTGCGCTTCCGACAGCGCATCCTTGTGATGCCCGACCAGCGCGGTTTCCCAGATATGCGGCGAGCCTTCTTCCACCAGCGTGGTGAATACGGGCCAGGCTTCCCCGGAGCGCCCGCTCGCATGAAGCATCCCGAGGTAATCCCGGCGCGCATAGGACTCCTTGTAGCGTTGCGCTCGGTCCAGGGTCCCGGCCATCGCGGCACCGATGTCCCCCGCCAGCAGCTTCAGGCGTGTGTCGCTGGTGATCTCGCTGGACGCCCCGGTGTGCTGCGAGGCGGCAATCTTGTAAAGCGGCACGGCCAGGTCGAAATGCCCGGACCAGTAAAAATAGGAGCCGGCCTCGAACGCGTGGTTCGCAATGGCGACCCGGCTCTCGCTGGAGCCCTTCCGGAAACCGGGGTACGCGTTGAACACCCTGGCGGCTCCGGCGGGGTCGCCGTCTGCAAACAACAGCTTGCCCAGCACCTCGTAGGACTGCCAGTGGTCGGGGGTCAGCCTGATGTTTTCACGGTAAAGCGCCTGCGCCGCCTGGCTGTCCCCCCGCCGCAAGGCTTCATTGCTGAGCATGACATTGCGGTAGGGTGATCCGAGGAAACGTCCCTCAATCGACTTCAGCAGGCGTTCGCTGCGGCCTTCGTCGCCCGAATTTTCATCCATCTCATAGGCCGCAGCAATTTGCCAGGTGGCGTTCTTCAGGGCCGCGCCCAGATTCGCCCGAATGACTTCCCTCTGCCCCCCGTCTGCCCAGGTCCAGTAGTACGGGCGAAAGGGGATATCGGCATGGTAGAGATTGCCGGCATAGCCGAAATGCTGCCCGCCGTCCGAATTGAATTCCTCGATGGCCTCGTTCGAAACCAGCGACTGGCCCTGCTCCCAGTAAAACGCGTTGAACGCGTTCTCGCGCGAAGCCTTGAGCAAGCCGGCTTTTTCAGGGTCCCCGGTCTTCGCCGCAAGCTTGGCCTCGGCCTTCGCGCGCTCCATCGCGTAATACGGATGCCCCCTGTAAACAGCATCGATGCTGTTGGCATAGGTGATGGCACTTTCCGGCCGGCCCTGGATGGAAGCCAGGAAGGGGATGCGGCGGATCAGGTTGTCGTGCCCCATGCTCTGCAGCAGTTCCAGGTAATCCAGCTGCCCCGGGCGGTCAACAGCGATGCCGCAACACCACCTGGCGGCATCGGCACTCATGTATTTGCGGCCATGCTCGAACGCCGACAGGTCGACCATCGTCTGGACCTTGCCACGATCACCCAGGGCCATGGCCCCGCGTGCCATGTCCTCCAGGCGGTAACCCGCGACCGGCAGCTCATGGTCCAGCAGCATTTTTAACGAGGCGTTGTCATGCTGCGCCCATGAATCGCTGTCGACAAACGCCCGGCCGACAACGAACGGCCATATGTTTCCGGGGAGCTTGAGCGCCGCGGCCTGGTCCAGCGACTGCTTCTGGTTGACGACCGCATACGCCGTCGCAATGTTGTTTTCATCGAGTTTCTGCATCAGGCGCTTCAGGGGGTTTTTCTCCCGCTCGGCCATCACACGCACCTCCGGAAGGTTGCCATTCAATGCAGCGAGGACGCCGCGCTCCTCATCGGTCTGCGGCACACCCAACACCCTGATGGCCGCCATGCGATGACCCAGCGCCATATAGGTTCTGGCGCGCAGGACGCGGTACTCGGGCGAGGCCGGGGCCAGCCGCGACAGGGCCAGCAGCGCTTTTTCGGCAAACCGTTCCCTGGTCCGCTCCAGGTACTGGGGCGTGAGCAGGTTGTACAGCAGGAACACATAGGCATCGCGCGCCGGATTGTCATCAGCGGCGATCAGCCCGGCCGGGGATGGCGGCAGCACGTCCATGTCCAGCCGGCTTTCCAGGGTCGTGGCGGCAGGCGCGGCTGCGCCCAGCGCCTTCACCAGCTGCGGCAGCGCGGACTGGTAAGCTTCGACGGACGGGGTTTCGTCGCCAAACGGAATGCCTTCCAACCGGTGGCTTGAGATCCTGGTGTGCCATCCCGCCCCATTGCGGCGCTCGCCAACATGCTCATGGGTCAGAACAGCCACGGACATTTTTCCTTTGCGGTCGTGCCCGGCGTAGCCCATGATGATGCGTTTGGCGCCTGTCGCATCGGCCAGCCTGTAGATGTCTTCCTTGGTCAAACGGCGCTGCCCCTCGCCGAGCGCCCTGGCCACCAGGTAGGGATCGGCAACCTTCACATTGCCCGCTCGCGCCACCGCCATGGCGAGTTCGGCGGCCATGACGGAACGCGTGGCTCTGTCGAATGCCCAGCCCCATACCTGGAAAGGAAGCACCAGCACCTCGGCCTTGCCGCTGGCCAGCAGCTTTTCGTAGAAAACTTTCTCGCTGGCCTGCCATTCCGAAACCGGTCGCGGGTAACGCTGGGGCAGGTATTGGCCGATGGCCAGATCCTCCGAAGGGCGCTGCATGGCGATGGTGGCGCTGTAAGCCTTGTACTGCGCTTCATCCGCCTCGCGCTTGAGCCGCGCCTGCTCCGCGACGGCGTCCGCGCGGACTTGAACCACGCGCCAGGCACCCAGCCCGGCGACACAGGCCAGCAACACACCGTACAGCACGACACGCGATGTTTTCATTTTTTCTCCCTGAACTGGAATGTGGCCCTGCAGGACACCTTGCAGGCACCTGCACGCCCCGGCTTGTTCCCGTTCGGATCCTATCGCACCCATGCGTCACCACAAGGGTCACCGGACCCTACAAAAGTTCTCATGCACATGATGCGTAGTCATGCTCTGGCGTGTTACCGTTGGCCGCAGTGGACCGCCTTGCACCTGACCGCCATGCTGCTCAAAGACCTGCCCGAAGACGCCCGCCCCCGTGAAAAGCTGCTCGCGCGCGGCGTGGCTGCGCTCGGCGACGCCGAGTTGCTGGCGCTGCTGTTGCGCACCGGCCTGCCCGGAAAAAACGCGCTGCAGCTGGGGCAGGAATTGCTGGAAACTTTTGGTGGTGTGGCAGGCTTGCTACACACCACCGCCGATGACCTGAAACGCATCAAGGGTTTGGGCGGGCCCGCCAAACGTGCCGAAATCGTCGCCGTGCTCGAACTGGCGCGCCGCGCGCTGTCCGAGCAACTGAAAGAAAAGCCGCTGTTTGCCACGCCGCAGGCGGTGCGCGACTACCTGCAACTGCAGCTCGGCAGCCGGCCGCATGAAATTTTTGCGGTGTTGTTCCTCGACAGCCAGCACCGGCTGATTGCGCTGGAGGAACTGTTTCGCGGCACGCTGACACAAACCTCGGTCTACCCGCGTGAGGTGGTGGTGCGCGCGCTGGCGCTGCATGCCGGCAGCGTGGTGCTGGCGCACAACCACCCGAGCGGCGAGCCGCGCCCCTCGCGCGCCGACGAGGCGCTGACCCAAACCCTCAAGGCCGCTTTGGCGCTGGTCGATGTGCGTGTGCTCGATCATTTTGTGGTGACCGGCACGCAGGCCGTTTCCATGGCCGAACTCGGATTGCTCTGACCATGCCCGGCAAAACATCCGCCATCAAGGACCTCAGGGGCCTGAAAGCCGTCAAGCTCGAGATCGAAACCCGGGCGCGGCAGGAAGCCGAACAGAAGGCCGAGCGCGCTGCCGCCGCAGCCAAGGCCAGAGCCGAAAAAGAACTGTTTTCACGCGCCATCGGCCCGGTGCGGGCCCTGCCGGCCAAACACCTGCCGGGCCAGCGTGCCCAGCTTGCGCCGGTGCAAGCGGCGCCGATTCCGGTGCAGCAGCAGCGCGACGAACTGGCCGTGATGCGCGAGGCGATTTCCGACGGCTTCGATGTGGAAAGCCTGCTGGACACCGACGAGGCACTGAGTTTTCGCCGGCCCGGCATGGGGCCGGACGTGGTGCGCAAGCTGCGCCGCGGCGGCTGGAGCATACAGCGCCAGCTGGACCTGCACGGCCTGCGCCGCGAGGACGCGCGCGATGCGCTGTCGGTGTTCATTCGCGAGGCGCACAAGGCCGGCCTGCGCTGCGTGCGGGTGGTGCACGGCAAGGGCCTGGGTTCCCCCGGCAAGACGCCGGTGCTCAAGGGCCGGGTGCAGAGCTGGCTGATCCAGAAGGCCGAGGTGATTGCCTTTGTGCAGGCGCGGCCGGCCGAAGGCGGCGCCGGCGCGCTGGTGGTGCTGCTGGCGCAGAGTTAGCCTGCAGCGCTATTAATTCAGGAGCTGTCGAGGCTTTCTGGACATGGGCTGGCAGGCAATTTCGTGCCTCAAGTCCGGAATCCGGCTGGCTCTGCGCTTTTCTGCCGGATTTTCAAGCCGGATGTAGCTCCAGCCCATGGAGCGCCAGCGCAAGCAGCTATCAAATAAATAGCAGTCTCAAGCCGACGTCACGCCGGCGTGTTGCGCATCCAGTCGGCCGTCTGGAAAAACGAGCTGCGCAGCCGGGTGCGCAGTTCTTCATCAACACCGGTTTCGCCCATGGCCTGGTCCATGCAGGCCAGCCACTGGTCGCGCTCGAGGATGCCAATGGCGAACGGCATGTGGCGCGCGCGCAGCCGCGGATGGCCGAACTGCTCGGTGTAGTGCTGCGGCCCGCCCATCCAGCCGCACAAAAACCAGAACAGGCGCTGGCGCGCGTTGTCCAGCGTGCTGCCGTGCGCGGCGCGCAAGGCGCTGTAGCCGGGCTCGATCTCCATCAGGTCGTAAAACCTGTCGACCATGGCGCGGATGCGCTCCTCGCCGCCTATCCATTCAAAGGGCGTGGCATAGGGTGGATTGCCCGGTGGTTTTTCTTCGATCTGCATGCTCACTGGGCTTTTCTCAGGGTCTCGACCACTGGCGTGTTCAGCACCGAGCGCAAACCCCACCAGCCCGCCGCCAGCGCCAGCGCGGCGCCGGCCAGGCTGCCGAGCACGGGCACGGTCCAGGAGCCGGTCCAGCTGAAGTCGAAGACAAACCGGGCCAGACCCCAGCCGACCGCCAGCGCCACGATGGACGCCAGAAAGCCCGCCAGCAGGCCGACACCGGCGAGCTCGGCGCGCTGCACCTGGCGCAGCAGCGAGGCGCGTGCACCGACGGCGCGCATGATGGCGAACTCTTTCGCGCGTTCCTCGCGCGTGGCGGTGATCGCCGCAAACAGCACCACCAGGCCGGCGGCCAGCGTGAAGCCGAAGAGGAATTCGACCGCGCGTATCACCTGGTCCAGCACACGCTGCACCTGGGCGATGGTGCTGCTCATGTCGACGTTGGTGATGTTGGGAAAGGCCTTGACCAGTTCGTTGTCGAAGCTGCGCGGCGCCGGCTGGCCGGCCACGGCAGCGACGCGATCGGGCGCACGGAAGGCGCTGATGAAGGACACCGGCACGTCGGTCAGCTGCGCCACCGGGTACATCGCAAAAAAGTTGACACGCATCGAGCCCCAGTCCACCTCGCGCAGGCTGGTGATTTTCGCGACCTTGAGCTGCCCGCCGATGTCGAAACTCAGGGCATCACCGAGCTTCAGACCCAGTGTTTTGGCGATGCCGTCTTCCACGCTGATGGCGTCGGCTTCATCCGGCGTCCAGCTTCCCTGCGCGACCTGGTTGTGCGAAGGCATCTGGCTGGCATGGGACAGGTTGAACTCGCGGTCCACCAGGCGTTTGGCGCGGTCGTCTTCATAGTCGTCCGGCGTGACGGGCTGCCCGTTGATCGCCACCAGCCGGCCGCGGATCATGGGGTACCAGTCGAACTTGCTCACGCCGCCGTCGCGCAGGGCCTTCTGGAAAGCCTCGCCCTGCTCGGGCTGCACATTGATGACAAACCTGTTGGGCGCATCGGGCGGCGTCGCATTGCGCCAGCTGCTGATCAAATCGGTGCGCAACAGCACCAGCAGCATCAGCGCCAGCAGGCCAACCGCCAGCGCGCTGACCTGCACCACCGCGTAGGCCGGCCGCGCCGACAGCTGGCGCGTGGCCAGCACCAGCCAGCGCGGCGCCGTGGCTTCGTTGACGCTGGCGCGCAGCAGCCGGACCGCCAGGTAACTGCTGGCGGCGAACACCAGGACCGCGCCGGCAAATCCGCCGACGGCAATCAGGCCGAGTTTGAGGTCACTGCTGGCGGCCACCAGCAGCGCCGCAAAGCCCAGCACACCGACCAGCAGCACCGCCAGCGAGGCCGGGCGCAGGTTGCCGACATCGCGGCGGATCACGCGCAGCGGCGGCACCGAGGCCAGCTGCAGCACCGGCGGCAGGCCGAAGGCCAGCAGCAGGGTCAGGCCCATGCCCATGCCGAAAGCCACCGGCCAGAGCGTGGCGGCCGGCAGCACGGTTTCCACCAGGCCGGCCAGCAACAGCACAAAGCCGTAATGCACGCCGTAACCGATCAGCACGCCGAGCGCACTGGCCAGCATGCCCGCCAGCACAAACTCGAAGGTGTAGGCCAGCGCAATCGTGCGCTGCGGCTGGCCCAGCACGCGCAACATGGCGCAATCATCCAGGTGTTTGGCGGCAAAGCCGCGCGCCACGATGGCGACCGCCACGGCGCTCAGCAGCGCCGCGAGCAAGGCCACCAGATTCAGGAATTTTTCGGCGCGGTCCAGCGTCTGGCGCATCTCCGGGCTGCCGCTTTCAAGCGACTCGATACGCACGCCGCGCACCTCGGGCTTCTTGATTTCCTGCGTGGCCCACTGCACATAGGATTTGACGGCCGCGGGATTGCCAGCCACGGCAAAACGGTAGTTGGTGCGGCTGGCCGGCTGGATCAGCTGGGTGGCCGCCAGGTCGGCGCTGTTGATCATGACGCGCGGCGAGAAGTTGATGAAGCCTGCGCCGCGGTCCGGCTCCTGCACGATCACACGCGTGATCTTGAAGCTGGCGTCGCCCATCAGCAGGGTTTGCCCGACTTTCAGGCCCAATGCATCGAGCAAGGAGGCATCGGCCCAGGCCGTGCCCGAGGCGGGGATCTCGCGCGTGGCCGCTCCGGCGCCGTCGACGCTGTCGGCCACGGTCAGGCTGCCGCGCAGCGGGTAACCTTCGGGCACGGCCTTGAAAGCCACCAGCTTGCTGGCGCCGCCGTCGGCCTCCAGCGCGCGGCCCATGGTCGGGAAGGTGACGGTGGATATCGCCTGCAGGCCCAGGCTGCGCGCTTTCGCGACAAACGCCTCCGGCGTCACGCTGTCGCTGCGCAGCACCGCATCGCCGCCCAGCAGCTGCAGCGCATCGCGCTGCAAGCCGCCTTTGAGGCGGTCGGCAAAAAAACCCACAGCGGTCAGGGCCGCCACCGCCAGCGTCACTGCCACCATCAGCAAGCGCAGCTCACCGGCGCGCAGGTCACGCAGCAGGGTGCGCCAGCCGAGTTTGAGGAAAAGTGGATTCATGAGTGGAACTCTTCTGTAAGCGCCAACCTTAACGCAAAGCCCCTGCCCCTGGCCTTGGGGCGGGTTTGCCGGCAGCCCCGGACAGGGCGGCGAGCCGCTGCTCCAGCGCGCGCAATACCGGAGCGATGCCGGCGCCCACACTGATCTGCGGATTGGAAAACCCGTCGTCCTTGCCCGCGTCGATCTCGCGCTGTTTGATCAGCGGCACGGCCCGCGCAAAGGCCTCTTCAAACGAGTGGGTGCTGCGCAACTGCTCGTCGAACATGGCGCGGCCGAAAAAGGTCAGTTCCGACAACTGGCCGCAGCCGTAGGAAGTGCGGGTGGCGTCGGCTGCGGTCATGACCAGCGAATGCTCGTCGGCCAGCACATCGACCCAGCCCCCGGAATAACAGGCCGACACGGCGATCACGCGGTGCCGGATGCCGGCCTGGTCCAGCGCAGCGCGCAGCTCGGCCGGGCTGAGCGGTGGCACCTCGAGCGGCCAGTGCGAGGCCGCAAGTTTGAAATCACGCGCGCCGTGCGAGGTCATGTAAACCACCAGCACGTCGTTATCGCGGTCCATGCGCCGGGCCAGCGCGTCGATGGCGCGCTGCAGGTTCAGCGGCGTGGCCCAGGGGTGGGTGTGCGCGGTGCCGGCATGGTTCAGCAGATGGATCACCCGGCCCTGGGCGTCAAAACGCTCGGCCAGCACAGCGCTGACCAGCGTGCTTTCGCGCAGGAACACGTCTTCAGCCGCGTAGGGCGCAAACACCAGGCCATACACGTCGATCACGCCGGGCCGTTGCGGCGCAATCGCCTCCAGCGTGCGCGGCCACAGCGCCTGTTGCGCCTCCAGGGTTTCCTGGTTCAGACGCAGGCGCGGGCGCGTGTCCTCGGTCCGGGCTACAGGATCCGGCGCGCTGACCCAGGCGCGCGCCTCGAACTGCCAGAGGTTCAGGCCGGTCGCGGCCACCAGGGCCAGCATCATCACAAGGGCCCGCCCGCCCAGGCCTGCAAAGCGGACGATCAGCAGCCAGCTCACGGCCAGCGACCAGGCGGTGAACACGCCGTACAGCAGCCAGTAAAACCAGGCCTGCCCAAACGCGTCAGACTGGACCCAGCCTTGGGCAATCGCAGCAATCACGGCCTGGCCCAGCAGCAGGTTGGGCAGGGAAGCGGCCAGCCAGAGGACTAAAAACGCCGCGACACCACTGGGCCGGCCAGTGACGCCGGCCGCGTCCGCAGGCCCGGACCCCTTCGGAAATGCCCACCAGGCCAGCGCCACACCCAGGCCGGTGGCCCACCAGCTGGACAACCAGGCCTGCACATCAAAACGCGCCGGGCCGGCGATATCCAGACGCAACAACGCGATCTCGAGCACGGAGACCAGCGCGACCAGCACCAGCACCTGCAAGGGTGTGGGAACATGGCCGGTGACGCGAGGTGGCTGAAAAAATGCGGCCCTCAGGCCTTCGCGGATCCAGCCTGCGGTCGACAAGTGGGCTTGGGGGCGACGCCCAGGGTCGGGCAGGCGGATCAGGGGTTCGGGGATGCCGGGCAGCGTGGCCTGGGCGTCGGAATCTTGCATGGCGGCATCATGCCACGGCGCCTGCTCAGGCCGCGTCTGCCGGCGCGCGCAGTTTCGGCCCCGCCAGTTCAGGCTGCAGATCAAGCCGCTGCGGATTCGAATAACAGACAAACCGCTTGTGGGTGGCGCGGCCGATGGCGCACAGGCCAACCGTCTGCGCGACCTGGTGACCCATCTGCGTGATGCCGCTGCGCGAGACCACGATAGGCACACCCATCTGCGCCGACTTGATCACCATCTCGCTGGTCAGTCGGCCGGTGGTGTAGAACGCCAGGCCGGACGCCCCTTTTTCCTGTGCAAAGGGCAGCGACGACACGTCAACGCGGAGCGTGGGGGCCTTATTGATCCACATCCAGCCGGCGATGGTGTCGATGGCGTTGTGGCGTCCCACATCCTCAACGAACAACAGCATGTCAGGGTCGCCGGCCGTCATGGCAAACAGGGCACACGCATGCACCGAACCGGCCGACTTGTAAGTCGTTTCCTTGAGCCGGATGGTATTGACCAGCGCATACAGCTGGCCCTGCGTGATGTGGGCATCCGCCGGCAGCGCGATCTGGTCGACCTCGTCCATCAGGCCGCCGAACACGCTGCCCTGCCCGCAGCCGGTGGTGACCACACGTTTGGCGGTTTTTTCCTCGATGTCCGCGATGCCGTGACGCGTCTTGACGGCCGCGGCGCCGACATCCCAGTCCACCGTGATGGATTCGATGTCACCGACCTCCCTGACCAGGCGCTGGTTGCGCAGGTAGCCGAGCACCAGCAGCTCGGGATGGGCCCCCAGGGTCATCAAGGTCACGAGTTCACGCTTGTCGACATAGACCGTCAGCGCCCGCTCGGCCGGAATGGCCACCTTTTGCGGTTCGCCGTATTCGTTGACTGCATCGATCTCGCAGGTCAGCGGCGCCTGGGCGCGCGTGAGAAGGGGCAATGGGGACTGGGACATGCGGCAAGACTACAGCAAAAAGAAAAGGCCGACACCTTGCGGGTCGGCCTTGCCGGACGAGAGAAAACCTCAGGGTTTTTTGGCCGGATTGACCACGGCATCTGGCTGCTTGGTGCTGGGAGGGCTGGTCGCCGTGGCCGCCGGGGAATGGGCGCCTGCCGCCTCAATGGGTTTGGCTTCGGCCGGCGTATAGGCGAAGGGGCCGGGTTCGACACAGGCCGGTGCCGCGGTGGGTGGTTTGGTGGGCTTGCCCGCCGCCTGGGCAGTCTTGTAGTAAGCGGCGGCCACCTTGTCCTGCGACTTGCATAGCTGGAAGGCGTCGACCTTGCCGGTCCAGGCGGCCTTGGCAGCCGCCTCCGCAGCCTTGGCCTTGGCTTCGTCGCTCACCGGCGGCAATTTGGCCAGCGCCAGCACCGGCAGGCCGGCGAGGCAGAGGGAAATCAGGATTTTTTTCATGCGGTTTCTCGCTTTCAGACTTGCACGGTCCGGCCGGGCGTTTCGGGTTCGCTGCGCTGGGCCGGAATCTTGCCGGCCTGGATGTCCTCATACCAGTAAGCGTGGTGGTCGCGGGCCCAGGTCTCGTCGACATAACCGGTACGCATGGCTTTGTAGGCGCCCTGCATGCCGATGGTGCCGAGGTAGATGTGACCCAGAAACATGCACATCATCAGCACCGTGGCAACCGCGTGGATCATGTGTGCAATCTGCATGGTGCCGCGCTCGTAAATCAGGCCCGGTATCAGCTTGTCGAGCACGAGGCCCGAGGCCACAACAATGATGCCGAGGAAAAACACACCACCCCAGAAGATCAGCTTTTCGCCGGCATTGAAGCGGTGCGAAGCTGGCTCGTCGCCGGAGATCAGGCCACCGCCCTTGGCCAGCCACTGCAAATCGCCTTTTTGCGGCCAGTTGTCGCGCAGGAAAGTGAAGAACACGATCACCAGCGACACGGCAAACAGCGGTCCGGCGAAATTGTGCGCAGTCTTGAGCACATAACTCAACCAGCCGAACAATGTGAGGCCCATGACCGGCAGCAGGAAAAACTTGCCGAAAGCCATGACCAGCCCCGAGATCGCGAGGATGCAGAAGGCAATCGCATTGGACCAGTGCGCCGCACGCTCGAAGGGCGTGAAACGCTCGATCTTGCGGCCGGTGTCTGCGCCATGGGTCTTGATGCTGCCCCGGGTGAAATAAAAAATCGCAATCGCGAGCACCACAATCAGGAACAGCGAACCACCGTAAGGAATGATCCAGTTATTGCGCACCTGGCGCCAGGCTTCACCGGCATTCGTCAGGCGCGAGCCCGGATACTGCACAAAGGGCTGGATCAGGTTGCCGGCTTCTGGCGCCTCGCTTTTGGGCAGGCTGCTGAGACCCGTCACCCCGGCGCCCACCTGTCGCCACATGGGCGCATTATTGCCGGGCTGGACTTTCGCGCGCTCGGCATTGGTCTGGTTGGCGTAATTCGGATCCGCGCTGGCGTCCGGCTTGACCTCAAAAATATTCTGGCTCTGAATACCGCCCGGGGCCGGGGCTGCGGCAGGCGCGGGGGCCGCCGGTGCCGGCGCAGCCGCGGTCTGCGCAGAAACGGCAGCGGACCATCCGAGGGCCACGAAAGCCAGGGCGGTCAGGACTCGTGAGGGGCCTTGCATGGAAACTCCCTTACTTCTGCACGCGGTTGTATTCGTTCTGACCGTTCTGCAGCCGCGTCTTGAGTTGCTGCTCCCAGGCCGTCTTGTCGCCAGGCTTCCAGCCCGGCGCGTTGTAGGCGTTGCCCGGCCCGGTCACGCCCTGAAAGGAGGCGGTATCGCTTTTGACGCCGGAAGCGGTCTGCGCTTTGTCGCCGCAAGCGGCAAGCGCCAGCACGGAAAAGGACAACAGTGCGATACGGATCATGATTTGGCTCCGTTGACCGGCGGCTGACCAGCCTGTTTCGAACCATAGGCCGTGCCCCATCCCCAGACCTCGGCACCCTTGCCGCGCTGGACCACGCGGTTGCGGAAGATGTCTGCCACCACGTCACCATCACCGGCCAGCAGGGCCTTGGTGGAACACTGCTCGGCGCAGGCCGGCAGCTTGCCCTCCGCAAGCCGGTTGCGGCCGTATTTCTCGAACTCGGCCTGGCTGCCATGCGCCTCGGGACCACCGGCGCAGAAGGTGCACTTGTCCATCTTGCCGCGCACACCGAACGTGCCCTGCGAGGGGAACTGCGGCGCGCCAAAGGGACAGGCGTAGGAGCAATAGCCGCAGCCGATGCACACATCCTTGTCGTGCAGCACCACGCCTTCTTCGGTGCGGTAAAAACAATTGACAGGGCAGACCGCCATGCAAGGGGCGTCGCTGCAATGCATGCAGGCGACCGAAATTGATTTTTCGCCCGGAACGCCGTCGTTGAGCGTGACCACACGCCGGCGGTTCACGCCCCAGGGGACTTCGTTTTCGTTCTTGCAGGCGGTGACACAACCGTTGCACTCAATGCAGCGCTCGGCGTCACAGACAAATTTCATGCGTGCCATGGTTTTTCCTTATGCCTTCTCGACGTTGCAGACCGTCGTTTTGGATTCCTGCATCATCGTGACGCTGTCATACCCGTAAGTCGTCGCTGTGTTCACCGCTTCGCCACGCACCACCGGCGCTGCGCCGTTCGGGTAATAGGCCAGCATGTCGGCCCCCTGCCAGCGTCCCGAGAAGTGGAAGGGCATCCACACCGTGTCGGCGGCGACACGTTCGGTCACCATCGCCTGGACATTGAGGCGCGCGCCGGTCGGCGTCCCCAGCCAGACACGCTCACCGTTGCGTATGCCGCGATCGGAAGCGGTCTTGGGATTGATCTCGACAAAGGCCTCCTGCTGAAGTTCAGCCAGCCAGGGGTTGGAACGCGTCTCTTCCCCGCCGCCTTCGTATTCCACCAGCCGGCCCGAGGTCAGGATGAGCGGGAATTTTTCACCCACCTTGTCTGCAACGTTTTTCTGCTGCAGCGTTTTGTAGAGAGTGGGCAAACGCCAGAACGCTTTTTTGTCGTCATGTGTCGGGTACTTGGCCACCAGGTCAGGACGTGTGCTGTAGATCGCCTCGCGGTGCTGGGGAATCGCATCGGGGAAATTCCAGACCACGGCCCGGGCCTTGGCGTTCCCGAACACGTGACAACCATGGACTTGCATCGTGACGCGGATGATGCCGCCCGAGGGATCGGTCTTCCAGTTCTTGCCTTCTGCCGCGGCCTTCTCGGCTTCTGTCAGATCGTCCCACCAGCCGAGTTTTTTCAGCAGCAGGTGGTCGAACTCCGGATAACCGGTCTGCAGGTCGGCGCCCTTGGAGTACGAGCCATCTTCCGCCAGAAGGTTGACCCCATCCTTTTCAACGCCGAAGTTGGCGCGGAAGTTGCCACCACCGTCCATCACGTGTTTGGAGGTGTCATAAAGATTGGGGGAGCCGGGATGTTTGAGCTCGGGGTTGCCCCAGCACGGCCAGGGCAGGCCGAAATAGTCACCGGTGGTGTCGTAGCCGGTCTCCTTGTCCTTGCCGCCCTTGGACTTGAGGGTTTTGACGTCGAACATGTGCATGTTGCGCATGTGGGCCTTGAGGCGCTCGGGGCTTTGCCCGGTGTAGCCGATGGTCCACACACACTTGTTGATCTCGCGCAGGATGTCTTCCGGCACGGGCTCGTCCATGCCCTTGACCTTCTGCATCTTGTAGTTCTTCGACAGTTCCTTGGCAAAGCCCAGCTTTTCGGCGAGCTGGTGCATGATCATGTGGTCGCTGCGGCTTTCCCACAGCGGCTCAATCACTTTTTCACGCCACTGGAGGGACCGGTTCGACGCCGTCACCGAGCCACTGGTTTCAAACTGGGTCGCAGCCGGCAGCAGGTAGACAGCGCGGTTGGGATTGAGGTCTTCCGCCTTGCCCGGCATTGCAGCCATGGCTGCCGTGGCCGATGGATACGGGTCGATCACCACCAGCAGGTCCAGCATGTCCATGGCACGCTTCATCTCCAGGCCACGTGTCTGGGAGTTGGGCGCGTGACCCCAGAACACACAGGCACGCAGATTGGGATCCTGGTCGATGAACTCGTTTTTCTCCAGCACGCCGTCGATCCAGCGGGACACCGTGATGCCGGGCTTGCCCATCATGGCGGCGGAGGCATAACGCCCCTTGATCCAGTCAAAGTCGACGCCCCAGGTCTTGGCAAAATGTTTCCAGGAGCCTTCGGCCAGCCCGTAATAACCGGGCAGCGAATCGGGGTTCGGGCCGACGTCGGTCGCGCCCTGCACGTTGTCGTGCCCGCGGAAGATGTTGGCGCCGCCGCCGGACACGCCCACGTTGCCCAGTGCAAGCTGGAGGATGCAGGAGGCGCGCACCATGGCGTTGCCGATGGTGTGCTGGGTCTGGCCCATGCACCAGACAATGGTCGAGGGCCGGTTTTTGGCCATCATTTCCGCAGCCATGTAGACCTTGGCTTCGGGCACGCCGCAGGCCTCTTCGACCTTGTCCGGCGTCCACTTGGCCAGCACGTCGGCCTTGACCTTGTCCATGCCGTAAACACGGTCGTTGATGTACTTGGTATCTTCCCAGCCGTTCTTGAAGATGTGATACAGCATGCCGAACAGGAAGGGAATGTCCGAGCCGGAGCGGATGCGGATGTATTCGTCGGCCTTGGCAGCGGTGCGCGTGAAGCGCGGATCGACCACCACCATCTTGCAGCCGGTCTCCTTGGAATGCAGCATGTGCAGCAGGCTGACGGGGTGGGCCTCGGCGGCATTGGAGCCGATGTACAACGCGCACTTGCTGTTTTGCATGTCGTTGTACGAATTGGTCATGGCGCCGTAGCCCCAGGTGTTGGCCACGCCTGCCACCGTCGTGGAGTGGCAGATGCGCGCCTGGTGGTCCGTGTTGTTGCTGCCCCAGAAGCTCACGAACTTGCGCATCAGGTAGGCCTGCTCGTTGTTGTGCTTCGAGGAACCGACCCAGTAAATCGAATCCGGGCCGCTGGCCTTGCGCAGCTCCAGCATGCGCGCGCTGATCTCGTTGAGTGCGGTGTCCCAGCTGATGCGTTCGTACTTGCCGTTGACCAGCTTCATCGGGTAGCGCAGGCGGTATTCGCCGTGGCCGTGCTCGCGCAGGGCCGCGCCCTTGGCGCAATGCGCGCCGAGGTTGATCGGGGAATCAAACACCGGCTCCTGGCGCACCCAGACGCCATTTTCAACCACGGCATCCACCGCACAGCCCACCGAGCAGTGGGTGCAGACAGTGCGCCTGACCTCGATTTTCCCGGTACCGTCACCGGCGCCGGGCGTGGCGGCTTTGGCTTTCTTGACCAGCGTCAGCTGGGTGGCGGCAAGGCCGACCCCGACACCAAGGCCGGACCGGCGCAAAAAGGCGCGTCGGTCCATGGTGGGCAGGGCATTCGACAGGCCACGGGACAGGCTCTGTACAAAACGTGCGGAACCGGCGCGTTGCACCGGATCGCCATGGACGCCGTGAGGCTTTTTCGTGAGCAGCATGGAGCTCTCCGTGTAGGTGAACTGAAAACGGGAGGAACGGGAAAGGCCCAGACCCTAGATGCGGGTGGTCCGGTAGTAATGCTTGACGTGTTCCGAAAGCTGGTAGCCGCCGCCTTTTTCGGGGGCGGGTTTGGGCTCTGCCGTGGCAGCCTCGGGAACCTGGACGCCCGGAAGGGCAATGACCGCCGCTGCTGCGGCGCCGGTTGCGGCGGCGCCGAAGAAGAATCCCCGGCGTGAAGGTTTTGGCTGGCTGTCCTGCATGGTCGTCTCCAAGGAAGCTTGCTGATCTTTGCACTGGCGCGCTATGCACCGCTATGCCTAGGTGTACTTTACGCCAGAGCGACTGGGAGGGCAACGATTTGTATCGGATCACCGGCCGTAATTAGGGAAAACGATAGGTGAAAATAAGAGTGCTTAGTTTTTACCTCCGGCCACTGAATCGCCGAAAAGTGTCGCAATCTGAGAATCAGTTGCCCCGCGGCGGGGTGACCACACCATCCGGTGCGGCGGAGTCGGGCCACGGGTGGCAGGCGCATCCCCATCTCACGCCAGCATGTCAAAACCCTGCGCCTCAACACTGATGAAAACCTGCGTGAACGCCGACGCGCAGCGGTAGAAATCGGCCTTGGGATGCCTTCCCACGGCGTCACACAGGTCCGACACCCAGGGCTGCAGATGGCGCGCAAAAAATTCGCGCTGGCGCGTGAGGTTGGCAATGGCCACATCGTCGCCGGCAATCAGGTAACGCATGACCTCGCACAGGTAGGCAAAGTGGTCCTCGGTTTCGGACATGGCGTCGTCACGCGCCAAGCCCAGACCGGCCAGGTCGGTGCGCAGCGCCGCCAGCGGTTTTTCGTTGAGGAAACCACTGAGGTAGTGCGAACCAAACAGGTAGACCTCGGGCTTGCCGACGCCGCCGAACAAAGCGTCGTACTCACGCGCGACAGCCTCGTTGGACAGCCGGCGGGCAGCACCGACCAGTTCGCTCCACGAAGCCTCCAGCACCGCGCCAGCCGCCGGCGCCTCGGTCACCGCAACGCGGATGTTGTCCAGCAGCTGAGCCGGCGGCGCGGCGTAATACAGGGCGGCCAGCAGGCCGTAGACCTCGGCGCGGGCGGTTTCCTCGTCCAGCGTGGACGGCACAAGTTGGGCAGATGAATTCATGCGGGACTGCGGTTTCCAGTGTTGGTCGATCAGCGGATGTCGGTGATTTTCATCTCGTTGTCGGCCGAATAGATGTCGATGACGCGGCAGTCGCCGCACATCTTCAGGCGGTCGGCCGCGGCGCCCTGGAACATCGCGTGGCCGGCCAGCTTGCCGAGCATGGATTCGATCGCCTTGAGCGTGCCGAAAGGTTTGCTGCAACGTATGCACTGGTAGGGCTGGCTCTCGTTGAGGACGCGCGCCTCCTTGCGCTGCGGCGTCAGCAGCAGGCGCGGCTCCAGCGTGATGGCGTCTTCCGGGCAGGTCGTGGCGCACAACCCGCACTGCACGCAGTTTTTCTCGATGAAACGCAGCTGGGGCCGCTCGGGGTTGTCCTGCAGCGCGCTGGACGGGCAGGCGCTGACACAGCTCAGGCACAGGGTGCAGGCATTTTTGTCGATCTGCAGGCTGCCGAAGGGCGAGCCCCGGGCAGGCAGCTCGATGGCCTCCGGCAGCGCCGCCGGGGCCTGGGTCATCAGGTGGTCCAGCGCCATGTCCAGCGTGCTGCGTTTTTCCTGCGCCACCGCAAAACG
>LNFM01005718.1_pt1 | contig 37802 bp, 23 predicted proteins | sample 596031 | NCBI WGS metagenome assembly LNFM01 (sample SAMN04254537, study PRJNA301005) | activated carbon metagenome | isolation source: dual media filters at the Ann Arbor, Michigan drinking water treatment plant | place: USA: Ann Arbor | reverse complement strand
CTTCGGCGTGCAGGCCGGGCAGCCACGCACAGACCGCATCGATATAGGCATCCGCCCGGCCCGCGAACTCGGGCGGCACGGCATGGGCCGCCAGATAGGTCGTCTTGACCGTCAGCTGCAGCTCGGCGCCGAGTCGCCGTGCCACCCGCAGGCAGCGGGCCTCGTCGGCTTGCGTCAGGCCGTAGCCTGACTTGATCTCGATCGTCGTCACGCCTTCAGCCATCAGCGTTCGTGCCCGTTTTTTAGCCAATGCCAGCAGCGTCGGATCATCGGCGGCGCGCGTCGCTGCCACGGTGCTGCGGATGCCGCCACCCGCCCGGGCAATCTCCTCGTAGCTGGCTCCTTCGAGTCGCTGCTCGAATTCGCGGGCACGCTGGCCGGCATAGACAAGATGCGTATGGCAGTCGACGAGGCCGGGCGTGACCAGCGCGCCGGCCAGATCGTGCTCGGCATCGACCTCGAGTCCGGCAGGAAGATCGGCCTCGGCGCCGACCCATGCGAGTTGCGCGTCGTCTGTCAGCAGCGCACCCCGCGCGACCGTGCCCCAGCCGGGCCCGGCCAGGGTGGCCAGGTGCGCGTTGCGCCACAGCGTCTTCATCGGCCCGCCCCGATCCACAGCGCCGGCACGCTGCTGCGCAGTTGACCTTGCGGCAAGTCCCAGGCGAGCGATTGCGTTGCCAGGTCGAAGCGGCCGCGCTGCGGCCAGTCTTCGTCGAACGACACGCCGTACCGCAGGCAGCCAGCGATCCCGCGCAGCATCAGGTTCAGGTCTCGTGTGCGGCCATCCAGCAGCCGGCAGCCGGGCGCGTCGGCGCCATCGAACGTTAGCGGTGCCTCGCCGACCCGCTGGACGTGGCTCCGGTCGCCAAAGCGCAGCTCGACGCCTTCGCCCTCGACCACCGCGAACCAGCGCTGCACGCCGGGATAGTCTGAGAACGGTCCGTCGGTGTCGATGTCGGCCAGGCTGATTCGCACTCGCCACGTCTCGGCGTCGGGCCAGCGGAGCAGATCGCGTGACACGCCGCCGCCGTTCTTCCAGGGCAGGGCAGGCACATCGGCCGCACGCACGGTGATCATGGCTTGAAGCGTCCTTCGATCAGGTATCTGCTGCCGGGATGCACCATGCGGGCGAGGGTAATGGGCACGCCGCGGCTCTCGGTGCGCCGGACCACCACCAGGCACGGGTCACGCGGGTCGATCTGCAACAGGCGCGCTTCTTCAGGAGTGGGCCGGCTCGCCTCGATCGAATACTGCGCCTCCCATAGCGGCGCCACCTGCAGCAGGTAGTGGGTGGGCGTGGTGCGGGTGAAATCGACCTGCAGGTAATCAGGCGCGCAGGACGGATTGACGTAGCGATCTTCGCATTGCAGCGGCACGCCGTTGCACAGATGGACGATAAGCGAATGAAACACCGGCGCGCCCGCAACGAGTCCCAGCGAATCGGCCAGCGCAGCGGGTGCCGGCTCCTCGCGTACCAGATGGACCTGTGCTGCGTGCTGTGCGCCGCGCGCCTCGATCTCCTCGTGCAGATCGCGGATGGTGAGGGACGAGGAGATTCGGTGCAGCGGGGCGGCAAAGGTGCCCACACCCTGGCGACGCTCGATGAGGCCTTCGCCCTGCAGTTCGCGCAAGGCGCGGTTGACCGTCATCCGGCTGACCGAGAACCGGGTCAGCAAGTCGTGCTCGGACGGCATCAGCGCGCCGGGCGCCCAGCGACCGGCGGCCAACCCGTCCTTCAGGTAGCGCTTGACGCGGGCGTATGGCGGCGCGGTCGATCGGGGAGAGGCCATGCGGTCGATCCTACTTGCGACTGCTTGTCTATACAAGTAGAGTCCTTCGCTGCCCAACGCACCGAGCTCGAGGTGATTCGATGACAGATGTGTCCCCGCCTGCGGCGCATGCGCGCCCGGTGCGCGCACCGCGCGGTACCGGACTTTCCTGCGCCAACTGGCTGATCGAAGCGGCGTACCGGATGCTGCAGAACAACCTCGACCCCGAGGTGGCCGAGAACCCGGATGCGCTGGTGGTCTATGGCGGCATCGGCAAGGCGGCGCGCGACTGGGCGAGCTTCGACGCCATCCTCGCCACCTTGCGCCGACTGCGCGCCGACGAGACGCTGCTGATCCAGAGTGGCAAGCCGGTGGGCGTGTTCCGCACCCATGAAGATGCACCGCGCGTGCTGATCGCCAATTCGAACCTGGTGCCCAAGTGGGCGACCTGGGAGCACTTCGACGAGCTCGATCGCAAGGGCCTGATGATGTACGGCCAGATGACGGCCGGCAGCTGGATCTACATCGGCAGCCAGGGAATCGTGCAGGGCACCTACGAGACCTTTGTCGAAGCCGGTCGCCAGCACTATCCGCGCGCCGCGGGGGACGAGGGCAGCGAATGGGCCGGCCGCTGGATTCTCACCGCGGGACTGGGTGGCATGGGCGGCGCGCAGCCGCTGGCGGCGACCTTTGCCGGTGCCTGTTCGCTCAACATCGAGTGCCAGCAAAGCCGAATCGACTTTCGCCTGCGCTCACGCTATCTCGATGAGCAGGCGCTTGACCTGGACGACGCACTCTCGCGAATTGGTCATTACACGTCACGCCGGCAGGCGGTATCCATCGGGCTGCTCGGCAACGCGGCCGAGCTGCTGCCGGCGCTGGTGGAACGGGCACGCACCGGCGGCCCGCGTCCTGATCTCGTGACCGACCAGACCAGTGCACACGACCTCGTGAACGGTTACCTGCCGGCCGGGTGGAACGTGGCGCAGTGGCATGCCGCGCAGGCCGATCCGACGCAACACTCGGCGCTGCGCGCGGCGGCGGCGGCCAGCTGCGCCACCCACGTGCAGGCGATGCTCGCGTTCCTGGCGATGGGCGTGCCGACGGTGGACTACGGAAACAACATCCGCCAGGTCGCCTTCGATGCCGGAGTGAACAATGCCTTCGACTTTCCCGGGTTCGTCCCTGCCTACATCCGGCCGCTGTTCTGCCGTGGCAAGGGGCCGTTCCGTTGGGTTGCGCTGTCGGGCGATGCTGACGATATCCGCAAGACCGACGCCAAGATGAAGTCACTGTTCCCGCAGGACACGCACCTGCATCGATGGCTCGACATGGCAGCCGATCGCATCGCCTTCCAGGGGCTGCCGGCGCGCATCTGTTGGATCGGCCTGGGCGAGCGCCACCGCGCGGGCCTGGCGTTCAACGAGATGGTGCGCAACGGCGAGCTGAAGGCTCCGATCGTCATCGGTCGCGACCATCTTGATAGCGGCTCGGTCGCCTCGCCGAACCGCGAGACCGAAGCGATGCGCGACGGCAGCGATGCGGTAAGCGACTGGCCGCTGCTCAATGCGCTGCTGAACACGGCAGGCGGCGCCACCTGGGTCAGCCTGCATCACGGCGGTGGGGTCGGGATGGGCTACTCGCAGCACGCCGGCGTGGTGATCGTGTGCGACGGCTCCGAAGCAGCCGACCGCCGCTTGGCGCGCGTGTTGTGGAACGATCCGGCCACCGGCGTAATGCGCCATGCCGACGCCGGCTACGACACCGCGCTCGACTGCGCGCGAGAGCAGGGGCTCGATCTGCCCATGCTGGCCACCGGAGGCCGCTGATGCAACTGCAACCCGGCGCATTGAGCCTCGACCAGCTGCGTGCCGTTCATGCCGGCCTGCTGCCGCTGACGCTGGATCCGCAATCGCAGGCCGGCGTGCTCGCCAGCGCAGCCGTGGTGCGTCGCGCGGCGGAGGGCGATGCCGCCGTGTACGGCGTCAACACCGGCTTCGGCAAGCTCGCCAGCACGCGCATCAGCGAGGGTGACCTGGCGACCTTGCAGCTGAACCTCATCCGCTCGCACAGCGTGGGTGTCGGCGACCCGCTGCCAGCGCCGGTGATCCGCCTGATGCTGGCCCTCAAGGCGGCCAGCCTGGCGCGCGGGCATTCCGGCGTGCGTCCGGTGGTGATCGACACGCTGGTCGACGTGCACAACGCCGGCCTCGTGCCCTGCGTACCCTGCCAGGGTTCCGTGGGCGCCTCCGGCGATCTCGCGCCGCTTGCGCACATGACGCTCGCCTTGCTCGGCGAAGGGGAGTTCTTAATCGAAGGACGCCGCGTGCCGGCGCTTGGCGCGCTGCAGGCGGCCGGGATTTCGCCGCTGGCGCTCGGCGCCAAGGAAGGGCTGGCGCTGATCAACGGCACGCAGACCAGCACCGCCCTGGCGTTGCATGCGCTGTTCGCCTTCGAGCCGGTGCTGCACGCGGCGCTGGTGATCGGCGCGCTGACCGTGGATGCCGCACGCGGCAGCGACGGCCCGTTCGATCCGCGCATTCACCAGTTGCGCGGCCAGCCGGGGCAGATCGACGTCGCGGCGATCTACCGCGCGTTGCTGGCGGGAAGCGACATCCGCCGCAGCCATCTGGAGGGTGACGACCGCGTGCAGGACCCGTACAGCCTGCGCTGCCAGCCGCAGGTGGTGGGCGCCTGCCTCGACCAGTTGCGCCACGCCGCCCAGGTCCTGCTGCGCGAAGCCAACGCGGTCACCGACAATCCGCTGGTGTTCGCCGCCGACGACGTCATGATCTCGGGCGGCAACTTCCACGCGGAGCCGGTGGCGCTGGCCTGCGATGCGATGGCCACGGCGATCGCCGAGGTGGGTGCGATCGCCGAACGACGCATCGCGATGCTGATCGACAGCCATGTGTCGCGCCTGCCGCCGTTTCTCACCGCCAACGCCGGACTGAACAGCGGTTTCATGATCGCGCACGTCACTGCGGCGTCGCTGGCCAGCGAGAACAAGTCGCTCGCGCATCCGGCCAGCGTCGACAGCCTGCCCACCAGCGCCAACCAGGAGGACCACGTCAGCATGGCGACCTTCGCGGCGCGTCGGCTGCAGCCGATGATCGCAAACGTTGCGCACATCCTGGCGATCGAATGGCTGGCGGCAGCGCAAGGCATCGAGTTCCTGCGCCCGCTACGCAGTTCGAGCGCGATCGAAGCTGCGCATGCGTTGCTGCGAACCGACTGCCCCTCAGTGACGCAGGATCGCTACCTCGCGCCCGACATCGAGCGGGCGACGGCAAAGATCCATGACGGTGCGCTCTTGCGCATCCTGGGCGATGTGCCCGCGCTGCCGGCGCTGCTGACGACGGGTGGCTGAGTCGGGTGCCGTCGGCTACAGCTGCGACAGCCGGCTGCGCGCCTGGGCGATCACGGCCTGCAGTGCCTCGGGCGCAATGGGCTTGACCAGGTGGGCGTCGACCCCGGCTTCGGCCGATCGATGGCGGTCGGCGTCCTGGCCGAATCCGGTCAGGGTGCATATGAAGACGTTCTTGCCCCAGCTCTCGGAACGCATCGCACGAGTGGCTTCCAGCCCGCCCATGCGCGGCATCGACACATCCATCAGCACCAGCGCCGGGCGGAAGCTTGCCGCCGTGACCAGTGCATCGATGCCGTCGTGCGCCAGCTCGACATCGTGGTTGAAGATGCGCAGCAGCATCGCCAGCGTGTCGGCGGCGTCGATGTTGTCGTCGACCACCAGCACCCGCAGCCCGGTGGGCAGCGACGCACTGCGGCGGACGCCTTGCTGCTGCTGCTCGCTCTCGGGCGCCAGCGGCAGGTTGACCGCGAAGCAGCTGCCAGTGCCGGGACCGGCGCTGTGCGCGGTCACCGAACCGCCGTGCATCTCGACCAGCGATCGCACCAGGGCGAGACCGATCCCCAGGCTGTTGGCCGCGCGGGCACGCGGTTCATTGAGCTGCGCGAAGATCTCGAACACGCGCGACAGCGAGTCACGCGGGATACCGATGCCGTTGTCCGTGACGCTGATCTGAACCGACTCGCCGTCGCTGTGGCCGCGCAGTTCGATGCGGCCGCCGGTCGGGGTGTAGCGCGCGGCGTTGGCCAGCAGGTTCGAAATGACCTGCGCGATGCGCATCGGGTCGACGACGAGCCACACCGGCTCGGCGGGCAGGTCGATCACCAGTTGATGGCCGCAGGCGTCGATCGCGGTGCGACTGGACTCCACCGCCGCCCCCACCACCTCGGCGAGGTCCACGCGGGCACGTCGAAGATGCAGCTTGCCGCGCGTGATGCGGTTGACGTCCAGCAGATCGTCGATCAGCCGCACGAGCTGGTGCATCTGGCGCTCCATCACTTCGCGCACCGAGTTGACACGCTCCGGCTGGTCGCTGGCGTGCTTGAGCACCTGCAACGCATTGCTGATCGGCGCCAGCGGGTTGCGCAACTCGTGCGCCAGCACCGCGAGAAACTCATCCTTGCGCTGGTCGGAGGCGATCAGCGCCGCCTCGATGCGCTTGCGGTCGCTCACGTCGCGCAGCAGGCCCGTGAAGATCCGGCGTCCGCTGCCCAGCGGCGTTTCGCTGACCGCCAAGTCCATCGGGAACATCGTCCCGTCACGCCGGATGCCGCGCACTTCGCGGCCGATGCCGATGACATGGCGCTCGCCGGTCATCAGATAGCGCCGCAGGTAGCCATCGTGGGCGCTGCGGTCCGGCTCAGGCATGAGCATGGACAGGTTGTGCCCCACCAGTTCGCCCGCGGTCCAACCGAACATGCGCTCGGCCGCCGGATTGACGCTCTCCATGATTCCTCGCTCGTTGATCGTGATCACGCCGTCGACCGCGGTATCGACAATGGCCTTCAGGCGAAACATGCTTTCCTGGCGCTGCCGCTCGGCGTGGCGACGCGTCGTCACGTCGCGCTCGACGACGGCAAAGCCGCGTACGACCGTGCCCTCGCGCAAGGCTGTCATTTCGCCTTCGACCCAGTAGCGGGAGCCGTCGGCGCGCAGGCGCGCAAACTCACCGAGGCGGACCCCGGCCGTTGCCATTTCCAGTTCGCGACGCGGCTGACCCGCTGCCACCGCTTCGGGTGGGTGCAGGCATGCGTAGGATCGGCCAATGATCTGGCTGGCGCCATGGCCCGTCATGCGTTCAGCGCCGACATTCCAGGTTTCAACCACGCCGTCACGGTCGAGCAGGTAGACCGCGTGCTCGCTGATGGTGCTGAGCAGTACCGCCATTTGCCCGACATCGCTCTGCGGCTCGTGAGCGTCTTGCCGCGCGACCGTATCCGCGACAGATGATGCGAGTGCGGCGACTTTGCGCTGAGGCGCCGGTTTGGCCGGTCGCACAGCTCGTACGGAAGGTCGCGATGTAACCCTGTTGTCCACTTGAGAGCCCTGGATCCGAACCCTCTGTCGCACTGGATGGCGGCAGCTACGAATCCGTGATGGCAATTGCGCTGCCCGACGTCCTTACGGGTGTCCCCGTGGCCCGCTACGATCGTGACGCAGGCAGTTCTTCCGCCCGCCGGCGGGCTACAACAAGGGCCGCAAGGGGAGCAGCTGCAACAGTCTGACTTTCGCGCGCTTGGCCGCTGACACGTGACCATCCGGGTTATCGCTGGCCGCGTTCCAGCTGCTGCCGGGCGCCATGTCGCGTTCGATCTGCGCCTGCACCGCGCGCGCCACGCCGGCATCATGGATCACCGCACCGACCTCCGTGTTCAGGTTCTCGGAGCGCGGGTCGAGGTTGTACGTGCCGATGTAGACGACCTTCGAATCGACGACGATGGTTTTCGCGTGCAGGGAAAAGATCGGCGGGTCGCCGACGAGCGCGGGAATCCGCTGCTGCATCTGCAATCGCTGGACCTCGGCGTCAGGCCGGTACTCGTAGATCTTCAGACCCATCGCCAGCATCCGCTCGCGCTGATTGCGGTAGCCGGAGAAGGCCGGCAGGTTGTCGGTCGACGCGAGCGAGTTGGTGTTGATGCGCACCTCGACCCCCCGCGCCGCAACGCTCTCGAACAGCGCCATCGCCGAGTCGGAGAGCACCAGATACGGCGACTGGATCACGATGCGCTGCTGCGCACTGCGCACCAGGCGCGCCAGCGCCGCACTGGTCTGCCCGCCGCCGCCCAGTCCGGCGCGCCCGTCGTTCTTGCCGGGCAAGTCGCTGATGAACTCCACCTCGCACCAGACCATCGCGGCGGTGACACGCGCGAACGAGGTCGGCGTCGCGTCGATGGCGCTGCGCACTTCCGGGGCGAAGTTCTCCGGCGAGCGCGCGTAGGAGTGCAGATCGCGGTAGATCTGCCGAATCTCGTCATCGGTGACTTTGACGTTTCTCTGCATCAGTCCGAGCCCGTCGTACAGGGCTTCCACGTCGACGGAGAGTTCACTGGACCAGAAACGCTCGAAGTTCTGCCGTACCGACTTCACTGCCTCGCCCAGCAGCACCACATCGCGGTCGCGAAAGTTGTAGCGGTGGTTGTAGTCGAAGTACTCCGCGGCCATGTTGCGGCCGCCGGTGATCGCAACCTTGCCGTCGACGACCATGGTCTTGTCGTGCATGCGCTGATTGACGGCACGGAAGCGGGTCAGCACGTTGATCACCCGGGTCATCAGCGGCACCCCCACCGAGGTCAGCGGGTTGTAGATGCGGATGTCGACATTCGGATGCCGCGCCAGGGCCAGCAGCGACTTGTCCGGCGCATCGATCAGCAGGTCATCGACGATCACCCGCACCCGCACGCCGCGCTCGGCCGCGCGCAGCAAGGCCTCGGCCGCCAGGATGCCGATGTTGTCGGTGCTCCAGATGAAGTACTGGACCTCGATCGACTCGCGCGCGCTGTCGGCCAGCCAGGCCCGACCCAACAGGGCCTCGACCGGCGCGTCGAGCACATAGACCCCGGTGCGGCCAGGATGCGCCTGGACCTGCGCGTCGACGATCGCCATCGGGCCATCGCTTGCGACAGGCCCCGCCCATGCGCAGCCCAGGCACAGGGCAAGGAGGCAGGCGACAAGCCATCGCTGCACTGACACGGTGTAGGGCTCCTGAGTGGACGTCGGCGGCGCTTGTCCCCGGGCGAGCGCGGCGGGAGGGTAGCGCAAAGCCCATCTGGAACCGCAACAGATTCGTCCTTGTGCGTACGCCGCTGAGGTGGATGCAAATGGCACGGGTTGCGTAATACTGATCACCTGCGATCCCGTCACCCGATGTTCCCGCGCACCAAGCTTCAGCCGCCGGCGCCACGCGTCGCGTTCATCGTCCGCAGCGTTGTCCAGGCGCGGCTTTCACTGGCGCTGCGCGCGCGCCGACTGGTCCTGCTTTGTGCCCCGGCCGGCTATGGCAAGACCTCTGCGCTCGCCTACGAGATCGCGCGGCTGCCGGCGGACCACGCTGCGGCCTGGGTGTCGGCCGATGTGGGCGACGATCTGCAGGTGCTGCTTCGTTGCATGCTGGCCGCGCTGGAACCGTTCGATCCGCCCTGGCGCATCGCGCCCGAGGCGCTGGTGCAGCAAGCTGCCGATCGGTCGCCCGCCGCACAGCGCACGCTGCTCGCCGAGATCGTCAACACGCTTGACGCTTGCGAAGTCGTGCATGGGGTGATCGTGTTCGATGACGTCCACCGCGTCGTCGACCCGGCGTTCTTCCGCTTCCTCGATGCGCTCGTCGAGCGACTGAGTGCGCGCTGGACCGTTGCGCTGACCTCGCGCAGCGAGCCGCCGCTCGGACTGGCGCGGTTGCGCGCGCGCGAGGAGCTGGCCGAGTTTCGCCAGTTGCAGTTGCAGTTCGCCCGCGACGAGGCCCACGCGCTGGCGCGGCAGGCCGGCCTGGACGCATGCGTGGCCGATCGCCTGTTCGACCGCACGCACGGTTGGCCGGCCGGGTTGCGCATGGCCATCGGCGCGCTCAGGGCGGCGCGCGGCGCCGATGGTGCCGATGGTGCCGATGGTCCTGATGCAGCCGACGGCACGCTGGCGTTGCGTGCCAGCGAACGTCCGCTGTTCGAGTTTCTGGTCAGCGAAGTACTCGTGCAGTTGCCTGCCGGGCTGGCCGACTTCCTGCTCGCGGTGAGCGTGCTGCCGGAGCTGCAGCCGGCGCGCTGTGCCGCCGTCACCGGTGATCCGCAGGCTGCGCTGCGGCTGGAAGAGATCGAGCAGCTCGGTCTGTTCGTCGACGTGCTGGACGGACCCAGTCGAACGCTGCGCTTGCACGACCTGTTCCGCGACGCCTTGCGCCTGCGCCTGCGGCAGTCGGCTCCACAGCGCTTCGCCGAGCTTTGCCAGCGCGTCAGCGACACCGAAGAGGATCCGATTCGCCGCATCGGCCTGCTGCTGGAGGAGGGTGCCGTCGAGCGGGCGGCCGGGCTCGCGCAGGCGCACCTGCCGTCACTGATCGTCACCGCGGGCGCCGGTACGGCGCTGCATCTGCTCAAGCAGTTCCCTGACGCGCCCGAGGTGCTGCCCGAGCTCGCCTACGTGCGCGGCTTGGCCGACTGGGCGCAGGCGTGGGACTTCGCGTCGATGCTGGCGAACATGGAGCGTGCGACGCGTGGGTTCGCGGCACGCAACGACCATGCGCCTGCGCAGCTGGCGCGCGCCTATGCCGCCACCGCGCTGGTGGCGCTGGGGCGGCTGGACGAAGCGAGCCAGCTGTTGCGCCAACTGCGTGAACAACCCCTGACGACGGCGGCCGAGATCATCGTGCTCAACGTGGAGGCTTGGTACGCGATCGATGTCGGCAGGCACAGCGAGGTCGCACCGTTGATCAGCCGGATGCTCGATCTGCTGCAGACGACCGACCGACTCGACCTCTGGTATCAGACGACGCCGGCCTTGCGCATGCCCGGACTGCCTGGCATGACACCGGTGCTCGAACGCCACGCTGCGCGGATGCTGGACAGAAGCGACGACACCCCAACGCCGCTGCGGACCATCGCCGTGCTGACGCAGGCGTGGTGTGCGCTGTGGCGCGGCGAACGCGCTGCCGCCGTGCGGATGATGGACAGTGCGCGGGAGCATGCGGCGTGGGTCGGGCAGACGGGCGCCGTGCGCTCGCATCTGCAGACCCTCGCGGCTGTCCTTGCGGTCGCCGATGGCCAACCGCTCGCGGCCATGGCGGCGGCCGAGGCGCGCTATGACGCCTTTTCACCCAGAGCCAGCGCCTGGCATCGCTACCTGCTGGCCATCTTCGCGGCACGCATTGCGGCCTGCTGCGAGGCGCCGTCTGCACTGCGTGCAGCCCTTCTCAGGGTGCAGGCGAGTCATCTGCACCTCGGCCCGCTGCACGCCGAAGGGGTGACGCGCCCGCGCGAACAGCCGCTGCAGGCGCAGCAGGCATGGCTTGACCAGCGAACGGACGCAGCCATCGGGCTCTGGCAGCAGGCGCTGACCGAGGAAGATGCGATCGACCTGATGGGACAGGCCGCTGAAGTGCGTGTGCGCCTGGCGCGCGCGCTGTTGCGCGGCGGTCGACTCGAGGAGGCGGCGCACTGCCTGATGCCGGTGTTCCTGCGCGCCATCGTGGACGGTCCCGGCGGCGCGCTCCTCGCGCCGCAGGCCCTGCACGAGTTAGCGTGGGCCGATTGGCACGACGAGATCGAGCCGGCGCAGGTCGAGCAGCTGCGCAGGTGGCTGGCGCACTACCGCACCGAAGCCGCAGGCAACCCGGGGTCGATGCGAGCCGGACCTGCGACCGAGCACGGCGGCAGCAGCGAGGCGCTGCTGTTGACCGCGCGCGAACTCGAGGTTCTGGAACGCATCGCGGCAGGTGACAGCAACAAGCTGATCGCGCGGGCGTTCGACCTGAGCCTGCATACCGTCAAGCGGCATGTCGCCAATATCCTCGGCAAGCTGAATGTGCAGACGCGCGGCCAGGCTGCGGCCTGGTATCGCGATCGATCCGGTGAGCGCGCGGCCCCTTGAATTCCCGGTCAGACGCGCATCACGTAGTTGTTCGTAGCTCCGTCCCCATGGCTCTTCGGTCGTGGCGGCGCTGGCTCCAATGGCCGATGCGGCAGGTGACCCGCATCGCGACACTGGCGGCATCGCCCATCGCTGCCACGCCCTCCCACACGCGCCATGAACAGAGTCGTTGTTGCCGCCGCCCTGATTGCCGCCGCCATTGGCCTGACGGCGAGCGAGCCCCACGCGACAACCATCGCTGAACAGTCTCCAGCCGGTAGCGGACCGCTTGTTCCGACGCCGCCCGACGCGCCGTTGCCGGCCGCCCTGGCCGACACGGGGCTGTATGTCCCGGGCACGACGCAGGTCGCGCCGGGCCGGTGGCCATTCGCGCCACAGTACCCACTGTGGACTGACGGCATGGCCAAGCGGCGCTGGCTGGCCCTGCCGCCGGGCACGTTCATCGACGCCGCCGACGCCGATGCCTGGCAGTTTCCGCCCGGCACCCGGCTATGGAAGGAGTTCGGCACCGATCGGCCGGTGGAGACGCGCTTCATCGAGCGCCGTGCTGACGGCGCCTGGCGGTTCGCGACCTATGTGTGGAATGAACAGGGCACACAGGCGCTTCTGGCGCCGCCCGCCGGGGCGACGGTGCGGGCGCGTGGTCTGCCCAACGATCGGCACGGCGTTCCGGGGCAGGCTGACTGCCTGGCCTGTCACGACGCGGGCGCCGGTGCCGTGCTCGGCGTCAGTGCGCTGCAGTTGTCACCTGCGCGCGATCCGGCAGCGCCTCATGGGGACCGACACAATCCGCTCGATCTGCGCGTGTTGGTCAGTCGTGGGCTGGTGCGCAACCTGCCGCCCACGCTGCTCGATTCGCCGCCGACCATCGCCGCCACGTCGTCAAGCGAACGGGCCGCTCTCGGTTATCTGCATGGCAACTGCGGCCACTGTCACAACGATGCCGGCGATCTCGCGCCACTGAGCCTGTCGCTGGCGCAGTCGGCGGTCGCGCCAGCTCGCAGCGCGCAACGAAGCCTGGCCTCCCTGCTCGGGCACGCGAGCCGATTCCGGGCGCACGGTGGATCGGCTGACGCGCGGGTCGTTCCCGGCCGCGCACAAGACAGTGTCCTGCTCGAACGCATGCGCACCACCAACGCACTCGCGCGCATGCCGCCGATCGGCGTGCAGATCCCCGATCCCCAGGGCGTCGCACTCATCGAGCAATGGATCAACCAGGCCGTCGATTCAGGAGCGATCGCCGGCAATGCGCCACCCACAGACCCCGGCGCCCGGTCCGAGCAGGCGTCCCAATCCATCGACAGGAGAACTCAATGAACCCCCATCCGATTATTCGCACCCTGCTGGTCGCGTCGTCTATGTTGACCAGCAGCGCAGCCTTGGCGCAGGCGGTCGACGGCGCCTCCAGCGACGCCAGGCTGGCGCGTGGCAAGTACCTCGTCACCACGTCCGGTTGCCACGATTGCCACACGCCGTGGAAGCTGGGTGCGCAAGGCCCCGAGCCCGACATGAGCCGGATGCTGTCCGGCCACCCCGAGAGCTTGAGCCTGCCGCCGCCACCGCGGCCCGAAGGGCCGTGGATCGTCTCTGCCGCCGCGACCAACACCGCATGGTCCGGCCCCTGGGGCGTGAGCTTCACCGCCAATCTCACGCCCGATCCGGACACCGGCCTGGGCAAGTGGACGCAGCGCACCTTCACCAGCGCGATCCGCACCGGCCGGCACATGGGGCGCGGCCGCCCGATCCTGCCGCCGATGCCGATCCCGATGTACAAGCACTTCACCGACGCCGACCTCGAGGCAATCTTCAGCTACCTGCAGAGCATTCCAGCGGTCAAGAATCGCGTCCCGGAACCTCTGCCGCCGACCGCGCCGGTGGCGAAGAACTGAGCGCGTCGATGCCCGACGCCGCACTCGTCACGGTGTTCGACGCGGACGCAGGGCAGGGCGGCGGCCTGGTGCGCGCAATCCTCGCTGACGGGCGACGGCGCTGGCGCGTGCGTGCCGTGGTGCGTCGCCTCGATCAGCCGCAGGCGCAGGTGCTGAGGCGCCGGGGTGTCGAGGTCGCCGAGGTCGACCCGCTGTGCCTGCGCCGCACGACGCAGGCTCTCGATGGCGCACATGCGGCGTTTTTCGCCACAGACGGTGCATCGGCCGACTCGCCCGACGCACAGCTCGCACAGGCGCAGGTGATGGCCGAGGCAGCCGCGCGGGCCGGCATCGCGCAGGCGATCTGGTCGACCTTCGAAGACACCCGCAATTACCTGCCCGCCGACGGCAGCCGCATGCCGCTGCTGGCGGGTGGCTACAACGTGCCGCGCTTCGACATCCGGGGTGAAGCAAATCGCTTCTTCATCGCGCGGGGCGTTCCGACCACGCTGCTCTACACGTCGATCTGCTGGGAAGAACTCGTGCTGAAGGCGGGGCTGCTCACGCGAGGGTCCGACTGCAGATGGACCTTCGTGCTGCCGATGGGCGACGCAAAGCTGCCGGGCATCGCGGCCGAGGACGTCGGCCGTTGCGCGTTCGGCATCTTCACGCGCGGCGACGAGTTGGCCGGCAAGGCGATCGGCATCGCCGGCGAGCACCTGAGCGGCGCGCAGATGGCTGAGCACTTGACCAGCGCGATCGGCGAACCTGTCATTCATGGCCGCCTAGCGCCGGACGAGTTGCGCGCACGCGGCGATCGATGCGCACAGGAGCTGGCCAACACGTTCCAGTTCATGCGGGACTTCGAACACGAACTGCGCGATGCACGCAGCGTGGATGTGACGCGTGAACTGAACGCCGGCTTGATGTCGTTCGCGCAGTGGCTGCGTTGGTCGGTGCGACCCCCGTTGCAGCAACTGTCCTTCTGCGACCGGCGCCGGCGAGCGCCGTCGATCTGAGTGGACCGGCGTCTCCACCGCCAGCCACGCAGGCACGTACCTGGCTGCTGTTACCGCTCGTAACGATCGCCGGGTCGGCATGGCGCCTGACGTGGCCGTTGACCGGCTACACGCGGTGCCACCGCGATGCCGACACCCTTGGAGGTTTCATGTCCAGACGCTGGATCGCGGTCGTCGTGTTTGCTGCAAGCGCGACGGCCCTGTCAGGTTGCATCGTCGTACCGGCCCATCCGGGCTACGGATATGGCGCCCGCCACATCGAGGGTCATGGTCGCTGGCGCGCAGTACCGCCACCGCCGGTCTACGTGACGCCGTGGCCGTATTACCGCGATCGCCACGGCCGCCATTGGGAACGGCGCTGAGCGCCTGAGTCTGCGGGCGACCCGGCGCCCTAAGCGGGTTGCAGGCCGGGCCTGCGTTGCTTGGTGTACTGTACAAATTCACAGTCACTTCGAGCATGCGTTGACCGTTTCCTTCGCCCGGGCCGCCGTTGCGGCATCGTCGCCCAGCCTCGACACGCTGCTCGATCGGCTCAATCCGGAGCAGCGCGCGGCCGCGCGCCACGGGTTGGAGTGCGAAGCCACCGGCCCGCTGCTGATCATCGCGGGCGCCGGCTCGGGCAAGACCAACACGCTGGCGCATCGGGTCGGCTGCCTGATCGCCAGCGGGGTGGATCCGCGCGGCATCCTGCTGCTCACGTTCTCCCGGCGGGCGGCAACACAGATGACGCAGCGTGTGGAGGGCATCGTTGCCGGCCTCGGTGAGCGCTGGGCGCGCATCGCCCACGCGGTGCTGCCTTGGGCCGGCACCTTCCACGGCATCGGCGCCCGACTGCTGCGCGAGTACGCGGACCGCTGCGCGATGGATCCCGCCTTCACCATCCTGGATCGCGAAGACGCAGCCGACCTGATGAACCTGGTACGCGCCGATCTGAAGCTCAACGAGCGCGATCATCGTTTCCCGCTGAAGGCCACCTGCCTGGCGATCTACTCGGCCGTGGTCAACCGGCAGGTGACGCTGGCGCGCGTGCTGGCCGACGATTTCCCTTGGTGCGCGGCGTGGGAGCGCGAGCTGCGGGCACTGTTCGCCGCCTACGTGCAGGCCAAGCAGCGCCAGGACGTGCTCGACTATGACGACCTGCTGCTCTACTGGGCGCAACTGCTGGCGGAGCCCGCGCTGGCCGTCGAGGTCGCCGGCCGCTTCTCGCACGTGCTGGTGGACGAGTACCAGGACACCAATGCGTTGCAGGCCACCATCTTGCGCGGCCTGAAGCCGGACGGGCAGGGCCTGACGGCAGTGGGAGACGATGCGCAGGCGATCTACGCATTTCGTGGCGCCACGGTGCGCAACATCCTCGATTTTCCGGCGCAGTTCTCGCCCGCCGCGCGCGTCGTCACGCTGACGCGCAACTATCGGTCCACGCAGCCGATCCTTGCCGCGACCAATGCCGTGATCGGCCTGGCGCACGAACGCTTCACCAAGGACCTGTGGAGCGAGCGCAACTCGCAGGAGCGCCCGCGCATCGTCACCGTGGCCGATGACGCCGACCAGGCCCGCTATGTTGCCGAGCAGGTGCTGGCGCGACGGGAGGCAGCGATCGCGCTGAAGGCGCAGGCGGTGCTGTTTCGCGCGTCCAGCCACAGTGCGATGCTCGAACTCGAACTGGTTCGCCGCAACATCCCGTACATGAAGTTCGGCGGCCTCAAGTTCCTCGAATCCGCGCACGTGAAGGATGTGCTCGCCTTCCTGCGTCTGCTCGAGAATCCGCGCGACCGGATTGCCGGCTTTCGCGTCCTGCAGTTGCTGCCCGGCATCGGGCCGAAGACGGCCGCCCGCATGCTTGATGCGTTGGCGGTCGCCGCTGATCCTGCCGCGGCCATCGAGGCGATGCCTGCACCGCTGGGTGGGGCCCTCGACTGGGCGCAATTCGCAGCGTCGTTCCGATTGCTGTCCGCACAGTCGCCCGGGTGGCCGGCCGAACTGGAGGTCGTCAGCCGCTGGTACGAACCGCAACTGAGGCGCCGGTACGACAACGCCGAGGTGCGGGAGGGCGACCTGCGCCAGCTCGAGGCGATCGCGGCCGGCTACGCGTCACGCGAACGCTTCCTGACCGAACTCACGCTGGATCCGCCGGGCGCCACCAGCGACGATGCGGGCGTGCCCATGAAGGACGAGGACTACCTGATCCTGTCGACCATCCACTCGGCCAAGGGGCAGGAGTGGCGCGCCGTGTACGTGCTCAATGCCGTCGACGGCTGCATTCCGTCCGACATGGCGACCGGAACCACCACTGAGATCGAAGAGGAACGGCGCCTGCTGTACGTGGCGATGACTCGGGCGAAGGATCATCTGACCGTCGTCGTGCCGCAGCGCTTCTATGTGCACCAGCAGGGAAAGCGAGGTGACCGGCATGTGTATGCGTCGCGCACCCGCTTCATCCCCGATGCGATCGCAAACCACTTCGAGGCGAGCAGCTGGCCGCTGGCGGCACCCGAGGACTCACCGCGTCCGGCATCGGTGAAGGCGATCGATCTGGCGGCGCGCATGCGCGGCATGTGGACCTAGCACGACGGCACCGGCACGTCCGCGGCGGCTACCCGGCATCGCCCGGCGACGTCGGCCGGGGTATCGGGCGGTCCTCGCCGCTTGGGGTACCTTTGCCGCTGTCGCCACGATCAGAAGACCCTAATGAACGAACCTGCTGCCCGGCCCGCCTTGCCAGACCGCCTGTCCACCGATGCACGAAGTCCCCACCATGTTGCCGCGGTGCTTGAGCATCACATCGGTGTTCGCCTGAACGGCAAGGAGCGGTCGGACGTCGAGGAGTATTGCGTCAGCGAAGGCTGGATCAAGGTTGCGGCCGGCAAGACGCTCGATCGCCGAGGTCACCCGCTACTGATCACGCTCAAGGGGCAAGTCGAAGCGTTCTATCGCTGACCCTGAGCACAGACGCTGATTCATCAGGCGTGCCACGCGGCCTTGTCCTGCGACATGGACGGATGCCGCGCTGCCTCGGCACTGGAGATGGTTAGGCAGCGTGCGTCATCGGGTCAGGTTAGGCATGCGCATTGCGACCGAGGCGATGAGCGGGAAGCCCACACTCATTGAGCGATTGAGCGATTGAGCGATTCACTGGCGCCTGTCGACTCATGGCGCCCATCGCGAAGTCGCAGAGGCGAATCCATCGTGGCGACAGCAAGTCTGACTGCTGCCGCAAGCTCAGGCGGCCCATCGTAGTGTCCGTATTGCGCCGTCCTGCGGTCAATGCAAGGATCGATCGGTTCTGCCGCATCGAAGCCGCGCGTCCTGCAAGCGCTTCGACAGGCACGTCGATCCGGAGGCTCCTTGCGATCCAAGATTGCGTCGGTGTTGAGCGCGGTGCGTCGTCAACCGGCGGGCGAGCCGGTGGTGCTGTTCGGTACCGCCACCTTGGTGCTGCTTACCTTGGCGGTGATCGCCTGGCCGGCGCTGTCGTCGAGCGCCCAGTTTCTGCCGCATGCGTACTGCCTGACCTTCGAGCCGGCGCTGCTCGCCTTGCACGGTGTATCGGACGCACTGATCGGTGCGTCGTACTTTGCCATCCCGCTGGGCATGGTGGCCTTCTTGCGCAAGCGCCCGGATGTTCCGCTGTCGTGGCTGTTCATGTTGTTCGTCACCTTCATCGTCGCCTGCGGCGTCACGCACTGGCTGGCGGTGTTGACGCTGTGGTACCCGATGTACTGGCTCGACGGTGCGGCCAAGGCGGTGACCGCAGCCGCATCGGTGCCGACGGCGATGGCGCTGCTGTACGTCATCCCCCGCGCCCTCGCCATTCCGAGCACGCAGCAATTGCAGGAAAGCACGCAACGGCTGGAGCGCGAGGTGGTGGAGCGCCAGCGGGCCGAAGCCCGGCTCAAGGACATCGCCGACTCGCTCGAACACACCGTGGCCGAGCGAACGGCGCAGCTCGACGCGCTGACGCGGCAGTTGCAGCAGACCAACGCAACACTGAACACGATGATCGATGGCGCACCGGTCGGACTGGCGCTGTGGGACAACGACCTGCGCCTGGTGCGCGTGAACCGTGCGTTGGCGGACATGACCGGAGTGTCTCCCGGCGCCCATGTCGGACGACGGCTGGACGAGGTGCTGCCACAGGCCGACCCGCGCATCACGTCGATGCTTCAGCAGGTCGAGGCGACCGGTGCGCCGGTGCTGGATGTCGAGGTCGATGGACCCGCAGTGGATGCGCCGGCGATGAGCCGCGTCTGGCGAGCCAGTGCATTTCCAATTGTTGTCGCCACCGGTCGGGTAGGCATCGGTGCGGTGTGCCAGGAGGTCACCGAGCAGAAGGCCGCGGTGCGCGAGAAGGAGCAGCTGCTCGACGCCGAGCGCGCGGCTCGCGCTGAAGCGGAGCGCGCCAATCGGCTGAAGGACAACCTGCTCGCCTCCGTATCCCATGAACTGAGGACGCCGCTGGCCGCCATCATGTCGGCCGGACAGGTATTGCAAGTCTCACTGCGCGAGGGCACGCCACGCGCGGCGGCCGACATCATCGTGCGCAATGCCCGCGCGCAGTCGCGACTGGTGGCAGACCTGCTTGACGTCGCCCGCATCGCCGCCGGCCAGCTGGAAGTGAAGCTGGCACCGGTGCTGCCCGAACGGCTGATCCAGCGGGCGATCGAAAACGCGCGTTCGGCCGCTGGGCCGCGGCAGATCAGCGTCGAGCAGGTCACCACGTGCGACGATGCCCTGGTCTTGGGCGACGAGGACCGGCTGGTGCAGATCCTCGACAACCTGCTCGGCAACGCGATCAAGTTCTCGCCCGGCCGCAGCACGATCCGCGTCGAGTGCCACGTCGATGGCGACAGCGTGCGCTTCAGCGTGATCGACCAGGGCGAAGGGATCGACCCGGAACAGATGCACCACTTGTTCGAGCCGTTCAGACAAGCGAGCAGCGATCCAGGACGGCGACGCTCGGGTCTCGGTCTCGGTCTGGCGATCTGCCGGCGCCTGGCCATCATTCACGGCGGCACGGTGGAGGGAGAGAGCGCCGGTCCCGGACTGGGGTCACGCTTCAGTCTCTTCTTGCCGCTGCACCGAACGCCGGTCGAGCGGTCGGAGCGCGCACCGGATCGCCTACCTCAGGCGCGTCTGGATGGCGTCCAGGTCCTGCTGGTGGATGACGAAGTCGACCTGCTGACGATGCAGGCGGCCGCACTGCGTTCGTCAGGTGCGCAGGTGATCGAGGCATCGTCTGCGGCCGACGCGCTCGGCATGCTCGATGCGCTGCCCGTGGACGTGCTGGTTAGCGATCTACAGATGCCGCAGATCGGCGGCCTCCAGTTGATCGAGCGCTGGCGCGCCCGGGAGCAGGCGCGGTCATCGCCCCGGTTGCCAGCGATCGCCTTGTCGGGCTACGCCCGTGTCGAGGATGCCCGCCGGGCGCGGGCCGCCGGCTTCGATGTCCACCTGGCCAAACCGTTGGACAACGCAGCACTTGTCGATGCCATCGTCGGCCTGCTCCCGCCGGGCAGCCCGCCGAAGGCAGGATGACGAATCGTACGGCGCTGCACCCGACGACGGGCTGAATGGCGACCTGACTGCCGCCCCGCTGGTTCAACGGCAGGGCACCCGAGCAGCGCAGTGGATCGCTCTGATGCGGGAGCGTGCGGCCGATAGGTGAACTTGACCGATTGGTCAAATGAGGCCACGATGATCCATGCCTCGCGAAAAACTCTTCAACGACGCAGCGGTCCTGGAACGCGCCGCCGATCTGTTTGCTGCGCACGGCTACCAAGGTACATCGCTGGCCATGCTGTTGAACGCCACCGGACTGGGCAAGCAGAGCCTGTACAACTGTTTCGGCGACAAGCGGGCGCTTTACCTGAAGGCCGTTGAGTGCGCGGCCGCCCGGTATGTGTCCGTTCAAGCGCGGATGACTGCGGCGCCCACGGGCCGCGCGGCGATTGTGGTCTTCTTCGACCAACTGATCGTTCTGTGCGCGAGCAGCGACCCGGCCCGTAAAAGCTGCATCGTCAGCGCCGGGCTGCTGGAAGGCATCGACGACGAAGCCATCTCCCATGAGTTGCGGGACCGGTGGCTCGGCACGCATGAAGTGCTGCGTGCCGCCATCGAACGCGGACAGAAGGATGGATCGATCCGGAATGCTGAACCGTCCGCCGCGCTGGCCGACCTGCTGCTCAGCGTGATGGGTGGACTGCGCGTCAGCGCACGCGCTCAGGTCGATCCGGGGCGCCTGAAGCACACGGTCGAGCTTGCGCTTGCGATGCTCGACCATCGCGATCACGCCGATGGGCCTGTCCAGCGGGACGCGTCGTGACTGCCACATTGTTCCGGTCCAGCGCGCTGCCCGGCGCGCTTTTTTCGACAGTTATTTGACCGTTTGGTCTATTTAGAAGCATCGTTCTCTCTACACATCCAAGGATCTCACCATGCTCTTCCAGCCCTTTGCCACGCCTGATCTTCAACTGAAAAACCGAGTCGTCATGGCGCCGCTGACGCGCAGTCGGGCGGTGGACAGCAATACGCTACTACGGCCAGCGCGCCGGCGCCGGCCTGATCGTCACCGAGGGAACGTCACCGTCGCCCAATGGCCTGGGCTACGCCCGCATTCCCGGTCTGTTCAACGACCAGCATGTGACTGGATGGCGAACCGTCACCGATGCCGTGCACCGCAATGGCGCAAAGATCTTCGTTCAACTGATGCACACCGGCCGGGTCGGCCACCAAGCCAATCTGCCGGCAGGCGCCCAGGTGCTTGGTCCGACTGACGCTGTGCTGCCCGGTGACATGTACACCGATGAGCACGGGATGCAGCCCCATACGCCGCCGCGCGCCATGACTGAAGCCGACATCGCAACTGCGATCGGCGAGTTCGTGAACGCAGCGCGTCTGGCGATCGCCGCCGGCTTCGATGGCGTTGAACTTCACGCCGCCAACGGGTACTTGCTCGAACAGTTCCTCAACGCCAACGTCAACACGCGCAGCGATGCTTATGGCGGCGATGCAACGCGGCGCAATCGCCTGGTGCTTGACGTGGCGCGTGCCGTTGTGGCGGCGATCGGCGCTGCACGCGTCGGCATCCGCGTCTCGCCCTACGGCGCCTTCAACACCACGGGCGCGTATGACGGTGTGGATGCGCAGTATCTGGCGTTGGCGACCGAGTTGGGTGCAATGTCGCTCGCCTATCTGCACTTGGTCGACCACAGCTCGATGGGTGCCCCCGAAGTGCCGGCCGTGTTCAAGGCGCAGTTGCGCGAGGCATTCGGCGGCACGTTCATCGCCTCGGGCGGTCACGACCGCCAGTCCGCCGAACGCGTGCTGGCGGCCAAAGAAGGCGATCTGGTGGCGTTCGGCCGTGCCTGGCTCGCCAACCCCGACCTGATCGAGCGCATGCAGGCGGATCTGCCACTGAACCCGCCGGATCCGGCGACGTTCTACACGCCGGGTGCGGAGGGCTACACCGACTATCCGCGCGCCACGCGTCGGGTCGACCCGACGGTTGCGACTTCCTGCGCGGGCTGATGCCCGGGATCGGCCGCGACGCGAACCAGGCGCCTGCCTGGCTCGCGCGGCTTGTCCGCGGGGGCTGTCGATCAAGTGGTCGAGGCCGGCGCAATGGGGTGATCGTCAAGTTGCGACGCCACCCCGCGTCATTCGTGAGCCTGTAAGCGCGAACCGTTAACCGGCACGCGCACATCGACCCGGTGCGTGAGCGCATCATCGCGCAGCGGCACCAGCGCATCGCGCTGGATCGCACCATCGACGCGCACTTCGGTGAAGTCGATATCGTCGGCCTGGACGATCTCGATCTCGTACTGCGCGCGGCCCCATCGGTAGCTGACCGTGCCACCGGCCCAGTGTGGCGGCAGGCGCGGCGCGAGCTTCAGACACGGCCCCTCCGGATGTGCCACCCGATGCAATCCGAGCAGCGTCTCGACCAGCAGCCGGTACATCCAGCCCGCCGAACCGGTGTACCAGCTCCAGCCGCCGCGTCCGGTGTGGGGTGCCACGCTGTAGACGTCGGCCGACATGACATACGGCTCGACCTTGTAGCGCTCCATGTCGCGCGGCGAGGCACTGCGATTGACCGGACTGATCATGGTCGCGAGCGACCAGGCGCGATCGCCGTCGCCCAGTGCGGCAAACGCCATCGCCATCCAGATGGCCGCATGTGTGTACTGGCCGCCATTTTCCCGCACGCCCGGCAGGTAACCCGCGATGTAGCCCGGGTTGGGACCCTTCTGGTCGAACGGTGGATCGAGCAGCAGGGCGATCTTCACGTCCTGTCTCACGAGCCGAGCGTGTGCGGCAGCCATCGCCGAGCGCGCGCGCTCCGGCGCCGCTACACCGGACAGCACCGACCAGCTCTGCGCAATGGAGTCGATCTGGCACTCGACGTTGTCGGCCGCACCCAGCGGACTGCCATCGTCGAAGTACGCGCGTCGATACCAGGCACCGTCCCAGCCCTGCGCTTCCAGATTCGCATGCAGTTGCATGCGCTCCTGCGCGCAGCGGCGAGCCGCATCGTCATCGCCGTAGCGGGCGGCCAGCGGGCCGAAGCGCCCCAGCACTTCGCACAGGAAGAATCCCAGCCACACGCTCTCTCCCTTGCCCTCGTGGCCGACGAGGTTCATGCCGTCGTTCCAGTCGCCGGCGCCCATCAGCGGCAGGCCATGTGTGCCGTAACGCAAGCCGTGTTCGAGTGCGCGCCAGGCGTGCTGGTACAGACTCTCGACGGTCGACGAGGGCATCGGCATGTCGTAATAGGATTCGTCGGGCGGATTGACGGCACGTCCATCGAGGAAAGGCACCGGTTGATCGAGCACCGCGGCATCACCTGTCGCGTCGACGTAGCGCGCCAGCGCCAGCGGCAGCCACAGGTAGTCGTCGGAAATGCGTGTGCGTACGCCACGGCCCTGCGGCGGATGCCACCAGTGCTGCACGTCGCCATCGATGAACTGGCGGCTGGCGCACAGCAGGAGCTGGTCGCGCAGCAGCTGCGGATGGCAGTGCACCAGCGCCATCGTGTCCTGCAGCTGATCGCGGAAGCCGAAAGCGCCGCCCGACTGGTAAAAGCCGCTGCGTGCCCAGATGCGACAGGCGATCGTCTGGTACAGCAGCCAGCCGTTGGCGAGCACGTCCAGCGCGCGGTCGGGGGTCTTGACCTGCACCACGCCAAGCACGCTGCGCCAGTGCTGCTTCACCTGCTCGAGCGCCAGCGCTCCGGCCGCAACCCCGCGGAACCGCTGCACCAGCTGGTCAGCCTCGTCGACGCTGCGGCCCATGCCCAGCCGGAACGCGATCTGGCCGGTTTCCTTGTCGGCCAGGCTGATCGGCACCTGGATCGCCGCGCACGGGTCCAGACCGGCACCGACCCGCCCGCCGAGCCGCACGCGCGAGAGCGCAGCCGGCTGTCGCAGCGCACCGTTGCGACCGATGAACTCGGTGCGATCGCAGGTGAAGCTGCCGGCGTCACGCTGCCCCTCGTCGACGTCGAAGAACCCGACCCAGTCGCCGTAGTCGTTGCTGAAGGCGTTGCGGGCATACAGGGCACCGCTTTGGACGCCGACCTCCGTGGTGATGTGCGGCACCGTCTTGGCACGCAGGTCGCCCAGCACCCACTCCACGTAGCCCGTCGCGCTGAGCTTGCGCGGACGGCCCGACAGGTTGGTCAGGCGCAACACCGAGAACTTCACCGCAGCATCGAGTGACACGAACACCGTCAGTTCCGCTCGCACGCCGTGCGACACGTGCTCGAACACGCTGTAGCCGAATCCATGGCGGGCCGTGAATACCGCCTCGGCGGAACTCGGCGCGCAGGGCAGGGAGGTCGGTGACCACACCTCGCCGGTCTCTTCGTCGCGCAGGTAGATCGCCTCGCCGCTGGCGTCGCCCACCGGGTCGTTGGTCCACGGAGTCAGGCGCAGCTCGTGCGCGTTCTCGCACCACGTATACGCGCCGCCGGCTTCGGACACCACGCAGCCGAAGCGTGGGTTGGCCAGCACGTTGACCCAGGGCGCAGGCGGCCGCGCACCCGGCGGCGGCGCGATCACGTACTCGCGGCCGTCGTCACTGAAGCTGCCGATGCCATTGGAAGGACGCGCTTGCGGGCGGCGCTCGGTCCAGGCGGCATCGTCGACCCGCGCCACAAGGCGACGCTCAGGTGAGCGCGTGGGCACGAACGGCGCCGGCCGCAGCGTGCGCACCGGCGGCCGATCGATCTGCTGGGCCAGGCTGCCGCGATCGTCGCTGAAGACGGCGCGCGCAACCGACTGCAACAGGATGCGATCCTCGTGCGCGATCTGCTCCACGTGGCGCACGAAGATGCCGCCCGGCCGGTCGATCACATGCGCCTCGACGCCGGCGGCGATCAGGCCGGTGATCTGCTCGTGCAGGCGGTGGCGGTAGATGTCACGCTCCTCGTTCCAGATGACGAGGTCGACGGCGAGCCCCTTCAGGCGCCACCACGCGTGTGCCTGCACCAGCTGGCGCGCCAGTTCGATGTTGTCGGCATTGCCGATCTGCAGCAGCACGATCGGCAGATCGCCCGAGATCGCGTAGCCCCACAAGCTTGACTGCGTGCGCCGATTGCGCATCATCAGCGCGGCGTCGGCGCGCCAGCCCGGTTGCGTGTAGATCACCGCGCCGGCCAGCCGCGCATACAGCTGCGCTTCGGCCTCGCTCGCGTTCAACTGGCGCAGCACCACTTGCGCATGGGTCCATGCCAGTTCGAACACGCGCTCGGCCAGGCGCCGGTCCTGGTACTTCTCGGCCAGCGCCACACAGGCGGCTCGACTGTCAGCCGCGCCCAGCACGATGTCGATGATCACGCTCTGGTCGGGCGCCAGCGTGATCGCGCAGCGGCTGGCAGCCACCGGGTCGAGCACCGGGCCGGCGCCGCCAGACAGCGGACCGGCCGTGCGCAACGCCTGCGGCGACGCCAGGTCGTTGCCGCGGCCGATGAAGCTGGCGCGATCGGTCTCGTGCGTGATCGGGGTGATCTTCGCCTCGTCGGTGCCGTGGGATCGCACGCCGTGCACCGCCATCAGCTGGAACATCCAAGGCGTGGCGTCCTCGGGAGAGCGTCGGCGGCGCGTACCCAGCACCACCGCGGGTCGATCGAGCAGTTCCGTCTGCACGAAGAGCTTGCTGAACGCCGGATGCAAGGCGTCGGCCGGCGCCGTGGCGAGCACCATCTCGGTATAGCTGGTGACCTCGATCGTGCGTCGCGCTGAGCTGCTGTTGGTGATGCGCAGGCGTCGCAATTCGATGTCGTCTTCTGGCGAGACGACGATCTCGGTGTGGGTATCGATGCCGGCATCACGCCGGCGAAACTCGGCGCGGCCCTCGCTGAAGATCGCTTCGTAGCGCTCGCCGCGGGTATGAGTGGGCTGATGCGCGGTGGACCAGGTGTGGCCCGAGGAGACGTCGCGCAAGTAGCAGAAGCTGCCCCAGGAGTCGCAGGTGGTGTCTTCGCGCCAGCGCGTCAGCGCCAGATCGTTCCAGCGGCTGTAGCCGCCTCCACCGCTGGTGACCATCACGTGGTAGCGACCGTTGGACAGCAGCTGCACCTCGGGCGCGGCGGTGTCGGCGCCGCCGGCGATGATGCGGATCGGCGTCTGGTCGGTCTCGGTGGCGCTGCGCGTGGCCGCCCGCTGATCGAAGTCGGACTGGAACGTCTCGGCCCGGGGCACGCGCTCCTGCAACAGCAGCAGGGTGGCCTGCAGGGCGGGGTCGGCCTCGAAGTAGCGCTGCAGCGGACGCTCCTGCAGCAGGTGGGCCAGCGCCAGAAGCCCCATGCCCTGGTGGTGCGCCATGAACGAGCGCACCACCGTGCTCTTCTGACCGCGCGGCAGGCGCGCCGGGGTGTAGTCGATCGCCTCGTACAGCCCATGGCGGCCCGCCGCACCGTTGGCAGCCAGTCGCTGAAGGTTTGCGCAGGCCTCCTCGGGGGCGACCATCAGTGCCATCATCGACGCGTACGGCGCCACGACGAGGTCGTCGGCCAGGCCACGTTTCAAGCCCAGCCCCGGTACGCCGAACGCGCGGTACTGGTAGTTCAGCTCGGTGTCGAAGCCGTTGTAGCCCGACTCCGAGATGCCCCAGGGCACACCTTGCTGCCTGCCGAACTCGATCTGGCGCTGCACTGCGCCTCGGCAGCTCTGGTCGAGCAGGGTGTTCTCATAGCTGGGCATCAGCAGCATCGGCATCAGGTACTCGAACATCGAGCCGCTCCACGACAGCAGCACCGGCGTGCCGGCAGCAGAAGTCAGCAGACGGCCCAGCGCGAACCAGCCTTCCTGCCCGATCTGCCCTTGCGCTATCGCCACGAAGACGCCCAAGCGTGCCTCCGAGGCGAGCAGGTCGTAGTAGCCGGCATCGAGGCGGCGCTCCTCGACGTTGTAGCCGATCGTCATCAGGTGACGCGCGTCGTCGTAGAGGAAGCTCTGCTCCATGTCGGCCAGCGCACCGGCGCGTGCGGCGGCATCGGCCAGCGCACGCAGCAGCATGCGGGCGGGTCCGCTTGCTTCCGCGGCTTCGCCCTGTGCAATCTGGCGCAAGGTCGGCATCGGTGCCGCGGCAGCCACCTCGGTGTCGTCTGCCGGCAGGACGGCATCCATCTCGGCGCGGGCGGCGCGGCATTGCGCGCGCAGCAAATGCGCCCAGCTGCTGGCTTCGGCGCGCTCGGCGTCGGGCGGGGCGATCGCCGCCAGGTGCGCATCGACGGCGGTGCAGATCGATTCAGCGCCCGTATCGAGCGCGACCAGCATCGCCCGCCAATCGGATCGGCTCAGCGGCGGTCTGGCGCGGTGCCAGTGCAGGATCTGCGCGAAGCTGGTCAGCGACTCGGCGAGCTGGGCCGGCGCGGTCTGCACGACGGCGAGCGCCTCCTGCAGCACGCCGAAGCAGTCATGCACACCATCGCGCCAGCCGGGCGCCAGCACCGGCTCATCGGCGAGGGAAAGCAAGCCGGCCCGCAGCGTGAGCAACTGACCGGCGAGATTGCCGCTGTCAACGGTAGAGATGAAGTGCGGGCGCAGTGGCGCCAGGGTCTGCGTGTCGTACCAGTTGTAGAAGTGCCCGCGAAACCTCTCCATGCGCAGCATCGTCGCCAGAGCCGGATCCAGCCGCGTGAGCAGCTGGCCGGTCCCCAGGTAGCCGAAGCCACGCGCGGTCAGCCCGGCCAGCAGCGCGAAGCCCATGTTGGTGGGCGAGGTCCGATGGGCCACGCGCGCCACCGGATGCTCCTGCACGTTGTCCGGCGGCAGGTGGTTGTCGGCCGCGCCGACATGCGCCTCGAAAAACGCCCAGGTGCGACGCGCCAGCCGGCGCAGGAAGACCATGTCCGCCGCGCTCAGCCCGGCATGCTGCCGTCGCACTGGCCGATCGATCCCCCAAATAAGCAACGGCGACGCCAACCACAGCAGCAACAGCGGCATCGCCGCAGACAACGCCTGCGGCCGAAGCAGCGACAGGCCCGCCGCGCCGACGATCGCCAGGATCGGTCCGAACGCCAGGCGTCGCGCGCTGCTCAGGAGATCTTCCACGCTACCGGGCGTGGTTGTGGAACCGACGTCCGCCGACGGCCGCCACTCGAGCATCCGGCGTCCGGACCACAGCACGCGCCACAGCGTGCGGGCAACGGCCATCACGCTGTACGCCGCCTCGAACGGCAGGCAGGCGAGGGAGTGCAGCACCTGCAGCACCATCCGCTGCGCCTGCTGTCGCATCGGCGCCTGGATGGCGGCAGGCTCCCGGGCGAGCAATCTCTGCAGGGGCTGGCGCAGCCAAGCGGTCAAGGTGGCAGCGACCGGCACCAGCGCCACGATGATCACCCCATAGAGCGTCCACCAGCCCGGCTCGGGCAGCACGGCCCACGCCGTCAGCAGCAACAGCAGCAGCGCAGGCGCAACCAGGCTGCGGCGCAGGTTGTCCAGAATCTTTGCCCGCGACAGTGCCGACAGCGGATTACGCGGGCGACCGGGGAGCGAGTGCAGGCGCGGCAGCAGCCAGCCAACCAGTTGCCAGTCGCCGCGGATCCAGCGATAGCGGCGGGTGACGTCGGCACCATAGGTGACAGGTGCATCCTCGATCAGATCGACATCGCTGAGCAGGCCGCAGCGCGCGTACGCCCCCTCGAGCAGATCGTGGCTAAGGATCCGGTTCTCGGGCAGCCGCCCAGCCAGCGAACGCTCGAATGCATCGACGTCATAGATGCCCTTGCCGATGAACGACCCCTCGCCGAACAGGTCCTGGTAGACGTCGGAGACGGCGCGCGTGTACGGGTCGATGCCGGATTCGCCGCCGTGCAGGCGCGCGTAACCCGAGCGGTTCGTGCTGGGCAGGCTGGGCGCCAGACGCGGTTGCAGGATGCCGTAACCCTGGACGACGATGTCGGCCTGCGTTCCGCTGCCGAAGCGCGGCCGATTCAGCGGATGCGCCATGGCTGCCACCATCTGCGCCGCGGCGCCGCGCGGCAGCTGGGTGTCGGTGTCGAGCGTGATCACGTAACGCACGCCCGACAGCCACAAAGGCTCACCGATGATTCGCGCGAAGCGCCCGTCCGGGCCGGTGCTGGTGCCGCCCCGCAGCAGCGCATTGAGGTCGGCGAGCTTGCCGCGCTTGCGCTCGTGCCCCATCCACACACGTTCGCACGCGTTCCAGCGGCGAGGGCGGTGAAACAGGTAGAACGTGGTCCGGCTGTGCAGATCACCGGCCTGCGCATACTTTTCATTCAGCGCCGAGATGCGTGCTGCAGCCAGGTCGACGAGGGCCGCGTCGGTGGGCAGATGCTCTTCGACGGCGTCATGCAGATCGGTCAGCAGGCCGAAGTGCAGATTGGCGTCGCGATTGGCGAGATAGCGAACCTCGAGCGCTTCAACCAGCGCTTCGATCCCGCTGGCGCTGCCGAGCATGGTGGGCACCACCACCAATGTGCGCGACTCGGTGGCGATGCCGAAGCTGAAGTCGCGCCGCGGCAGAGGCTGCGGCGTCACCCACAGGGTGACCAGCCAGTTGACCAGTGCCACGGCGAGCTGGCTGGCGACCAGCAGCAGCATCAGGCCGACTGCGGCTTGGGCCCACCACGGCCAGTCCAACTGCGCGTGCAGACGAAGCAACGGTCCCGCGGCGAAAGCCAGGGTACCGAACACGATGGCGCCACCGTAAAGGGGCAGCGCCCGCGCACGGCTGGCACGTGCCCACCGCAGGCCAGGCGGCACAAGCGCGCCGACCGCACGCTCCAGCTCGATCCGTCCGGCATCCAGCAGGTAATAACCGACGTGGGCGCGCCGGGCATCGTCGCCGACGGCCGATGCTGCAGCGGTGAGGTCGATCGCCGCACGCGCAACCTCGGTTTCGGCACACGGCGCGATCTTGGCAATGGACTCGACCACATGCCGGTAGCGGTCGCGGGTGCTGAAGTCCATCTGCGCATAGGCACCGCTCGGATCGCCGCGCAGGGTCTGTTCGACGCTGCTCAGCGTTTCGACGAACTCGCGCCAGTCGGTGGTTGCCAGCAGGCGCAGGCTGACGATGGAGTTGCTGACCGACACCTGGTTGGCCGCCTGCTGCTGTCCTTCGATGCGCACCATCTGTTCGATGGTCAGGCCGGCGCCGGACAGGCGCTGTTCCATCCAGGTCAGCGGCAAGGCCAGGGCGGCGCCGCGTCCTTGGAGCGCACGCGCGAACTCGGCGACGAACGCGCTGGTAAGCGGCGGCTCGGAGCGGGCCATGTCGGCCACCACGAGGATCAGGTCGCTCGGGTTCGATTCGGCCACCTCGACCATGCTGTCGGCCCATGCGCCGGCGGTGGCCCGCTGCCCATGTGCCACGGCGACGCGTGCCGCGACCCGGCGCAGGTTCTCGATCAGCGCGAGCCGCAGCATGATCGGAATCGCCCACAGTTCGCCCAACAGAAGCGGATGGCGCGACTGATAGGCCGCGATGAAGCGGCTGAGCGTGCTGCGCCCGACCTGGCCGTCGCCGTGCGCCACCAGTCGCAGCGCCAGGTCGTAGACACGCGGCACACCGGCCTGCCGGGCGCCGCTCGCCGCAGCCAGGCGCGGCAGTTCGCGACTGTAGCCGCGCGGCAGGTGCCGGCGCGCCGTGCGGATCTCTTCCTTGATGAGATAGAAGTTGTCGAGCAGCCACTCGGCCGCAGGTGACAGGCGGCCCTTGTCCGCAGCGTCGGCGGTCAGTTGCTTGGCGAGGTCGTCCAGCACCCGCTCGTTCTGCGACAGCCGAGCCAGCAGGCGGTCCGGTTCGACCGCGCTGTCGAGCACGTGGGTGGCAGCCAAGTGCCGCCCGTGCTCGGTCATCTGATCGGCGCTGAACAGTTCAGCGCGCAGCGGCTCGTCTTCTGCCGCCGCTACGTCCCCGGCCGTAGCGGCCCAGACACGCAACCACCACGGCGAGGCGCCAAGCGCAGCCGATCGAACGTCACTCGTCCTGTCGTGCTTCAACGAGGACCTTCAAAGGGGCACACGGCAACCGTGGACGGACACCTTACTCCTAACACGGCTGATGGCCGATGCTGGCCAAGCCTTCAGCGCATTGGCAAGTCCGATGCCGAGCCGGGCTTTCCGGGGTCGCCTCGACGTAATGGTGAAAGGGTCAGTGGTGAAAGGGTCAGACTCACCGGCGAGCGGGGCGCGCGCAGGCAGGAGCCACTCGCTGAGGTGTCAGCGGCGCGCGTACGGCACCGATGCAGGACGAGAGGCTCACCGGCGTCGCTTGGAGCACGAGGCCGTGGGCGTCTGACATGCCGCGCCGAAAACATCGTGACGACGGCAGGGTTAGCGATACAGCGTCAGCGATACAGCGGCCCTCGTGCCGCAGCGCCCTTGTGATCGCCCGCCATGGCGGGCCGATCATGCACAGCTGCGTAGAGCTGATCCAGGCGCTCCCGACCACTCATCGGACGCCGGGTGGTGAACCACTCCGCCGCCGCTCGCGTCAGCCGATCGGCGATACGCCGGTACGGATGCATGGTCAGATAGTGCGCGAAGTTGGTATGTCGCGAGACCGTGCGAGCAACCCGCGCATGATTGCCTTCAAGCGGCAGATGACGATCGGTTGCGGCCGGGTTGGCCTGAAACACCGCCGTGATGTTCCCACCGTCGGCGGACAGGGTGATGGCTCGCGCCTGCAGCCCGAGACGCGCAGCCATCGCCTCCAAGGTCACCGTATTGAAGTTGAACAGATGCGCCTCGTGAAAGCTGCTGCGGGGGCTCTGACATGTGGCCTCGACGTTCGGCACCTCCACCACGAGCAGCCCGTCTGGGGCCAACGCTCGTCCAAGTTGCGCCAACACCGACTTGGGGTTTTCCGTGTGCTCGAGCACATGCCAGATGGTGATCAGATCGAAGCCGCCCTCGGGCAGTTCGGCATCGCCGATGAACCCGCGCCAGATGTTCAGCCCGTACTGGGCCGCGGCGTAACCGGCATAGCCTCGGTTGGGTTCGATGCCCCTGACCTCATGTCCGAACGTCTTCAACAGATAGGCAAATTCGCCGCCACCGCTACCGACATCGAGCACGCGCATTCCGGGGCGCAGGTGCGGCCGTATTTTCGCCAGTCTGGACAGGGCAACCTGGCCCGCCCGGTGCACGTGCTTGGCCTTGGGTTCGAACGTCCCCTTGTAGGCAAGCCGGTACTCATCCTCGTAATACGGGCGCGCCTCGTGCGGACGCGGATCGGACCAGACCAGGCCACAGCATCGGCAGCTCACCGTGCGAAGAGGGCGGCCGCTGCGACTTCGCTGCGACAGTGTCGTCACCGTGCTGCCGCCGCACAAATTGCAGGGAATCGTTGCTGTGAGATCGTGTTGCATAGCGCCGCATGAACAAGGGGTCGCGCCAATGTGGCCGACTGACGGCGAATACTAACGTCGAGTCCAGTTGGCGTCACACGGCAGTGGCGCGCCGCGCTTGACGCCGCATCTACAGTTGCGAGCCGATCTTGTCGGCAATCCACTCGACGACGCGCTCGCGCCATGGCCTGGCCTGCCATTGCTCCAGCGTGACCCTGCGCGAGCGCGCCAGGTCGTCTTGGAAGATCGCGACCTGCTGCTGCGCGAAGCGGGCATCGAGCACATTCAGGTTTGCCTCGTCGTTGACAGCGAACGAGCGGTTGTCGAAGTTGGTGGAGCCCACCGACACCCACAGGTCGTCGACGATCATCACCTTGCAGTGGTACATCGTCGGCATGTACTCGTATATCTGCACGCCCGCCGCCAGCAGCCTGCCCCACCGCGCGCGCGACGCCCGGCGCACCACCGCGGCGTCGATCAGCGGGCCGGGCACGATGATCTGCACTTGCACGCCGCGCGCCAGGGCAGCGATCATCGAGTCGATTGCCACATCGTCGGGGACGAAATACGACATCGACAGCCGCACGCTGCGGTTCGCCGATGCCAGCGACAGCAAGTACATCAGCTGCATGCTCTCGGAGCCCCCGCCGGGCGAGCTCGTGAACATCTGCGCCTGCATGTTGCCGCCTTCGCCGCCGGCAGGCGCCAGCGGCGGAAAGTAGTCGTCGCCGTAAGGCACGTTGCCGGTGGCCTGGATCCAGTTGTCCAGGAACGCAGCCTGCAACTGGGCTACCACCGGACCTTCAACGCGAAAGTGCGTATCGCGCCACTGCTCCGGGGTGGCGGCATCTCCAAGCCACGGGTCGGCGATTCCAACGCCGCCCGTGAAGCCGATTCGCCCGTCGACAACCAGCAGCTTGCGGTGCGTACGGTTGTTGACGCGATCAAGATGGTGCCAACGGGGCTTGTTGTAGCGCGTCACTTCCACGCCGGCCGCCTGCATCTGCTCGATGGACGCGCTGTCGATGATGTTGCTGCCGACCCAGTCGAGCAGCACGTGCACCTTGACCCCGGCGCGCGCGCGCTCGGCCAGTGCAGTTGCAAACCGCCCCCCGATCTCGCCCGACCAGTAGATGTAGGTCTCCAACGTGATCGAGTGGCGGGCGGCGTCGATCGCCGCCAGCATCGCAGCGAAGATGCGATCGCCATTGACGAGCGCCTCGACGCGATTGCCACCAACCAGCGACGGGCCGAGCAGGTGGCCGAGCGTGCGCGGAAACTGCGGCGAGTCGACCGCGTGCCGATGCGGCAATTTCCAGTCGATCTGCTTGTCGCCGAGCGACAGGTTCAGCGCCAGCAGGGTCGCCAGCAGCGTGAGAACGCCCGCGAAAAGACCGATGATCACCGGGCTGCGCTTGCGCATCGACCCACCTCCTAAGCGTGGTCGATGCAATCCGCATTCCGCGGCCTGCGTGACGAGCCGTACGCGTGCGCGCGTGGCCGTGCAGCGTGACGACGTGTTCGACGACGCTACGGGCGCACCATGGTGGGCGCATCGCGATGGCGACAAGGCCGCAAGCGGCCGGCACTAGCGTCCGAGCGCCTCCATCACGTGGCGGACAAAGCCCGCCGCATGGTCGCCGTCAAGCCAGCGGGTGACGATCGTGGCTCGATTTTCCGGAGCGATCCACACCATGTGCCCACCGGCCCCGAACATGAACCAGCTTTGGCGAGACGCGGCGGCAAACAGTCGCCCGTCGCCGTTGAGCCAGCTCAGCCAGCCATAGAACGGCGCTTGTGCGCAGGGAGTGTGCATGCGCTGCACCCACGCGCGCGGAACGACTTGACGGCCGCGATGAGTGCCGTCGTCGAGCAACAGTTGGCCGATGCGCGCCTGATCGCGCGCGCTGATGGTCACGCCGCCACCCCAGTGGGTGCCGCCCGGCACCGACTGCATGCGCCGGCCGTCGATCTCGACCCAGGCGTCGTCATAGCCTTCCCATGCGAAGCCGCGGCCGCCGCCGATCGGCTCCAACACGTGCTCGAAGAAGACCTCGGCAAGAGGCCGCTTGAATAGATGCAGCAGCGCCAGCGACAGCTGGTTGATGCGCACGTCGTTGTATTCCCAGTAGCTGCCCGGCGCCTGCAGCGGACGAGGATCGCCCTTGCGGCCGACGGGTGGCTGCGGATCGTAGGAGACGCGGCGATAGTGCTCCACCTGGTCGGGCATGCCGAAGCACTCGCCCTCCCACTCGCTGGTCTGCGTCAGCAGGTGCACCCAGGTGATCGAGCGGTTGTGTGCCGACTCGAAGCCGATGCCGGGCAACCGGTCGCTCACACGCTCGTCCGGTTCAAGCAGCCCGCGCGCCTGCGCGATGCCGGCGAGCAGCGCGAGGTACGTCTTGGCAACGCTAAAAGTCTGGTCAGCGCGATCAGGCTCGCCCCAGCTGGCCACTTCTTCGTCGCCCACCCGGATCACGCCCGAGACACCGCCGCGCGGATGCACGGGTCCGCGCAAACAATTGAACGGCGGCGGGTCGTCATGGTGGACGCCCCAGTGCGCGAGGTCGGTCAGCGGTTCGCGCGGCCACGCGATCTCGTGTGCTTGTGCGAAGGCGATCGCTGTGTCAAATGGGCGCATGGCGCTCATGATGCCAGCGTGACGAGCGCAGCCGCGGCCAGCACGTGGGCGTCGATTGTGTACACGGGCGCCGACTACATCAGCCGCAACCTCCGCGCCTGGTTGGCATGCCGCACGGCCGCCTGCACATCTCCCAGCTCGATGCAGCACAGCGCGATGTTGTGGTGCGCATCGACCAACAGCGGATCGACCCGCAGTGCCGTCGAATAGCTGGCGCGCGCTTGGTCATGCGCGCCGAGGGCCTGCCACGCCACGCCGCAGTTGAAGTGGAGCAGGGCGGAGTGCGGCAGGCGATCTGCTCCCTCGCGATAGGCCGCGAGCGCTTCCTGCAGACGTCCGGCGTCATGCAGCAGCACGCCCAGATTCAGATACGCGTCTTCGCGCAGGGGCTCGTCATCTAGCAAGCTGCGGTAGGCCGCCGCCGCCGCAGCTGGGTCGGTGGGCTCCAGCAACAGCGCCCGTTCGAAGCGGTCGATCGCCGGGGGTGCGGCTCGGCTCGGATTCCAGGCGGACGAGACGATCACCCGCGCCACCGTCGCCGTCGCCTCGTCGAGGGACAGCAGCCACTGGCCGGTCTGCGCGTCCCACAGCCGCCCGTCCGTCTCGACCACCACCAGCCGGGCGCCCAGCGCCCGCAAGCGTCGCCCGGCTAAGGTGCACAGCAGCGCACTGCCGCCGGCGCGCAGCGAACGTTTGACCACCGCGGCGGGCAGGGCGGCGAGCGCGCGCAAGGTTGCCAGATCAGCAAAAGTAAACAGCAGGTCATCGTGCTGCGTCCGGTCGGCCGGGCACGCGGCAATCACGCCGGCGCGTGCCAAGGCCGCCACGGTGGTCGGCGCCAGCCCGACGATACGACTGGCCTGTCGCAGCGAGTAGGCCACGGACACCTATGTTCGGCCGAGCGATCCGTACGCTATGCCGCCTTGCGCGCCTTCTTGCCCGCCGGCGACTTCTTGACGGCACGCGCAGTGTCGGCCGGCTTGTCGGCCTGCTGGTCAGACTGCTTGCCAGACGGCGTGTGAGCCCGCCTGACGGTTTCGCCGTCATCCTCGCGCGCCGCCGGTCGTTCTCGTTCGGGTGTGGCCTTGGCCGCCTGCTTGGCGGGCGCGCGCCGTGGCGCCGCGGCGCCGGAGCGCAAACTGGCGCGCAACGCTTCCATGATGTCGATGACCTGCGCGCCGCCCGGGGCGACCGGCGCCTCCGGCGCCGTGATCTGCTGGCCTTCGACCTTCTTCTGGATCTGCGCCTCGATGCGCTCCTTGACCTCGTCCTTGTACTGGGTCGGATCGAAGCGATCGCCGGTGATCGAATCGATCAGTTGCGCGGCCAGCGCCAATTCCTTGTCGGCCACCTTGGCCTCGGGAACCTCGATGTCGGCGATCGGGCGCACTTCGTCCGCGTAAAGGAGGGTCTGCATCACGAGACCATGATCGACGACGCGCAGCGTGACCAGGTACTGCTTGCCGCGCGCGGCCCAGCGACCGATGGCCGAGCGCCCCGCGCGTCGCATCGCTTCGGCAAGCAACCGGTAGGGCTTGGCGCCGCCCTTGTCCGGTCCGAGGTAATAGGTCTTCTCGTAGTAGACGGGATCGATCGTCTCCGCGGGCACAAATTCCGTGATCTCCACCATGCCACTGGCCTGTTCATCGAGGGCGTCGAGCTCTTCCTTGCTGAAGGTGACGAACTGATCCTTGGATACCTCGAAGCCCTTGATCAACTCGTCGCGCGGCACCTCCTTGTCTTCGGTCACGCAACGGTAGACCTGGCGCACGCGGGAGCCGCACTGATGGAGAAGGTTGAAGTGGATGCCGCCCTTGGCTTCGGTGGCTCCGTAGAGCTTGACCGGGATCGTGACCAGGCCGAAGGAGACGTTGACAGCTTGCAGGGCGCGCGGCACGGCGGCTCCTCGGAACGTTCGACTGCGGGTAGCGGCAACCGTCGTGCCGCAGGATATCCGTGCCTCCACCGCAGGCAGGGACGACCGCCTGATCGACCCGCTTTTCTCCAGCATCCGCGCGCCTGGCAACGAAGAAGTGGCCAGGCGGCGATTGCTGGCGATCGCGCTTCAGCGATGGCGATCATCCCCGGATTGGGCGCACGGATACCTTCCCACTTGCGCCGGCCAGGCGGCGCGGGCGGTTGGCGCCGCGCAGGGTCCGCTGGGTGCCGTTCCGTTCGTCTCCGTACAGACGCATTGCGACGTCAGCAGTAAGTTGACGCACAACAAGGCGGCACCTCGCACCGTGAGTCGCTCAAGAAACCACGGTGCCTGGCGACGCCGTCGGCTTGATCAATCACTGGGGCTGCCATGAAGGGTTACGTTCAGAACATCGAGACCATTGCCACGAGCAATGACGACTTTCGCCGCGTTCTGCATACGGCAAGGCACTGTCAGCTCGTCGTCATGGCACTGAAGCCCAAGGAGGAGATTGGCGCCGAGGTTCACCAGCTCGACCAGTTCTTTCGGGTCGAGCAAGGATCGGGTGAAGCAGTGCTCGACGGCGTTCGAACCGCGATCCAGGCAGGTTTTGCTGTGGTCGTTCCGGCCGGTGCCCGGCACAACATCATCAACACCGGGACCGAGCCCTTGAAGCTCTACACGATCTACGCACCGCCCAACCATCGGGATGGTGTGGTCCACCGTACGCGTGCAGACGCGGAGGCCGACACCGAGCACTTCGATGGCAAGACGTCGGAGTGATGCTGGTTCGACGGTTCGGTGCGTTTCGGTTCACATCCCCGGT